>Ga0076061_106_pt1 | contig 25109 bp, 39 predicted proteins | sample RifGroB1_FD_68092 | JGI IMG/M metagenome (GOLD analysis project Ga0076061, IMG submission 68092) | Parcubacteria bacterium GW2011_GWB1_55_9
GAGTACGAGCGAAGCAAGAAGGAGAAGGCAGTAAAGGCCAAGGTCAAGGTATCCGAGACCAAGGAGGTCCAGATTAAGGTCGGCACCGGCGACCACGATATGGATTTGAAGGCCAAAAAGGCCGCCGAGTGGCTCACCGAGGGCCACCGGGTGCGTGCCGAACTCTTCCTCAAAGGCCGCTATAAGGGTATGAGCGAAGAGTTCTTGAAGGAACGCTTGGAGAAGTTCCTCGTGCGCATTCCCTATGCCTATAAGGTCGCCGAGCCGATTGCGCGGAGCCCGAAGGGCTTCGCCGGCGTGATAGAACGCGACCTCGTCGCCCAAGCAAAACGCGAGAAGGAATCCCTCGGCAAACTCGGGACAGGGAACAAAACACAAAATGAAAACAAACAAATCATATACAAAACGAATACGAGTAACGCGTAACGGGAAGCTGATGGTGCGCGTCAAGGGCCAGAACCATTTCAATGCGAAGTCGAGCGGGTCGCAGCGTAGTGCGAAGCGCCGTTCCGTTTCTATCAACCTCTCGGCGAAGGTTCGTGCCCGATTCCTCCCCGGCTCTGGTGCCAAATAATTTTACTTACATCTTAAAACTTGTAATTTATGACTAGGATTAAAGGGGGTGTGATGGCGCAGAAGCGCCGTAAGAATATTCTGGAGCGAGCCAAGGGCTACCGCGGTGTCCGCTCCAAGAAGGAGCGCTATGCGCACGAGGCCTTGATGCGCGCGGGTCGCTACGCCTTCGCCCACCGGCGCGACAAGAAGACCGACTTCCGCCAGCTCTGGATAGTCCGCCTCAACGCCGCTGTCCGCGAGAACGGCCACACGTCCTACTCCACCTTCATCGCGAAGCTCAAGAAGACCGGCTTCCAGCTGGACCGCAAGGTCCTCGCAACCTTCGCCGCCGACCACCCGGCTATTTTCTCTCGCATCGCCAAGCAAATAGTTTAAAATCGCCCAAAGGACGGTTTTTGGTAGTATAAAACATATGAAACTTCTTTTGACATCGGAAGGATGGCAGAAAAATGCGAAGATAGGAAAAGAATTTTTGAAATTGATTGATAAGAAATCTTCCGAAATCCGAATATTTTTGGTTTTAACTCCGACCAAATACTTCAAACGGAATAAATATGTACGTAGGTTATTCGGACAGTTCCAAGGTGTGAACGTGCCAAAGAAAAATATTTCGTTTTTCCAACTGAATAGAAGAATTCGAAAAACCGATCTCAAAGACATAGATGTAGTCTTTGTTATGGGTGGCAATACATTTGAGTATTTGAAAAGACTGAGGAAAACTGGACTTGATAAGGCAATAAAGAATTTCGTCAAAAGGGGTGGGGTATATGTCGGATTAAGTGCGGGCAGTTATGTCATATGTCCAACGATTGAAGCTGCTTCTTGGAAACATGCAGACGTAAATACTACGGGATTAAAGAATCTGAAAGGATTAAATCTAGTTCCGTTCTTGCTGACAGCTCATTTTAAGCAAGAACTGCGTCCGCTTATTAAGAAAGCAGCCGAGAAAACAAAGTATGAGGTGATCGCTTTGACGGATAGACAAGCCATATTGGTTAAAGGTACTCAAAGAAAAATTATAGGGAACGGTAGGAGAAATATTTTCAATTCACTCTAACTAGAGTTTCTTTACTGAATCTTTCGTGATTTTCCACGTTTGGAGGGGGTTGGGGACGATGCCACCCAATGACAGTGGCCTGATGAGACATATCAAAACTATACCACGGTCGTAGTGATGTTTTGATATGTCCTCTGCGGAATTATTTCAGGCCGAAATGAGAGCGGAGATGTTTATCGTTCTCTATGTGCTCAACAACCATGTATAAAACAGCGGCACCAATCTTCAATTCTGCCTTCAATAATGCGATGAAATCTTCGCAATCGTACGGAAACACCCACACACTGTCCTGGAGGCGCACGAAACCCGTCCTCTCCATTATGTTTCTGAGCCGGTCGCGCGTCCGCCGTCGCCGTTCGGGTATGTCAAAGATTATTACCCGCCACCTTCCGTTCCATCGTTTTTTCTTTGCGTTGGCTAGTTTTGCTTTTTCTTGCTCAAATACGAGCGCCTTGCGGCCTGATTCGGTTATTCTGGCGTATTGTTTGCCGTCGCGTTTTTCAAAAACAATGTGCCCCTGGGCCGCCAACCTTCCGAGCACCGTTCGGTATTGGTACCGCAGCTGCGCCCGCTTAATGCTCGGCAACTTTGCGAGTGCTGCCGGAGCATTTGGAGCTATTGCCGCAACAAGAACGACACCAGTAAGCGCAACTGTAGCCAGCAATGCTTGTTGTACATTGGTATGCACGCGCTTCTTCCTTGCTTCAGCCTCTACCATTCCCATATCAAAAGTATACCACGGTCGTGGGTATGTTTTGATAACATAACTGAGCTGTGTGTGGTTATTATCGCGAGATACGTTCAACCGAGTTCTTAGTAATTTCCCATGTCGCTCCAAGGTCGGGGACGACGGCGCGGGCGCCGAGGTAGTCGTGGATGCGCTGGGCGAGGAATCGCTCGGCAGAGGGCTCGCCAAGCGCGGTGAAGATGACTTTGGGGCGCTTATCGGCGAGCGATGCCTCTGCAAATTTGAGGAGTCCATCACGGTCGGCGTGCGCTGACCAGCCCTCCAATTTCTCTATGGCGGCTTTTATCTTTACCTCACTGCCGGCGATGCGAATACTTGACGCACCCTCCATAATGCGCCGGCCGGGCGTGCCGGGCGCCTGATAGCCGACCATAAAGAGCGTTGTGGACGGGTCGGGCAGGTAGCGTGTCTCCCAGCGAGCAATACGGCCGCCGTGGCTCATCCCAGCGCCCGCGATGATAATCTTCGGCCCCGGCGTTTTCTCTATCGCGAGCGACTCTCCGCGCGAGAGCGTCTGCTTTAAGAACGGGAATTCAAATATGCTCCCTTCCCTTTTCATCTCATCCTCGGTCTCGGGCTTAAAATACGTCATCCCCCATTTTTCATACACCTTGGTCACATTGATGGCGAGCGGAGAATCCAAGAACACGGGAACTTCAGGAAGTTCTTTTGCCGAGAAGAAGTTGGAGAGCTCATAGAGCATCAGTTGGGTGCGCTCTAGTGAGAAAGCGGGGATGAGGATGGCGCCATTTTTTGCAATCGCCATCTTCAGCACCTCGCGAAGACGCTCGGTGCGTTGCTTGCGCTCCGGATGCACCCGGTCGCCGTAGACACTTTCCATCACGAGCGCATCAGCATCGGTGACGGGCTCCCAGTCGGGCAGTAGCGGCGAGGGTGAATTACCGATATCGCTCGTGAGCGCTACAGCAACGCCTTCATCGTCTTTAACTCGCACGCTTGCCGAACCGAGAATGTGACCCGTGTTGCGCAAGTAGCAGGAGAGTCCATGCGCCACTTCTTTTTCAATGTGATAGTCAAGCGTTTCAACGAGTGCGAGAGCCGTATCAACATCTTTTTCTTCATACAAGGGTGGGGGACCGCGACGAGCGGCATCCGCCGCGAGAATATCTACCGAATCGCGCAGGATGAGCTCGGCGAGGTCACGCGTGGGCGGGGTCATATAGATTTTCCCACCGAAGCCGTCTCGGACGAGCTTCGGGATTCTGCCGACGTGATCCAAGTGCGCGTGGGTCACGACGAGCGCATCAATACTCTTCACCTCATACGGGAACGGCCCGTACATATCTGCGACACTCACGTCCGCGCCCTGTTCAATGCCGCAGTCTACTAAAATTTTTCCATGCTCTCCCTCAATTAAAAAATTGGAGCCCGTCACCTTCCCCGCTCCGCCATAAAAACTCAAGCGCAATGACATTGATGCATTGTAACGCCAATCGCCCTGTTTCCGAAGAAACAGGGCGATTGGCGGAGCCGTCCTCTTAAGCAACTTTAATCTTGCCAGGTGGGTGATGCAACGGCAGTTCTCGGATCTCCTTGCGGAATTCACCAAACTGCCTTAATGCAATAGTCCCGAAAGTAAGGCAAGTTGCGTTTTTAAGAACAGCCCCTACTTATGAGTATACACCCCGTGTCAAATGGTGTTGTGGAAAAGGTTTTTTAACCGAGGATTCCCTTCATGTCCACATCGTAGAGTATCGCCTCGTGCGGCACGCTATAGGCAATAATCTCTTCAGGGCCAAACCAGTGAGGAATTTCTTTATTGGCCTCTGGGACCGAGCCGGATGCATGGATAAGATTGCGGATTGCACGATCGGCTCCGTCTGCCATCTGATATGAGTCTACGACAAAGTCCCCGCGAATGGTACCTATTTCGGCGCTTCTCGGCTCGGTGCTGCCCGTGATTTTGCGCACGAGCTCAACCGCGTGCGCCCCCTCCCAGACCATCGCGATAACCGGTCCGCTCGTCATGTACCTCTTCAAACGTTCGACAACGAGATTCCCCACTTCAATAGGGTCGCTTGAGGGAGGCTCCTCGCCTTTCCTTATGTAACTCTGAATTGCTTTCTCTCCGACGTTCTTCTTCCACCGCGGGTCAAGAAGATAGTGCTCCTCTATCATTTTCTCGGTCGGGACGAACATCTTGAGCGCGACGAGCTTGAGACCAATACGCTCATAGCGTTTCATAATTTCTCCAATTAGCGCGCGCTGGATACCGTCGGGCTTCACAACAACGAGTGTCCGTTCATCTTTGGGATGTGATGTCATAGTTTAAAAATAAAATCGCCGGAGGCGTTATGCGATTATGATACGCGTTCTTTTCTTCATACGCAAGGTGGCCGAAAACAGAGAAGGCGCCGGGAAATATTCATCCGACGCCCTTTTCCTGATGCTTATTCTTCGCAGATCTTTCTTCGCAGGCGTAAGGGCTTGATATGTTCGCGGGAATTTCACCCTTGAGAGATATCGCGCCGGCCGCCTGCTCGCAGGCTGTGCTCTATCTTTTGTTCGATAGTCGCACAGAGGCTTTAGAACAGACCTTCTTCCAGTATACGCCCGTCTTCCCCTCCGCAAGAAGAAATGCACAACCTACGACGCCGTTATAATGCGCGCCCCGCCCTTTTCTATCAAAATCGTGTGCTCAAAATGGGCGGAGCGGGAGCCGTCCTTGGTGCGGTAGGTGTAACCATCGGGAGCGAGTACCACCGCGGCTTTGCCGGCAGATGAGATGGGTTCCAGCGCGAGCACCATTCCTTCAACAAGCTTGGGACCCTCTCCCGGGCGGCCAAAATTGGGTATGAAAGGGTCTTCGTGCACGAGGTCGCCGACACTGTGTCCGCCGAGCTCGCGCACGACCCTGAATCCCGCTCCCTCAATCTCCTTTTGTATTGCATGCGAGATATCGCCTATATGCTTCCCGACTTCGGCGGCGGCAATACCCGCCGCGAGCGCCGCTTCAGTCGCGCGGAGCAGTTTTTTGTCTTCATCACCCACGTTCCCGACTGGTACAGTGATGGCCGCGTCTACGATGACGCCGTTGTGCGAGAGGCCGAGGTCCAGTCCGACAATATCGCCTTCTTTCAGCACTTTCTCCGATTCGTTCGGGATGCCGTGCACCACTTCGTCATTGATAGAGACACAGAGCGCCGCGGGATACGGCCGGCGCGCTCCCTCGGGCGTGTAGCCGAGGAAGCAGGGCGTGTCGCCGCCCTCGCGGATGAGTTGTTCTGCCAGGTCATCAAGTTCCTCCGCCGTGACGCCGGGCGCCACCTTAGTGCGGAGCGCAGAAAGCACACGTGCAAGACGCTTCCCTCCTTCAATTAAATTCTCCCGCTCTGTGTCATTTGCAATAATCATTCCAAGGAAAGTGCTTTGCGTATGTCTGCGGCAATCGGCTCGCGCTCGCGCTCGCCGTCTATCTCAATAAGCACGCCGGCCTTGCGAAAGAGCTCAATGCAGGGCTCGGTATATTCGCGATACTCCTCCAGCCGCCTATCAACGAAGGCATCGTCGGCGCGCCCCTCCTTCTCCTTGCGGAGCGCGAGGCGATTCTTAATTTCTTCATCGGACACTTTCAAATGGAGGACCGTGAACGGCCGATTCAGCCACTTCATCGCGTCAATGACCAGTTCCGCTTCCGGCAGTTTGCGGTTGAAGCCGTCAAAAATCGCGGAACCGCCTTCGGGAATAGAAAAAAGCGTTGTGAGAAAGAGATACATCGCGAACCAGTACGGTTGGAGAATGCCGGCATAATTTTCTTCCTTCACTTTCTTCCCCACCGGAGTGTTCTCCTGTGCGATGGCGCGGAAAAGGTCCCCCGAGGCGAATATCGGCCAACCGGTCTTCTCTGAGAGCAGACGCGTCTGGTCGCCCTTCCCGCACCCCGGCTTCCCTATAAAAAATATCGTGCGTGTTTCCATCCGCTCACTCTAACATTTTTTAATATTCGCGGAGCGAAACTTGGGCGTCGATTTTGCGGGCGAGGTCCAACGCGACTTGGACGGCGATGAGGAGTGCGGTGCCGCCGAGCACCAGCGTGGTGACGCCGGTGAGCCCCTGAATGATGGACGGCGATACCGCGATGAGGCCGAGGAAGCAGGCGCCGGGGAGAGTCACGCGATTGACTACCTTGCCGATGAACTCTTCGGTCTCTCGGCCCGGGCGCACGCCGGGGACGAAGGCGCCGGACTTCTGGAGGTTCTCGGCGACGCGATGCGGTTCAAAGGTGACGGCCGTATAGAAATAGGTGAAGAGTATGACGAGCAGGAAGTAGGCCGCCCCGTATTGCCATGGGTTGGAGAGGAAGGCGGTGTACCAGAGCGCCGCGCCCGATACGAACGAGATGTTCACCGCCCCGAGCACAGAGAGCGCCATCTGAGGCACCAAGAGGAGCGAGAGCGCGAAGATGATGGGGATGACGCCCGCTTGGAGAAGGCGAATCGGGAGATAGGTCGCTGCATTCTGTGCCATGGCCGCGCCGCGTACCGCGCGCGCGTAGGCGATCGGTATGGAACGCTCGGCGTCCGAAACGACGACCACGGCATAAATCATCGCAAGCCCGAGCAGAGTGAAGGCGAGGTAGCTCGGGATGTTCGCGGCGCTCGCGGCAAAGAGCGTTTGCGAAATGCTCGTCGGCACGCTCGCGAGGATGCCCGCCATAATGATGAGGCTGACCCCATTCCCAATGCCGAACTCGGTAACGAGCTCGCCGAGCCACATGAGGAGAAGTGAGCCCGCAGTAATAAGTGCGATATTGGCGATGAGTGCTACGGAACCCAGATGCGCAATGACGCCTTGGCTCTGGAGCAAGAAGAGGAAGCCGACGCCCTGGAGAACGGCCATGGGGATGGTGAGCAGGCGGCTCCATTCAATAAACTTGGCGCGCCCGGCCTCGCCTTCTTCAAAGTATGCCTGCTTCACCTGCGGGAAGATAATGGTGCCGAGCTGCATGATGATGGAAGCGGTGATGTAGGGTCCGACGCCGAGCATCACGATAGAGAGATTGGAGAGGCCGCCACCCGAGAAGATGTTCAAGAGGCCGAAGAACTGATTATTTGAAAAGAAAGCCGCGAGCGCGTTTTTATCAACGCCCGGGATCGGTACTGCCGCGAGGAAGCGGAAGAGCGCGAGCGCTCCGATGAGAAAGAATATGCGGAAACGTATCTCGGGGTCCCCGAAAGCGAGTTTTGACTTGCGGACGAAAGAATTAAACATGGACGGTTCGACTCTGCTCACCGTAAATAATGCCGCCGGCCGCGGTGAGCGCGGCACGAGCAACAGAAGAGAGTGTACACCCTTTCACGACGAGCGCCTTCGTGAGTCCGCCGGCCGGCGGGGTGCCGAGAATCTTCACGACGGGCACGCGGCCCTTGGCGCGGCGTACGAGGCCTCTCGCGAGGAGCGAGGCCGGCGAGACCGTCTCGCCAGCCTTGTACGCCGCTTCAAGCGCCGCGAGATTGACCGTGGAGACAGCAATGCGGTTCGTCTTGACCGAACGCGCGCGATTCTTGCCGTGGCCGCGGCGCTTCGGGAGCTTCTTGATAAGGTCGCGGACCTCGGGACGGATTTTGTGCCCAGCGCGCGCGGTTTGCCCCTTGCCGCCACGGCCAGAGGTCTTCCCGCGCTTGCCGCCACGGCCGACGGGCGGATTTTTTTTATTTATTGTGCGAGGTGAGAGGGTGTGGAGCTGCATGTTAGATTTCGTTATTTAACCCGAAGCTTTTTGAGCGCCTCAACAGTGGCGCGCGCGATGGTGAGTTTATTCTTAGAGCGGCTGTGAATCTTGGTCACGACGTCGGTCACTCCGGCGAGGTCGAGCACCGTGCGCACTGCGGAGCCGGCGACGAGCCCGCGGCCCTTGGACGGAATAATCTCAACCGTTGAAGACGCATACTTCGCGGCGACCTGGTGCGGGATGGAGCCGGAGGCGGTGCGCGCGACGGTGAAGAGATGTTTCTTGGCGTCCCGCGTCGCCTTGTCAATAGCGAGCGCAGTATCAACGCCCTTCCCGAGGCCGACCCCGACACGACCCTTCTTATCGCCGATAATGATGACGAGGCTGAAGTTGAAGCGGCGCCCGCCCGCCATCACGCGCGCCACGCGGCGCGCGTCAATGGTTACCTGTTCAAACTCGCCACGCTCGCGCGGCGTGCGACCCCTGCCGCCGCCGCGCGGCGAACGGCCGCGGAGCGCGCCGCGGCGCGCGTGCCCGCCCCCGGCCGGCGCGGCTTCGGCGGGCACAGCTACCACTGCTTCTTCAGCCGCAATCTCGACAGGCACAACCACTTCCGCGGCTTCTTGTATTATTTCTTTTTCAACTGGTGTCGTCATACCCGTTACATTATTCAAAAAGCGAGGCCGCCTTCGCGCGCCGCATCGGCGAGCGCCTTCACCTGTCCGCCGTAGCGATAGCCGCCACGGTCGAAGACGGCCGACGCGACGCCGGCCGCCTTTGCCTCCTTCGCGATCGCAGACCCGACCGCCACCGCCTGTACCGATTGCGACCCTTTAAACGAACGCCCGTGCACCGCGGCGAGCGTCGCTCCCACTGTGTCGTCAATAAGCTGGGCCGAGATGAAACGGTTGCTCCTAAAGACGGCGAGCCGCGGGCGAACCGCAGTCCCCTTAATCGTCGCGCGCACGCGCGCGTGACGGCGCTTGCGGAGCTCTCTGTTTGATTTTGGTTTGTGGTTCATGTTTCGGATTTCGAATTTCGTGCTTCGTGCTTGCTGTTAGACAGCTTTTTTGCCCTGCTTGCGGCGGACGACCTCGCCCTCGTAGCGGATACCCTTGCCGAGATACGGTTCGGGCGGCTTCACGCGCCGGACGTTCGCGGCGAACTGCCCGACCGACTCCTTGTTCGGGCTCTCAAGCGTCATCACATTCTTCTCCACCTTCGCCGTGACGTCCTCGGGTATCGCGAGCGGGACCGTGTGCGAGAAGCCGACGGTCAGCACGACGTCCTTCCCCTTTATCTCCATCTTATAGCCGACTCCCTCCATAATCAATTTTCTCACATATGGCGTCTCCACACCCTGCGCCATATTCTTCACGTGCGATGCGAAGGTCCCCGTCAACGCTTTGGCGAGACGCGAACGGTCCTTCGGCTCAATGTGCACGCCTCTCTCATCAACCGTGATGGCGACCGAGGGGTGCACGCGCTTGGTCAAGGTGCCCTTCGCCCCCTTCACAGTCAGCATCCCTCCCGCCACCGAGACGAGCGTGTTCCCTTCTGAAATCGGCTTTTTGGCTAGTCGTGACATAAATTATTTATAGTGAGCGTAGTCGAACTACCATATTTCAAACAGCTCTTCGCCGCCGACCTTTCTCTTACGCGCCTCTGCGTCCGAAATGATGCCTGCGGGGCTGGAGATGATGCGCGCGCCCGTGCCTCCCTTCACCCTGTGCGCGGCGGCGGCAGGGGCGTAGAGCCGGCGGCCGGGCTTGCTGATGCGCTTCACGCCGCGCAGTGTGGCGACGCCGTGCTCGTTGTACGAGAGCGTAACGACGACCTTCTTCTGGACGCCCCCCTCCTTCTCCTCCACCGTGACCGCAGTGAGGAAACCGAGCTCCTTAAGCTTCTTCGCGATGGCGGCGAGATGTGCGGAATACGGCGCCGACACTTCTTGTTTGCCGATGCGAGCGGCATTCTGTAAACGAATGATGAAATCGGGAACGGCCGGTGATAGCACAACGGTTCTTGAGGCGCACCGGCGAGGAATTTCTCGGGAGCTTCTGGAGGCCCTCGGAGTCGCCGGCCAGCTTCAAAGCCGCACGCTTTACGGCGTACTTCTTCACGAGTTTGACCTTTTTGGCGTATCGCGCGAGTTGTGATTTCTTTGCCATAGAAAAAATAAAGCTCCGAGGAGCGTATGAATAATGTATCACTCCGCCCCTCCGCCGTCAAACCTACTATAAAAGAGAGCCGCCGCGCTCTAGGACGCGGCGTGGAATCGTTACTCCTCATTTGGAACGAGACGCAATTTGATCCTTGGATTATAGTGGATTTGACAATATCCACGACTGGGGAAAAACAGAAGACGCTTACCACTGTCTCTCACGATAGCGATTTCACGAGAGAGACAATCAGTTGTGAACGCTTCTATGACTAGTTTGTATTTGCCCGACTCCAATGCCTTACAGAAATCATGAGCGTTTTCGAACGGGGTACCCATTTGGTGGGATATTTCCCCGGAGATTTCGGTGGTCACAATGTTTCTCCTTTGCTTAATATCGCTCTCCAGAGACAATCTCCGGTAGCTACTACGTTACTCCTTTCGACAATCTATCACTGAGTCCCTTTCTGTCAACGCCGAGGCAATTCGTACAAAATTATTTCTTTGTTTCAACGATAAGCGGCATACCGATATGGCGGAAGAATGCTTCGGCATTCCCCTTCCCTTTTACCTTCACCCCACTGCACTCCGTTATCCCCATTTATCTGCTATAGCAGTATTATTGGGATACGTGATTTAGTATGCTGTAGGTATGAAAATGGCGAAACCCGTTGAATCGGGAGCGCGAAAGAAAAGACAGAAGCGTAATCTGCGTAATGCTGCCCTTCTGGCTATCGGAACAGCTGGATTCATTGCTGTCGCTGCTATCGCACCAAACATGTTCCAAATACTCGGCAGAACCGGTGCCCTCGCTCGCCTTAAATATAGAAATAAAGGTGTTCTCGCACGGCTGAAGCAAAAAGGTGAAATTGAGTTTGAAGAACGCGATGGGAAGAAATTTGTGCGGCTCACCGAACGCGGCGAGGAAGCTCTTGCGTTTGGACAACAGAAGCTACAGCTCGCGGTTTGACGTGCCGGAGAAACGAAAAAAGATACGAGAACGCTTGCGTTTCGAAATGCAAGAGGTCGGTTTCTTACATCTGCAAGATAGCGCGTGGGTCTATCCGTATGACTGTGAAGAGTTCATTGCCCTCCTTAAAGCAGATCTCCATATCGGCAAGGACGTTCTCTACGCAATTGTGGAAGAAATAGAAAACGACAAATGGATTCGCAAGCATTTCAGCCTCCCGCTTGATTAACAACTATCCCTATTTGTCTGCTATAGCAGTATTATTGGGATATCTTAATTTAGCACGTGAGTGTAAACAACTTATTTCTTTGTCTCAACGATGAGCGGCAGGCCCAGGTGGCGGAAGAAGGCCTCGGCCTCGGCCTTCGATTTCGCCGTCGTGACGATGGTAACGGCGAGGCCGAACACGTCCTTGAGGTCTTCATCACTCGTCTCCGGGAAAATGGTGTGCTCCTTGAGGCCGATGGTGATGTTGCCCATTTCGTCAATCGCTTTGGGAGAGACGCCGCGGAAGTCTCGGGTGCGCGGGAGAGCGATGTGAATGAGCTTGTCCATGAAGTCAAACATGCGCGCCCCGCGCAAGGTCACCTGCAGGCCGACCGTGTCGCCCTCGCGCACCTTGAAGGCGGCGATGGAGAGGCGCGCGCCGCGCGCCGCAGGCTTCTGCCCCGTAATCTTCGCGAGACGGTCCTCAATAATTTCAAGCTGTTTCTTATCGCGCTTCTTCCCGACGCCCGAAGACACGATGACCTTCATAATGCGCGGGCTCTGCATCGGGCTCGTGTAGCCGAAGGCTTCCGCGAGTGCGAGATAGGCGGACTGCTGGCGTTGTTTGGTGATGGAAGACATATTTATTTTTCTACGCGCGCGACGTTAGAGACGTGTATCGGCCGGGACTTTTCAATAATTCGGCCGACCTTGCCTGATGTGCCCTTCATATGGCGCTTATAGAGCGCGACGCCCTCCACGATGACGGAGCCTTCGCGCGGGAACGCGCGCAGAACGACGCCGGACTTCCCTTTGTCTTTTCCCGATATCACTCTCACTTTGTCGCCTTTTTTGATTTTCATAAAAATTTTATACCACTTCCGGCGCGAGCGATACGATGGAGTGCCAACCGCGTTCCGAGAGCTCGCGCGGCACGGGGCCGAAGATGCGGTTGCCCTTTGGCGCCATCTCCTTGCCCTGCTTCTCTATAAGCACAACTGCATTCTCGTCAAAGCGGATATAGGAGCCGTCCTTGCGCGCGAACGGGTTGACCTGCCGTACGACGACGGCGCGGTAGATGTCCTTCTTCTTCACGGCCTTCCTTGGAGCGGCGGTCTGGATGGAGACGACGACCGTGTCGCCGATGCCGGCGTAGCGGCGATGGCTCCCGCCGAGCACCTTGAAGATGCGCGCGACCTGACCGCCGGAATTATCTGCAACAGAAACGATGGATTGCGCTTCAGTTTGGAAATGGGGCGCGTCGCGACAATCGTGACCGTATCGCCGACCTTCACTGTGTTGCCGGGGTCGTGCGCGAGATACTTCTTGGAACGCACGAAGTACTTCTTGTACTTCGCGTTCTTCACGTAGCGGTCCACCTTGACCGTGGCCGTGTCTTTCATCGCCGCCTTTACGACGACGCCGATAAATGTCTGTTTACGAGAAGCGTTTTGTTCCATATATTATTTCGTGGCTCAGCTTCTCGAGGACTGCTCGGTGAGTACCCGAGCGATCGTCCTGCGGAGCTTCTTCGGAGCGCTCGGGTCCTTGGCGCGCGCGCCGGCGGCAGAAAAGCGCTCGGTGCGGAACGTCTCGCGCGTCTTCAAGAGGAGCTCGGCAAGCTCCTGGTTGGTTGTGGCCGTCATTGTTTCTTTTTTTGTCATACAAATGATAGAAAAGCAAACTTAGCGGACGATGATTGAAGTCTTTACCGGCAGTTTCATCCCCGCCTGGCGCAGATGCGCGCGCGCGATATCGTCGGGCACGCCGTCAAGTTCAAAGAGTACTCGGCCCGGACGTACTTCAAAGACGTAGTGCTTCGGGTCGCCCTTGCCGCTCCCCATGCCGACCTCGGCCGGCTTGGCGGTCACGGGACGGTCGGGGAAGATACGTATCCAGAGCTTCCCCGTCTTCGCGGTCGCGCGCGTGAGCACCTTGCGCGCGGACTCAATCTGGTTGCTCGTCACGCGCGCGCTCGTGAGCGCCTTCAATCCGAAGGAGCCAAAGGCGACCGACGTGCCGCGCGTCTCCGGACGATTCAGGCGCTTATCGCTCTTGCGCTGTGTCTGCCACTTGCGGTGTTTTACTTTTTTAGGGAACAGCATAGGAAATTATGAGAACTTGACCCGCTGCGCTTGAGCTTCAGCGAGGCGAACCGGCGTCTTCTTGTCCTGATACACGTTCCCGCGATAGATCCATACCTTAATGCCGATGACGCCGTACGGCAGATACGCCTGCTCATGCGCGAAATCAATGTCCGCACGGAACGTCTGAAGAGGGATGCGCCCCTTCTTGAGCTCCTCCTTGCGGCTCATCTCTGCGCCGCCGAGCCTCCCCGAGAGCGCGATACGCACGCCCTCTATCTCTCGCGCGGCGATGACCTTCTCTACCGTCTGCTTCAGCACGCGGCGAAACGGCATCCGCTTCTCCAGCCCTTCGGCAACCATATAGGCGACAACGGCGGCATCCGTCTCCGGCTGGCGCACCTCGTTGATATCAAACTTGAGTACGCGGCGGTCTGTCGGCGCTACCGTATGCACGACACCGGCGAGTTCTTTGCGGAGCTTGACCGAGTTCTCGCCCGAACGGCCGATGACTAGCCCGGGACGCGCGGTGGAGAGGATGACACGCAACTCATTTGCGGAGCGTTCTATCTCAATGCCGCTCGTGTAGGTGCCGCGCAGGCGCTTTGTGAGGAAACGGCGAATCGTCTCATCCACCTTAATATTCTCGCGGTAGCTCTTGGAGTCCGCGGCGAACCAGCGGCTCTTCCAGTCTCGGATGATGCCGAGGCGGTGTGCGTAGGGATGTACGATGTGGGTCATACGCTGGATTACGGAGTACGGAAGTCGGAGGTCGGAGAATTCTTCTTTCTGATTTCTGATTTCTGATTTCCGAGCTCCAGTGTTATTCGGCTCTTGCGGCGGCGGATCAAGGACGCGCGGCCGAAGGCTCTCGGCATGTACTTCTTCAACATACCGGCGCTCTCCACCGTAATGTTCTTGACGATGAGATTTTCAAACTTCTCCTTTCCGCCGGAGGCGGATCCGCCTTCGGCGGACGCGCTCGCGGCCGCGCTCTTGATGAGTTTCGCGACGGGCGCGGCGGCGCGCTTCGAGAGGAACTGGAGCGCGGCGAGTGCAGCGGGCACCGACTTACCCTTCACGAGGTCAGTGACCAGGCGGACCTTGCGCGGCGTCTGATTATGGCTCTCTAAAGTTGCGCTTGCCCCGTTAGAAATTAACTCTTGGGAGGTTGTGGTTCGTTTATTCTTCTGTGTCGGTTTCGTGTCCATATTTCTAACGGGGTTATTTCGCGGCTGGCGCGGCGGCGGCAGGAGCCTTGGCGGCCTGTGCGGCCGCGATCTCGGCCTCCTGCTTCTTCGCTTCCATCTCTTTCTGCATCTTGCCGCCGTGGCGCAGAAACTTCTTGGTCGGCGAGAATTCGCCGAGACGATGCCCCACCATCTCCTCGGAGACGAGGACGTCTATATGCGACTTGCCGTTGTGGACGCCGAAGGTGAAGCCGACCATCTCGGGACTTACCTGGCTCCGGCGCGCCCACGTGTTAATCACGCCGGTGGAGGCCGGTTTCTTGTCTTTGACCTTCTTCAGGAGCTTGACGTCCACGAAGGGTCCTTTTTTTAGCGACCTACTCATGAGTGTAATTAAAAATCCGCTACGCGCGGTAGTTCAAACATACACGAAGTCATTTGCAAAGTCAAACATACCGTCCAAAAACACCCTCATAAATCCTAATCAATTCCAGAACCTTGACAAATCGTGTATTAAACGTACAGGCGGTTCCCGGAGGAAACCGCCTTGTTACTTTAGTGACTTGGTCTTCGCCGACTTATCCTTTTTTCTGGGGAGGTGGACCGAGCCATAGGAATCTGCCCGAGCCATGGCGCACAAACGACTGACCAAGCAGAACCATGCTGTAATTGGCTCGGGCTCGGATTTCTTGCTGCACGGCCACATCTTCGGGGCTATTTCGATGTACACAACGCGATTTCTTTTTCGTCATGATATTCCTTCCCTATGAATGGATGGATCGGATGCTACTTCCAACATAAAGTGTACCACCAATACAAAAATCCACCAACTCGTCGGTGGATTTTCGTATTGTAAAATTAGCCCTTGCGGTTCTTGCCGACCTTGCGGCGGGAGATGATGAAAATATTGCTTTCTAAAAAGAAAGAGGGTATCTTTGAGCCAGACAGTAACCGCTAAGGAGGACAAGATGTCCACGCTACAAGGTATCAGGATACTCTACCCGTACGCCAGAGGTGACTTCGAGAATGCGTACAAAGGAACAATTCCCTCTGAGTTGGTGAATTACGCGCCTACAACGGGCGAAGTGACCCGCCGATACGGACGGAAGGTCATCGTTGTCACCGTTCCGACGGCTACGCATGGTTATTTCGTGCCCGGAGGTCATGCGGGAGTGAATACACCACATTTCAAGTATGGCCTTGGTGTCGGGAAAAACGTGTTGGAGATGATTGACCTCGAGGGAAATCTCATCGCACGAAATTATTGGCTCTGTATTGCCTGCTTCCGTCTTGCTGGGAAAATGGGAAAATCGCGCTTTGGTCCTGGCTTCTGGAACGAAAAGGACGGCGGAGCCATATTTCTAGTGAGGAGGGTTCAATGTTCGACTTGCTCGCACACATGGGCAATCAGAACCTTCACTTACTCGGAACTGTAAGCGGATGTGGGAGCACAGTGCCGAAGCCGCGTTCGCGCGGCTTTCTCTTTTTAAATGACGGGTTATGCTCTGCGGCTCTTGCCGACCCCCAACACTCGAGGACGAGTGACGGGGCATGCTTTGCGGCTTACCCTTTCCGATTTTTACCGACTTTTCTACGCGTAATGATAAAAGGATTGGAGTACTTTTTCGGCGTGCGGGTCTTCTGACCCTTGCCGGAGGGCTTGCCCCACTTCGTCTTGGCACGGCGTAGCCCGCGACCCTGGCGCCCTTCGCCGCCGCCGTGCGGGTGGTCTACCGGGTTCATCGCCGTGCCGCGCACGGTGGGGCGGATGCCCATCCAGCGGCTACGGCCGGCCTTGCCGATAACGACGAGATTGTACTCCTCATTGCCGACGGCGCCGATAGAGGCGGAGCAGAGGTCAGAGACCTTGCGTATCTCGGTTGAAGGGAGCTTCACCTGCGCGTAGCCGGCGTCGTGCGCGACCACCTCGGCGAAGTTGCCTGCCGAGCGCACGAGGGAGGCGCCCGCGCCCGGGGAGAGCTCTATGTTGTAGATAAACGTGCCGACCGGAATCTTCCCGAGCGGGAGGCGATTGCCGACAGTGAGCGAGACATTCTCGCCGACGACGAAGGTGGAGCCGACCTTCATCTCCTTGGGCACAATGACGTAGCGGCGCGCGCCATCCTTATAGAGCGCGAGCCCGATAAAGGCGGAGCGGAACGGGTCATACTCAACGGTCTCTATTCTCGCTGGAATATTTTTCTTATCGTAGGCGAAGTCTATGTCGCGGAAACGCTTCTTGTGTCCGCCCCCTTGGTGGCGTGTCGTGATGCGTCCGAAGGCGTTTCGCCCGCCCTGACTGCCCTTCCTCTCCAAAAGCGGCTTATGCGGCGCATCGCCCGAGAGCAGCTGCTTATACGGCAGGGTGGACATATGGCGCCGGCTCTTGGAGGTTGGTTTGTAGGTTTTCATAAAATAGGCGCTAGGCATTAGGCGAACTGAATAGAGTCGCCTTTGTTGAGGTAGACATAGGCCTTGCGGCGTGCGGCGCGGACGCCCTCACCGCGGCGCGTGCGGAGCGCCTTATGCTTCCCGGGCAGATTAACTATCCGAATTTTGCGCGGTTCAACCTTGTAAATCTCTTTAATGGCGCCGGCGATGTCGGCCTTCGTCGCGCGCGTCGGCACCGCGAAGGTGTAGACGCCCTTCTCGGTCGCGATGAGCGCCTTCTCCGAGAACCACGGCGCGCGGATAATCTCGTGAGCTACTCCCGCGGCAAGCTTCGCTTGCCGCGCCCTGCGAAGCCTTGGCGAAGCAGGGGCTTTTTTATTTTCTTTCTTTTTGGTGCCAAAAATTGCCATACAGTATTAATTATTTTCCACCAGAGGCGGATCCGCCTTTGGCGGAAGATTTCGCACGGGCGAGAAGTAGTTTGAACGCCGCTTCCGGATTCTCAATAATGAGATATTTGTGCGTGAGCACATCAACCGGATTAAGACTGCGGATTTCTTCAGTCGCGACGCCCTGCAGATTGCTGAAGCTCTTAATTGCATTGGTGTCATGCGAGCCGAGTGCGACGAGCGCAGAGTTTGAGCCCTTGCTCGAGAGCAATTTCGCCTTCGCCGCTTTTGAAAGCGCGACGAGAGCGCCGAGCGCCTCCTTTGTCTTCGGCGCGGCGAAGGCGAACTGGTCAACGAAGATAACCTCGCCGTCCTTGGCCTTGCGCGAGAGCACCGAGAGGAGCGCGCCGATGCGCATCTTCTTATTAATCTTCTCGCTGTAATCGCGCGTGGAGCGGGGACCGAAGGTCACGCCGCCGTGGCGCCAGATGGGAGAACGCGTGGAGCTGTGGCGCGCCTGGCCGGTGCCTTTCTGCTTCCACGGCTTCCTGCCGCCGCCCGAGACCTCGGCGCGGTCCTTGGTATGCGCGCGGTTCTGACGGAGGTTGGCCTGCATCGCGGTGGTCACTTGGTGCACAAGGTCGCTCTTCCATGACACGCCGAAGAGTGCTTCAGGAAGCGCGATAGTGCCGACCTTCTTCCCTTCCATAGAGAAAATAGGCGCCTCGGCAGGGGAGCCAGCATGAGGAAAATCGGTAGTTAGACTTGGCCGAGCGGCCCGGAGCGCGACCGATTTTGCTCGTGCCGGCGATGCTGTCTTCTTCGTAATCTTTTTTGCAGTAGCCATAGTATTCAAATTTACGCACTTACTACCTCCAACAAAGTGCCGCGGCGACCGGGCACCGCGCCGCTCACGATAAGCTTGCCCGCCAAGGCATCAACGACGAGCACCTTGAGATTCGTCACTGTCACGCGGTCGCTACCCATCCTGCCGGCCATGCGCATGCCCTTGGCGACGCGGCCGCCCGCGCGGCCGCCCGACCCGCCGATAGAGCCCGGGGAGCGCTCGGTGTGCTTCTGGCCATGGCTGCGCGGGCCGCCGTGGAAGCCGTGGCGCTTCACCACGCCCGCGAAGCCCTTGCCCTTGGTGAGGCCCGATACCTGTACGACATCGCCGACGGCAAATACTGATGCGTCAATTGTTGAACCGACCTCTGCAGAGTCATCAGTTCTAAATTCGCGAATGTCCGTGTAACCCTTGCCCTTCGTATGCCCCAAAATTGCTTTTGAGATATTCTTTGTCCGGCGAACGCCCGCACCGACCTGCACGGCAGAATATGCATCCTTGCCCTCCTTTGTCTTCACAGCTGTCACCGTCACCGGGTCAGCCGCGAGGATAGTCCCCGCGCGGGCGCGGCCATCCTCCCCGAATACTCGGGTCATTCCTTCCTTTTTTGCCAATATAAACTTCATGTAAAAATTAAATGCGCCAATAATGGCGCTGGGTCATACAACCCTTTGCCATAGATCCAGTCGTTAGACCGTACTTAGCGTTAGAGGCACTCTACCCTACCCCTCCAAAAGATGCAAGAAAAACACACGAACGCCCTTTGGGACAAGTAAAGAGGTTCGACCTCTTTACTTGTCCTTCCCTCCAAAAGATGCAAATCCTACCGATAAGTGTAGTATGCCCTTCAGACAATACTGAGGAGGTACTATGAAATACCTTTTGTTCTGCTTGAAGTGGTTCTTCCTGATTTTCGTCCCTCTATTTAGCCCTGCTCTTATCGCGGCTGGCGCTTACATGCTCTGGAACAGTTGGGGCGATCCGAAAAAGGTCCTTGAGTCCGTAGTCCTGGTCGCCATAGGATTCATCGTTTGGTACAGGGAAGGTGGATTCGTGGGGTGGAGACCGAGCGAGTTCAAGGCGTTTAAACGAAATTGGGAGAAATTCTTCTGAACCTGACTCAAGATGCAAAGCGCCGCGGAAGTTTCCGCGGCGCTTTAATCTTGGTCGTCTTTGTTAGACCATCTTGACGTCGATTGTAACGCCGGAGGGTAAATTGAGGTTCGTGAGGGCCTCTATCACCTTCGGCGAGGGGTTCATGATATCAATGAGACGCTTATGGATGCGCATTTCAAACTGCTCGCGCGCGTCCTTGTAGACGAAGGTTGAGCGGTTCACTGTCCAACGCTTGATCTCTGTCGGGAGCGGCACGGGGCCGACCACGACGGCGTCAAAGCGCGCGGCGGTGTCCATTATCTGCTTCACCGACATGTCCAGAATCTTGTGCTCATACGCCTTCACGCGGATACGGAGCTTGTGCTCCACTGCTGGAACAGCAGGAGCGGTGGCTTTCTTTTTTGGAATCGCTTTTGCGCGCGGCGTAGCCGCGCGCTTGGGCGCTACTTTTTTAGTTGTCTTGGCTTTTGCCTGCCTGCCGGCAGGCAGGGCTTTTGTTGCCGTTTTTGTTGGCATTGTTATTAGTTTGAACTTGGCTGTTGATTGTCCAAAAATTACGCAGTAATTTTTGTCACCACTCCCGCGCCGACGGTCTTGCCGCCCTCGCGGATAGCGAAGCGCTGTTGCTCTTCAAGCGCGACCGGCGCGACGAGCTTCACTTTGAAGGTGACCGTGTCGCCCGGCATCACCATCTCCTTGCCCTCGGCGAGCGTCACTTCTCCTGTGACGTCCGTGGTGCGGATATAGAACTGCGGCTTGTAGCCGGAGAAGAACGGCGTGTGGCGTCCGCCCTCATCCTTGCCGAGAATATAAACCTCGGCGTCAAAGTCGGTGTGCGGAGTAACCGAACCGCTCTTGGCGAGCACCTGCCCGCGATGCACATCTTCTTTCTTCGTACCGCGCAGAAGCACGCCGGCATTGTCGCCCGCCTGGCCCTCCTGCAACTGCTTGTTGAACATCTCAATGCCGGTGACGGTAGACTTGGCTGTTGGCTTAATGCCGACAATCTCAACTTCCTCGCCAACCTTGACCTGCCCGCGCTCGATACGGCCGGTAACCACGGTCCCGCGGCCTTCAATAGAGAAGATGTCTTCAATCGGCATAAGGAAGGGCTTCGTGAGCTCGCGCTCGGGCATATCGAAGTACGTGTCCATCGTATCCACCAGCTCCTTAACCTTGGCCGCATACTCCTCGGTCACGGCCTTGGCGTCGAGCGCCTTAAGGCCTGAACCGCGGATAATCGGCGTATTCACGCCGTCGTAGCCCTGCTTGGTGAGGAGCTCGCGAATCTCCTCCTCCACGAGGTCAATGAGGTCTGCCTCGGCGACCATATCTACCTTGTTGAGGAAGACGATGAGCTTCTTCAATCCCACCTGCTTGGCGAGGAGGATGTGCTCGCGTGTCTGGGGCATCACGCCGTCGGTCGCGGCGACCACGAGTACTGCTCCGTCCATTTGGGCGGCGCCGGTAATCATGTTCTTGATGTAGTCGGCGTGTCCCGGTGCATCGATGTGCGCGTAGTGGCGATTCGGAGTTTCATATTCCGAATGGTGGAGCGCAATAGTAATACCGCGCGCCTTCTCTTCAGGCGCACTGTCAATCTTATCAACGCCTTCCACACGGGCGCTGTATCCCTCTGCAGTGAGCATTGAGAGCACATGCAGGATGCCGGCGGTGAGCGTCGTCTTGCCGTGGTCAACGTGGCCGATGGTGCCGACGTTCATGTGCGGCTTCGCACGATTAAATTCTGCCATAGTTAGAAATTAAATTCGAAGCACGAAGCATCAAATTCCAAACAAGCACCAAATTCAAAAGGTTTAAAATTTCAAATTTAGAATTTGTTTCGGATTTCGATATTGGGATTTCGTGCTTATTGCTAATAATTCCGACCGAGTCGGAAAACACTCCGGCTCGCCACTAGTAACAGCAGAAAGCCAAAGAGCGACGCCAAGATGCGTTACCTATAAATGTACCCGAGCCTCGTGCAAAACGCAAGTTGCCTATTGGATATGATATAGCACTCGTGCTAGTCTTTAAGAGATTATGGAAATATTTATTGGTTTAATTTTAGCAATTCTAGGAGTTCCACTTTTTGTAGCTGGAGTCTCTATGTTCATTAAGTCAGACGAATGGTTTCCCCTCATCAAAGCAGTGTTGGTAATTATTGTCGGTTCTTTCTTATCTTTGATATCCTTCGCGTACCTAGGCGACGGATTTAATTTCTAATCCCCAAATTCTACCACCAATCCAGACCCGAAACGCAAGTCGGGTTAATCTGCATGGAACAGTCCTATGTATCCTGCTATTCTTCAACGGTCAGTCCTATGCGCTCCGGCGAGCGGACGGTCTCTATCGCATATCGCGCGAATTGTTCTATATCGCCCAGATCGCAGGTAACGATACGGTAAAGCTCCTGTGGCGTTATCTCATCGTAGAAATGCACGAGACGATTACGGTACCCTGCCATTTTCACCAAGCGATTCAGAGCGAACTCCTTATCCACCACGCCTTTATCGCCCAAGGCGCGTGCTATTTCTTTAATCGTCTTCGGCCGTTTCCCCGGAGCGTACGGAAAGCGGGAAATAATATGCCCCGCAATATCAAACATCGCTTCCAACGCACGGCGAAGATGATGCTCGGCCACGGCGAATTCTCTCGGATCACCGGCGAACTGTTCTGCAGATAACCGTTCCCCGATGGTGTTCAATACCGACAAGGCTTCACGCATCAGAGCGAGCTTCGATTCTATCTTCGTTCTCGAAAGCGGTACCTTATACATATTTAAGCCGGCGCGAACGCGGCAAACGTTGCTTCCTCATAGACATTCCGTAGATGTTGGTACTCATCGTACCGTTTTATAACGCCTTCCTCATATGCCAAGCGGGACTTCGGGTCCGTCTCGAACAAGACGATGCCATCAATGGCGCTCATTTCCAGAGCGGCATTCGCGAATTGTAGAAATGACAGATCAGGATGCTGGCCGTCAGGCAGGTCTGGCAGATATTCGGACAGTATTGCATACAGTGCTTGATACGTTTCCAATTGATTGCCGGCGATGGTCTTGGGGTCCCTGAAAACAACCCCGACATCATAGTCAGATGCATCATGTGCCGCCCCGAGCGCGCGCGAGCCAAATAGGTACACAATTTCAACCCCAAGCGCACATAAGACGTCTTGATGTTCTCTTGAAAAAGAAATCATGCGCGGATTATACCATAAATGTCTGCGTTATACTGTAGTCATGCGTAAACGAACAAAAATGAAACGACATTCCTGTGCGCTCTGCAAGCCACACAAAATGTGTGGCGACTGCAGGTGGACAGAAAAAGAATTATTCCGTCTCAAAGAATTCGAGCGCGAACGCAAATCTTTACTCGGTTGAATCACTTTACCTTAATTTATCCTATAGACGATGCTAAGGTAAAGTGAAATTTGCAGTTTAGAAAAGAAAAAGCGGAGGGGGTTCCTCCGCTTGATGACATGCGCGGCTTCGTCGCGCGCTATTTCTTGTTGGCGATGACCTTCTTGACCTTCTTCTTGGCCTTCACTTTCTTGGCGCCCGGCTTGGCGGCGGTCTTGGTCTTCTTGGCGGGCTTGGCGACGATCGTAGGCGCCGTTGTGGCCGTCGCCACCGTCAGGCCCAGCTTTGCCTTGTCGGTCTTGGCCGCGGCGACCATCGGATTGCTGAGCTTCAACTCCTCGGGTGCGGCGCCGGCCGGCAGAGCGATTGCGAGAGCGAACAATGAAATGAACAACAGCGAGAGCTTCTTCATTCGAACTTCTCCTCTAGTGGACCACCGACGGTGGGTTGAGAGCGACTCTACTCCCTTTTCATTTTTTGTAAAGGGCTCATGAGAACAGCCGCCGGTTCGCCTTGTGGGCGAACGGCGGCTGTGCGACCCGCGTGACAATACTGTCGTGCGGGTCACCGCAAACAAAATCTCACCTCCTTATCTCTATCTGGTTGAAGGAACAACGACCGAGGCCTCCGGTGGAGGCCTCGTGTGTATCTGGTTTCCTTTTTAGAATCTAGACACAGGCGAATCCTCCACCAGTGGTGGTAAGGAGGAGTCCGAGAAGATTCTGCCTGTGCGACATAAGGACAATAATAACACACAAGCCACCTGCAGGACGCCCACTGTGCATAAAAACACTGAGCATTATTCAGAAGTCTTGGAAGGGAGAGGTCCTTTGCCTGCAAGGTGAGCAATAATAATTATTGGCAGGGGAATAAAGAAACAGCCAAATATCGCCCATCCAATTGCGTTCCTATTCAAACCTCGTGCAGCTATGTAACAAATATAAGGATTAGAAAGCCAGAAGAGAATCACTAGAGGGACAAAAATCACTGGAACTTCTCGGAAAATCATACCTAGAATCGCAACCGTTAGAAGACCCCAAACCCATACTGTACCTGGCATTCTTACAATTCTTTGGTTCAGTTTTTCAAGCATAATTGAATGATAACAAATTTTAATGTTCTTTTTTGCGTCCAAAGATTAGTCCCCACATTTTTATAACGGACTGAATGAGTCCCCATGATAGAAGAACGAAGACGAATCTTTTTACTAAAAGTGCATATGGATCAGTTTGTACTTGTAGGGTAGTGGTTCCGAGACTTAGATGCCTTGATTCAGCGATAGGACCCGCATCCAATGGGTATGGATCAAGAGTTCCAATATTTGATAGAGAAACAGGAACGACAATTGGGGTTCCATATTGGTCCATCGTATCCACAAGGAGGAATAACGAGTATTCAATACCTCCTTCAGAGGCAGGAATGTACAGCGGACATCCTCCGGTGCCTGTTGAAGCTACAATTTTCTCACCGGAAATTACTCGTTCGATAGTCTTAGGTACTTCATTGTCTATGGGCGGGGAGATCTCTAATCCCTTCTGTAATTCAAGAAGGGATTTATTCATATTCAGCCGGAAAATAACCATTTCCAGAGTCACAGGAGTGGTTATCACCCCGTGTTGAGTTACAGTACTACCATTATAGAAACATATATCGTACCAATCTAAATTGAGCGTAGACCCGAGCGCCTCGCTAACAATCATGCCAAACCTCTTCGAGTTTTTTAAATGGTCAACAAAAACATACTGGCGGGGTTCACCATTTGAAAACTTTAGCTCCAGTGATTGGGGTACAGAAGGACGAATTAAGTAAACCGAGCCAGCTATTAAGACTAGGAGTAGTAAGAAATACCGGATATTAAGTTTGCAACAAGACACGATTTAATTTACTTGCGACTGGCGATGATGTCGTCGGCGATATTCTTAGGCACGGTGTCATAGTGGTCAAATTCCATCGTCATGCTTCCGCGGCCTTCAGTCATAGAGCGGAGCGTGGTCGTGTAGCCGAACATCTCCGAGAGCGGGACCTTCGCCTTCACCACCTTGTTCAAACCGCGCTCTTCCATCCCCTCTATCTGGCCGCGCTTGCCCGAGATGTTGCCGGTGATGTCACCCATAAACTGCTCCGGCACAATAACTTCAATGCGCATAATCGGTTCAAGGATGACCGGCTTCGCCTTCTGTGCGGCTTCTTGAAACGCCATTGACGCGGCGATTTTGAAAGCGATTTCTGAAGAATCCACGTCGTGATACGAGCCGTCGTAGAGGTCTACCGAGATGTCCACCATCGGGAAGCCGGCGAGAAATCCTCTCGCCATCGCCTC
>Ga0076061_103_pt1 | contig 21639 bp, 21 predicted proteins | sample RifGroB1_FD_68092 | JGI IMG/M metagenome (GOLD analysis project Ga0076061, IMG submission 68092) | Parcubacteria bacterium GW2011_GWB1_55_9
GATTTCTGAAGAATCCACGTCGTGATACGAGCCGTCGTAGAGGTCTACCGAGATGTCCACCATCGGGAAGCCGGCGAGAAATCCTCTCGCCATCGCCTCGCGCACGCCCTTCTCCACTGCGGGGATGTATTCCTGCGGGACGACGCCGCCCTTGATGTTGTTGATGAATTCGAAATGGTCTTCGCGCGTGACGTTCTTTGAGACTTTCTTCTCCGGGTCGACTGGTTCCATTTTCTTCATCTTTATCTTCACATGACCATACTGGCCGCGGCCGCCCGTCTGCTTGATGTACTTCCCTTCTGCCTCGGCAGAGCCAAGAATCGTCTCGCGATACGCCACCTGCGGCTTGCCCACGTCGGCGACGACATTGAATTCGCGCTTCATACGTTCCACGAGAATTTCCAAATGCAGTTCGCCCATGCCGGAGATGATGGTCTCACCCGTCTCGTCGTCGGTTTTGATGCGGAAGGTCGGGTCCTCGTCCGAGAGTTTGCGCAGTGCAACACCCATCTTCTCTTGGTCGGCCTTGGTCTTCGGCTCAATGCGGAGCGATACCACCGGCTCGGGGAATTTAATCTCTTCAAGCATAATCGGATTCGCCTCGTCGCAGAGCGTGTGCGAGGTCTTCGTATCCTTCAGACCGACAGCAGCGGCTATCTCACCCGTAAATACTTGTGCGACCTCTTCACGTTTGTCGGCCTGGAGACGCACGATGCGGCTGATGCGCTCTTTGGAGCTGGTCGTGGAGTTGTAGACATACGAGCCGGCAGCGAGCGTGCCCGAATAGACGCGGAAGAAGGTCAGCGCGCCGACGAACGGGTCGGTCTGGAGCTTGAAGGCGAGCGCGCAGAAGGGCTCGTCGTCGGAGGCGTGGCGCTCTATCGGCTCGCCGGTCTTGGGGTTCTTCCCGGTAGCGGGAGGCAGGTCAAGCGGCGAGGGGAGGTAGTCTACGACGGCATCCAATACGAGCTGGACGCCCTTGTTCTTAAGCGCGGAGCCCGTGTAGACGGGGAATACTTCATTATTGATGACTGCGGTGCGCAAAATTGCCTTCAGTTCTTCAAGCGGCGGCTCTTTGCCCTCTAGGTACGTAGCCATCGCGGCATCATCCTGCTCTACGATGCGTTCAATGAGAGCGGCGCGATATTTCTTCGCGCTCTCAACGAGATTCGCGGGAATCTCGCCCTCCACCACTTTTTCGCCCATATTCCCGGTAAAGGTGTAGGCCTTCATCGTGAGGAGGTCTACGACGCCTTCGTGCGCCGCCTCCTCGCCGATAGGAATCTGCATGCGAATAGCCTTCGGCGAGAGCCGGTCCAGAATGCTCGCGTATGAATCTTCAAACGAGGCTCCGGTACGGTCCAATTTATTGATGAAGCAGACGCGAGGCACCTTGGCTTCGTCGGCGTAGCGCCAGTTGGTCTCGCTCTGGGGCTCCACCCCGGCGACACCATCAAATACAACTATCGCCCCATCCAACACACGCATTGAACGCTTCACTTCAGCAGTGAAGTCTATGTGCCCGGGCGTATCAATAATATTGAAACGGAATTTCTTCGCAGTGTCCTTCTTATCCTTCTCGCCAGTCTTCGTCCAGAAGCAGGTGATAGCGGCCGACGTGATAGTGATGCCGCGCTCGCGCTCCTGTTCCATCCAGTCGGTGGTGGTGTCGCCCTCGTGCACCTCGCCTATCTTGTGCTGGCTACCCGTATAGAAAAGGACGCGCTCGGACGTGGTCGTCTTGCCCGCGTCAATGTGCGCGATAATGCCGAAATTGCGAACTTTCTCCAATGGGTAATCTCTATTCATGTGTGTAAAAAATAAAACGCCGTGGCGTTAGATAGATAGTAGCGGAAACTGCAGAAAAAGCAAAGGCCGTGTTATTTTGTATATAGAGGGACTCAACAGGAGACTGAAGTGAAAAATGAAAGCAAATACACGAAAACCTTGCTGGGGCTCGGTTTCGTGAAGAAAGAACACAGTCATAGATATGACCAGACGCTTCTTGCGGTGCTCCAGCGCCTTGACTGTGGCATTTTCATGTTCGTACGTGGTCCTACCATGGAAATGACGTTCGCGACTGATGAAACTGGACAGGACTGGACGCATGAAAGCGCGGCGGTCGATTTAACGGAATTCGGATTTCGCAGTGTGTTCTCTCTCGGGAATCAACCCGAATTCGCGGGAGAGGAAAAGGTCCTTGCATCCAGAACCATCCAGTAACGCTAAATTACGATGGACGGCGGCTCGCGAGCCGCCGTTTTTTATATAAACGCTGAGGAAATTACTACCACGCGAAGTGGGCAAAGGCCTTGTTCGCATCCGCCATTCTATGCATCTCCTCCTTCATATACCATATGTTCCATACTGATAACGACCGTTATCGATATGGAACAGATGTTCGTGTTATACGGAAGGGAGACCAAAATGCTTGCGGAGCGTGCCGTCGTTCTCAACCTCCTCGGCAACGATGTAGAGGATCCCCTTCCCCAACCGCAGATTTGTTCGCAGAAACACGAAAAGTTCCTCGCAATCGTAGGGATATACCCACACGCTGTTTTGAATTTTGACGAATCCGTTTCTCTGAAGAAGCGTCCGCAGACGGTCGCGCACGCTTCTACGCCGTTCCCAAATATCAAATATGACGATGCGCCGTTTGCAATCCCATCTTTTCGGCTTCTGTATCTTGAAATGTTTTTCTTCATCCTCTAACGAAGCCGCGAGTTTGGCGCCCTTTGCGGTCAGTCGTAGGGCGATTCCCCTATTGGTCTCTACTCGTTCAATAAGTCCGCGTTCCCGAAGACGGTTCACTGCTTGGTTGATGCGACGATTGAGTCTTGGTTTTGGTCCTATATACTTTCCCACATATTTGAGCAGTCGTGCGGCGTTTGGAGCCATCAAAATCAGACCGAGCCCTGCCGTTAGATATACAGACGCTAAAACCGCCTTTTGTATCTTCTGCCGTTTCGCCCTCTGTCGAACTTTCTCTTCTATCCGCATGTTCCATAGTATACACGGTCGTTATTGACATGGAACACACGTCACACTCCATTTGGGGGCAGAAACTTCCAGTAAAAAGATAGCCGCCGAAACGTCTACCACGCGAAATGAGCGAAGGCCTTGTTGGCTTCGGCCATGCGGTGCATCTCGTCCTTTTTCTTAATGGCGTCGCCTTCGTTCTTGGAGGCGAGGAGGAGCTCGGCGGCGAGCTTCTCGGCCATCGGCTTGCCCTTCTTAGAGCGTGCGGCACTGATGAGCCAACGGAACGAGAGCGCGAGGCGGCGGTTCTGCGGGACTTCGCGCGGGACCTGATAGTTGGCGCCGCCAACTCTGCGCGAACGCACCTCCATCAAGGGCGAGACATTGCGGAGCGCAGATTCAAACGTCTCAAGCGGATTTGCACCCCCCTTCTCAATAGCCGCGAGAGCATCGTAGACGACGGCGCGCGCCGTATCCTTCTTCCCGCTCCACATCACCGTATTGATAAAACGAGTGAGCGTCTCCGAACCGTATTTAAGGTCAGGACGCCACACGCGCTTCTTCTTGAGAGGACGGCGCATATGCTTTATTTAACTTTTTGCGGGCGCTTCGCGCCGTAGCGCGAGCGGGAGGAACGGCGCTTCTCCAGCCCGCCGGTGTCCAACTTGCCACGCACGATGGTGTACTGCACACCGATATCCTTCACCCTGCCACCGCGAAGCATCACGACCGAGTGTTCCTGCAGATTGTGCCCCTCTCCGGGGATGTAGGCGGTGACCTCCATCCCGTTGGTGAGACGGACGCGGGCGATCTTGCGGATAGCGGAGTTCGGCTTGCGCGGGGTCTTGGTGGTCACCTTGGTGCAGACACCGCGCTTGAATGGCGAGGGATAAAAGGTCGGGCGGTTCTTGAGCGTATTAAAGCCACGGGCGAGCGCAGGCACGGTCGTCTTAGACGATTTGCTCTTACGGCCTCTCTTGGAGAGTTGATTTATTGTTGCCATTTAGAAAAAGAAGACCCCGAGGGGTCAATGACAATATAAAGGAATAGCGCAGGAAATGCAATATGCTCGCCAGCACGATGAAGTATCGCTTACGGTTCGATAGGCTCTCTGTATGGGTCGTTAGAATACGATGCTGGAGGGGCCGGAGGAGGCGAAGCGGTGGGAGGTTTGGGAATAGGAGGAGGTTGCATGACACCCGGAAGATTCTGTGGAGGGGCGGCGATTGGGCGGGGAGGAAAAATCCGTAGTGGCGCTGGAGCCTTGCCTAATTCTATGTGGGGCTCTTCGTGGTCTTCAAGTAGCCTGCTGGTATCCGTCTGCCGCCGAGCCGGCGCCGGCGGGGACTTCGGGAGGACCGGAGAAGCCTGACTCCCCCACTTAGTAGATGTCGGGGGGATGTACCTCGGCATTGAGACGGTTACCTGCGACTGGCGAGGCGGCAGAGAGGGGTTCGCGGGAATAATCATCCCCTGTTGCGACATCAGGGGCGCTTGCGGCCCCGCTACGCTTACCGGCTGGCGAACCTCGGCAGGGCGCGGAGGTTGTGCTGACCCTTTCCGCATCTCCTCGCGCAACGGCACAAAAATTTTCTGATTGATTTCAGTCATAATCTCTCTCGCGTCTGCATCCGGAACCCCCGCAGCAATCAACTCTTGCAAAAACTCCTGCGGATTCACGAGCCCGAGGAGCATTTGTACATTTAGTTCTGCAACCAATCCAAGCTGGTCGACATGCAACTTTAAATTGACACCCAGATTTGTGATAGTCGTAATCGTATTCTCCGACGAAAGAGCGTCTCGAATGGAAGCGGGGGCTGTATCGCTTATCTGTAACAATTCTTTGGTGGAATAGTGTTTCATATACTAAGGGAGATTGTAGTAGGACCTGAAATTTGGTGCGGCGGCGGCGGCTCTAATACTCAACTGGCGCGCTGACGGATGAGGTGGGAGGTGTGCGAGCATATCATCTATGTATCTGCCTATTGCTTCTCGATGGTCTGGAATGAGTTCTCCAGTGCGGCGGATAGCGTCAAAATCGCTACCGTTAAGGAGATTTAGGGTTGCGAGTCGCGGTTGGAATGGTGGTGTACCTGGAGGTGCTCCTGGCGGAGTCGGTTCTGTAAGAACACCGCCACCAAGTCGGCCACGGGCTGTCGTATTCATTCCATTAATTGCCGCCTGCCCACGAGTTTGGCCAGCAAGCGGATGTCCTGGTCCGTACGCATTCGCGGGGTTCATATTGAAGCGCGACAAATCGTTATCTGGATTGTCACCGTCACGTCGAGCTTGGGCGATTTCGGCCTTTCTCGCATCAGAGATGGCCTCGCTCTGCTGAACTTTTTCGTAGCGTGCTTGCGGCAACATCGCGGCGGCGGTCGGATTATTTATGAGAGCACGTTGTGCAGAGCTTGTTTCAAAGTCTTTGTCACTCATTGAGGACAGGATGTTGCTGACCTGCTTATAATCAGCGGTGTCGCCAGTCTGCAGAGCCCTCTGAACCGCGGCATTGAGTCTCGGAACAATAGTTTCTTGTTGGTACTGGCGATCAGCTTCCTGGCCGGTCTTTTTAAACCACTCTGCGCCCTGTTTACCTCGACCAACTGTTGAGCCAGCGACCGGAGTTGCTACTTCACTCACACCCACAGCCCCGAGCGCGGCTCCTACGCCAGCAGAACGGAAGTCGAACTTACGTTTCTCAAGTGGACGCAACGCATAATTTGAAATGGCACGTACGGCCCTATTATTCGGAGCATAGCGTTGCAATCCCTTCCTCGCCAGAAAGGCGCCGCCGCCGAACAAAGCGCTTGCTCCATACGCTGACGCTCCAAATGATGCAGCGGCACCGAATTTGATTGCCGTAGCGGCGCCGAAGGCGGACATTTTTTTAGAAATGATGACGACGGCGAGGAGGAGTCCCATCGCGATAAGGAAGCCCAGAATCATACTCATAAAACCAGTGAAATTATCCCCCTTCACAAATCCTATCCAATCGGGAGTGGAACCGAATTTGAGGAATTGTTTATCGGTGATGACGAGGAGCGCGATGTAGAGCAGGAGGAGCAGGACCGGCGCGGTGATGGTCTGTTCAAAGAGGGCGTGCCACCACTTGTCCGCTGTACCCTTCATTTGCGGTACCGCGAGGCCGGCGAAGCCGATGGGTGCAAGAATGATGAGGAAGAGGAGAATGACGAATCGTGCGATGAGTATAAAGGCGAGCGAGAAGAACACGAACGCCGCGATGAGGAAGAGCAGGATGCTCATGAAGCCGATGAGCGCGGAATTTTTGAACATTTCTTCTGCAGTCTTGGAATCAAGCGCCCTGCCGTAGATGACCTGCAACCCCAGCTGGTCCATAATTTTGTTAGAAATGCCCTCTTGTTTAATCGCGGTAAAAATTCCCGGCGACAGCTTGTCTCCGGCCGGCTTGCCGCCGTTAATCTGCGTATAAATCTGCGTCGCGAAGAGATTGCCCGTATCTATCACCGCCTCGGATATGAAGAGCGAGAAATTGAGAAAGACAGCGGCGACCAGGAGCATCGGGAGCATCTTCTTCCCGCCGCCGTACCAGTCCACATTCAGGATGGTGGTGATGCCGATGGCGAGGAAGCCGAAGATGAGGAAGATATTGCCGATGTCGCGCATAACGCGCCACGCGATGCCGACGCCGACGATCTCTTTCACATAGCTCCCCATCGTGACGACGGTGTAGTACACCGCGCCGTCCAGCGTGAGCGCCGCGACCCCGAGAAGCCACGCGAAGAGGCTCGCGATAAAGGCCATGATGCCGTTATAGGTATATTCGGGCGAGCCCGACGGCCCCAATTTGCCGTCGGTCGCTGTTTTCGCGGCGGCGACATTGATAACAGTGCCTACAGGCGGGGTACAGACCAAGCTTTCAGTTTCATCTTTTGTACATGTGCCAGTTCCTCCTCCTGAAAGTGTGCATGCTTGGCCATCAGTAGTACATTCGGCCGCGTGCGCGGCGGGCGCAACGCCCGCCGCGACAAAGAGCGCGAGGGCGATACTCACTGTTGAAAGGAATCTCCGCATATCAGCCGCCTCCATAATCTATGCCCAGGCCGCCTTGGGTGCAGACCGAGGTCTTGAGCGCCTGTGCGTTCGCGCTGATGAGATTCATCTGGTCAACAACAGACGGGTTCGCAGAGACAGTGAGTGAACCAGCCGGATTTTCTTGCGCTCCTATACCGCCAAAATCTTGCGACTCTTGTTGTAGAGCGGCGACATCTTCAGCCGTGGGAGGCATTGTCTGGAGCGTCTGCATATCGGCAGGGTACTCCGTCGTCACATTCGTGGGCACGGTCGGATTCTTAAGGTCGCAGTACACCACTGTGTTGGCTGGCGCGTTCAGCTCGCACTGGATTTTTTCTACCATCGCGAGCGCCACGGCGGTTATCGGGCCGACGGCGGCCACTCTGTTTAGCACGGGCGCGACCTCAGTCGCGAGAGCAGTCTGTGCGTCGGTCGCTTGCCCCCTCGCCGCATTTATAAAGGCCGTATTCGGCGACTCGCTCGCTGATTCGGTATTCGCCGCCGTCGTGCAGAAGTTCGCGAGGTCCGTCAGATTTATTGACGCGGCATTTGCCGAAGCGCCTATAGCATCCCACCCCGATTGGTACATTTCTATAAGCTTGGCTTTATCAGAACCGGACGCCCCAATCGTTGCCGCGCTTTGGTATATAGAGGAGTTGGAGACGCCCAAGTAGTCCGAGGTAAAGCCTCCCGCGTTTTGAGTCGGGGTGAAATTGTAGAGCGCTGACCTTGAATTCCCCGCAGTGGGGCTGTCAACTCCGAAGAGTCCTCCCGAATCAGAGCCGCCGAGAATCTGCGATGCGAACTGCGCCGTCTGCATAACCGTCGCGATATTGCTCAAAATGCCGGTTATCTGCCCGCCGACATTCCCCATCCGGACTATCTGGTCCTGTTGCCCTCCAAGCACCTTGTCAAGCGTTGATTTAATGAGCGAGCCGGGTGTCTTAATAGTGCCCGGATTGCCGTCCTCGTCGGTACACGGGTCTCCCGGGTTGACACCCCCGCTCTCCATCGCCGTCCCGTCATTGTCCTCTGTGGTGGTCTCCTCCATCGCCGTCCCGTCATTGTCCTCTGTGGTTCCCTCGCGCGCGCCGCACCACGACATAAATCCTTGGCCCCACGAGAGTTGTGAGAGGCGCACGCCAGTGGCGCCGCCGGCGCCAGACCCCACAAGGCCCGCCATCTGGGCCTGGGCGCTCTGATAAAAGGTGTACGGGTTGTTCTGGGTCTGGGTTGTGAGCGCGAACCACGCGGCGATACCGCCCTGCGACCAGCGGCCCGAGAGGTAGGCAGGGACATTCGGCGAGGTCCGCGCGAGCGTGTTCATGTTCGCCGCCCAGAAGCCGGCGAGCGACGTCTTCTGCAGATAATTATTCTTCAGAGCGGAAGCGATTGATGCAGAAAACGGCGAATTAGAATTGGTCCCGAACTGCCGCAAGTATGCGAGCGCCGCCGAGTCTCCCACCGTCTGCAAAGATTGGTTCACGTCTACGACAAATTGGGGGACGCCCGTGCCATTGGCCTTGCCGATGACGAACGCTATCACGCCAGAGGTGAGCATCTTCATTAAGTTCCCCGAGAGAACGAAGGCGAGCGGCTGGAGAACATACGTATTAATCTGTTCCGCGACATTCGCAGCGGTGTTTGTATGCGTAGATATAACATTAAGAGTCTCCTCAATAGCGCCGATAGTGTTCTCGAAAAGATTCAATCCCACTTCTATCACAGAAGTGAGGGCAGCGTGCGCCTTAGGCGGTGCAACAAGGAACGCCGATGGAGCGATGAGTACAACCGTGAGAAAGATTGCAAGTGCGGTGGTAAGTGGGCGTGATTTCATTGTTTTTTAGCGGCTTGTTTCGCCACAAGATTCTCAATGAGATTCACGAATGAGGCGCCCGGGGTACCGGTAGGGAGAGTTATTCCGGCGGCCTTATATATCTGGCCGATGTGTATGAACGCTGTCCCGAGATTGGAGACTGCCTGCGGGTACAGCTGGAGCGCGAGCATCGTCGCGAGCGGGTCTTCGGTCACGCGCGCGAAGTCGTTGGTGACCTCGCTCACGCGCATCATCGCATTAATAAGTAAGAGGTGGTCTGCGGCGAGCTCTTGAGGCACCGCTAGCATCGAGAGACCGACCGCAGAGTCTCTGTACCCCTTCGCTATTGAAGCGATGTGCGGGATGGCTGTCGTATCGTTGTTCATTATCGCGCTCTTCAGGTAGTTGAGCTCGCTCGTCGTCGCATTGGCCGTGTTCTTAAGGAGGACTGCCTCGGCCTGCACCGCGAACGACTTCAGCACGTCTGCGCCCGACCCCGAGACCGTGATGTCCTTTGCAGATTTATAATCGGGCGAGGCGGCTACCGTGGACGCGAGCGAGTTGAGCGCCTGATTGGCGACCTCGCTCATCTGGGCTTCAGAGAGGTCCCCGCCCCCGTTCGCCTCCTTCGCCGCCATAAAGAGCGTGAAGAAATTTTTCGCGAAGGCGGCGGTGAGCGTCCCCTCTGCCGGGGGCGGGGGGAGGCCGTCAAGGTCAAGCGAGACCGGCGAAGGGGTGACGAGGGGGATATCGGCAATTGCCTTCGGCACGATGAGCCCGCGAGCGACTGCCTCTCCATCTTGCATGCCGAGCTTAAGAGTGTCAGTGACGCGCGGGTCGGTCCCGTATAGGGACTCTTCCCAGTCGGGGAGGCCGTCGCCGTCAGTATCCTTGGTGGCGATGGCCTGCAGGAGCGCCGACTCGGCAGACGCCTCTGCGACCTGCGGCGTTCTGACGCCGCGTGCGAGCATGTAGGCGCCGACGATGCTCACGACCGAGAAAATCACCGCGGCCCCGATTCGCCAGTTTCGTAGAATCTGCCCCATAGTACATATAAAGTATAGCAGTTGATTCCCCATCACACTGTCGAGTGCGGCCAGAAACTGTGGTTATCTACACAGCTCAAGCCCTTCAACTCTGCTCAGGGCAAGCCATGTGGAGAGAGGGAGGTCTTCAGCGCGGACTTTTTCAGGAATATCGCCCGCCGGAAGGCCAGCCTCCAAGAGATTCTTCCGCACGAACTTGCGCTTATGGGCGAAACCGGCGTGGATAAGCGCGAAGAAACGCTTCTCTTCTGCTTTTGTAGCGAAGTTTTTCCGTGAGATATCGCGAATTGTGAGCACGGCAGAATCTACATTAGGTGCCGGCGTGAAGGCGCCGCGCGGTACGAGAAATTCTCGTTTAGGCGTCCCGTACACTTTCACCGAGAGCGATAAAATACTTTCTTTGCCACCGCGAGCCCCTCGACTTCGCTCGGGATTTCCAACAATGCGGTCGGCAACCTCTTTCTGCACAAGTAGTGTCATAGAGCTCGGCTGATTCTCTGCCTCAAGAAATTTCCTGAATATCTCACCGGTCAGATAGTATGGAATATTTGCCACCACTTGATAATCGGATGCACCATCTTTTACGCTATAGCGTGAATTAAGGTACATTTCAAAATCCCAAACGCGGATGTCGCCGTAAATGAATTCTAACCGCTTCTCGGCAATTTCATTCGCAAAATCAGTTTGTAATTTTTTACAGAGTTCCTCGTCTGCCTCAACGGCGATTACTCTGCCAGCTACCTTCAAAAGTTCGCGTGTGAGAATCCCCCTCCCCGGTCCTATCTCAAGCACCGTCGCGCCCTCCGGGAGCTTCGCGGTGAGCGCAATCCTTTCCGCGATACGCGCATGCATCAAGAAGTTCTGCCCAAGTGACTTTTTTGCCCGCATAGGTGTACAATACTCGGTATATGGAATACCCTCAACACGAAAAGTTTACTCATCGAGACCTTCAAGACCATCATGTTCTTGAGCGGTTTAAGCATTTACAAAAAGAGGCCGGACTACAAACACACGGTCAGGAGCGGGTGAACAATGCGCTTGAAGCCGCGGTAGTTCATATCACCAAGAAGTATGGCTTGTCAGGAATGCATTCAAATCATGTTGACGAGGGATTGCGGTATTTATTCAGTGACCAATACAAGGGGCATTCCGAATTTGAACCAAAAGAAAAGAAGGTTATAGAACAGTCACTTCACGCCCATTTCCACGGAACCCCTGAATTGCCAGAAATGGACAAGACGGATTAGACCTCAATGATTCTATCGCCATCACTCTCGTCAAAGAGGAGAAGTGACGAATCTATGTCGGCGAGGAATGAGGACGGGGCGGCGATAGAGTCACTGCCGTAGATTTTACGGACGCGGGCAAGTGTAAGGATAAGACGTTCCTTCGCGCGCGTCATCGCGACGTAGAAGAGGCGACGCTCCTCTTCCTCGTCGCGGCCGTTCTCATCACCAATTCCTTGGTGCGGGAAGAGCCCCTCCTCCATACCGCTCACAAATATAGTGTTGAATTCAAGCCCCTTGGCCGCGTGAACGGTCATCAGGGTGACTCCTCTCTTTTCGCCTCCCTGCCCCGAGCGCGTCGAGGGACGGTCCATCTCGTCCTGGTCGCTCGCGAGGGCGGCTTCGGCGAGAAAAGCGGCTATCCCCTCTTTCCCGGGAGTGTGATCGTGCCGTACGGCGACCGAGGCGAGCTCTTCTATATTCTCAAAGCGTTCGCGGTCGTCAGCGTTCCCTTCGTCAACGAGCGCGCGGCGCATACCGCTCTTCTCAATGACGAGTTTGACGAATGCAGAGGGAGCGAGCTCTCCCGCCGCCTGCGCGAGCTCCTCGATGGCGCGTTCAAACGCTTTAACCTTTGCGAGCTCGCCCGTGCGCAGCTCTCCGCGCCGTCCAGCAACGAGTTTCCCGAGGGTGACCTTGCCGAGCCCGCGCGGCGGCGAAGAGGCCGCGCGCATCTTGTCCGCCTCTCGTGAAGAGTCAAGTGCGAGCCTCATCCACGCGAGCGCGTCCTTCACCTCCCTGCGCGCGAAGAAGCGCGTGCCGAGGAGCCGGTAGGGCACGCCTGCGCGGAGCAGTCCCTCTTCAAGCGCTCGTGACTGGAAGTTGGTGCGAAAGAGAACTGCAATTTCTTCTGGTTTCTGGCCTTCTGACATCTGGCTTTTTATCCGGTGTGCTATCCAACGCGCCTCGTCTTCGGCACTGTGGGCGATGTACACGACGATTGGCTCGCCGGGAGCTTTTTCAGTCGTTGAATATTTCTCCTTGCGATTCTTATTTTTCTCAATGACTGCGTTTGCCGCGTCCACCAGATTTTTCGTTGAACGATAGTTGCGTTCAAGGATAATCGTCTGCGCCTCCGGATATTTCTTTTCAAAATTTAAAATATTTTCCATCTTCGCCCCGCGCCATCCGTATATTGACTGGTCGCCGTCGCCGACGACAAAGAGATTTCTGTGTTTCTCTGCGAGAAGGCCCGCGAGCCGCTCTTGTAGCTCATTTGTGTCCTGATATTCGTCAATGTGGATGTAACGCCAGCGGCTCTGTGCTCTCGCGTGAATGTCGTCGTGCTCTTCAAGCAGGCGCACGGGGAGCGCGATAAGGTCGTCAAAGTCCAGCGCCTTCTCCGCTTGGAGCGCCTTCTCGTATCTCTGCCACACCTCTGCGACGACTCTGTTCCCGAAGCTTGAATGGCCGTGTATCTCGGCAAACTCGCTCGCGCGCACTCCCTCCCCCTTATGCCGCGAGATTCTACCGAGCACCGCCCTTGGTGATAATTCCTTTGTCCCGATGTCAAGCGCCTTGAGCGCGACGGCGACCGCTTTCTCCGAGTCGTCGCGGTCGTAGACGCTGAAGAAACGCGGTATGCCAATCGCCTTTCCATAACTCTCTAGGAGCTCGCGGCCCAATCCATGAAAAGTTGCAATGAACGGCAAATCTTCTCCTCGCTTGTTCTGCGTAGCTTCATGCGGAGCAGAAAGCATTGTGCGGACACGCTCTCTCATCTCACGAGCGGCTTTATTGGTAAAAGTGACGGCGAGAATCTTGTCGGCCGGGACGCCTTCGCGGATAAGGTGATAGACGCGTGTCGTGAGCACGCGCGTCTTCCCGCTCCCGGCACCCGCGAGAACTAAAATGGGGCCGTCGGTCGCGAGCACGGCGCGCTTTTGTGCGTCATGTAATCCCTCCAGATACGTCATCATAGGAATATAGCGCACAAACCGTTCTCCACAGACGGTTCTGTGGCTAGTTGACTACCGAGCCCTCTCGGCTATACTTGTCGTATCGACCGTTAAGAAAGCATCCAAGGAATAGCTTATATACAGCGTATATAAGCTATTCTTGTATCTGGCAGACACACCGACTCCCTTCGTTTCCCTATTACATTCAACCAACGATTTTTCATATCAGGGTTCGCGGTTGTGGCATTCGCCGCAATCGTCCTGCCGAATTACGCAAATGCGTTTTGGCCGTTTTCTACAGACGCGAGCGCGGCGAGACATACCTCATTCCCAGGTTCCGGAACGCCGGCGCTCGTCGCCGCGACGAACTCCGACCCGAACCCGCATAAAGGTCTCGGTGATGCCGTCCAAACGAGTGGCGGGAAGGCGCTTCTCGCTTACGCCGGTCCTTCGGGCACGATTGCAGACGTTGGGGGCACTGCGTCGCCTGACCGCATCTCGGTCTATGTGGTGCGCCCGGGCGACACGCTTTCGGACATCGCAGATATGTTCGGCGTCTCAATAAACACCATTATCTGGGCGAACGACCTCAAAAGCGTGCGTGACGTGCACCCGGGTGACACGCTCATTATCCTGCCAATCTCTGGCATTGAACGCACCATCGTGAAAGGCGACACGCTTAAATCTCTCGCGAAGAAGTATGGCGCCGATGCGGAAGAAATCGCGCAGTTCAACGGTCTTGACCTCGCGGCGCCGCTCACTGTCGGCTCTACCATTATCATCCCGGGCGGCGAAATAGCGGCGCCGCGTCTGCAATTTTCGTCTCCCCTCCTCAATAGCGGAGGAGGCTCCTTCATAGCCGGTTACTACCGCAATCCTCTGCCGGGCGGCCGCATCACACAAGGCATCCACGGCCGAAACGGCGTTGACATCGGCGCTCCGCGCGGGACTCCCGTTCATGCGGCCGCAGGCGGTACCGTCATCATCGCACGCGGGAGCGGATGGAACGGCGGCTACGGCAACTATGTCGTCATCACGCACGAGAATGGCACGCAGACGCTCTACTCGCACTTAAACTCCGTCGCCGTCTCGCCCGGACAATCCGTCTCGTCCGGCCACGTTATCGGCTATGTCGGCGCGACCGGCCGCGTGACCGGAACGCACCTCCACTTTGAAGTGCGCGGCGCGGCCAATCCTCTCCGCGCTTGCCGTGTCGGCTCCATCTGCACTCCGCAATAATTTCGTAAATAAAAGACCGCCTCACCGAAGACCGGCGGGGCGGTCTCTTGGCAAGACGGTATGGCTTCAGGCGACCCACACGGGGGTCATCCCCTGTGTGAACATCGGCATAAACTTCTTCCCGATGCGACGCGAGAGCGATTGGACCAACGCGGGAGCGATATCCCTCGCAATGATGACTACGACAAGCCCGAACGACGGATAGGGCGGCTCAAGGTAATCTCCGACACAGTCACATCCGTCTTCCAGATCCCCGCTCGCCTGGTCGCGGAGTAATCCTTCGCAAGTCGTCACCTCTTCGGTGCAGAGATGCTTAGCGATAAGCTTCGTATACTCCGAAATCCCTTCGGCCGACGAAGCAATCACCGCCACAGGTTGCTGGTCTGAAAATTTTGAGAGAACGCACAGCGCCCTCCCCAACGCACCTTCCTGTTCAAAAGAGAGTGCGACCGGATGTTTCGCACCGCCATCCGGGTGCACGACAACTGCGACGGACGGCATATTTCGTATTCTTTTCATCTTCTTTCCCCACTTTAGCCAAACAACATTTAGCGCTAAAACGACAGCGCCCCCCAGAACCCGCTCACAAGTATATCACGGAACTAAAATCTCGCAACTATTCAAACCCGAAGAGGCCGCGGGGGCGATATTGCAAAGCTTCGTGGACGAAGGCGGGGGTAACCGCGTCGGCGCCGGCGAGGTCGGCGATAGTTCGTGCGACGCGCATCGTGCGGTGGAATGAGCGGGGCGAGAGGTTGAGGCGCGCGGCGGCGCTCATGAGGGCCTCTTTGGCGGCGCTCATCTAATTGTCGGCTCGTGAGCGCGGCGTTGGTCGCCCCGCGCTTCCCGGTGCGCTTCTCTACCCGAGCGCGCGCCGCGACGACACGCTCCCTCACGCGGGTGGACGGCTCGCCCGTAGAGAGCTTCGCCAAGGTGTCATGCGGGACGAGCGGCACCTCTATCCAGAGGTCAAGGCGGTCCACGATTGGCCGGCTGATGCGGCGCGCCTGCTTCTGCGCGGCGCGCATCGCGACGCGCGCATCGTTGGAGAGCGTGTCTGCCGGATTCATCGCGGCGACAATCATACAGTCGGCCGGGAAGGTGATGGTCGCGCGCGCTCGCGAGACGGTCACGATATGGTCTTCTAGCGGCTGTCGGAGCGCCTCCAGCGCCCGCGATTCAAATTCTGGGAATTCGTCCAAGAAGAGGACACCCTTGTGCGCGAGCGTCACCTCGCCGGCCCTGGGGAACGCGCCGCCGCCCACCATCGCGACGTGGGAGAGCGAGTGGTGCGGCGCGCGAAACGGCGGCCAATAGACCGCCTCGCCGTCGGCGAGGAGTCCCGCCGTTGAGTGTATCGCGGTGACCTCCAGCATATCGTCGTCGGTTAAGGGCGGGAGAATCCCTGCGAGCGCCCGGGCGAGCATTGTCTTGCCGGTCCCCGGCGGGCCGTAGAAGACGATGTTGTGCCGGCCGGCGGCCGCTATCTCCAGCGCGCGCTTGGCGCTCTCCTGCCCTTTCACATCGCATAGGTCAAGCGCGGGCGGCGGTGCAGTCATGCGCCGGTCGCGCACGAGCCGCGGTAATGGCCTCTCTCCTTTTAGGTGTTGTAGAAGTTCAGAAAGCGAGTTAGGAGCATAAATCGCCACGTCATCAGCGAGCAGGGCTTCCTTCGCATTCCCGGGCGGTACGTAAATTGTTTTTATTTTTTTGCGCTTGGCGGCGAGCACCTGCGGGAGGACTCCCTTCACCGCACGCAGGGTTCCATCAAGCGCGAGTTCGCCTATAAGAAGTGCACTCTCGGCAAGAGGCTCCGCCTCGCCGGCGGCGACGAGATACGCGAGCGCGAGCGCGAGGTCGTAGTGCGAGCCTTCTTTTTTTAGGTCCGCAGGCGAGAGCGAGATAACTATGCGTTTATTCTGTTGTTTGGGCGATTTGTAACCGGAGTGGCGTATAGCTGCCGAAACCCGGTCGCGTGCCTCATCAACGGCCTTGTCGGCGAGGCCGACAACCGAAAAATTATGGAGTCCGCGCGTGAGGTCGGCCTCAACGATAACCAGTTGTGCGCTAGCACCGACCGGCTGTGCGGCGAGCGTCTTCGCGTACCCGTGCTTGGGTACGGTTTTTACAACTTTGGCTTGTGTTGCGGGCATTGCTACTTGTGGTGAGCCTAAGAATTAGAGATGCTTCACGCAGGTCGTGGCGGCGGGGTCGGCTTCAAGGCGAGCTTCTTCAATCTTGCCGTTGCATACCTCGCAGAGGCCGTATTTTTTCTTCTCAATTCTTGAGAGCGCGGAGAGAATGGTGTCGTAACGCGCCTCAAGGTCGGCGAGGATGGAGGCATTCCCTTCGCGGCTCATCGTCACATCGGCCTGGTCGACGAGGTCGGCTTCCATCCCTATTTCCGATGGCACGGGCTCCCAGTCGCCCGGGACAGCGGGATTCTGGCGGCCAATGCTCCCCATCTCGGCCTCCAGCCTCGTTTTCTCGGCCTCCAACTTCTTCTTAAAGTGTTCCGTTTTCATTGCAAATAGGCAGTCCCAGAATAATAGCAGGAATCACTGTTGTGTGGGGGAGGTCGCGAGACGGCTGAGTATCTCGGCGAATGTTCCCGGGTCGCGCGCGATAACGAGCGTTGTCGGATTCCAATACCCATAGATGACGACGCTCTTCCCTGCGGCGTCGCGATAGATGCGCACGTCATGGTTGACGACGACTTCATCACGAAAGACGGGGGTGGATACCGGGGCGGGCGGCGTCGAGGTCGCGGCGGCTTGCGGTGAGCTACCTGTGGTGAGCGTAGTCGAACCAGTCGAAACCGTTGTCGTTCCCACTGTTTGTGGAACTGCCGCTGGATACGAGGGGAACAGAGGTTCAAGGTCGCGCGGCATCATGCGCTCCCATGAGAGCATGCCCGCGAAGGTATCGCGATATGTCGTGACAGAGAGTATGAAGAATGGGCTCTGCGCATTTCCGCCGGAGGCGGATCCGCCTCCGGCGGAGGCCACTCCCGCCATACTGCCGACCGCATTCACATTACGGCGCAAAATGTCGGGCGCCGACAGCGGGAGAGAAGAGAAGATGCTGTCGGACGTTGACGAAGACGCGGTGTACAAGAGGCGAACGGTGCGAGGAGCGAGCGGGCGACTGACAGACTGCTCTATCGCCTGGAGCAAGACGGCCCCAGAACCGGAGATTTGTTCGCGTTCATCGACAAATATCGGTATCGGCACGCTCTCGATAACAGCCGGTAGAGGCGGGGCCGCGAAGTGTGTGTAAGAGAAATAGGCAGCGCCAGCGCCGATGACGACGAGCATTGTGCCGGCGATACTGTAGAAGAGATTCTTCTTTGAAGACGATGGTATGTCTTCCGTGCGAAGGGGCCGCGGTGCTGAATCTTGTTCAGCCGCGAGGATGGTCGCGGTGACCGCGCCGGTCTTCTTTACTCGGTCGGAAAAGTCGCTCGCGTAGGTCTCTATAGGAGACGACTTCTCGCCAACACGCGAGACTTCAGGTGGTAGAGGAGCTTGCGGCGGAGCCGGAACCAGTTCCAGGGCAGGAACAGGAGTCGGAACCGGCTTCGGGACGGGGGCCGGTGCTGGAATTGCCCTAGGTGTAAGCGGCGCGAGGTCTGGCGTACCGCCCTGCTCCACAATCTTCATGTCGCCCGCCAAGGTGCGGATATATTTCTTCGGGAGACCGTCGTTCGGATTTAAATCTGGAGTAGCCGTGTTCGTATCCATACGTTCCATCTTATAGTAACGTACTCCGCGCACTGTTGAACAGGTTATGCTCGAGAAGTAATCGTGAACTTGTGCGGGTCGTCACACATGTCGGTGAATGCGTGCGCCGCTTCTTTCAATTTCGCTGAAGAGGATTTGCCGAACGAGATGACCTCTACTTGGATGCCGTGCATATCGAGATACTCAATGAGCGGGATAAAGTCACCATCGCCCGAGGCGATGATGACCGTATCAAGCTTCGGAGACATCTTGACCGCGTCAATCGCAATACCGACGTCCCAGTCGGCCTTCTTCGCGCCGTCGGCGAAGACCTGCAGGTCCTTCACCTTCGTCTCAATACCTATCTTGGTAAGCGCTTCAAAGAAGTTCTTTTCTTCGCCTGTCTCTGTGGAGATGACATAGGCGATGGCACGGATGAGGATGCGCCCGCCCACGGCCTCTTCGAGCACCTTCGCGAAGTTCACGCGCGCTTTGTAGAGGTGCTTTGCGCTGTGATAGAGATTTTGCGTGTCAATGAATACGCCCACACGCTGGGCCGGATGTTTAATAACTGCCATAAAAATAATTGCTTATATAAAACAAAATAATAAAACGCAACAGAACGCTACTCATTCATGATACCACCCGGGGAAACTCCTACTTCTTCAAACCGAGCTTCTTGATAAGCGCGTTGTAGCGGCGCTTGTTAGACGTTTCTAGATAGCGCAGGTGGGAGCGGCGATTCGCGACCATCTGCGGGAATGGATATCCTTCGGGTTCTTCTTGAGGTGCCTCGCGAGCTCGTCTATCTGCCGAGACAGGAGCGCGACCTGGACGTCCGGCGAGCCGGTGTCAGTATCGTGCCGGGCGGTATTTTTCATTACCGCCACCTTTTTCTTCGTGGTAAGCATGAGTCCCCCCACCCTACCACGTCTTGCGATTTTTTGCAAGTGTTGCGTGGGCTACGCCACAGGGGTTGAAATGAGTTTCGAGAGTTTGTAAGCGTTTCCGTGGCTCAACATTCCGCGATATGATGCGACCGTTTCTTCTTTCGGATTCCTGCTCAGCGCCTTCAACATCCGTCGTTTCGTGCTTGTTCGCAAAACGCGATGATTGGGGAAATGAACCCAGCCGAGGAAGTCCACACCGGAAGCGAGCGTTGAGATTGAGATTTTCTTCTGATGCATCTCAAGATTCAATGAGTCGCGCAAAAATACTTCCATATATGGAAGTATTTTTAGTAGGTAATTTTTGTCTTTGGAAAAGAGAACAAAGTCGTCGGCATACCGGACATAGTAATGAATCCTCAACTTGTTTTTCACGAACTGGTCAAATTCATTCATGTAGATATTCACGAGAAGCTGGCTCGTGAGATTGCCGAGCGGGAGACCTTTCCTCGCCGTGCCGGAATTAAAACTGCCGACGATGTTAGCGACGAGCGCGCGGATATGCTCATCGGGGATATACCTTTCAATAATTCCCAACAAGATTTGCTGGTCAATGGAGGCAAAGAACTTGCGGATATCGCATTTCAATATCCACACGGTATTCGCATGGTCGTTGGACGCTCGAGAGGCATACATCCGAAATTGTCTAAGTGCCCTGTGCGTACCTTTTCCACTTCTGCAGGAATACGAATCAAAAATGAATATCTTATCAAAGAACGGATACAACTTGCGATAGAGCGCATGGTGCATGAGCCGGTCGCGCACGCTCGCTTTGTGGATATCGCGCGGTTTCGGATCGGCGATCTTGAAATAGTGGTAACCGCCATGTTGGTACGCACCCTTCGCAAGTTCGTTGTGCAGAGCGAGAACATTATTCATCAAATATCGCCAAAATTCCTGTACATCAATTCGGCTACGCTTTCCTCTCACAAATTCCCGCCACGCCTCAAGCAAGTTTTCTACCGAAATGATACTCTCGTATGAAAGACTCCATGAATAATCCCCCCCCCCGACGAAACTTCTGCCAGTGCTTGAGAGATTGAAGAGTGCATATCTGCTGTGGTATGGATATTATCAGACACTGCCAAAAACGCATCGCTATACGCTCGGCGGAAAGGTAGACGAGTTATTTGTTGAGACGATAGAAGCAATTGCTTCAGCGACATTTCTTTCTAGGACCGAGAAACAGCCGTGGGTGCGACTTGCCATCCGTAAATTGGACACGTTGAAAGTCTTTCTTCTCGTACTTTGGGAAACAAAATCGCTTGATACGAAAAAATATGCCGCCCTTTCAGTTCCGCTTGAAGAAGTTGGGAAGATGCTTGGCGGATGGAATGGACAACTCACGAGACAAAACACCTCCGCGCCGTGAGGCGCGGAGGTGAAATGAAGAGAGTTGCGAGAACCGCAGACGGATTCTTGGCGTTCCGATTGTTGTCGAGCCAGTTGTAGTTCCAGTTCCATCTGCCATCGTCACTTCGATAGAGGTAGAGGAAGTACCGATTGCCGTTGTCGTTGCGCAGAACTGTATGCGATGCCGTCCGTATCGTTCCAGGACTGAATCGTATCCGGCATCGTAATGCCAAAGCACCGCATACCAAGTATCTTCATTTTTTGAAGTGTCTGCATACGCCACGCTATCCGAAACCGTAATCGCAGATATTCTTGGCCTATGGATACTGGGTTCGGTAGCGGGAAACCGTAATCGCCCGCATATTCACCTACTACCGCTTATAGTGTATCAAAATGAAAGAGCTCCGCATGCGGTTAAGCAATGTGGAGCCCCAATGCGAAGGACTAAGTCATAAGGTTCAAAGGAGAACCGAATGGCCGAGTCCTAAGTGCTAACTTGCGAGAACCGCAGACGGATTCTCGGCGACCCGAAAGTTGTCGAGCCAGTAGTAGGACCAGTACCATCTGCCATCGCCACTCCGATAGAGGAAGAGGAAGTACCGAGAGCCGCGGTCGTTGCGCAGAACTGTCCCGGGAAGCTCAAACCACGTAATGTCAAAGGTTTTTGCGTCCAAGCGAATGTGCTTGGTGGCGATGTGCCGCATGAGCTTTTCCTCGCCGGTGATGACCGATTCGCCATCCTTGAGGCACGCCGTGAAGAGCACCTTGGCGAAATCAAACTCGGTGAGCGCGAGGGAGCGGGCATCTTGTTCCTCTTTGCCCTTGAGACCGTTGCCATCCTTCGGTCCTCGCCAGATTGGCAGGTACTTGCCTTCGTCAAACGGCTTGGCGCGATCGACGATGAGCGCACCGGGTCCCTTCATGATGAACGAAAGTCCGTTGTTCAAAAAGGCCTTGAGGCGGCGATTGACATCATCCGTCGAATAGCCCTCCGTGCCCTTCTGAATCGCATCCCCATCAACTCCGTCCGTACTAAGGTTCAAGAGACGGACGGCGACATCCTTGATTTGATGATATGTTGCGGTTTTCATCACACACTCCCGTGTGCATACGCTGTACCACCCTCTCACCCAATGTGCGAGGTAGGCTCTGCGTACCGGCGGTTTTCACCACAGGGCAAAGGTGCCGAAATCATCAGCATCTGTGTCCTGTGGTGAAGCACGTTAGCAATATCAAAGAACTTAACGAGAGTATACATGAAACTATATTTCTGTCAATGTCTCATTCGCACAATATTGCC
>Ga0076061_102_pt1 | contig 20783 bp, 20 predicted proteins | sample RifGroB1_FD_68092 | JGI IMG/M metagenome (GOLD analysis project Ga0076061, IMG submission 68092) | Parcubacteria bacterium GW2011_GWB1_55_9
AAGGCAGTCATCGCAACGCATCGTTCGTGGATAGCCGACTATTTTATCCCAGGCCAAGATCTTGTCGTCGTTCCGCCAAACGACCCTGGAGCTCTTGCGCACGCGATAGACGCACTTTCGCGGGACTCCGAAAAGCGGAAACACCTTGCCGCGCCAGGTCATGCAAAGGTGGTTGCACACTATACGACAAAAACTTTTGCGAGAGCTCTGCTCGGGGTCATGGATTCCGTCATATGACATCCACCGGCCAGCTCGTGTTCTATGTGAATCCCCTGTGGCGCCGTCAAGGGATTCATACCCCGCTTCTCAATCCGTGGTGGGGGAACCCCCTAACCGACTCGTCGCTCTACACCAAAGAGCTATTTGACTCGTACTCGTTTAGTACCGCATATTACGCGATAACTGATGACCTAGGGAAGGCCGATATGGTACTCGCACCATATCCGCACGTGTGGTTTATGCGTCATGATATGGTCCTCTTTGATGAATGCGTGCGAACGGCACGAGGGGAAAGCCTTCCTCTGCTTATTGACGGGACGGGAGACATTGAATATCCGATCAATATAGAAAATGCGTATATCCTGCGCTATAGCGGATACCGTTTCTTACCTGAACGCAGACGGATTCAGATACCGCTTTTTGCTGATGATCTCTTGGAACGATGCAGGGGCGGCCGGCTCGCTATTCGCAAAAAAGGAGAAGGGAAACCGAACGTCGGTTTCGCAGGCTGGGCGAGGCTTTCTCTCAAACAATATCTGCGCACGGTCATAAAAGAGCTACCGATGCGTCTTCGCGGCATTTTTGATACGAGATACCGCGCCTGTACCAAGGGCGTGTTGTGGCGGCAGAAGGCAATCAAGATACTCCAAAGCTCTCCGCACGTGACGTTTAACCTGCGCGTACGCAATTCCTTCACTGCGAGCGTAAAGACGGCAGAAGGCGATATGCAAAAACTGCAAGAAGAAATGGTTGATACAATACTGCAAAGCGACTACGCCCTTGACGTACGCGGCGATGCGAATAACTCGGCCAGACTCTTTGAAATACTATCGCTCGGGCGCATCCCGATTATTATTGACACCGAACGCAATTTCCCATTCAGCGACAAAGTTGATTACTCATCTTTTGCGCTCATTATTGATTTCCACGATATCAAATGTTTACCCGAGCGTGTAGCTGAATTCCACAAACGCATTTCACCTGAACGATTTGAACAGATGCAGAGAAACGCCCGCGATGCCTACGTCAATTATTTCCGTGTTGATGCGCTTATGTGTTCCATCGTAGAGGAGTTGCACATGATGGTTCCTCGCAGGGGAGGTTCGGTCTGAAATCCCCCATCACCTCATAGGAGGTTCGGTTTCGGTAGGGGGTCCGTTGTTGGGACGTATCGTTACGTTCGGCGGGATACCATACATGGTGCTATTTGGCGGGACATCCTTGTTGCATAATGACAGGGCGCCGATGATGGAGTTGTCCCCAATCTCCACCGATTTGATTATTTTTGCTCCCGTGTAAACGGTTACATTGTCGCCCAGCCGCGGCAGATGCGGAACTTCAATCCCTACAATCGTCACGCCATTATAAATAGTCGCATTTTTTCCTATAGTCGCGCTCGCCCCTATGGTCACATCAGTCGGATGAGGCAGAAACAACCCGGGGCCGATGGTTGCATACGGCGATATGTCATTGGCGAATCTATACATCCGCCACATCCTAATTCGGTACTGTCCGGGCCAGTTTTTGTTGCGGATGAATAGCTGATTCACGCGTAGCCAAAATACGCAGGCAAAGCCTGGCTTGTGCCTTATTGCCCGGCGAACCTGCAGGAGGCGGGAAATAAGCGGCACATGAAGGTCCACTGTGAACCCGACCCTATGAGCGTCTTGACGAACAGTGTCCCAGAAAGAGGGAGGTTGCGCGCGGTCGGTCATGCAGTGGAATATATCACACTGTGCGATGCTGGTACGTCGCGAGACCCCCGGGACGAGAAATGGCATAGACATCGGCGCCGACATCACAAGCCAGGACACGCACAGCCTGTATAAGCTGGTCAGAGACCGGAGCCAGGACACGCACAGCCTGTATAAGCTGGTCAGAGACCGGTCCGCTTAATTGGACGACTTCTGCAGGAGGGTAGCGTAACAGCATCGTATAGCCGAGCGCGCTTCTATCCTCGGGACGACCACCGGGAGTAACTTCTACGAGCTCCGCACCAAGTCTTGTGTGGAAGTTCATGACTGGGTCGTTTCCCGCACGCAGATACTGTTGTACGAATTCTGGCCCCGGCATCTCCATGACCTCTTGCACCGGCTTCGGTCTAAAACGCGCGCTACATATGGAAACACAGGTGATTTTCTTATCTGCATATGAAAAAGATATTTGTCCCGCGAGTACACCACTGCCGCCAATCGCACCCAGCGTCAGATAGTCTCTTAGATATTTTTCATACTCCTGTTCGCTTTTCACCAGCGGTTGCCAGCAGTGGTTATAAAGCTCGTGCGACGCCTTATACAGATTAGACTGCGCTGAAATTATTCTAAATTGAAAGTCCGCGGAGGCGAACAGGTCTTCCAGTTGTTCGAACGTATTCCCAAGCTTTTCTTTCAATACAGAACGCTGCACTTTCCCCGTAGAGGTTGTTGGGAGCTCGTCCGCACCTAGCGGTTTGAAATATTTCGGCGTTTCATATGAGCTCAACGTCTTGTGTCCAATAAGTAGCGCGAGTTTCAGCTGCCGCATCGCGCTCGCCGCATCAATACCCCTCTTCCACACTATTACGGCGCCGCCTTCTTCGCCATAACGTCCGTCTCCCACGCCGACTACATAAGATTGTTCAATATCTGGGCTTATTTTTTTAAGAGCATTTTCAACTGCGACCGGAGAAATGTTGACGCCGCCCTTGATGATAATCTCTTTGGAGCGGCCGATGAGGAAGAAAAAGCGCCGTCCTTCAACCTCTTCCCAATATCCAATATCGCCAGTCAAGAAATACTCATCACGGAAAGCCGGTTCATCACCGATGTACCCCTGCATAACCGCTGAACCTTTTACAATTAACTCGCCCTCCTGCTTCTCTCCAAGTATATGCCCCTCTGTATCCGCCGTCTCAACCTGCGCCCACTTCATCGGTGTTCCTATAGAATTTTCCCCAACAAGCTTTTCGTAGATATTCGCGGGCAGATCCATTGGCACTCCAGTAACGCGCAACGCCGTCTCTGTCTGCCCATATCCTTGATAGAGCGGGATGGAGAATTCACGCATAAACTCAAGCGCATCTGAAACGACGACAGGAGCGGACCCCAGTTGTATTCTATTCAATTTGAGGCGGTCTTTTACCGATTCAAACTCTTTTTGCCTGCCAAGCTGGTCAAATATAATAGAGGGGACGACAGACGTGAGCGTCGCACCGCTATGTGCCGCCTGCCCCCAAAAACGCGAGGCAGAATAACGAGGCGGTATCGCAATAGAAGCGCCCGCGATAAGTGATGCGAGACAGAACGTTGTAGAATTAATATGATGGAGCGGCAACTCTACCAAGAAGCGGTCATCTTCTCGTATACGCAGCCATTCAATAATATTCTCTGCGTTGACAATGAGATTCTGTAGTGTCAGTCGAGCCCCTTTAGGGTATGCGGTCGTGCCGGAGGTGAAGAGTACGAGCGCTTCATGAGAAGAACCGGGCATCCAGGACACATCGCCGGGGGTACTCCTCACTTTTGACAGTGTCTCCTGGGTTATCAGCAATTTGGCATTGCTTGCCTTTATTTTATACTCGCGCAATTCGTCGGTATCGCGCTTGGTATCCAACGGCACCGTCACGACCCCGATAGACCATGCCGCCCAACTCAAAATCAGCAGGTCAGCGCCGTTGTCGAGCTCAAACGCAATCCTATCTCCAATCCGCATCCCCGTATTTTGCAGGTATATAGCCGCTTCCCGCACCTTCGCGAGCACTTTTGTATGAGAGATCTCTTCAATAATCGTGCCTGTAGCGTCGCACATGAGGATCGCTGGTCGTGCAGGGTCGGCATGCGTGAGAGCAGATAAATGCTCGTATACGTTTTTCATACACTCGACGACGTGGGTTGTCGCCAGACAAAGAGGTGATAGAACGTATAATTCCAGATAAATCCAAGGATGATGCCTATTGCGTAAGCGATGTGGATGACAAGCACGCTATCCGTCTGGTGTTCTACTACAAAAACAAATAGCCATTGCAGGAAAACGGACCCGCTCACCACAAGATGAAAACGCGCTAGTCGCGACAGAATCGAAATGTGGTGTTGCCGGTCACGGAAGGAGAAATAGTTGTTGAGATAAAAATTCGTCAGAATGCCGGCTTCCGCGCCTATCACGACCGCGGTGCTCGGAGAGAACAGTTGCAGGTAGATACCAAGGATCTCGAACACGATTGTCTGTACGAGAACCCCGACTCCGCCGATGATAAAAACACGCAAGAAACGCGAATACAAAAAAATGCGCATCCATGCGCGAACGTCCATATTCCCTATACTATAACGCGTTTTCGTCGTAGGATACAAGACATGCTTACCCCACGGTCACGCCGTACCGTATCTATCATTATCCCGTGCTACAACGAGGAACGAACAGTCGGAGAACTTCTTGATCGTATCCGGGCCGCTTCTCTCCCTTCTGGTTGGGAGAGAGAAATTATCATTGTGGATGATGGCTCAAAGGATAGTACGCGAAACATTTTGAAACGATATGAAAAGGAAGCGCATATCATATTGTGTGAGAAGAACGAGGGGAAAGGTGCCGCAGTACGCCGCGGCTTAGGGAGCGCGACGGGAGAATACGTGCTTATCCAAGACGCCGACCTGGAATACAACCCGGCGGACATAGCGAATCTTCTGTCAGTCATTGATAGCGGAACGGCAGACGTCGTATATGGTTCGCGCAATTTGGACCCGCGAACACGGCGCGGCGGCTTAATACCGCGCGCGGGCGTATGGTTTATAACGAAGCTCATTAATGTGCTGTACGGATTGTCTTTAACAGATGTGTGGACCTGCTATAAACTCTTTCCGCGCGAGGCCGCTACCGATTTCGTCGCGGGCCGTTTTGAGTCAGAACTATTATTTACTGCGATGCTCGCACGTCGGCGCTATCGCTTTATAGAGGTTCCCATATCCTACACCCCGCGCGCTGTCACCGAAGGAAAGAAAATCCGCTACAGAGATGGCATTCAGGCGATTATACTGATCGTGCTGGACTGGCTACGCCACCTCTACTGACGAGGTACAGCTAGGTCTCCTAATGATTTCTTTTGCCACAGCGCATATCGGTCAAACACGCGCATTTCACGATAGGAGGAAAGGTCAAGTTGGGAAGCGGACTCTTCTTTTATCACCACCAAGTCGGGTATCCCTTGTGCAACGAGGGGAAGCTCTTCTTTGCCGAGAATGACAATCGGCGTTAAGAAAAGATATTGATAATAGGGCATGCCGGCGGGCAGAAAGAGCGGCAGCTCGGGGGCGTTGTATATGAAAATTGAAGTAGAAGTTGAGAGCGTCCCCAGCGCTTGGCTCACATCTCTCGTGCGGTGCGAATTATAGTACGCCGCAACAAATGAGCTAAAAAAGCATTGGTACGTCTGGGCCGCTATCAGAAGCACCATGCATGCATGAAAGAAAAATTTCGGGATGCGCCGAGGCCATATAGTCCAGAGTGCAAAAGGGAAATACAGAAGCGCGAACACTTCTCCTACAAAATAATATCGGTAATACGGCGTGATGCGCAGGAACGCGAGATAAATCAAAAGGGCAAACCCAACGGCCAGATATTCAGCGCGAGATACGATGACTTGTTTTCGGATGCGCACCACAATCGATACCATCCAAGTGGCAAGAAGAACGAGAGCATACAGTGGCTGTGGAGCGCTTACAAAGAGAAGTGCATTGTGGGAGATTGTTGCGGCAGTATCGATAGCGTAGGGATTCGCGTAGTACGCAAACATCTGGGCAAGTGTCTGGTCCCCGAACTGAACCCATATCCACAATGCTCCCGTAGCGGCGAACGCGCCGAGTCCGGCGAGGATCTTTGGCGGCGTGAGCAGTGTTGAAGAAAAGAGAGCCACCACGGCGACAGGTATTAACACGATGAGAAATATCGGCTTCGTCACAACGGCAAGTCCTAAGAACAGTCCGGCGAAGGCGGCCTGCATCCACGATTTTTTCCCCGCTTCGATGAGACTTAGGCATAATAAAAATAAGGTCAGGTAAAGAAGACCGGGGACTTCACCCAGTACGTTCTTACCGTTGCCATAGAGCGGAGCGAACGTGCTCAAAAGCAAGAGAGCATAGGTCGCGAGGAGGAGCGGCATGTGCCGGACAGCGAGTCTCCATGCGACAAAGACAAACAGCAGGATGAAGACAGCCATAACGAGCCGTGCGGAGACAAGCGTCACACCGAATAGAGAAAATGCCGCGGCGACGGGGAAGAGAGCCGGATACCCAGTGGTGGCAGAAAATGCGCCGCTCTCAAATTTCCCGGGCGCCACCTGCAGTTGCGCTTGCGGACCGTGCAAAGCCGCATTCATCGCCACTTGGATTAAGTGCCCTTCGTCAGTCCATATCGGCGGGCTCTCGGTGAGGCGGTAGGTTGAGAGAAAGATAAGCAGAGTAGCCGCAACAAGTGTTGCAAACAAAACAATATTATTTTTCATCCACGACGGAATCATCTTAGGGAGAGAGCAGACCTTGCCTCTTTATATACTCGCCAATAATTGAGCCCGCGAGAGCATTTCCGGCCGGCGTCCAATGGACATCGTTCGGCCAATAAAGCACCGTTGCGCTCGGGTCTACCTCGCGTAGAACCTGTAAAAGGTCAATATACGCGATGCCGTGTTGTCTGAGGTATCTCTCGGTGCGCTCATTAGCCGACTGCGAACGGGTTGACGTAGCCATGACGGATTCTCTCTGTGGAATAAACACCACGACAAGTTTGCTGTGGACCGTATCGGCCAGCGTCTTGAAAGCCTGCACATTCTTGAAGTGGATGTCCCAATATCTCGTGTCATCCAATATTGCTGACCCGTTTTCAAACCAGGACTGATTTTCATACGCCAGGCCGTTTCGCAGGAGCCAGTTCGGCGCGATGCCCATAAGCGTGCGACGAAGCTTGTCCGGTATGCCGAACTGCCTTTTTGCCATTAAGTAGAGCACCGAACGCGCCGCGAGCTCGGTTTTTATCTTTTTGAGCACAGGAAAGTCTGGTTTTGAAACGTTGCAGGTCGTTGTGGCTACGAGCGGCGAGGTAGCGAACATGAATTGCGAGTCGCAGTACAGCCATGAGGGCACGACATACCCATGGTACGCGGTGGAACTCGGGAACATCGCGTCATCTGCCGCGTCATTTTCATAATGGGCGACGACAATCAGTGCGGGAGGACGCGACAAATGTTCTATATCACGCTGTGCCTTTATGACCTCCTGGCGAGTTCCGTATCCGGGTACGCCGCAATTCATGGTACGAGTACCGGTTGAACGCTCAACGACCTTGCTCCATTTTTCATCGAGCGGTGTATACCCCCAGGTAAAGCTATCACCCGCTACATAGATATAGGGCGACTGACCATCGTACGGATAATCGTAACAGCCGATATCGTTGGACCAGACCGGATATGAAAGCTCTGCAAACGAATGCGTGGTCGTGCCGAAGTTGGGAGCGATGTCAAACCCGAGTGCCGGGTTCCACACGAAGTATTCTCCCTGGACGTTGAGCGGATACATATATCGCCATTTCATAGGCGTGTAATGGAGGAGAACGTCCACGACGACAAGCGTCACGGCGATGCTCACGAGTATAAGCAGGCCGTTTATAACAAAAGACTTAATCCAGTTCATATTGTCCAAGCAAGGAACGTTTCTCCCACGCAGGTTGGGCGCGCTTATCAAACACCATATTGCCTATCACGAGGAGGTCCATTTCTGTGTTCATAAAACAACGGTATGCGTCCTCGGGAGTCATTACAATCGGTTCACCGCGGACATTGAAGCTCGTATTAACCAGAAGTGCATACCCGGTGAGACTTTTAAAAGCGTTAATGAGTTGCCAGAACCGCCCGTTTGTCCTGCGCGAGACAGTCTGCACCCGAGCCGAGTAATCAAGGTGCGTAACCGCCGGGATATCCGAACGCGCCCCGTTAATTCGCTCTAGGAGCGGTGCGTCCAGATTTTGCTCCGTATGAGCGCGGCGGCGTTTAACAATAGGTGCCGTGAAGAGCATATAGGGAGATGATGTTTCCCGTAATTCAAAATACTGCCGTGCGTCTTCTTCAAGAACGGCCGGTGCGAATGGGCGGAAGCTTTCGCGGTATTTAATGCTTACATTAAGTTTTTTCTGCATTTTAGGGTTGCGTGCGTCGGCAAGTATAGAACGATTTCCCAGAGCCCGCGGACCCCACTCCATACGGCCCTGCATCCAGCCAATGATGTTACCCTCGGCAAGTAATTGTGCCACATCGGAGCATACGTCGTCAAAACGTTCATATTCGCGATAGGGCGCTTGAAAACGCCGGGCCATGCGCTTGATATCAAGCTCTGAATATGCGGGCCCTAGATAAGACCCCGACATGTCGTCATCGGGATTCGGTGCCCGATCCCTCCCAAGCCAGATGTGGCGAGCCGCGAGCGCCGCGCCGAGCGCTCCACCCGCATCTCCTGCCGCCGGCTGGACCCACACATGGTCAAAGATTCCAGCCGCGAGGATGCGCTCATTTGCGACACAATTGAGCGCGACCCCTCCAGCCATGACGAGAGTATGCATCCCAGTCATTTTTTGTGCCGTGCGCGCGAGCCGCACCATGGCTTCTTCGGTAACCTCCTGGATCGCGAGCGCAAGGTCCATATACGCTTGTGTCAAAGGCGTCTCCGGCGCCCGCGGGGGTATGCCAAAGAGCGCGGTCCATTTTGCGGCATTCACTGTTCGCAATGTTGTTGCGAAAGTAAAATACTCCATAGCAAGCATAAGCGACCCGTCCTCTTTGAGCGAGATGAGGTGCTCAAGAATAATGCGTTTATATGCTTCAACCTCGCGGCTCCCCGCCCGACCGTAGGGCGCTAATCCCATAAGTTTATACTCGCCACTATTGATTCGGAACCCGCAGTAGTAGGTGAATGCGGAGTAGAGAAGCCCGAGCGAATGGGGAAAGTGCATCTCCGCACACATCTCGATCTGCTTGCCCGAACCCTTACCAATAGTGGTCGTCGCCCATTCTCCCACGCCGTCAACAGTCAGTATCGCCGCTTTTTCAAAAGGAGACGGATAAAAAGCGCTTGCTGCGTGCGAGAGGTGATGCGCGGGAAACAGCAGAGGAACGGCAACGGGCGCGCCCTCTATCTTTTTAAGCTCCCCACGGATGATTCTCCGCATGAAGAGTTTTTCTTTCACCCATATCGGCATAGCCGTGACGAAGCTCCGCACGCCTCGTGGCGCCCACAGATGATAGGTCTCGAGCAGTCGTTCAAACTTCAGGAGCGGTTTATCATAGAAGGCGATGGCGCTTAATTCAGATGGTTTGATTCCATATTCGGAAAGACAATATCCTATTGCATGCACGGGGAATGAGCTGTCATGCTTTTTGCGCGTAAATCGCTCTTCATGGGCGGCCGCGACAATCTCGCCATTGATGAGAAGAACGGCAGCACTGTCGTGATAGAACGCCGAAATACCGAGTACCGCCTCCCGTTTCATGATTAAAATAGGGTGTACACGAACGGCGCGAGTGCGCTGGTGCTCGCAATCGAGAGCATGACGCCGACGAAGAGTAAGATGATAATAACGGGCAGGAGCCAGAACTTTTTTCTTTTACTCAAGAAACCCAGGATATCTTTTAAAAAGTCCATACACGTACAATAGTTAATAGGGGTGCTCCATGTCCTCCGGAGCAACAAGGCCATTTAGGGGAATAAATGAGGTGTCGTGAGCTTTATCTCGCAAAAGGGCGCGCGTATCACCTTTCAATACGCGGCGCAGGAGCGCTACTGGTGTGACCACGACAAAAAAGATTAAGCCAAAAAATACGCGCTGCATCACGTTGCTAATCACTTTTGCGATAACGAACCACAGCCACGCGAGTGGCCATAGGAGCGAAGGGAACAGCATCGTTACCAAAATGAGAACAGCCGCAATGACGAGAGCGACATCTGAGCCCAGAAAGGCAAACACAAGCGATATAAGCACAAAAACCAAACCGGTATCTCGAACCCACGCGTCGTTCATTAACGTAATGTATAGCATCTCTCCTGACCCCCCGCAATCGCTGCGGAAATGACACGCGCGTCTCTCTTGCCGACTGCAGTATCGCATTTCCCGAGTGTTACTATTGGCACATGCGCATTCTGAAATTTCTTATCACTGGCGGTATCGGTCTTAGTGTAAATCTCGGCATATTCCATGTGTTGTATGTGTTCGGCGTGCCGTATCTGACTGGTTCTGTCGTCGCATTTTTCGTCGCGATGGTCGTCGGCTTCATTCTTCAGAAGTATTGGACATTTGAGGAGCACATGCTCGAGCGCGCCCGTACGCAATTCTTACTCTATGCTACGCTCGCCCTCTGTAATCTCGCGGTGAATACGCTCATCGTGTACGCGCTTGTTGAGTACATGAACGCGCACTATCTCCTCGCACAAACCGTCGGAGCCGGTTCAGTCGCGCTCGCGAGTTATGTTGTGTATCGGTTTTATATCTTTGCGGATAGGCCCTAGATGAATGAGACGATAGCGCAGTATTTGAAGAACCATTTTGAATCCAATTTTTGCGGCTTTAAACACACTCTCACCGGAGTACATTGACGTGCCGACGCGCTGTTTGTAAATGACCGGGATTTCTACCGGCCTCCACCCGCGGCGGATAACCCAGGTCATAATTTCGGCCGAGAACGCTTCTTTGCCGGAGGAAAGATGGAATAAGTCAAAAATGCTGTTCAGCACTTCTCGCGAGAAGAGTTTGTAGGAGCAACTTACATCAGTGAGGCTCGGGCCGTTATGCAGGACTTCCAGGAATTTCGCTACTGCCCAATTGCCGACCCGCACAGGGAAGGGCATGAAGGCCCCCGACCATATGGCGGCGCGCGAGGTTCGCGTGCCGAAGACCGCCTCAAACTCTCCCGTATACGCGAGGAACTTATGAATATCGTTCGGCAAGAACGTGCCGTCGCCTTCGCACGTTATAACAAGACCGCCGGACGCTTCGCGGAGCCCTCGCATCATGGCGGCGCCGTAACCCTGATGTTCTTTTTCTTCAATGAGCCGAGCCTTTGTCTTCGCGACCTCCAGCTTCGTGTTCCCGAGCGCGTTGTTATCAATCACCACCACCTCATCAACCACGCCAGTATCAAAGAATCCATTGATGACAGCGCGGATACTCCCCTCCTCGTTGTACGTCGGGATAACCACGCTCACTGTCTTACCTTTGTACATGGTTTTCTGTGACTACAAAATAACACGAAACAAGCTATACTGCCTCGTAACAACTATGGCTCGGATAAAAGAATTCCTGCAACAGCACCGGCCCGTCGTAGTACTGGTAGGCATCATACTGGCGCTCACCATGATTCCCATCTTTGAGATCGTCCTCGTCCTCGGCGACTCGTGGCAAGGCATTCCACCCGGATTCACCAATGAAAGTTTTTATCAAGCGCGTGTGCAGGCAATCGTAAAAGGGCATCCAGCCGGAGGCGAACCATACTTCTTTGAGCACCGCGATGACCCCCCGCTAGTGATTTTCGGCGGGATATGGCTAAATGCCATTCCTCAACTGGCGGGACTGTCACTCAACGCCTCGCTATTAATTAATTTCATTCTATGGAGCTTGTTGTTTACAGCCTCTGCGTATTGGTTATTCCGCGAATTGCGGACTCCTCCTTGGCTGGCCGTATTCGGCGTCACATTTTTGTACCTACAGGGATACGAACATATAGTGCGCGTAGTTAATCTTCAGACGGTGTATCCCTTTTTCTTCTTATTTTATGTTGCACTCCTGCGTTTCATTCGTGAGCAGAATCGCAAAAATACTGCACTCCTCGCTCTCGCAACTGGCGCGACATTTTATATTTATGCCTATTTGTGGCAAGCCGTTGTCATAACGCTCGGCATTCTCTTTGTCTACGCTTTTCTCCAGAGGAATTGGAAGCTTCTCAAAGCGACGCTCTTTTCTTTGTCCATCGGCAGTGCCATCGGGCTCCCCGTGCCGCTCTATGCGCTCTGGCTCTCTCATGCATCGCCGTACTTCTGGGAAAGTGCCGGTCGTCTCGGACTTGTCAACACTCATCTGCCCATGGCCGAAGTTGTCTATTCGGGAGGGTGGGTCGCCGTTGTCGTCGTTTTCCTTTCAGTACTGTGCGTACGCAGCCGGACGTTTCGGGAGGATAAGGAATTTGTTCTGCTCGGCTCATTCCTCGCCATCGGCGGACTCGGCCTCTGGATTATGCAAGGGAGCAATCTCATCACCGGCAAGTTATTAGAGACTGGCCAACATCTTCGGTTATTCATATTTAACTGGCTCGTCTTTGCCACAATCAGCATCGGAGTATTTCTGTGGAGGCGGTATACGCAGATATCGGGACGGCTACGAGTTTTTTCGGTCACGATGGTTGCTGTTTTGTTGGCGGTAAATGCGTATTCGCTCCATTCTTATTTCTTCATTCAACTTTTCCCTTCAAACATAGACCGCGCCGCCTGGCTCACCGATGAGCTCTCTGCGAAACCGCTTGCGTGGCTGGAGAATGAGGAAAAGAGCCCGGTTGTCGTATGGGGTGAGCCAAACGACTCGCTCACGTCCAATCTGCCTGTATTTACCAAGCACTATACCCTCTATGTGTGGGCTGGCATGATGGAGTTGATGCCCGAGGACGAGATTCGCGAACGATATCTCGTTTCACAATATTTCAACAATCCAACGGCCGCAGACCTTAAAAGTCCCATGGCCACACGGGCCTATCTGGGGCGCCATGATGCATATCATGCGGCAAAGACCATTGAACGGAAAATCAAAATCTGCAGGATATTATTCTTCTGGGACACGAACAAAGATTGCGGCGCGCCGCCGACGTCGCAAAGTCTGCTCGGCGACGCATTCTTCACAGACCTTGGGAATAGGTTTCAAAACGATATCAAGCCGAATATCAAGGTATATCTCAAGAAGTATCACGTCTCGTATATATTGAAAGACAAAATATTAGATCCGCACTATGAACCGGAAGTTCTTGGGGCAAGGTTGGTATACAGTGACGACCGGTATGAGATTTGGCGCCTCTGATGCCCGTGGTACTATGGGAGTAATGGGGTTTTTGCGTGCGCATAAAGTAGAGGTCGGCATCTTCGTCCTCGCGCTTTTAGTGCGACTTTTTTATTTTGGCTTGAGTCTTGAGGTGAATAACGGCAACATCACCAACACGGTCGCGGCCGCAGACGGGTATTTCACTGTGAGCCAAAATCTCATAGATGGGCACGGATTATCAAGCGATGCGACGCCTCCGTACACGCCATACTCATTCCGGCCGCCCCTGTTCCATTTCTTTATCGCAGGAGCGTATGCACTCTTTGGGAGCTACTGGGGCGTCATTTTCCTCCAGATAGTCCTCGCGAGTCTATTACCGCTACTTGGCATGCGTCTGGCCGGATACTTTATAGAAAATCGGCGTATTCTCATTGCACTTGGTATCTTTCTTGCGCTTGAGCCGTCATCCATCCTCTATTCGGTGTTCCTGTACAGCGAAATATTCTTTACGCTCTGGTTATATGCCGCGATATGGGCGCTCTTTGCCTATCTGAAAAAAGACCAGTCGCGGTATCTCGCGCTTTCCGCATTCTTGCTCGGGCTCGCGACACTCACGCGGCCTACGACCGAGTATGTACCGGTCGTTATGGGGGCGGTGCTTTTATGGAATCATCGGGGAAGTATTTTCTCGCGCAAAATTCTTGTAGACGTGGGAGTATATGCGGCGGTATTCCTTCTGACCATTGCGCCATGGGTGTATCGCAACTACGTTGTTTTTGGTGTCGCAGGCATCAGTCCGCAGACCGGTGTTAATTTGTACACCCAGCTACTTCCGACTGTATATTCCATTGAACGAGGGACTACCTTTCAAGAAGAGTATAAAGCGCTTATAGCGGCTGGCGTGCATGGACCGAATGAAGCTGACATAACAGAAGGGCGCAAAGACACGGCGATTGCCGTTCCTCTACTGCTTGACCATCCGAAAGGTCTCACCCTTTCTATACTTAATTCTGGGTGGAATTTCTTCGTGCTTGACGGCACGTTTAATTTTCTAAGACACATACAGATACGCCCCGAAGAGATGATAGGAAAGCCGTCATTGGTCGCTCTGTTCTCGGACCCCGCCGCCGTAAGCGCATATATCCTGCGGAATCTGAATAGCCCGGTCATTTTTAGCATTTTATTGGCCAGAGCGATGTGGGTGTCCATAACCATATTGTTTTTGCTCGGCGTATGGCGCTACGGCAAATCTCGCGGCATGTCCTCGCACGCAACGGTAGCGCTCCTTATTGTTTTGTATTTTGCGGCCACCTCGCTTCTCTCGGGTTTCGGTTTGACAGCGCGATATCGGTTACCGGTAAATGTCTTTATCATCACCTTTGCATTTTATGAGATTGCGGCAATAGCCCCTCGGTTGTTTCAAAAAGTGAAACGCCTCCATGCCTCATAAGACAACAACATTCAGCGGCGATGATTTACAACGCATGTACCGAGCACGCTTCAAAGGGAGGCTTGAGTATAGACATAAGGTGTGGAAAGTACTCATACGAGACTACTTTCAGCGGCATGTTCGCTCGACGGACACTATACTTGATCTCGGGGCTGGCTATGGAGAATTCATCAATAACATTCAGTGCAAGAAAAAATATGCCATGGACCTCAATCCTGATACGGCCGAGAAAATTGATGCGGATGTTGAGCTTTTTGCACAGGATTCTTCAATGCGTTGGCCATTGCCCGACGAGAGCCTTGACGTCGTCTTCACCAGTAATTTCTTTGAACATCTCGTCAATAAGGAAGCGCTCGATTCTACCCTGCGCGAAGCGCGACGATGTCTGGTACCAGGCGGCTCGCTCATTGCGCTTGGTCCCAATATTACCTACTGTGGCGATGCTTACTGGCAGGTCGTTGACCATCGTGTGGCGCTCTCCGACCAGTCGCTCTCCGAAGCCATGAGGCATGCAGGATTCACGATTCACACCTGTATTGGCACCTTTCTCCCTTTCACGATGTCTGAAGGGCTCCAGTACCCCACTTTTGTTGTTGCCGCATATCTGCGCTTCCCGCTCGCGTGGCGCATCTTCGGGAAGCAATTCCTCGTTATAGGGAAGAACAGCAGCGTATGAAAATATACTATATCGCGAATGCGCGCATGCCGAGCGAGAAGGCGTACGGCATACAATTGGCGAAGATGTGCGAGGCATTTATTGAGCAGGGAATTGAGGTGGAACTTTGCATTCCACGAACGCTCCGTTCGCACCTCTCGTTGAAGGAATTTTATGGCCTCAGAGTTTACGTACCGACGCGGACATTTCTCAGCTTCGACTGGTATGATCGGGGCAGTGTTGGGTTCGCCTTGAGCTCATTAACCTTTATGGCGTCAGTGTGCCTGTATCTGTTGCGCCATCGAGGTTCTGCCCTCGTCTACACCATAGACATGGACCCGTACTCGTTTGCGCCGCTGGCGCTTCTCGGCGCACCCATTGCAGTCGAGATGCACTCGCCGAAAATCGCGAACGTCCTGACGCGGCTTTTCTTCAAGAGAGCGAACTACATCATCGCGACCAATCCGCTCACGAGAGAAAAGATCGCGAGCGTCTTCAATCTCCGGCCGGAGCGATTCATCGTGGAGCCGAACGGCGTCGACCCGAGCGCTTTCAATGTTCCGTCAAAGGAGGATGCGAGGAAGGAGTGTGCGCTTCCGGCAGAAGCGAACATCGCTTTGTATGTCGGGCGGTTCTACGACTGGAAGGGGATGCCCGTGCTCCAGAGGGCCGCGGTAGAACTCAAGAAGAACGGGGTCCTCACGTATCTTATCGGCGGCACGCAAGAAGAATTTGAAAGAAGGACAGGAGGGCCTTCGGTACCACTGCACTTCGGCGGGTCCGTTGAACACAAAAGCATAGTAACGTGGTGTGCGGCCGCGGATGTATTGCTCATTCTCGGGACACGCGCGAATGAATTCTCCTACCATTACACGGCCCCGATGAAGCTCTTTGAATACATGGCGACAGGACGACCGGTCGTCGCGGCAAATACTCCGGCGCTCCGCTCGCTCGTGTCCGAGGAAGATGTGGTGTTTTATGCTCCAGATGACCCTGTCGATCTCGCCCGAAAAGTGTATGCGGTATGTTCCAGTCCCGAAGAATCAACGCAGGCAATCATGAATAGATTGCAAAAGGCCCGCGAACACTTGTGGTCAAAGCGGGCGGCGCGCATCGGCGCCTTTATCGGAGCATGAGCAGAGAAGAAAAAATCATGCGCCTGCAAACCCCCCGCGGCATATTTTTTGTAGACGCGGACCGCGACAAAAAAATGGCGGCAGCACTTCGCGGCGATGTGTATCCAAATGAAAGGCTGCTTACCCTGGCGCGCACATTCGTGCGTCCGGGGGACAGCGTCGTCGATATCGGCGCACACATCGGCACCTTCGCTATCCCGATGGCGGCTGGAGGCGGAAAAGTTACAGCGTTTGAACCGGCCGTCACAACGTTCGCCCTGTTGTCCCGAAATGCGATAGCGAATGGAGTGTCCTTGCGATTAATCAATAAGGCGCTCGGGAGCAAAGCGGGAAGCGGGACTCTGGTCGTGCGCAACGCGTCAAACGCGGGGGCGGATACGCTCCTGCCGGGCGGGGATATCCCGGTCGCGACGCTTGATAGCGAAATCGCGCATGCCGATTTCATCAAGATGGATGTTGAAGGAATGGAACTTGAGGTGCTCCTCGGCGGCTCAAAGCTCATAGAGCGTGCACGACCGGTGGTGCTCTTTGAAGTCAATCTATCGCAATTGCGCGCACACGGCGCATCAGTGCGGACACTGGAGCGATTCTTCACCGCCCGCGGCTACCGCATCTATATCCCTCTTGAGCAGAGAGGCGGGTTGCTTGCTCGCGTGAGGAGCGCGACGCTCTTGACCGCGCTCATAGCGCCGCGCGCGTGGCTCTTCTTCAGCGAGAGCGCGCCGTTTGACCTTGTCGCCATCCCGCGAGAGCACGCATTGTCGCGCCCGATTGCAAGCTTCGCGACTTCGCTTTTTTATGCCCTCAAGCACAATCTCTCGGTAAAGATGCGCCGGCTGCGCGCTCGGGTATACTGAAATTCTCTATGCCGGCTTCCATTCGTAAGGCACTTACATTCCGCGCTTCTTCTATCGGCGACTGCCTGATGGGGAAGTATCTGCTGGAAAATGTGCACACACGCTACCCGCAGGCGCGTCTCGGCATTGTTATGGCGGGCCGCGCGGGAATGATCCGTGACCTGTTCGCGGCGTATCCATGGCTGGAGGTCATTGAAGCGAATCGGCGAAACCCGCGTTCGGTCCTTTCGCTCTGGAGGAATTTTTACGGGAGCGACCTGGTTGTCACGCAATACGCCGGTAAAAAGGGCGGAAGGTTCGGCTTGGCGAGCAAACTCATCGCGAGGGCTCTCGCGAAGAAGGGAGGGCTCATCGGCTTCAGCGATACATCGCGATGGAACAGTATCCTTTATGACCGACTCATTCCAGTCCGCTCTGACATTGCGGTCGCCGAACATGAACGCGCGGCTCTGCGCGCGGCGGGATTCCCGATAGTTCTCCCGTTCCCCGCGTTAGAATGCGTGCAAAATGCGGCAGTGCTTACTGCGTTCCGTCTGGAAGCGGGGAAGTACATCGTCGCCCACTTTTTTTCCGGGGCGGCGGGTCGCGGCATGAGCCCCGAGAAGAGCCGCGAACTGCTCATTGCCTTACGGCGCACGCTCCCCGAAGACATTTCCATAGTCGTGAGCGGCGCGCGGGCAGATCGAGAATCCGCGCTCGCCATCGCCAATGACGTGGAAGCGAAGGTCATCGCGGGAGAGGCGACACTGCAAGACATGATGAATCTTATACAGCATAGTCGGGCTGTCGTAAGCGTGGACACCGGCATGGCGCATATCGCCGCACAGCTCGGCAGGCCCCTCGTCGTCATGAGCACGTGTCTCGGGCGCAATTGGTGGTTCCCGGAACAGTACGGCGCAAGCGCCCCCGTCTCTGTCTTTTCGCGCAACGACCTCTGTACCTCCGGCCATGTGTATAAAGACTATCCCGTCTGCATCAATGAGATTGACGTCAAGGAGGTTGCACTGCGCGTAGCCGCCGTCACACAGTAATCTTTCACCCCCCAACCCCTACGAGCGTTATGTGCCCAGACTTTCCGACGTCTTTTTTAATGATATGGAATTTTGACATGACCTCACGCTCGAGTTTTCCTGTATCCTGCCCCGCGATGTTGTGTATCTCAATCGCAAGATACGACGTCCTCGGGATTTCCTTGACTACATATTCTGCTCCTTCCGCATCGAACTTTAAGACGTCTATGTGAGGGAACTTTGACAGCGGGATTGTGTCAACCATTTTTGTTTCTGCTCCCACCGTCGCATCAACGGTAGAATGGGCGACGCTCGACGGTGAGGTATACAAAGGCGTTGAGCCATACTCTCCTGCGACTGCCGCATTCAAGGGAGAGATATTTTTAAGGCCGTTCAGGGCTATATTCTGTAGGAGCGCCTGATAGTTTTCGGTATCCGGTTCTATCGCATAGACGGTCGCGTTGGGGAAACGGCGCGCCACGATGATGGAAAAGATGCCGATATGTGCGCCGACGTCCACGATGACGGAAGGATTCTTGATTTCAGACAGGAGATACATGTCTCCGCACGCCATATCCATCAGCGTCGTATAGTCATCGGAGCGTATATCACGGATAAGAATCTTCGTGCCGTCTCGGAGCCGTGCGACCACATTGTGGCGGGCGCGGTTACAGGGAGGGATAAACCTCCACCAATTCTTAAATGTCCGGAATCTTTTTTTGAATTCTCTATACATACGTTGTCTCACGCAGTATACTACCCTTATAAAAATGGAACGACAACGCAGTTTGGCACCGAAGCCCGGAACCATTCATTTCTATACATTTAGCGATATACGGAGCTCCTCGTCTCGTCCGCGCGCTTTTTGGGTAGCGGACGAACTGCGTGCACGAAGGTTGAGTACCGTCATTCATACGCCCCCCGTACTTCTTATTTCTCGCACGCACTGGCCGGGGAAATGGGCATTGATTGTAGAGGTCATTCGCTCACTTTTTTCAATTAAAAAAGGGGACATCGTCTATCTCCAGCGGACTATCGCGAACAAATACTTCCTCATTATTATGGTCGCGTACCTCTTTATCTCTAGACGGAAGATGATATTTGATATTGACGACCCGGTTTATGTGCATAGTTTTTTCAAGACTATGATACTGACGCGCATGGCCGACCTGGTAATCGTATCGAGCCACGCGCAGGTTGAATGGGCGAGGCAGTACAACAATAACGTGCATCTCATCCACATCACGGTCAATCACGCCGCGTATAAAAAATTCACGAAGCAATACTCGCAGAACAGCGCACCCGTCGTTATCGGGTGGACCGGGGCGGCGAATAACCATATCTCCAATCTAGAAATCCTCGCCTCTGTTTTGAGGAGGGTCGTCGGTAAAACAAAAGTTCCTTTCACGTTTGTCCTTATAGGAGCGTCCCGAAACAAAGAAGTGCACGAGATGTTTCAACCTATTCCCGGCCTTGCGGTTGAAATTGTGGATTGGGTCAATCCTGAAAACATACTATTGGAAATCCAAAAGTTTGATATCGGCGTTGTACCGAATAGGATTGATGGCGAATGGAACACGGGGAAACAGTCGTACAAACTCATTGAGTATATGGCGTGTGATGGCGAATGGAACACGGGGAAACAGTCGTACAAACTCATTGAGTATATGGCGTGCGGGCTTGCGATAGTCGCAAGCGCTTTTGGAGAGGTGCCCTATGTCATTCAGGACGGTATGAACGGCTATCTCGCACACACTGAAGAAGAATTTGCAGAAAAGCTTGAGAAGCTCCTCTCCGACCCGGCACTGCGCGCGAGGCTCGGCCACGCGGCGCAAGAACGGATACGAACAGAGTATTGTTTTGAGGCGGTTATTCCCCATATGATTGAATTGATGAACGCGGTCGCCCAGAGGTAACCTTCCTAGGGTTTCTCACCAAACACCGTATCGTACCACGGTAGCGCGACGGTGCTTGCATGATTTAAATAGGTGTGTTATGATATTGCGCAGTAAGCAGTTCCCGGGCGTGAGCCCACAATCAACCAAGACGAGGTGAAAATTGAATTCCCCAAAAGCTGTTATCGTAACCACGACGTTCACAAAAGACATGCTGGGCGACTACCGGTTCTTGCTCGCGCTCCTCATGTGCGCGACGGCGAAGGCGTTCGGGTATCCGGTGATCGTTGTCGACGGGTCGCCAGACCATGCTCGGGCGCGCGAACTATTGCTCGCGGCCGGAGCGACGCAGGTCATTCAGCAGACCGAGCCGGGTACGGGTGCTTCACGGCGTGAGTGCATCAACGCCGGGCTTGATACCGGAGCTGAAGTCATCTGCTGGATAGAGCCCGAGAAGGTCGGGATGGTCGCAGTCCTCGCCCCATGCATCGCGATGATTGTGGCGGGGTACGATATCGTCATCCCATGGCGTAACCTG
>Ga0076061_107_pt1 | contig 20606 bp, 18 predicted proteins | sample RifGroB1_FD_68092 | JGI IMG/M metagenome (GOLD analysis project Ga0076061, IMG submission 68092) | Parcubacteria bacterium GW2011_GWB1_55_9
ACCGCTCGCGTCAACGACGCCGTTTCTCTGGCCGATAAAGACCGTGTACCCGAACGTCGGAGCTATTTTGCCCTTCAAGCGCATCGTTGCTTATTACGGAAATTTTAAAAGCAAAGGAATGGGTATTCTTGGCGAATATCCTCCAGATATAGTGCTTGCGAAGCTTGCAAGTACATCAGAGATGTGGGCAGTAGCCGACCCGACAACTCCAGTTATTCCAGCCATTCACTACATTGTTACTGTTGCCCAAGGCGCGGCCGGAGAAGATGGAAGATATGTTCTTCGGCATCTCGACAAAGTAGACCTTGCGTTAGAGATGGCGCAAAAACTTAACGGCATCGTCTTTCTTGATGTGCAGGTAGGGCAGAGCACGCTTGAGTACGAGCTCCCCCAGCTTGAAAAATATTTGAAGATGCCGCAGGTCCATCTCGCCATTGACCCGGAATTTTCTATGAAATTCGGCGACCGGCCCGGTACGGTCATCGGCACCTTTGACGCCGCCGACATCAACTACGCGGCGGCCTATCTCGCTGGCCTCGTGCGCGACAATCAGCTCCCGCCCAAGATTCTCATCATGCACCGCTTCACACAAGCGATGATAACGAATTACAAGAAAATAGCGCCCCTGCCGGAGGTACAAATCGTCATAGATATGGATGGCTTCGGTTCCAAAGCGAAAAAGTACGGGACCTACAATAATGTAGTCGCGCCCGAGCCCGTGCAGTTCACAGGCATCAAGCTTTTTTATAAAAACGACGTGCGCCCGCCTGCCGACGGCCTCCTCTCGCCCGCCGAAGTATTGAAGCTCACCCCCGCTCCGATTTATATCCAATATCAGTAATTGCAATGTTCGTTATTTCTCACGGTCGTAGAAGATAACGAACATGGTATGGACATACGATGTCCGTAAGTAAAACGACATTCAGGTGAGTGTTCCATATCATTAACGACCGTTAGACTCATGGAACATGCGGCGTAATAAAAAAGAACCCCACACGAGGTGGGGTTCAAAGCTACGACTGCAACGAAGAAATTGCTTGCAATCAGAAACTGAAGCTGATTCCGAGCATCAAGGTTGTTTTTCTTTCTTTGATTTCTGCCTCGATGTTGGGGACGTTGCCGCGGAGGGTAGCTATCCATACGATGGTGTCTTTGGTGGGATTGAATTCCACCCGAGGGCCGAATCCAATGTCCCTCTCCGCCATGACGCCGGCGCTCCAACGTTCGTTCACCCGGTATATCGCATGAGCGCGATACCAATGACCCGAGCCCCCGTTCTCGACTACACCGAATGAATAGAACTTTTCGGTATCAACGGAGTAGAATACTGCCCGGCGCACAGTATTCGGCTGGTTTTCTCTGCCGAGACCGACACCAAGCTGGAGCCATTCGGTCGGTCTCCAGTACGGTCCGGCGTATGCCGCCCCGTACCGGTCGGTGTCCGTCGCCGCGAGAGCGAAGAAACCGACGGATGGTGTGAGGTCTTTCTCGTACCAGAGAACGGCTTCCGCCGTCCCGTCGGATTGAGCTTTGACCTCGGTCCACCAGGGTTTTTTCGCTTCTTCCGTTTCGGCCGCCAAGGTAGGCAGGGAGACGGATAAGCACAGCAACATCAGAATCAAAGAACGCTTGTTCATAACCGCCTCCTAGAAGGGTGACGGCGCCTAACTTCAACACCCTGTTGACTAGGATAGCATGTATGGTGCTATTTGTCAATCCTTCTGGATGCAGTGCTAAAATGCTGATATGAATTCAGCCCCACAGTTACTGCATGAGATTGTTATCACCGCCATCATAATAAAAGACGGAAAATATCTGATTACGCGGCGGGCGCCGACGAAGAAACGATTTGGGGCGCCGACGAAGAAACGATTTGGCGGCATGTGGACGGTGCCGGGAGGGAAGTTGGAGACGAGCGATTATATGAACTTACCGAAAGATACAAAAGATTATTGGTACAACGTGCTTGAACAGGTGCTTCGGCGGGAGGTGAAAGAGGAAGTGGGACTCGCGATTAAAAATATTGAATACGTCACGTCACTCGCGACGATTCACGCCGATGGTGCGCCGTCCTTGGTTATCTCCTGTATGGCGGACTGGGAGAGTGGCGAAGTAGTGCTTCAAGAAAGCGAGACCGACCAGTTCGCCTGGGTCTCGCTTGAAGAAGCGGAGGGGTATGAGCTCCTTGATGGCATCTACGACGAGCTGGTCATGGCCGACGCGCGATGCCGGGGGCAGAAATCAGAGTGGAAGCGAAGTTAAAAANCGGCGGCCGCGCGGGAGCGCGGCCAGTCAGTCATGGTCAGTAAATGGAAAGAGCGGGCCGATACCGATGAACCCTTCGCCTGGTTCGCGATAATACACGTTTGTACAGAACTTCTCGCCTTTAACTAATTGCGGGAACCACATACGATCGGACGTATGCATCCGTTCAAGGGGTAGTTCTGCGCTGTCGTACCAGTAAGGAGTCATACTTTCCGTCTCGTGCGGTTCTCCCTCCCATCGTGTTGCTCGGTACACGTGCACTTCTTGGAAAGGAACTCCGTCAGCCCAGAAGGTGACAACCGCGCATTTCCGGACCATAGAGAGATCTAATTGGATGCCGACCTCTTCGTCTACTTCGCGCCAAAGGCAGTCGAGAATGGTTCTATCAATTTCCTTCTTCTTTCCTCCCGGACCATTCAGCTTCCCCTTGCCGATCTTTGGATTTCCCCGCTTTAGGCCGAGCAGAACTTGCTCTCTATTGTGGCCATATTCTCGTGTGATGATACCTAGTGTGGCGATTGTCATGACCTTTCTCCTTATGGTTGTGCATCCCTCCCATATGGTATCATCGTCGGATATGAACACAAATAATGACACGGGCAACAAGTATCTTTTACCAATCGCGGTCATAGTGGGAGGGCTCTTCATAGCGGGCGCGGTGATGTGGAGCGGGTCGCGCCCTGCGCCAACAGGGCAGCAGGCAGGTAGTCAGCAAGTCGGCACTCAGCCGAGTGGCCTTAGGAAAGTCTCTATTGATGACGACCCGGTCTTGGGAGATAAAAATGCACCGGTCACTATCGTTGAATTCTCTGATTATGAATGTCCATTCTGCCAACGATCGTTCAATGACGTGCTACCCGGACTTAAAAAGAATTACATTGACACAGGTAAAGTAAAATTAGTATTCCGAGATTTCCCGTTATCATTCCACGCTAATGCTCATAAAGAAGCAGAGGCGGCCGAGTGCGCGAGAAGTCAAGGTGATGACAGCACTTACTATATGTTCCACGATAAGATCTTCACGCAGACCACCTCAAACGGGACTGGTTTGGCGTTGACTCAACTACCAGTTATTGCAAAGAGTCTAGGGCTTAACGTCAGCCAATTCCAACAATGCCTTGATTCCGGTACATTTAAGGCTGAAGTTGATAAAGATATATCCGATGGTTCTGCTGCAGGCGTAGCCGGCACTCCGGCGTGGTTTATTGGCAAATCGAGTAAGGATGGAGTAATCGAAGGTCAGTATATAAACGGGGCGTACCCCTACGCGAACTTCCAATCGGCGATTGACGAACTACTGAAATAAGCATGTCGATACGGCATCCATGACGGACGTCTGGCTCTACACGCTTGCGAGCGTCGCGGTGGTGAGCCTCATCTCGCTCATCGGCGTTGCGACGCTTGGCATCGCTCAAGTTCGGATGCAGCGCATCCTCTTCTATCTCATCAGTTTTTCCGCCGGAGCACTCCTCGGCGACGTGTTCATCCACATCCTGCCGGAGATTATGGGGGGGGAAGCGGCCCTCACGAGCGGCGTATACGTTCTCGCCGGCATCATGCTGTTCTTCGTGCTCGAGCGGGGACTCCTCTGGCACCACTCGCACCGCTCTCACAAAGAGGAGGTGCACACAATGGTCTACCTCACCATAATCGGGGACGCGCTCCACAACTTTCTTGACGGCGTCGCTATCGCGGCCGCATTCCTGGTCAGCATCCCCATCGGCGTCGCTACCGCCACCGCAGTCATCTTCCACGAGATTCCTCAAGAGATCGGGCAGTTCGCCATCCTCGTGCACGGCGGCTGGAGTAAGACAAAGGCCCTACTCTACAACTTCTTTTCTGCGCTTACTGCGATCGTGGGCGCGCTCCTGGTTCTTATTTTTTCCCAGAGTTTCATCGAAGCTCCCACCATATTGCTCGGGCTCGGGGCGGCAAGCTTCATCTACGTTGCGATGTCGGACTTAATTCCGGAGCTCCAGAAGGAGTCCGACACGGGTCGGTCGGTACTGCAATTATTCTCTATGCTCGCCGGTATCGCTGTTATGGCACTTCTCCTCTTGCTTGAATAATATCCCCGGTACCCATGATATAATTCCTGCATATGAAAATATTTTTCCATTGGCTTATCGCCGCGCTCGCCATCGGCATCGCCGCATACATCGTTCCGGGCGTCACGATAACCTTCGTCGGCGCGCTCATCGCCGCCATCGTGCTCGGCGCGCTGAATCTCTTTATCCGCCCGATCCTCATGGTTCTCACTCTCCCGATAAATGTCATCACACTCGGACTCTTCTCGCTCGTCATCAATGCGTTCCTCGTTTTGCTTGCAACCAAGCTCGTCCCCGGATTCGACATCGTCGACTTCTGGACCGCGCTCCTCTTCGCTCTCGTGCTCGCTATCGTGAACTGGGTCTTCCACTTCTGGAATCGCAGTTAGACCGCGCGTTTGCCGTGTAGCACGTTGAAGAGGATAGGAAGGAAGGACAGGACGATGATGACGAGAGAAATGGGGAGAATATAGCGCTCGCTATTGGGGATAATTGAGCCGAGAGAGAACCCGAGCGAGACCATCCCTACGCCCCAGAGGAATCCGCCGAGAATATTGTAGGAGAGGAATCTTTTATACGTCATAGTGCCGATGCCGGCCAAGACCGGCGCGAGTGTGCGCACGATGGGCACGAAGCGAGCGAGTATAACCGCTCTCCCGCCGTAGGTCTGGAAGAACCGTTCAGTGCGTTTCAGATATTCTTGTTTAAAAAAGAGCGAGTCTTTGCGCTTGAAGAAATTCACGCCGACGTTCGCGCCGAACCAATAGCCCACCGAGTCGCCGACTATCGCCGCGACGACGACGACGACAACCAGCGGTCCGAAGGAGAGAAATCCCGCCGCCGAGAGAAGCCCTGCGGCGAAGAGGAGCGAGTCGCCCGGGAAGAATATGCCGATGAGGAGCCCGCTCTCGGAGAAGATGATGAGCGCGATGCCGAGATAGCTCCCTGTCTTGATAATCGCAATCGGGTCAAGATTTATACACGCATAAATAAAATCAAGCATTCCAGTGCAGTATACTGTATAAAATGGAATCAACGCCGAAGTTGTCCACGCCCGAAGAGGAGCTTGCGTACTTGCGCGAGGCTGTGATGCGTAAGGAGGCGGAACTTGCTGGGAACGCGCCGGAGCGCGCGCAGATTATTTCAGAGACGATTTACGAGCATCACGCCGCTCCCGCCGCAATACTCGCGAAGGGGTATCGCATGAGCGAGACGACGAAGAAGAGCGAGGCAGAGGCGATACTCGCCGAGCTGAATCTCGGCGGGGGCGAGACTGCGATACGGAGCCTGGAGCAGGCGATGGAGGAGAAGGGGATTAAGAACACGCTCGCGGTCTTGGAGAAGCTCCATGACCCGCACGTCGCCGACGACTTCCACCGCTACCTCGTGCGCCACGTTGCGGCGGGGCTCCCCGCGCCCGGCATTGATGAGAAGGCACCGCGTTTCCAGGCGCTTCATATGACGCTTTACGAGGTCGCGCTCCCGGAGCCCAAGCCCGAGGAGCCGCAGGGGCGTACCAAGACGCTCAAAGAGCTCATTTCCGGTATGGAGCAATTCTATGCGGGACTCCTGTCGGTTGAAGATGCTGAGAGCGGCGAGCCAAGCTACTTCGCGCTTGAGCTCGCGGTGCCTGAGGACAGTCCCGAGCTCCAATTCTACGCGGCGGTGCCGAACGCGAAGAAAAATCTTTTTGAAAAACAGCTCCTCGCGATATTTCCCGATGCGCATCTGGTACCCCAGCCCTACGACTACAACGTATTCGTCTCGGGCGGCGCGACGCTCGCCTCGGTCGCCCACCTCGCAGAAAATCCGGCGCTCCCGCTGAAAGATTACACCGATTTTGATTACGACCCGCTGAACACCATCACCAATGCCTTCGCGAAGATAGAGCGCGCGGGCGAGGGTGCGGCGCTCCAGATTATCATTGAACCGCGCGCCGAGCGGCACGTAAAGCATTATCGGAAGATTCTGCAGGCTCTGCGCAAGGGGGAGAAGCGCGCACCGGCCTTCTCAACGCCAGAGACCATGCTCGGCGAGTTCGCGCGCGACGTCGGCAAGACGCTTTTCTCCAATAAGACCAAGGACGAGAAGAAGGCGAAGGAGGCCGAGACGCGCCAGATAGAGGCGAATAAGGCGCACATTGAACAGGTGGAGAAAAAAATCGCGGCGCCTATCGTCGGTGCGACGATACGACTCGTCGTGTCCTCTAAAGATGAACGTACGGCGGGGCTCGTGCTCGGAGAGCTTGAGTCCGCATTCAATCAGTTCGCGAATACGCAGGGGAATCGGCTTGAATTCGCACGGGCCAATGACCGACAGCTCGCGCATATCTTTGACGACTTCTCCTTCCGCCTGCCCGCCTCCTCGGCGCTCCCACTCTCGCTTCGCGAACTCACCACTATGTACCACTTCCCGCCCTCGGGCATTGAATCCTCGCCGCACTTGAAGCAGGCGCGCTTCACGCACGCGGCCGCGCCGCTCTCGCTCCCGCAGGAAGGCGCGCTCCTCGGCATAAATACCTATCGCGGGCAAGAAGCGCACATTTATATAAGTCCCGAAGACCGCCTGCGCCATCTCTATGTTATCGGCCAGACCGGTACCGGCAAGACGTGGCTGTTGAAGTCAATGATTATGCAGGATATCAAGAACGGCGACGGGTGCTGTTTCATTGACCCGCACGGCTCCGATATCTTAGACGTTCTCGCGGCAGTGCCGCCCGAACGCTACAAGGACGTCATCTACTTTGACCCGGCCGACCTCTCGCGCCCCTTCAGTCTCAACTTTCTTGAGTACGACCTCTCGCGCCCCGAGCAGAAAACCTTCATCGTCAACGAGCTCTTAATGATATTCCGTAGGCTCTACGGCGACGTGCCGGAGAGCATGGGTCCCGCCTTTGAACAATATTTCCGCAATGCGACCCAGCTCGTGATGGAGGACCCGAGTAGCGGCTCCACCATCCTGGATATCGCGCGCGTCCTCGCCAACAGCGAGTTCCGTCGCGAGAAGCTAGCTTCGAGCATGAATCCCATCGTGAATCAGTTCTGGAATGAGATAGCGACGAAGGCGGGCGGGGAAGCATCGCTTGAAAATATCGTCCCATACATCACGAACAAGTTTGACGACTTCACCGCCAACGACTTCATTCGTCCGATTGTCGGCCAGCAGGAATCATCATTTAAGTTCCGCGAGGTGATGGACACGAAAAAGATTTTGCTCATCAATCTCTCCAAGGGCCGCCTCGGCGAGAAGAATGCGAACCTGCTCGGGCTCATCATCGTCGGGAAGCTCTTCATGGCGGCGCTCTCACGCGCCGATAATCCGCGCGCGCCGTATCCGCCGTTTTATCTCTACATTGACGAGTTCCAGAACGTCACAACCGATTCCATCCCCGGCATTCTCTCGGAAGCGCGTAAGTATAAGCTTGCGCTCACGGTGGCGCATCAATTCCTCAACCAAATAGAAGAGAAGACGCGCGACGCGGTCTTCGGCAACGTGGGCAATATGGCCGTCTTCCGCGTAGGCGAAGAGGACGCCGAATTCTTCGCCAAGCAATTCGCGCCAACCTTTGAGGTATTAGATTTCGTAAGTATAGAAAATTACAATGCATACGTGAAGATTCTCGCGAAGGGCGTGCCGCAGAAGCCCTTTGACATGAAAACGCCTGACCTATCGCCTCTGAATCATGCGCAGATAGACGACCTCATCCACCTCTCGTCGCTCACCTACGGGCGCGACCGTGCTACTGTAGAGAATATGATTCGCGAGCGCTACCTCTCGCAATAAGGTATGGCCGAAAAATTCCCGCAACCCCAAAAAGAGGGAACCCCCGATGAGGCAATAACGGAGAATGAATCTACGCCACAAGAATTGCGCAGGAAACTGCGGAAGCTCATTGAGAGCTTGCCGGAATGACCGTGGTATAATACCTGCCGTACTTCAATTATAATTTATAGCCTATGCAACCAACACAAACCGGTATCGCCACGGCGCTCGCGCTCGCTGTCGTTATTATGTTTTTCATTGTCCCGGGCCTCTGGCCGTTCGGAGCGACTGCGCCAGTAAATGAAACCGCTTCTATAAATCCCGCAAATCCGGCAGTTGCGGGAGCCTCTACCCAAATAACATCAAACACAACCACTATGCCCACTATTGCCGAACCTGTAACAGAATTGATGATGAAGGACGAGGTTGTCGGTACGGGCGCCACTGCGGAGGCGGGCGACACCGTGACCGTGCATTACGTCGGCACTCTCACCGACGGCACCGTCTTTGACGCCTCGCGTCCTCGCGGAGATGAGGGCTTTACCTTCACGCTCGGGGCAGGACAAGTGATTAAGGGCTGGGATCAGGGTGTCGCCGGTATGAAAGAGGGAGGGAAGCGCGTACTCGTCATCCCCGCATCGCTTGCCTATGGCGACCAGGCGATTGGGAACGTTATCCCGGCCAATTCTACGCTCGTCTTTGAAGTAGAGCTTTTGAAGGCACAAAAGATCAGGCAGTGAGGTCTGACTTCAGTTTCAAGATAGAGACCCGTTCAACTTCGCTTAAGGCAAGGGCGGGCACGTTGACCACGTCGCACGGCGTTATCCACACGCCCGCTTTTGCGCCGGTGGGGACGAAGGCGGGTGTGAAGGGTATTTTGCCAGAACAATTGAAGACGCTCGGCGCAGAAGTTGTCCTCGCAAATACCTACCATCTCTATCTCCAACCGGGCGAGAAGATAGTGAAGAATGCCGGCGGACTGGGCAAGTTTATGGGATGGGAGGGGCCGACCATGACCGATTCGGGCGGCTTTCAGGTGTTCTCGCTCGGCGCGGCATTCGGCAAAACCGTCTCAAAATTTACAAGGTTCAACCTTGTAGAAAATGAACCAGTAAGTACGGCGTCAATTTATGACGAAGAAATAGCGAGCCAGCACGGTCAGCTTGCCGTCATCGACGAGGAGGGTGTCTCATTCACTTCGCACCTGGACGGCTCGCTCCACCGCTTCACGCCCGAGCGCTCGGTGGAGCTCCAGCACGCCCTCGGCGCGGATATCTTCTTCGCCTTCGACGAATGCACTGCGCCAACCGAATCGTATGCATATCAGAAAGAGGCGATGGAACGCACGCATCGGTGGGCCTAGCGTTCGCTTAAGGCGCACCGGCAAAATATGAATGCCGCGGGCAAGCAGGCCATCTTCGGCATCGCCCAAGGAGGGCAGTTCGACGACTTGCGTAGGCAGAGCGCGAAAACGATAGCGGATATGGGCTTTGACGGTTTCGGGCTCGGCGGGTCATTTAGCAAAAAATACGGGGATGATTCTCTTGAATCAGCGCTTGCGATGCTGAAGAAATTGCCGGAGGAAATGCCCGTGCACGGCCTCGGCATCGGCGAGCCGAACGACCTGCTCGCGGCCATTTCTGCCGGAGTGGACCTCTTCGACTGCGTCGCGCCGACTCGGCTGGGCCGCCACGGTTCCATTTATACCAAGCACGGCCTCATCCACCTCAAGAACGAAAAATATCGCTCCGACTTCACCCCGTTACCAGATGTAAGACTTCCGATGTCTTACATGGGAACAGAAGGATTTACGAAAGCGTATGTGTCGCATCTCTTACGAAGTGGCGAGATGCTCGGTGCCATCATCGCCTCGCTCCACAATGTCAGCTTCATCCTTAATCTCGTGAAAGGTGCGCGCCAAGCCATCCTTGATGGACGCTTTGACCAATATCGTGCAGACTTCACACGCGATTATTACCGAAAATAGAAAACGGCCAGCTCTGGGCTGGCCGTTTTAGTCGCGAACTGGAATCGATACTACGTAGTCGGGAGCGAGAGTCCGCAGTTCTCGCCGATACTGAAATTCGTGACCTCATTGAGACCATGAAGATCAGTGCGTTCCCGATAAACGAAGACATGGGCAATTTTCCCCTTTCCGTTCCAGTGACTCAAATCGATGAGCACCAGATCATTCAGCAACAGATTTTCGCGCCCCATTGCTACGTGGGGAAGAGTGAAGGACGTGCCGTCACGAAGTTCAATGTACAAACCGTCGCGAGGAGATAGAGCTGTCGCTTCTACTCGCGAGTAAACATGCGGGATTTGCGGTTTCATATGGCGTATCTCCCGAAAAAGTGAATCGGATGCACGATTTGTGTACAATCTCCGAATTCACTATACACTTGCACTATGTCCAGTCAATTCAAACTCCATCTACCATTCCAGCCGGCGGGGGACCAGCCGCAGGCTATAGAGAAGCTTGGAGAAGGGCTCAAGCGCGGTTTACGGCATCAGACCCTTTTCGGCGTGACCGGGAGCGGGAAGACCTTCACCGTGGCGAATGTTATTGCAAAGAATGATAAGCCGACTCTCGTGCTCGCGCACAATAAGACGCTCGCGGCGCAGCTCGCACAGGAGTATCGGGAATTCTTCCCCACAAACGCCGTCCACTACTTCGTCTCCTACTACGACTACTATCAGCCGGAGGCGTATATCGCGCACTCGGACACCTACATTGAGAAAGAGGCGATGATAAACGCCGAGATAGACCGCCTGCGTCACGCGGCGACGCAGGCACTGCTCACGCGCAAAGATGTCATCATCGTCGCATCTGTTTCTGCGATTTATGGTCTCGGTTCCCCAGAGGAATATGAAAAGGTGCACGTTAAACTGGAAGCTGGACAGCTAGAAACTAGAGGCTCGTTAATACGCAAATTAGTGGGAATATATTTTGAGCGCACGAACGTCGACCTCAATCCGGGGCAGTTGCGTGCTATCGGCAACTCGCTTGAATTTATGCCAGTGAACGAGCGCGTTATCTATCGCGTTATCTTCACTGGCGACGAAATCGCGAATGTAGAAAAACTTGACCCAGTATCGCGTGCAAAGTTATCAGAACCAAAAAATGTTTTTGTATTTCCTGCCAAGCACTTCATCACGAGTGAAGAGAAGCGCAATCGCGCAATTGAAGATATTAAATTGGAATTGGAAGAACAGCTCGCCAAGTTTAAGCGTGAAGAGAAGCCGCTTGAAGCCGAGCGCCTGAAGCGCCGTACCCTTCATGACCTTGCGCTCATCCGTGAGCTCGGCTACACAAGCGGTATTGAGAATTATTCGCGCCACTTCGACGGGAGGAAGCCGGGTGAGCCGCCCTTCACCCTCCTCAGCTACTTCAAGCGCTGTGACAAAAAGTTTCTCACCGTCATAGACGAGTCGCATGTCACCGTCCCGCAGATTGGCGGCATGTACGCGGGAGACAAATCGCGCAAGGATGTGCTTGTTGAATACGGCTTCCGCCTCCCCTCGGCGCGCGACAATCGCCCGCTTACGTTTGAAGAATTTGAAGAGCGCGTGGGTCAGGTGCTCTACACGAGCGCGACGCCGGGGCCGTATGAGAAGAAGCATTCAGAACAAACGGTTGAACAAGTCATTCGCCCGACCGGTCTCGTAGACCCCGAGCTCGTCGTGCGCCCTGTTTCCGAAGGCACGGCAAATAGTATGATATATCATACAATTCAGCCGTACAGTGCATACGTCGGTCAGATCCAGGATTTTATTGAAGAAGCAGAAAAGACTATTAAAAATGGCGGGCGCGCGCTCGCGACCACACTCACCAAACAGATGGCCGAAGACCTCTCTGCATTTTTGAGAGAAAAAGGAATAAAGGCCGAATATCTACATTCAGACGTGAAGACGATTGACCGCATTGATATCCTCACCAACTTCCGCAAAGGCGAATTTGATATTCTTGTCGGTGTGAACTTACTCCGCGAGGGGCTGGACCTGCCCGAGGTGGAGCTCATCGGCATCTTGGATGCAGATAAAGAGGGCTTCTTGCGCTCCGAGACATCGCTTATACAGACCATCGGGCGCGCCGCGCGTAATATCCTCGGTCGCGTGATTCTCTACGCTGATGTGATGACCGACTCTTTGGAGCGCGCTATCGGCGAGACGAACCGCCGTCGGGCGCTACAGGTCGCGTACAACGAGAAGCACGGCATCACGCCGAAGACGATTAAAAAAGAAATTCACGATATCGCCGCGTCTATACGTACGGAGCATCAGCGTACGATTGATGAACTACTCGTGTTGGATACGCTTGCGTATAAAGACGACCCGAAGGAGTTTATTAAGAGAAAGAGGGAAGAGATGAGTGAGGCTGTAGAGCAGTTAGACTTTGAAACCGCCGCGCTTATCAGGGACGAAATCTATAAGCTGGAGGGCATCGGTCCTCGCGCTCGCAAACCCCGCACGCGCAAACCCCGTTAGAAATCTGATTTCTAACGGGGCAAACCGTTTTCAGGCAGTTGAAAATAAAAGCCGCCGAGATCCATCTGTTGGATGAGCCCAACAATCTCGACGACTTTCTCGGGGTTCCTCACGGTAACCCATTCCTCCTCGCGGAGGTATCCATTTAACTAGCCCCTGCCGTTCTCAAGCCCGTAAGCTTGCGGGAGGGATTTCGGGTAGGAACCACCCTGCTCACCAACGGAGAGTATAGGTCTAAAGATTAAAATACGCAATAATTGTGATATAGTCATACTGTACCTGCCCCGCCACGGGCAGGAGTTTCCAATGAAAAAGACAACCCAGACACCCAACAAGAAGAGCGACCCCGACGCGCGACAAGCGGTCGGGACAGGTTGGCTCACCGTGAAGGGTGCGCGTACGCATAATTTGAAGAATATTACGGTAGAGATGCCGCGAGGCGCGATGACGGTTATCACCGGCCTGTCGGGGAGCGGTAAGTCCTCGCTCGCTTTTGATACTATCTTCGCCGAAGGCCAGCGGCGTTATGTGGAGTCGCTCTCTGCGTATGCAAGGCAATTCCTCAACCAGATGGCGAAGCCGGATGTGGACGAGATATCAGGCCTCTCACCGGCCATCTCCATAGATCAGAAGGGCCGTTCTAATAATCCGCGCTCAACGGTTGCGACGGTGACTGAAATTTATGATTATCTACGCGTGCTCTACGCACGCGCAGGTCAGCCCTATTGCATCCACCACGATGTGCCCATAACTAGACTGTCCAAGGAGGAAATCATAAAAATAATCTTCTCGAAGTTGGAAGCTAGGGGCTGGAATAATCCAAACTCCAGCACCCAGATTCCAGCATCCAGAGTGATGGGCGTCCCTGTTGATAGGCGCTCCATCACGATTTACGTGGTCGGCAGGAAGGGAGAGTACTATCAGCTCCTTTATGACCTTCTCGGCAAGGGGTACGAGCGAGTCGTGGTAGACGGTAAGGTACATTCGCTCCGCGAGAAGATAGTGATGGAGCGTAACAAAGTACACAGCATTGATGCAGTTGTGGATTCTATTTATGTTACGGAGTTCGCGCGGTCTACACAGAGCGCCCGCGAGCGTCTCTCTGAAGCGCTTGAACTCGCACTCAAGCAGGCCAACGGCCTCGTGAAGATACAGCACGCCGACGGTACGATAGAAACGCTCTCATCAAAATTTATCTGTCCGGAGGACGGCGCGTCGTTCCCCGAGGTGGAGCCGCGTCTCTTCTCATTCAATTCGCCCTACGGCGCGTGCCCCGAATGCCACGGGCTCGGGACTGAATCGCTCTTTTCGGACACATCGTGTCCTACATGCGAGGGGAAGCGTTTGCGTCCCGAAGCACTTCGTGTTTATTTAAAGAGTAAGAAGGATAAGACACTTGGCAAATCAATAGTGGACTTCACGAATATGTCTATCCGCGAAGCAAAGGACTTTGTGGATTCTATTGAACTTTCTGAAATGAAGTTTGATATTGCGATGCCGATTTTGAAAGAGATTGAGAGCCGTCTCACCTTTATGTTGAATGTCGGTCTGGATTATCTCACGCTCAACCGTTCTGCCGCCACTCTCTCTGGCGGCGAGGCACAGAGAATACGTCTCGCTTCACAGCTCGGGAGCGGGCTCACCGGCGCTCTCTACGTGCTTGATGAACCGACCATCGGGCTCCACCAGCGCGACAACGCTCGGCTCATTAAGACATTGCTTATTTTGAAAGAGCTCGGGAACACCATTCTCGTCGTAGAGCACGACGAAGATACCATTTATTCTTCCGACTATATCGTAGACATCGGCCCGGGTGCGGGCATTCACGGCGGTGAGGTCGTCGCCTCGGGCTGGCTGGACGATTTATTGACTGCGAAGAAAAACGAGTCTGATTCGGTCACGCTCTCATATCTGCGACAAGAAAAAGAGATTCCCGTGCCCGAGACGCGCCGCACGAGCGAGAAGGGGTGGCTGAAGGTGCGTGGGGCGACCCTGCACAATCTCGTGAATCAGAATATTGACGTACCGCTCGGCAAGCTCGTCTGCGTCACCGGCGTCTCGGGGAGCGGGAAGTCTACGTTTCTGTATGATATTTTGCACCGCAACATTGCTGGGCGATTCGCACGTCGTGAAGCAAAGTTAGAGCATATCGCGTCCTTGACTGGCACCGAATACGTCGGACGCGCTATCCTCATAGACCAGTCGCCCATCGGTCGCACCCCGCGTTCTAACCCGGCGACCTACACCGGCGCGTTCACGCACATCCGCGACCTCTTCGCCGCCACGCCGGAGGCGCGCGCGAGAGGGTGGAAGCCCGGTCGCTTCTCCTTCAACGTCCCCGGCGGTCGCTGTGAGGCCTGCCAAGGCAACGGCTCTATCGCGGTAGAGATGCATTTCTTGCCCACGGTGTATGTGACCTGCGATATCTGCATGGGGAAGCGTTTTATGAAAGAAACATTGGAGGTGACGTTCCGTGGAAAAAATATCTACGACGTGCTCCAGATGACGATTGAAGAAGCGGAGAAGTTTTTCGGCGACATTCCCGCTATCAACGAGCGCTTGATGAGTTTGAATGCAACGGGGCTTGAATACCTCACGCTGGGGCAGAACGCGACGACGCTCTCGGGCGGTGAGGCACAGCGGGTCAAGATAGCGAGCGAGCTCTATCGCTCGCAGACGATGAAGACGATTTATCTGCTTGACGAGCCGACTGTCGGCCTTCATTACGAAGATGTGAAAAAGCTTATTGAGATACTGCAGGAGCTCGTGCGGCGCGGCAACACGGTCGTGGTGATTGAGCACAATCTTGATGTCATAAAGAATTCCGACTACGTGATTGACTTCGGTCCCGACGGCGGCGCAAAGGGCGGTAAAATAGTGGCGAAAGGCACGCCTGAAGAGGTCGCTGGCACAGAAGGCTCGCACACGGGCGAGTATCTTGATAAAATTTTGAAGCGTCACAAAAAGAAATAGTATGGTATGAAAAGCAAAACAAAAAACACCTATTCGTATCCCATGGAGATTTCGAATGAAGTCAGAATCACATACGACGAGTCGCCAGCACATGTAGGTAATCTGGCGTACTCAGTTGATTTTATTTGTAAGGAGGGAACGGAAGTAAAAGCTACAGAGGACGGTATCGTTGTAGATCTCAAATCTGATTCGGACACAGGCGGAGAGGATCAATCAATGGAACCTCTCGGAAATTTTATTGAAATCCAGCACGAAAATGATGAATATTCCGAATACGAACACCTAAAAAAGAATGGAATGATGGTTAAAATCGGTGATCGCGTTAAGAAAGGTCAGATTATCGGTCACAGCGGTGCAACCGGTTGGCTAGCACATCTAGGTCCACACCTGCACTTTATGGTCGGGGAATATGGGAATCTTGATGAGTACAAAACCTTGTCTATTGTATGGAAAGAAGCGAACTAAGTAAATTCGACCTGCCGGATGTGCCGGGGGTGTATCTCTTTAAGCAGGGAAGGAAGGTGCTGTATGTCGGCAAAGCGACATCGCTGCGCGACCGCGTGCGTTCTTATTTTGACGATGATTTGATTACGACGCGCGGGCCGCGCGTGGTAGATATGGTGACAATGGCCGACAAGGTCGCGTTTGAGCCGACGCCGACGGTGCTGGAGGCGCTCGTGCACGAGGCCGCGCTTATTAAGAAATATATGCCGCACGCAAATGTGGACGGCAAAGACGACAAGACCTTTCTCTACGCAGTCATCACACAGGAAGATATTCCGCGCGTGCTCGTCGTGCGAGGCAAGAGTATCAATTTCAAGAATCGCACAGCACTACTCCCTACAACCTACAACCTACAATCTATTTTCGGTCCATTCCCGTCAGGAACGCAACTGCGCGAGGGCCTGCGCCTCATCCGCCGCATTTTTCCTTTCTTTGATACCTCCAAACCTGTAGGAGCAAAGGGGAAACACCAAGCAGCACACATAGAATTCAATACGCAAATCGGACAGTACCCGCGTGGCATGAGGTTTACCTTAACATCGCCTATAGGACAAAATAAGGTAAACCTCAAAATGTATCGGAAGTCAATACGGAAAGTAATGTTGTTCCTCTCTGGGCGCGGAAAAGAATTGCGGCGTAAGCTTGAACGCGAGATGCGCGAGGCCGCGCGCGAAGAACGTTTTGAGGACGCCGCCGAGGCGCGTCGCGAACTCTTCGCGCTCGACCACATCCAAGACGTCTCGCTCATCAAAGACGATGCTCGATGTTCTTATGAACAGCCGACCGTCAAAGATAAGAATATGCGGATTGAGGCGTATGATACGGCGCATTTGAGCGGGACCAATGCGATTGGAGTGATGACTGTTGTGGTAGATGGTATGCCGGTTAAGAAAGAGTATCGGACCTTCCGCATCCGCGGAGTGAAAAAGAACGATGACATCGCGTCGCTGAAAGAAATTCTCTCGCGCCGATTGAGACACCCGGAATGGCAATTTCCAAAAGTAATCGTGGTGGACGGAGGGAAGACGCAGAAAAAAGAGGCCGAAAAAGTTATTAAAGAGGCCGGGTTCAGTATCCTAGTAGCCGCAGTCGTGAAAGACGAGCGGCACCGTCCGCGCGAAGTCATAGGAGCGCGGGCGGCCGGCATCTCCGAGGCCGATGCCGTCCTCGCCAACGCCGAGGCGCACCGCTTCTCGCTCTCTTGCCACCGCCGCGCCCGCTCACGGGCTATGCGTTCATAAGTGTTTGGTATACTTACCCGCATGCAAACCATCGTCGGGGTGTTGCGGGGCGGGCCAAGTCGCGAGCATGAGATCTCGCTCCGGAGCGGAGCGGCGATGCTCGCGAACCTGCCAGAGGAGCGATACGATGCTCGCGATATTTATATTGACAGAAGCGGACAATGGCACGACCGCGGCCGCCCGACGGCGCCCGAGCGCGTCTTGCGCCAAATAGATGTCGCGCTCCTCCCGCTCCACGGAGAATATGGCGAGGGCGGGGAAGTACAGAGACTCCTTGAACGTTTCGGAGTGCCCTACAGCGGTGCCGACGCCTTCGGCTCGCATCTCGCGCGACACAAGGTTATCGCGAAGGCGCGTGCGCGCGACGCCGGATTCCTCACGCCAGACTTCCGTTACGTAGAACGCGCCGAAGATATTGAAGCGGGAGCAAAAGATGTCATCCGCAGTTTCCATCAGCCAGTTGTCGTGAAGCCAATTGCGTGGGGCTCGTCGGTCGGCATCTCTATTGTCGGCGGCTACGCGCCAGTGCTCGCCGCCATTCGGAAACTTTTTGCCGAGAGAGCCGAGAGCGTCGTCGTTGAAGAATATATCCGCGGCAGGGAGGCGACGGCCGGCGTCGTAGAGGGACTGCGCGGTGAGACGCTCTACGCGCTCCCGACAGTTGAAATCATTCCTCCCGCCGGCGACTTCTTCTCCTACGAATCCAAATATTCTGATGAGACAAAAGAAATCACTCCCGGCCGCTTCACGCGCGTGGAGAACGAAGAGATGCAGAGAATCGCGAAGATGATGCATCGCGCGCTGGAGCAGAAGCATTACTCTCGGACGGACTTCATCGTGTCGCCGAGGGGCATCTACTTCTTGGAGACCAACAGCGCCGCCGCGGTGGGGCTCACCGCCGGGTCGCTCCTGCCAAAGTCGCTCGCCGCCGTCGGCGTCACGTTCCGCGACTTCCTCGCACATCTGGTCAACCTCGCGTTGGGGAGATAGAACATGAAGAAACCAGATATAGAGCGCGTTGCGGAATTCATGCGTCTTCTCCACGCCTTCCAATCAGTGGAACGCGTGATTCCCGCACCCAATCTAACTCGCAAGGAGAATGATGTTGAACATTCGTATACGCTGACGATGTTTTGTTGGTATCTCAATGATGCGCTTGAACTCGGGCTCAATAAGAACAAGCTACTCGAATACGGTCTTGTACACGATTTTGTAGAAGTATACGCTGGCGATACCTATGTGTTTGATCAGGAACGTAAAGAAACAAAACACCAGCGCGAGGAAGAGGCGCGCATACGCATTGCGGCGGAATTCCCAGAATTCAAGAGTTTGCACAAGGCCATTGAGCGGTACGAGAGCCAAGGAGATCCTGAAGCAATGTTTGTTTACGTCGTAGACAAATTGGTTCCTATGGTCACCAACTATCTCCAAAATGGTCACAGCTGGAAGGAAATGAATGTACAGCACGAGGAACTTTTTGCGCTTAAGCGACGAACTATCAAAAATCATGAGCAGGTACGTGAACTACTGGAGCAACTCATCCAAGAAATCGAACCGCGTTGGAACGATTTTTTCAATACTTGAATTAGCTTCAGATTATCGGCCAGAAATGATAGGGTAGAGAAGTCGGGCCCCTATCTTCGCGGACTCGATACATACCCTTCGTTCGGCGAAAGCGAATAATTGCGGACACTCATTCGCTTTACCTCACTCAGGGCCTGTAGCTCAATTGGTAGAGCGCCTCATTTGCAATGAGGAGGTAACCGGTTCGAAACCGGTCAGGTCCACCATGAAACCACAGCATTTTGATATTCTTGGTTCGTTAGCATTCGCGTACGTGACTGTGTTCGCAGTTTATTCGTTAACGCACGGAGGAGACGTACCGACATGGAGCATCATCCTCCTCGCTATAATCGGGATTGCTGGACTTACGGTAGATGTACTGATTGTCTATCGTTATTTTATTCGGAAGCAATAAATGTTGGTCGGGCCGCCGGGAATTGAACCCGGTCTACACGCACCCGAAGCGTGCGTACTACCGGCATACTCCGGCCCGTTTACCCCGAACTCTGTCGAGGGGGTGCGCTCTATAGGATTCGAACCTATGACCTTCCGCGTGTGAGGCGGACGCTCTAACCAACTGAGCTAAGAGCGCGCACAAGCACAATATCACATCGGGCTATCGGGAATCGAACCCGATCTAGCCACCCCATGGCCGCGTACTACCACTATACGATATCCCGTTCAAAATGGTGCTGGACGTACTACCGGTATACTATAGCCCGTTCGCCTTTTGGAGTGTAGCAAACGTCTCTCGTTTCTGGTATTTTTATTCCACGGGCCTATAGCCCCTCACACGAAACAACCTCGCTATGTTCTACGTTTATGTACTTCGCAGTCGTAAAGATGAAAAGTTATATATTGGATACACAGATGACCTACGCCGCCGATTATCCGAACATAACAAAGGGTTAAGTCGTGCCACAAAGTCGCGAATCCCGCTAGATTTGGTATATTACGAGGCGTACGCATCGCAGGCTGATGCTAAAGTGCGCGAGAAGCGACTCAAGTCTTCGGCCGGTGCGAACACAGCACTCAAACGTCGATTGCGGGACAGCCTGCGATAAGGATGTTTCGTGTGAAGGGGCCTATAGTAAAGTGGTATTACGCGTCATTCGCATTGACGAGGCGGGAGTCCGATTCTCCCTAGGTCCACCACTTCGCTCGTAGAGTACTACGAGCTTCGCGGTGCAAGCACCATGTCAGAAAATTACGTAGACAAACCGTGTTCACTACTTGGCGAAGTGGTGCCCCGCGAAGCTATACTAGCGGAGTGGGGCCTATGTATTACGTTTATATTTTAAAAAGTGGGAAAGATGGTAGCCGATACATCGGGGTTACTGAAGATTTGAAACGTAGATTATCAGAGCATAACAATGGTGGCTCTCGCTACTCCAGCAATAAACGACCGTATAAAATAATCTGGTATTCAGCATTTGTCGTTAAAGCCAGAGCACATGAATTTGAGAAATATCTTAAGTCGAGCTCGGGGTATGCTTTTTCTAAGAAACATTTGTTATAGTGCGACACACGGGCCTGTAGTTCAGCGGTAAGCAGAGCTTTCTGCTTCGGCGCTCGGCAGAAGTAAATACGCAGACGCATTCACTTCGCCTTACTTCTTGCAGTAGAACGCATCCATAGCATCATGTTATTCTTCCTCACGCAGGGCCCGTAGCTCACTTGGTAGAGCGCCGCCATGGCATGGCGGAGGCAAGGGGATCGTAACCCCTCGGGTCCACAATCGCTTGACAGCGCATGCTATACT
>Ga0076061_105_pt1 | contig 20312 bp, 24 predicted proteins | sample RifGroB1_FD_68092 | JGI IMG/M metagenome (GOLD analysis project Ga0076061, IMG submission 68092) | Parcubacteria bacterium GW2011_GWB1_55_9
AAGGAGATGTCTCGGCGTATATCCCAACGAATGTCATTTCCATCACCGACGGCCAAATATATCTGGAAGCGAACCTCTTCAATAAAGGACAGCGTCCGGCTATCAACGTCGGCATCTCGGTCTCGCGCGTGGGCTCCTCGGCGCAGACGAAGGCGATGAAGAAGGTCGCTGGGAAGATTAAGCTGGAGCTCGCACAGTTCCGCGAGTTGGAGGCGTTTATGCAGTTCTCATCCGACCTGGACGCCGAGACGAAGAAGCGCATTGATGCCGGCCGCCGCATGACCGAAGTTCTGAATCAGGGGCGCGGCGTGCCGCTCCCGTTCCATATGGAAGCCGCGGTCATCTTCGCGGCGACGAACGGTTATCTAGACGGATTCGCGCCGAGCGATATTGCCGGAGTTGAAAAGAAATTGCAGGAGTATCTCACGCGAGAGGCAGGAGGCGTGCTTATCGCCATCCGCGAATCAAAAGAAATCCGCGAAGAATCAGAGAAAACGCTTCGCGAAAAGCTGGATGCATTCGTCGCTCGCCACACTTCGGCCGCATAAACACTATGGCACTGAAAGATATTAAAAATAAGATTAAGGCAACACAGCGGACACATAAAGTAACGCGTGCGATGGAGGCCGTCTCGGCGGTGAAGATGCGCACAACGCAGAGCACCGCGCTCGCCGGTCGGCCCTATGCGCGCGCGGCTCTCTCTATACTCGCGCGGCTCTCTGGACGGGCGGAGCGCTGTGCGCTTGTCATCCTCACAAGCGACAAGGGACTCGCGGGCGCGCTCAACAGCGGCGTCATCAAGGCGGCGGCCGAAGCGGTGGCCGCGTACCCGGTCGCGGCCGTCACGGTGTATGCCTACGGCAAGAAAGGCGAAGAATACTTCGCACGCCGCGGCTACCGCATCGCGCGTGCATTTGAGAACAAGCAAGATGTCGTTGAGTTCTCTGTTATGGAGGAGCTTGCGGCGGAGCTCTCACAAGAGTTCATGAAAGAAACCTATGATGAGGTGCTGGTCGCGTACAGCAACTTCAAATCAACGTTTGAACAAGTACCCGCCGTGCGCCGTTTGCTCCCGCTCACGCTCGCGAATATTGAACAACTCGTCAGAGACATCGTGCCGGTGAAAGGGAAGTGGAGCGAGCTCGGACCCATAGAGTCTCCCGCGGCATATTCTATTGAACCGGACGGAAAAGAAGTATTGAATTATCTCATCCCGCGCCTCGTCTCCGTCTCGCTGTACCACTTCTTGCTTGAAGCGAAAGCGTCAGAACATTCCGCGCGCATGGTGGCGATGAAAAACGCTTCGGATAAATCGCGCGAGGTCGCACACGACCTCACGCGCCTTTTCAACAAAATCCGCCAGGCGGGCATCACCCGCGAGGTCTCCGAGATCGTCGGCGGCCGCGAAGCCCTCACCACTTGAATATGTGGAAAGATTTTACAAAATGGTTCAAGGGAAAGACGGAAGTACATAATGAAAAAGCGCGACCATTCTTTCGAGAAGGCGAAGTGTGGTTTGCGGCACTTGGTGCAAATATCGGATTCGAACAAGATGGACGCGGTGAGCAATATTTGCGACCAGTCGTGGTCATCAGAAAATTCAATAAGGAGATTTGCTGGGGTATTCCGCTAACGAAGAATCAGAAGAAAAGTGTCTATTATTTTTCATTCACCTTAAACGATACAACAAGCACCGCTATACTTTCTCAGATTCGCCTTGTAGATGCAAAGCGCCTGTATTACCGTATTGGAACGGTTTCTGAAATTGAGTTTGTTGAAATGAAAAAACGGCTCAAAGCATTACTGCCATGAACCGTCTTTCATTTTTACCCCTTGCGGGGAGGGCCGAAGCCGTTTGTACCGGTATCATAGGGCATACAGAATGGGAAGTCAATGAACTCTGTGGACAAATCGTTTTAACTAAATAAATATGGAATCAATTACTTTTATCACTGGAAATGCGGCAAAAGCCCAATTCTTGAGCGATTATTTCAAGCGCCCATTTGAACACGTAAAGTTAGACCTTCCGGAAATCCAGAGTTTAGATTTACAAGAGGTGGTTGAAGATAAAGCGAAACGAGCTTATGAACACGCCCAGAAGCCCGTACTAGTCGAAGATGTCTCGCTGGTCTTACTCGCGTTGAAAAAAATGCCTGGTCCGTTTATCAAATGGTTCGTCGAGGCTTTAGGGGATCAGGGCATCTGTGATTTAGCAACCCAAATTGGCGATAGGCGCGCGCACGTTGAGATTATATTTGCACTCTATGACGGTACGAATATGCGGACTTTTACCGGCGAGATGGACGGTACGATTGCTGTGGAGCCCGATGGAGCAAGCGGTTTCGGCTGGGATACCGTTTTCATCAATGATGGATATGAGATAACTCGGGCAAAAATGGCGGAAAAAGATAAGGAGGAATGGCGCGTGACAGGAATGAGAGACAAAGCGCTTGTGAAGATGCATGAATATTTTAACAATCAAGAAAAATAATATGAACCCCGTTAGAAATGAAAATATAAATAAAAATGAACACAAAAATCCCGCTATTTCTAACGGGGTGAACGGAGTCATTATAGAAATCATCGGGCCGGTCGTGGACGTGCATTTTCCAACGGAGGATTCAAACAGCCGCAGGCCAGCTATCGGCGACGCGCTCATTATTGAGAAGAGCGGCACGCACGGCCGCATCACGCTTGAAGTCGCCTCGCACCAAGGCATGGACCGCGTGCGCGCCATTTCGCTCAACGAGACAGCGGGGCTCGCTCGCGGCGAGGAGGTGCGGAATACGGGTGCGCCAATCTCCGTCCCTGTGGGCGAAGTCACGCTCGGACGGCTCTTTAACGTGCTCGGCGACCCGGTTGATGGGAAAGGGCCGATGGAGAAGGATGTGAAGCGTCTCCCTATCCATCGCGCTCCGCCCACCTTTGACGAGCAGACGACGAAGGCCGAAGTGTTTGAAACGGGAATCAAAGCGATTGACCTTATCATTCCATTTTTGAAGGGAGGGAAAGTCGGTTTATTCGGCGGCGCAGGCGTCGGTAAGACGGTGCTCATCCAGGAGCTCATCCGAAACGTCGCGACCGAGCACGGCGGCTACTCCGTCTTCGCCGGTGTCGGCGAGCGCGTGCGCGAAGGCAACGATCTCTATCACGAGATGGAAGAGTCCGGAGTGCTCGCGAAGACGGCGCTCGTGTTCGGCCAGATGAACGAAGTCCCGGGCGCTCGCGCCCGTGTCGCGCTCTCGGGGCTTACGCAGGCAGAATACTTCCGCGACGAGGGTGGCAAGGACGTCCTCTTCTTTATGGACAACGTCTTCCGCTTCATCCAGGCGGGCTCCGAAGTTTCCTCTCTGCTTGGTCGCGTGCCGAGCGCGGTGGGTTACCAACCGACTCTCGCTGAAGAGATGGGGAAGCTCCAAGAGCGCATCACTTCAACCAAGAAGGGCTCCATCACCAGCGTGCAGGCGGTGTATGTCCCCGCAGACGACCTCACCGATCCGGCGCCCGCGACGACCTTCGCCCACCTGGACGGCACCGTCGTACTCTCCCGCGCACTCGCCTCGCTTGGCATCTATCCGGCGATTGACCCTCTGGAGTCGTCTTCTGCGGCGCTCACTCCCGATATCGTTGGGACCGAGCACTATCGCGTTGCCAACACCGTGAAGCAGGTGCTCCAGCGCTACAAGGACCTGCAGGACATCATCGCCATTCTCGGCATTGAAGAACTCTCTGACGACGACCGCCAAACGGTCTATCGCGCGCGCAAGCTCCAGAAATTCCTTTCACAGCCGTTCTACGTCGGCGAACCATTTACGGGTACCCCTGGCCAATATGTCTCGCGCGAAGAAACCGTGCGCGGTTTTAAAGAGATTGTAGAAGGGAAGCACGACGATAAGCCGGAGCAGGCGTTCTATATGAAAGGAGGGATAGATCAAGTCTCCGCGTAGCGGAGGTCCTGAACGGAGTGAAGGATATGAAAACGTTCCACCTTACGGTCGCAAAAGTCGGAGAAAATCTCTTTGACGGAAAGGTGATCTCTGTCTCTCTTCCCGGGAGCGAGGGAGTGTTCCAGGTTCTCGCCGAGCACGAGGCATTCGTTTCTGAACTGAAAGAAGGCGAGATGCATATCAGGACTTCAGATGGTCAGATATCTGATTTCCGGCTTCCAGATGGCGGGGTGGCCGAAGTCTCTCGCAACCAAGCGACTGTTCTTCTCTAGCACTTGCGCATATTCCATAAAGCGTATACTGGGGGCATGGACTCCGACGGGGATTCCGAGGGGGGCGGGGATACGAAAGCAAGTATCATAAGTGTTCCCCCGCGCCGCGAAATACCGCATTATCACGGCGATGAAACGCGGGTCATTTTCGTTGTGAGTGCGATTGTGCTTATCGTCGCGCAATCCACCGGCGCGGACCTCCCGCTCTCTACGGCCGGCTCGGTCATGTCCGCCGTCCTGTTGGTCATTGCGGCTGGAGTGACGAATCCGGCACAGCACGGGATACATTGGACGAACGCGTGTATCGCCACCGCTGGCACCATCCTCTTCGGCATCACCGCCATTGACCGTTATCGTGCGGGAGTGAGCATCTTTGAACCCTCTTTCATTTACGTTGAAGCGCTTGCACTCCTCTCGCTCATCGCGCTCTACTTCACCACGCGGACTATCCGCGGTATCCGCATGCGTCCGAAGTTCTGACGTTGTCCCCCGCACCGCTAATGCATTGAGGATTCATAATACTTACGAATAAATTCATGAAGACGTTTTGCCGCTTCCTTTTTGTCCGTATCTGTTCTCTGGAGCATGTAAAGATATGACACCATGATCGCAGAAGCATAGATGACAAAGAAAGAATCCAAATCATGATCAACTTTAAGCCCTCCTTCATTTTCGTAGCCAGCGACAAAAGAGTCAAAAAGTCCCTTGTCACCGCTAAGGCCCCAAATATCTGCACCGATACGGTATAGAGGCATTAACTGATGCTCAATAAGCCACTCTTCTTTCGGAGGGAAGGTATCTATCAAATAGAGTGTCCCATTCGAAAAAATAGCATTTTGACTATGGGAGTCACCGCTGTGCGCAAGTTCATTGCTCAAACGGCCTTCAAACAGCTTACGATTCTTGTTGCGAAAGGCCTCCAAAAAATCACAATATTCCGATGATTCTTCTTTGCTGATGTGTTCAGTTACCGACTGCATCCACTCTCGCAGATCTTTGATCCTATCGGCAAATAGCTGATGATAATTATGACCCTCCACCTTGACCGTCCTTGCCTGTTTTAGGGTTTGTGCAAGTTGCTTGCCCATGGTGAACGCCTCGTCTTTTGTTATTTCGCCGCGCATCAACTTCTCGAACAACACATCGTTCGCATCAACACGGTTCATGACGATAAGGAGCTCCTCCGCCGCATCGATAAGTTTTGTGAACTGTAATTGGTCGTCGTGCACCCTCACCCCTTTCAGTTCAAGGTAGATAGACGGACTGAGAGAATGATTCCATTCAAAGTCACGTTTTGTGAAGTTGAAACGTGCGTCTCTGTCTGATAGGTCGCGGAACCCTTTATTGAAAAAATCGTTGTCGTTTTTGTAAAGCTTATACACGGTGTCATCAAAAACGAACACATTGGAAATGACTGTCTCAATGTGGAGTGGCGACTTATTTTCTCCCGGTACCTTGCCGCTTTCGAGCAAGGTCAGGATATTTTTTTGAGAATACGACACGAACATAGCTTAACAACTCGGTCCTAAAATAGAAAGCGCGGGCGACAAGGGATTCCCTCTGTCGTCCGCGCTTGGACTCGCGTCAATTGCAGGCCTTCACCGCTTCGACCAGGAGGTCGTGGATGTGCCCGTTGGACATCAAATGCCCGGCAATTTTGTTGTCGCTGTAGTGTAGCGGTTCGCCGAAGATGTCCGTCACCTTGCCGCCTGCCTCCGTCACGATGATGTGGCCGGGGGCAGTGTCATGATGCTTGGTGCCCGGGAAGACCGTCCCCGCGAATTCGCCCGTCGCGACCGCGACCTCGATGTAACCGATGCTGCAGATGTTGACGAGTGTGACGCCGCGCTCCTCGAGGTACTGACAGACCTTAAGGACGTTGTACGGGCAGGCGCCTGGAGGGTCATTAGGCCAAGACACGTACCCGACGATTGGTCGGTCTTTGCGCGTTGCCACGCGCGAAACCTTGAGCCGCGTCATGTTCAGCCACGCGCCCTTGCCTTTTTGGGCGGAGTACATGCGGTCGGTGAAGGGGTCGTAGATGACACCCATCACTGGCTCGCGTCGGTACATGAGACCGAGCATGAACGTCGCCACCGGCATACCCCACGTGTAGGGAAACGTGCCGTCGACGGGGTCGCACATGATCTGCCACGGACTGTCAGTCCGGTCGCTTTCTTCTTCACCGACGATGTCGACTTCGGTTGAAAGCTTGCGGATGTGGCTGATCACGAGGGCATTGATCTCGGTATCGGCCGCCGTGAGCGGGGTCGTGTCGGTCTTCACCACGCGCTCCATACCGAAATGCGTAAAGTAGGTCTTCATAACACCACCTGCGAGGTACGCAATCTCACAAAGTTGGTCGAGCCGCACTGGAATGCGCATGATGCTTTTTCCTTTTCATCAGGTTAATCGGGGAGGAAGGACTCATTTCCAAGGAGACAATAGCATAGCATTGTATTTTCGTCAAGGTCGCCGTAATTGCCCTAAAATCGCTAGTGGTGCATAAGTGGTTGTGTTTTCATACGGGTTTTGTATTATTGAAAGTGGCGTGCGACGGTTCTTTCTCACGATTCTCCGGCACACGCTGTTTCAACGTGCTGTTCCTTTAACTCCTGATGGAGGCGGTTATGGCTACGAAGAAGGCGCTGTCAGTGTGGGCCAATACGGCCTAACGTCGACCCGCGCCAAGAAAGAAAACTGCGAAAAAGAAAGCGGTAAAGTAGGCCAAAAACAAGAAGACCCGCAAACAAAGCGGGCAAAAGGGGGTACCTGTTGGATTGGACGGGGACCCCCTTTAAAAATTCCAATGTTATAATTCCCCTATGTCATTCCAGAGCTTTCTTCTCAACCAATACGCGAAGTGGAAGATGAAGGGCGTGCCCAAGGAGCAAAGGGAGCAGATGACCGCGCTTGTGACGAAGGACCCACAGCTCTTTAAGAAAATCGGCGAAGAAATTGAGCGGCGTAAAAAGGGCGGCGAGAGCGAGATGAAGGCGTCAATGGAGGTGATGAAGAAGTATCGCGCCGAGCTCTCGGTGCTGATGCAAAAGAAATAATACTATGTCGACACTCATTACATTTCTCGTATTCTGCCAAACGCTCGGCGCGGGCATCGGTGTCGCGGCGGCAATCTGGAGCGAGTTCACCTATATACGGGCGATGCGGGACGGGACGGTAGACAGCGCCGAGCGCGCGCATCTTAACATCATCGCCCACGGTCTGCGCTACGGCATGGCGCTCCTCCTACTCGCGTCTCTTGGTCTCGTCGTCGCCTCGTATACCCAGCACGCGGCGCTTCAACCGGCTCTCTCTCCAACCTACTGGACGTTTATCGCGTTCGCGTTTGTGGTCATCGGCGTTTCGTGGGCGCTCTCGCGCCGACGTCTGTCCTTCCCACTCGGCTCCGCATCTCTCTTTACGGCATGGTGGTTTCTTCTCTACCTCTCGTTTGGGTGGCTGCCCTCGCTCTCCTTCGGCGCCGCCATCATGTCCTATATCGTGATGACCGCGATTTTCTATGCGGTGCTCTACTACGCGCGCCGCCTCGCGAAACCCTAGACACTCGCTCAATTTTTTAGTACATTCACATTCTATGCAGGAGCCAAAGGTTGCCGAAATATTGTCGCATCCGGCTGTCTCCATCATTTCCCTAGTGGATGCTGTTATAGAGCAGGCCTACGCACGCGGCGCATCCGATATCCATATTGACCCAAGCCGGAGTGAGCTACGGATGCGCCTGCGCATTGATGGGGTGCTCCAGGAGGCGCAACTCTTGCCCAAGAACATCCATTCCGAGATAATTTCGCGTATCAAGGTCCTCTCGGGCATGCGCACTGACGAGCATCAGATGACGCAGGACGGCCGCTTCCGCCACCAATTCCCAAACGGAGAGACACTTGATATCCGCGTTTCTATCGCCCCGACCTACCACGGAGAGAACGTCGTCCTCCGCCTCCTCTCGGACAAGGCGGCGAACTACACGCTCGAGATACTCGGCTTCAGCGCTGTTGACCGCACGAAGATGCTCGCCGCCATTAGGCGACCCAATGGAATGATTCTCTCCACCGGTCCGACCGGTTCGGGCAAGACGACAACCCTGTACACGCTCATTAAAATGCTTAATTCGCCGGAAGTCTCTATCGTCACCATTGAGGACCCTATTGAGTACGCGGTAGACCGTGTGGAGCAGATACAGGTAAATCCTCGCACAGGACTCACCTTCGCCAATGGGCTCCGCTCCGTCCTGCGTCAGGACCCGAACATCATCATGGTCGGAGAGATACGCGATTCAGAAACCGCCTCCATCGCCGTCAATACCGCGCTTACCGGCCACCTCCTCCTCTCAACGCTCCACACTAACGATGCCGCAACCACGCTCCCGCGCCTCTTGGATATGGGCATTGACGCCTACCTCGTTGCGTCAACCATCAATATCGCCATCGGCCAACGGCTCGTCCGCAAAATCTGCCACGAATGCAAAGAGGAGTGGGTCGTCAACACAGCGGCGGAAGAGACGCTCGCCGCCATTCCGCTCAAGACACCGGTTAAAGAAGGGGACGTTTTCTATCACGGCAGGGGGTGTAGAGCATGCGGGGACTTCGGCTACACCGGCCGGCTCTGCATCAGCGAAGTCCTTGTCGCCGATGCGGCTATCCGCGAGGCCATCATGCGCAAGGCCTCTGCGGCCGAGTTGCGCAAGCTCGCTATCAAGGGGGGCATGACCACGATGCTTGAAGACGGCTTTGCCAAAGCGCGCGAGGGTCACACGAGCATTGAAGAAGTACTTCGCGTTGTCTATGAGTAAGGCGCCGTTTTTGGTTTTCTCCATCTCCAGTTTCTCCTTCATTCGCTTCTCAACCAAAGAGCAGACCCTCTTCGCCAAACGAATGTCGTTTCTCGTGAAGGCGGGCGTGCCGCTCATCGAATGTCTCCATCTCATCCGCGCGCAGACGAAGTCAAACAGCAAGAAGCGCGTCTACGATTCAATCATCGCTGATATTGCCAACGGACAATATCTCTCAACCAGTCTCGGGAAGTTCAAACGTTTTTTCGGCGAATTCGCGATTAACCTCATCCGCGTGGGCGAAGAGAGCGGCATCTTAAGCCAGAATCTCGCGTATCTCGCTGACGAACTTGAGAAAAAGCATGAGCTTCAGCGCAAGGTCATCGGCACGCTTGTCTACCCCGTCTTCATCACGGTTGCGACCTTGGGCGTTACCGCGATGCTCACGGCCTATATTTTTCCGAAGCTGATGCCGATATTCACGAGCCTCCATGTGGATTTACCCTTGACCACTCGCGTACTCATCGTTCTCTCGGCATACCTGCGTGACTGGGGTCTGCTCACGCTTCTCGGTTTTGTCATATTCGTTGTCGCGCTCCTCATTATTCGCAACCGCTTTGAGCCGGTACGCACATTCGGCGACCGTATTCTGCTTAAGATACCGCTCGCGGGAAACATCGCACACGCCTACAATCTCACCAACTTTTGCAGAACGCTCGGTCTCCTCCTCAAGAGCGGGCTTACCCTGACCGCTTCACTTGAGATAACCGGCCAGACGACGAAGAATCGCCTCTACCGAAAGGCCTGTTTTGATATTTCAAAGCAAGTGATGCGCGGAGAGACGCTCTCAAAGGGTCTCGGCGACCGACCGAGGCTGTATCCTGACATCCTCACTCACATGGTCGCGATAGGAGAGAAGACGGGCAGTCTCTCTACGACGCTCGCGTATCTCGGCGAAATGTACGAGGGCGAGACTGACGACTTCGCTAAGGGCCTTTCAAGCTCAATAGAGCCGGTACTTATGGTGATGATGGGACTTATGGTCGGGACCATCGCCGTCGCAGTCATTACGCCTATCTATGAAATCACCCAACATCTCTCGCCGAAGTAGTATGAGCGGCTTACCACGAGCGCGGTCTAGTGGCTTTACTCTGCTAGAACTGATTGTGACAGTTGCGATTTTTTCTATTCTCATAACCCTCGGGCTCTTTATGAGTTTTGAGACTTTCCGCGGCGCCTCTCATCGTTCCGAAGTGGATGTCATCGTGAGTTTATTCCAAAAGGCGCGAAGCCGCGCAATGAACAATATTGAGCAAAGCACGTGGGGCGTCTGTTACATCGCACCCAACTACGTACTACTGAAAGGCCTCGTCGCCTGCGATGTGGCGTATGTTGTTGATACCGTCAAGGCGAACGAGGTTGTCGCCGCCGCGTCGGACTTCAATACGATGTTTCCCGTTGTGATATTTTTGCAGTTAAGCGGCTCAACAGATGAGACGACCGTGGAGGTCAAGCAGAATGCCCGTACATCAACTATTTCTATCAATGAAGCAGGCACGATTATTTGGTAAATGGAACAGGAACAAGGGAATGAGCACACTTGAGCTCCTCATCGCCTTCGCCATACTCACGCTCGCTATCGCGGCAGTCGTCCTCGTCATCTTCGGGAACCAGTCCCTCGCTATAGACACCCAGACCAACATTGAAGCTTTGAGCCGTGCGCAGGCGGGGCTTGAGTCTGCACGCGCCGCTTCTCGCTCTGACTTTGCTTCGCTCCAATCAGCCGTCGCAACAAACGATGATATGTATACAAAAAGCATCACCGTCACAGACATATCTCTTTCTACCAAGCAAGTGACGAGTTATGTCAGTTGGTCAGAAGGCGGTCTCGTGTCGTATGTCACGTTGTCAACAATACTGACCGACTGGCTCAATCCGGCGAACAAGTGCAGCCCGATTATTTCAGGAAATTGGAAGAAACCGCAATCGCTGGGCTATTTTGACCTTCCAAGTATTGAGGATGCGACAGGAGTGCATGTCGGCGGGACAAAGGTCTATCTCACGTTGAATCCGAGTGCCCCGGAAACAGACGATTTTTATATCGTGGACGCAAGCGACACATCTCTTAAGCCCATGCCGGAGTTCAGTTCGTTCTCCACAACCTATGGGCTGACCGATGTGGTCGTCTCTGGTCTTGAAGCATATGTGACGGCCGACAGCCAAGTCGCCCAAGTACTCGTTATTGACATATCAGATTACACCACCCTTGACCCTTCAAAGATAGAAAAAAAGGTTGACCTAACCGCGTTGGGCGACAGTGCGGTGGGGAAGACGCTCGCGTACGCAGACGAAAGACTGTATGTCGGACTCACCAAGTCAAGCGGCAAAGAGTTCAGGGTCCTCGATGTCTCAACTCCTTCCTCGCCTTTGGAAATCGGCTCCGGTTATGAAATTGGCGCGGCCGTAAACGAGATTCTGATAGATAATGACATCGCGTATCTCGCGACCGCCTCGTCTACGCCGCTTATTGTCCTGGACATCTCGGGTCCTGTTCCGACCCCGATAGACGAATACGCTCCGCCTTTGTCAGTGCTCTTCGGACAGAGTCTCGCACGCAACTCTGACAACACGAGGCTTTACTTCGGCCGTACGGGCGGCAATGCGAACCCAAAACTTCTTGCCTTTGACCCAGCCGACCTCTCAACGCCCGCGTGGACGATGAACATGAGCAAGAATAGCGGCGTCTACACCATGACGCTTCGTAGCAACTTCTTATTTATGACAACGGCAGACCCTGACGATAGCCTGCAAATATGGGACGTTTCAAGTCCTTCGTCTCCTCCCACACGCTTTGATACCGACCCTCTGAATATCCAGCAGGACTCGACTGCTGGCGCGGACTGCGCCGGCAATCTGCTCTATGTCGGACAACATGGCCAGCGGGTTCTGCAAATTATCGGACCATCATGAACAGAGGATTCACCCTTATTGAAGCAGTTATTTACATAGGACTGTTCAGCCTTCTCATGGTCGGCGCGATTACGACAGTCTACGAGCTCTTGCAGGGGAGCGCCGCCACAAGTGCCAAGACAATGGTGCAGGATGAGGGAAACTTCGTTTTGCGCAAGATAAGTTGGGCGCTCTCCTCTGCCGCGAGTTTCAGCATTCCCGATTCGCGCGAGCTCGTTGTTATCCAACAGAGTGGTTCAACCGTAGATATAAAGCTTGAAGGAGCCAAGGTGGCGATACGTGAGAGCTGGGCTTACTTTCTGCCGCTCACCACAGAGAATGTGGCCGTGTCGGATCTGGTGTTTGAGGAGATACCCGCCAGCGGCGGGGCTCCCGCTGGCGTGAGAGCGACGACAACTATCAACGGTCTTGATTTCGCCATCACTAAATATTTACGAAAATGAGAACGTACCAACGCGGATTTATTGCGCTCATGTCCGCCATCATCATTTCGGCGGTATTGCTCATCACTATCGTCAGTGGAGGTTTTACTGGATGGAATAGCCGGTTCAGTGTTTTTGATTCTGAATCCAAAGACCGAAGCGCCGCGCTCGCCGATGCGTGTTTGGACACAGTCCTGCTCCGGCTCGCATATGACGCGACGTACGAGGGAGGAGAGACGATTCTTTTGGGCGACGACAGCTGTGAAATCCTCGCGGCCCAAAATCCGTTCGGCAATCCGCGGGTGTTCCCCATCCAAGCCGTATTTAACCGGGCGTATACCAATGTATTGGTTACCATAGACATAATTAGCCGGGAGATAATCTCCTGGGAAGAGATAGCTACCCTGTAAAGCTACATAAAACTGTGGTGTATACTAAGCCCGTCAGCCCTAATTTATGTATCAATGAAAAAACTCAAGAAGGGATTCACGCTCATAGAGATTTTGGTTGTCATCGGCATCATCGCCGTCTTGGCGGCTACCGTTATCGTGGCTATCAACCCGGCCCGCCAGTTCGCCCAGGCGCGCAACGCGCAACGCGTAAGCAATGTTGAATCAATCCTAAATGCGATAGGTCAGAACTTGGCGGACAACAAAGGAATATTTACGTGTAACGGTAGCCTGTTCATATTACCCCCTATAGTAGCTGACATCGGGTCTGACGGCATTGATATCCGCCCCTGTCTCGTTCCTACGTACATGAATGAATTGCCAGTAGATCCCACGGTCGGTAAGGCTTGGGATGGAAATAGTTACGATACAGGTTACTTCGTAGTAGCTTCTTCTACCGGCCGTATTACGGTAAGCGCTCCAACGGCTACTAGTACCTCGGAACTCAACCAAACAATCTCCATCACCCGCTAAGTTTTTGTTTTTTGTGCCCCGTTCCTGTATGTTTGAGTAATGTTGAAGATAGGCATCGTCGGATTGCCGAACGTGGGGAAGTCCACGCTTTTTAATGCGCTTACCAAGATGTCGGTGCCGTGTGAGAATTACCCGTTCTGCACCATTGATCCCTCAATCGGAATAGTCGGAGTACCGGATGACAGACTCCAGAAGCTCACCGAACTTTCAAAAAGCAAGAAAAGGCAGAAGGCGAGGGGCTGGGGAACCAATTTCTTGCGAACATCCGCGAGACGGACGCGATAGTGGAGCTCATACGCTTCTTTGATGACCCGAACATCACGCATGTTGATGCGGTCGTAGAGCCTCGCAAGGATATTGAAATTATCAATATAGAGCTCGTGCTCGCAGACGCCGAGCAGGTGAAGAAGCGCCGCGATAAGCTCGTCGGAGATATGAAATCCGGCGATAAGAAAGCTGTGGCAGAGGATGCCGCGCTCGCAAAGTTGGAACAGGCATTCTCGCAGGGGAAGTTCGCACTCCACGCAGGGCTCGCCAATGAGGAGAAGAAAATGGTGACGTATCTGAACCTGCTTACGATGAAGCCGATTCTCTATGCGCTCAATAAGAAGAGTGGGGGACACAATCTGGATGAGCTCGCTGACGACCGCGCGGAGCGTACCTACGAACTCATCAAAGAGCTCGACGGGCGGTACATCTTCTTGGACGCGGCGACGGAACGCGGGCTGAACGACGTTGCGGACGATGACCGCGCGGACTTTCGGGCGGAGCTTGGCGTCTCCGAGGACGGCCTTGCCGGCCTCATCCGCGGGGCATATGAGATACTCGGGCTCATTTCATTCTTCACGACCGGCACCGACGAGACGCGCGCGTGGACGATTAAGAAGGGAAGCACCGCGCCCGTTGCGGGCGCGGCAATTCACAACGATTTCTTAACGAAGTTTATCCGCGTCGAAGTCGTCTCTACCAACGACCTCCTCGCCGCCGGCTCCTGGGCCGCCGCGCGCGAGAGCGCCAAACTCCGTACCGAGGGCAAGGATTACATGGTGAAAGACGGCGACGTTATCGTCTTCCTCCACGGCTAAAATGCCAAGGGCGCCCCTTGGCATTTCAGGGGATTGACAAAAAAGAGGATGTTGGGATACACTATTTTGGTCGCTCGCCTGAGGTCGTCATGGCCAAAAGGACGGAGCGTCGCCCTTTAACCTCAAAGGAGACCGCAATGTGCAACACGCACCTGCATGACCCGCCCGCCGGCACGAAGAGAAATTTTGATGTGAACATGGAAACCTCGATCTTCGGCACGATCGGCGCCGGCGCCACCTATGCGGGGGGCACCAACTGCCAGCTGCAGTAACCTGCGGGCGTCGGCGCGGCGCGGCAGCCTCCTCCCTGGCTTCCCGCGCCCTCGCGGCAGTCCCGTAGTCGTCGCTTGAAATAGCGACACTCAACCCCACCTAAGACGTGGGGTTGTCTATTTATGTGGTATAATGCAGGCATATGGACAAACCAAAAACAACAGCAAAGGATTTCTTCTTGTGGGCGGGGGCTATCATCTCGTTTTATTGGACGGTTATTGCGTACGTACTTCTCGTTTTTGAGTATATTGATTACACGTTCCCTAATCCCCTCGGATATTATCCGGATAATCCGTATCAGAGCGGCATCAGCGGCGAAATGGCGGCGGTGATTGTCTTACTGCCGGTGTATCTGCTCTTGATGCATTTGATCCGCAAAGGTTCCGACGCGGACCCGTCGCGCAAGGAGATATGGATACGGCGCTGGGCTATCATACTGACGCTCTTCCTCGCCGGCGCCGCGATGGTCGGCGACCTCATCGCGCTTCTCACCACCTTCCTAAGCGGTGAAGAGCTCACAACAGCGTTCCTGCTTAAGGTACTGGTCATCATCTTGGTTGCCGCGGGAGTCTTCATGCATTTCTTCGCAGACTTGAAGAATTATTGGGACACGAGTCCTTCTCGCAGAAACATGGTCCGCATCGGAGTCGCCGTTTTAGCGATCGCGACAATAGTCGCCGGTTTCTTCATTGTCGGTACGCCCGCGCAGGCGCGCCTCGCGCGCTTTGACACGCAGAAGGTAAGCGACCTGCAGAACATCCAATCGCAAATAATCAATTATTGGCAGGCGAAGCAGAAACTGCCTGCGACGATTACCGACCTTAACAACTCTCTCGCGTACGGTCCCATCCCTGTAGACCCGCAGTCAGACAAGCCCTATACCTTCAAAGCAACGGGAACGCTCACGTTCAAGCTCTGCGCGACGTTTAATGGGGAAAGCCGCTGGAATCAGAATCAATTCGCAGAGACTCGAGCTGTGATGCCTACGCCAGAGGGCGCCAAAGGGATGATGGCGCAGGATAACTGGCAACACGAGGCCGGAGAAGTGTGCTTCAGCCGGACTATTGACCCGAGCTTCTACCCGCCTCTCAAATAAGCTGATGGCGTACGACCATACAGACATTGAAAAAAAAGCGCGAGAGAAGTGGGCGGGTCTCGACCTCTATTCAACTGACCTCTTGGACGCGTCCAGAGAGCTCTACTATCTGCTCGTAGAGTTCCCGTATCCTTCGGGCGACCTGCACATCGGCCACTGGTACGCCTTCGCCGTGACCGACATCTATGCGCGCCTTTTGCGGGCGCGCGGTAAGAACGTACTCTTCCCCATCGGCTTCGACGCATTCGGCTTGCCGGCCGAGAACGCGGCTATCAAGAATGGCGTGGACCCGAAGGAATGGACGTATACAAATATGGAACGCATGCGCGAACAGCTCGCCACGATGGGAGCGTCGTTTGACTGGAGTAAAGAGGTGGTGACCTGCGACCCGGAGTATTACCACTGGACGCAGTGGCTCTTCGTGAAGCTCTTTGAACACAAGCTCGCCGAGCGCAAGGAGGCCGCGGTCAAGTGGTGCCCCAAGGATCAGACGGTGCTTGCGAATGAGCAGGTGCAGGACGGCTGTTGCGAGCGCTGTGGCACGCCGATAGAGGAGAAATGGCTTACGCAATGGTTCTTCAAAATCACCGACTACGCGGAGCGCCTCTTGGACGGACTTGAGACCTTGCCGTGGCGCAACGAGATAAAAGATGCTCAGAGAGCGTGGATAGGGAAGAGCGAGGGGGCGAAGTTGAAGTTTAAGGTGCAGGGGGTAAGTGATAAGGAGATTGAGGTGTTTACGACACGGCCCGATACCGTCTTCGGCGCGACGTACGTCGTGCTCGCGCCTGAACACCCTCTTTTGTCTGATGTAGGGTTTACGAAATCCTACATGAATGGGGAGGAAGTTGAAAAATATGTGAAAGCGACAACGAAGAAGACGGAGAGAGAGCGAAGTGAGAATAAAGAAAAGACCGGTGTGAAGTTGGAGGGAGTAGTGGCGATTAATCCCGCGACCAAAGAAGAAATTCCGATTTTCATCGCCGACTATGTGCTCGCCTCCTACGGCACGGGCGCAGTGATGGCCGTCCCCGCCCACGACGAACGCGACTTTGAGTTCGCCCAAACCGTTATCGCTTCCGAAACAAGGAGTGATCCCCAATCTTTCATAAAACTCGTCGTAGAGCCTGATCTGGTTGTCGTAAAAAGTTGGGGACGCGAATGGATAAACGGCAAGGAGATAAGTCTGCTGGATGAAATCCGCGCTGGACGTTATCCATATACGGGCAATGGTACATTAGTTAATTCAGGGGAATTTACCGGCAGGAACAGCGAAGAGGTGAAGTGGGACATTGTAAAAGCGGCGGGAGGAGAGAAGACATCGCCTGCGCGATTGGCTCGTGAGTCGGCAGAGATACTGGGGATGTCCCATTCCTATCGCCTATACCCCCGAAGGGAAGCCGCACGCCATCCCGCCCGAGCATCTGCCGTGGCTCCTGCCGACGGATGTGGACTTTCTGCCGAAGGCAGACCCGCCTTCGGCGGGCACTCCTTCAAAATCACCACTCGCGTCATCCAAGGAACTCAAAGAGCGCGTGACCAAAATATTCGGCGAGGACTGGACGCCGGAGTATGACACGCTGGATACGTTTGTTGATTCTTCATGGTACTTCCTCCGTTATCTTAATCCGCAAGATGCACACAACTTTTCCGATGCCGCATTGATGAAGAAGTGGCTGCCCATCAACCGCTATTCGGGCGGGAGCGAGCACACCACGATGCACCTCCTCTACGCGCGGTTCTTTATGAAGGCACTCTACGACCTCGCCCTCGTGCCGGTTGACGAGCCCTTCGCCGAGCGCTTCAACCGCGGGCTCATCATGGGTCCCGATGGGCAGAAAATGAGCAAGTCAAAAGGGAACGTCATCAATCCCGATGAATTCGTAGAGAAATATGGCGCTGATGCCGTACGCGTCTATCTCGCCTTCATCGGCCCGTACAACGAGCCGGGGAGCTATCCGTGGAACTTGGACGGCGTCGCCGCGATGCGCAAATTCTTGGAGCGTGTTGTTCGTGTTGTGTCGTATGTGACTGACAAGAAAGGCATTATGCAGGGAATGACAAGTTTTTCTGACGCGGGGAGACGCTTTGTGGCCGACAGCGTTAGGAAAATCGCCGAGGACGGTGACCGTTTCAAATTCAATACTGGGATAGCGCAGTTGATGGCTCTGCTCAATGAATTTGAGATGGCTTCAAAGGCGGGTGAGAATCTTGATGACGCTGTCCATGATTATATCATTATGTTGGCTCCGTTCGCACCGCATCTCGCCGAACATTTATGGGAGCGACTCGGCGGAGAGGGGAGCGTGCATACGCAGTCGTGGCCGGAAATCGCCCTCGCGGTTTCTGCTGAGCGAGACGTCACTGTGCAGGTAAACGGCAAGCGTCGCGGCTCCGTCATGCTTGCCGCTGACGCTCCTGAAGAAACAGCCGTCACTGAGGCTCGTAAGCTCTCGACCGTCATCACCGCACTCGGCGGATCTGAGCCGAAACGAGTGGTGTATGTACCGGGAAAAATCCTGAATCTTGTGGTATAATCGGCCCTATTGACTCTTTATAAGGTATTTGCTATAAATTAGACCACATGAACAAGGGTACTAAGGCAGGGGCGAAAAAGAAGGGCATTTCTGCTAAGGCGGCAGTGCCTGTCGCGTTCTCATTTGATAGCGCCGCCTTGGTGAAGCGCCTCCTTGCGGCCGCTCCTGAGCGCGCCCGCGAGGTGCTCACCCGCCGCTTCGGCCTCGGCACGAATGCAGGCCGCGAGACCCTTGAAGCTATCGGCGATCGCTCGAGCATCACCCGCGAGCGCGTCCGTCAGATCGAAGCCGCAGGGCTCGACGCGGTCCGTGCAAGTAAGGCCTTCAAGGAAGCGAAAGATGCTTTTGAAGAGCTCACACGCTTCATCCACTCAATTGGCGTCATCGTCCCTGAAGACGAACTCCTCGCCGCTCTCGGGAAGGATGAGAAGACTCGTAACCGTTTCCGCTTCCTGCTCGTTCTCGACTCATCGTTCTTCCGTGAACGCGAGACGAACGACTTCCTCGCGCGCTGGCACGTAGACAGCATGACCGCGAAGAACATCCATGACGCTCTTTCGCGCCTCTATTCATCGCTCCCTGACGAAGATGTCGTCTCTGAAGCCGACCTTCTCGACAAGTTCCTCGAAGAGCTCAAGAGCGTGAACGATGCCTACAAGAACGAAGAGGTCCTGAAGCGTTGGCTCTCGCTCTCGAAGCATATCGGCAGTAACCCTCTCACTGAGTGGGGTCGTGCGAGCGCACCGGCTAGCCGCATCAAGGGCATCCGCGACTATGCGTATCTCGCTATCAAGCGCCAGGGAGAGCCGATGCACTTCTCGGATGTCGCCAAGGCTATCGGCACGCTCTTCACCAAGAAGGCGCATGTCGCTACGACGCACAACGAGCTCATCAAGGATCCGCGCTTCGTGCTCGTCGGACGCGGTCTCTATGCGCTTACGGAGTGGGGCTATAAGCCGGGCGTCGTGCGCGACGTCATCCGCGAGACGCTCGANAGAAAGAAGAGATCATCAAGCACGTGAAGACTGCACGTTTCGTGAAAGACAACACCATTCTGGTGAACCTGAACGACTCTCGCTACTTCAAGCGGATGAAGGACGGCCGCTACTCGGCAGTTTAATATACGCAATGCACAGTACAATCAGCGGCGCCTCACGGCGCCGCTGATTTTTATTGGTATACTCTCTACATCGTATGCTCCCATTCGCTCACACTATTGAAGGCTGGGCAGAAACCCTGAAAAACAACTTCGGCGTCCGCCTGCACTCCTGGGTGCTGTTCATCCTCGGCCTCTCTTTCTTCATCATGGCGTTCGTAATCATGCCGGGGGTCGTCTCCTTCGCCCTCTCGCTCACGCTCTTCATGGCGCCGTTGTGGCTGCCGTTTCTCCTGGTGAAAGGCGCTCTCAGCATACGGCTCATCCTGAAGCAATCGGAATTCATCGCGGAGCAGAAATACATCCTGCTCGAGATTAAGCCGCCGAGAAATCTCGTGAAGACGCCGCTCGCGATGGAGGCGTTTCTCTCAGCGATGCACTTCTCGCCGGGTGAGTCGAACTGGTATGTGCGCTGGCTCGGCCGCATGCGGCCGTGGTGGTCGCTCGAGATGGCTTCGTTCGAAGGACAAGTGCATTTTTTCATATGGAGTCGTTCAAACTATCGCCGCATCATCGAGTCTCAGCTGTATGCGCAGTATCCGGGCGTGCAGATAGTCGAGACGCCAGACTACACCCGATTCATCTCTGCGAAACCCGGAGAGTGGGATATCTGGGGCTGTGACTACAAACAATCGAAGCCCGACCCGCTCCCCATCAAGACCTATGTCGAGTATGGGCTCGATAAGGTGCAGAAGGAGCCCGAGCAGATCGACCCGCTCGCGAACGTCATCGAATATATGGCATCCATAGGCAAGGGTGAGTATATGTGGCTCCAGTTCGTCTTCCGCGTGCATAAAGGCGAGAAATATTTGAAGGAGAAAGGGAAGGGCTACACCTGGAAAGAC
>Ga0076061_104_pt1 | contig 18574 bp, 17 predicted proteins | sample RifGroB1_FD_68092 | JGI IMG/M metagenome (GOLD analysis project Ga0076061, IMG submission 68092) | Parcubacteria bacterium GW2011_GWB1_55_9
GAACTTCGCGGTGCGGGAGGCGTTGATGTGAATCGTCTCGCCCGTGCGAGGATTACGGCCTTGGCGCGCGGGGCGCGCCTTGGTCGCGAAGATGCCGAGGCCGGCAACCGACACCTCGTCACCGCTCTTGAGGCCGGAGACGATTGAGTCAATCATGCACTCAACGGCGCGCTCGGCGTCGGCCTTGGTGGAGCCGAGGACGCCATGCACCTTGTCTACGATGTCTGCTTTGTTCATAAATATCTGTTAGCTGCTAATCCCGCAGCCTACAGAGGGCGGGGATGCAAAGAAGTATAGGAAATGCGCCATTTTATGCAATAGGCTTTACAGCCCTGCGTGAATAACGTGCAATCAGCGGGCGAACTCCACCACGCGGTTCTCGCGGATAATGTTTACCTTGATTTCGCCCGGATATTTGAGCTCGTCCTGGATGCGCTTCGCAATGGAGCGCGCGAGGGTGTGCATCGCGATGTCGGTGACCTTGCCGGGATTCACGAAGACGCGTATCTCGCGCCCTGCCGCTATCGCATACACCTTCTCAACGCCCGGGAAGGCAGTAGCAAGGCGCTCCAAGTCGCCGAGGCGCTCCAGATAGCGGTCAACCGTGTCGCGGCGGGCGCCCGGGCGGCTCCCCGATATCGCATCCGCCACTTGGACAATGACCGCCTCTGGTGTCTCATACGGATACTCCTCGTGGTGCGACTGCATCGCGACGATAATGCGCTTATCGGCGCCGAACTTCTCCAAAATGCGCCGCCCTATTTCAACGTGCGTGCCCTGAACCTCATGGTCAACCGCCTTCCCGATGTCATGGAGGAGCGCGGCGGTGCGCGCGACGTCCGCGTCGGCGCCAAGCTCTACCGCGAGCATGCCGGCGATGTGCGCCATCTCAATGGAGTGCTGGAGTATGTTCTGGCCGTAGCTTGTGCGGAAGTGGAGGCGGCCGAGAAGCGCGGTCAACTTCGGGTCGAGCCCGATGACGCCAGCCTCGTATGCCGCGGCCTCGCCCTTCTGCTTCACAATCTCGGCGACTTCGGCACGCGTCTTCTCCACCGTCTCTTCTATCTTGGCCGGCTGGATGCGGCCATCCACGATGAGCTTCTCCAGTGCGACCTTCGCGATATGGCGCCGCAGAGGGTCAAAGGAGGAGAGCATAATCCGGTCGGGCACGTCGTCAATGAGGACGTCCACGCCGGTCGCGCGTTCAAACGCTTTAATATTGCGCCCCTCCTTGCCGATAATCTTCCCCTTCACCTCGTCGGAGGGGAGTGCGACCGAAAGCGACATCACTTCGGCGTTGACCGCGTTCCCGAGACGGTGGATGGTCGTCGTGAGGATGGAGCGCGCCTTGTCTTCAAGGCGCTCGCGGCCGTTCGCAGAGAGCTTCTGCAGGCGCAGGAGGATGGCTTCTTCGTAGGTGTGCTCAATCTCTGAAAAAAGCTCTTCGCGCGCCTTCTCTTCAGAGAGATTGGCGGCCTTCGCGAGCTCTCGGGAACGCTCCTTCGCGAGATGTTCTGCAGACTCCTTCGCGCGCGCCGCTTCCTGTTCGCGCTCGCGCACCTCGTTTTCTTTTTCATCAAGAAATGTCTCGCGCGCGGCGACGCGCTCCTCGCGCGAGGAGAGCTTCTCTTCGCGCTCTTCAATAGGTGCGAGGCGCTCGGTCTCTACCACCTCGCCGCGGAACTCGGCCTCGGCGACAATCTTCGCCGCAACCTCTTTGGCGGCGAGCAGTTTCTGTTTAATCTCCAGCTCAATAGAGCCGCGCTGGGCGAGCCCGATAAGCACGCGCAAGACGTACCCGAGCACGACGCCGCCCACGCCCGAAAGCGCAAGCATAATCAATATGATTTTGAGTGACATACGCCCGTTTTGTTATCCCCGCCTGTTTTCAGAAAACAGGCGGGACCAGATTAAAAGTGTGGAAATGCAGTCAGACTTTCGTATCAGCCAGCCAGCGAGTCGGTATGGGCAGACTGTACCACTATTTGATTAAGAAAACACCTTGTCCACGAGACCATACTTCTTGGCCTCTTCAGCGGTCATGAAGAAGTCGCGCTCCACATCTTTTTCTATTTTTTCAACCGATTGGCCGGTATTCTTGGCGAGAATCTTGTTCAACACGGCGCGGAGCTTCAGAATCTGCTTCGCCGTGATCTCAATGTCGGTCGCCTGGCCCTCGGCGCCGCCGTGCGGCTGATGAATCATCACCTCGGCGTTCGGAAGCGCGAAGCGTTTCCCCTTCTGCCCCGCCGAGAGGAGGATGGCCGCACCCGAGGCCGCCATGCCGACGCACACGGTAGAGACATTCGGCTTCACGTGATTCATCGTGTCCACCATCGCGAGAATAGGTCCGCCGAGGAAGACGATGCGCTCCTTCAGAAGGCGCGAGTAGATGTCGTAGGCGCGCTCGCCGAACTGGCTCTTCTCTATCACCATCGGGACGAGCATTGAAGAACGTGGTTGTTTTTGCATATGTATATGTAAGGTTATTGATTCTCCTGCGTGACGGACGGCGCGGTGAGCGTCTGCTCCTCTGCGATGCGCTTGCCCCAGGAGTAGAACGCGCCGACAATAATCATGAGCACGATGATAATGATGGAGATAACCGCGCCCCAGGACTGCGCCTTCTGCGACGGTACTCCCGGTTGTGCGGTCTCTCCTTGCGGTAGAAGTTTTTCGGGTTCCATATGCGTTGTATTAGATATTAGAATAGGGCGGCGAGCGTCGCGAGCAGGAGGAGCGCAACGATGTTCGCTATCTTGATCATCGGATTAATCGCGGGGCCGGCGGTGTCCTTGTACGGGTCGCCGACCGTGTCCCCGGTGACCGCCGCCTTGTGCGCATCCGAACCCTTCCCGCCGTGATGGCCGTCTTCAATATGCTTCTTCGCATTGTCCCATGCGCCCCCGCCCGAGGTCATTGAGATAGCGACGAAGAGGCCGGTGACGATGATGCCGAGGAGCATCGCGCCGAGCGCATTAAAGGCCGACACCTTCCCGGCGACGGCATTCACAATGACGAACAAGACGATTGGAGACAATACCGGCAGGAGCGAGGGGAGTAACATCTCCTTGATGGCCGCCTTGGTGAGCATATCAACGGCGCGTCCGTAGTCCGGCTTCTTGGTGCCTTTCATAATGCCGGGCATCTCTCTGAACTGCCTGCGCACCTCTTCTACGACGGCGCCCGCCGCCCTGCCGACGGCGGTCATCGCGATGCCGCCGAAGAGGTACGGTAGCATCCCTCCGATGAAGAGGCCGACCACTACCCACGGGTCAGTGAGACTCCAGGCGGGGACATCAATACCGTTAAAGAATGGGTATGCTCCGGAGTGAATGAAGTATTTCAGGTCCTCGGTATAGGCCGCGAAGAGAACGAGTGCGCCGAGGCCCGCGGAGCCGATGGCGTAGCCCTTCGTTACCGCCTTGGTCGTGTTGCCGACGGCGTCTAGCGCGTCAGTCACTGTGCGCACGTCGCCTTCCATCCCCGCCATCTCGGCGATGCCGCCCGCATTATCGGTGACCGGGCCGAACGCGTCCAGAGCGATAATCATGCCGGCCAAGGACAACATCGTTGAGACAGCGATGGCGATACCGAAGAGTCCGGCGAAGGAGAAGGAGGCGATGATGCCGACACAGATGACGACCGCCGGCAGAGCGGTGGACTCCATAGACATCGCGAGCCCCTGGATGACGTTGGTGCCGTGACCAGTCACCGACGCCGCCGCGATTTTCTTCACCGGACGAAAGTTCTTGCCTGTGTAGTATTCGCTGACCCAAATGAGGGCGCCGGTGACGATAAGCCCGATGACGCCGGCGAAGTAGAGGTCGCTCCCGGTAAACGTGAGGCCATCGGTCGTGGTCAGTACCACGCTCATCCCTCCGGGGATGATGCTGTTCATGAGGGGCCAGAGCCCGGCGAGAGAGAGAATGCCGGTCGCGATTACGCCCTTGTAGAGCGCTCCCATGATGTTCTGCGAACTGCCGAGCCGGACGAAGAATGTCCCCGCGATGGAAGTGAGGATGCACATACCGGCGATGGCGAGCGGCAGGAGCATCAGCGCCGACCTCGTGTCGCCGGTGAAATAAATGGAGGCGAGCACCATCGTGGCGACTGCGGTCACTACATAGGTTTCAAAGAGGTCCGCGGCCATGCCGGCGCAGTCGCCCACATTGTCGCCCACGTTGTCGGCGATGGTGGCTGGATTACGCGGGTCGTCCTCCGGAATGCCGGCCTCTACCTTGCCCACCATGTCGCCGCCGACATCGGCGCCCTTGGTGAAGATGCCGCCGCCCAGCCGTGCGAAGATGGAGATGAGGGAGGCGCCGAAACCGAGCGCGATGAGTGAATTCTGGATGGTGCGTCCCTGCTCAATGACGGAGCCGTCAAGACCGAGCACAGACACGAGGAAGGCATAGTACCCGGCGACGCCGAGGAGCCCGAGGCCGACGACGAGAAGACCGGTCACCGAGCCGGAGCGGAAGGCGAGAGAGAGCCCCTCGGAGAGGCCTTGGCGCGAGGCCTCCGCCGTGCGCACATTCGCGCGCACCGAGACATTCATGCCGATGTAGCCGGCGAGACCAGAGAGCGCCGCACCAACGAGATATCCGATAGCCACGTGCCATCCGAGAAGGAACCACGCGAGTACGAATATGACCGCGCCCACTGCCGCAATCGTGGTGTACTGGCGATTGAGATACGCGCGCGCGCCTTCTTGAATCGCGGCGGCGATCTCCTGCATGCGGGCGTTCCCGGGGCTCTTAGAGAGAACCGACCTCACCGCCCACCAACCATAGAGGAGCGCCACGACGCCGCACGCGAGTATAAGTTGTATGGTCATCCCGTTAGAAATAGGACGCGGACGCTTTAGTAGGTACCACGCTACCCCAATAATTATTTTTTATAATGTTGGCCATATTATCACAGTTTTAGGAACGCGTCCGCTATTTCTAACGGGATTACTCGTCCTTCGCCTTGTCGCGGTTTTCTTCTGCATCAGCAACAGTCTCGTCGCTCGCGGGAAGCACCGCGAGCTCCTCTTCAGCCGACAGAGCGGTGGTCTCTCTGACCTCGTCGGTGATAATTTCGGCACTCTCGGTCGGCATGACGCCAGCTTGTTCAGAGGGCGACTCTTCAGCCGGGGTAACCGCGACGGTCTCGCCGTCGGACTCCGCGACTTCGGTGCCGGTGGTCGCAGACACGATATCAATATTCCAGCCCGTGAGCTTGGCCGCGAGCCGCACATTCTGCCCGCCCCTGCCGATAGCGAGTGACTGCTCGTCTTCAGAAACGGTCACCGTCGCGCGATGGTCCGCCTCGTCAAGCACCACGTCAAGCGGCGTCGCGGGGGAGAGCGCCTCCTTCACGAATGCTGATGCATCGTCGTTCCATTCAATGATGTCAATGCGCTCGCCGCCGAGCTCGCTCATCACAGTAGAGACGCGCACGCCCCTCTGGCCGACCAAGGAGCCGACCGGGTCTACGTGCGGGTCAAGCGAGGCGAGCGCAATCTTGGTGCGGCTCCCGGGCTCTCGCGCGAGCGCCTTCACTTCAATAGAGCCGGCGGCGAGCTCGGGCGCCTCCATCTCAAACAGCTTCACGACGAACTTCGGGTGCGCGCGGGAGAGGCGCAGGTACACGCCGCGGAATCCCTCGTCAACCGCGTAGAGATACGCCCGGATGCGCTCGCCCATGCGGTAGCGTTCGCCGGGAATTTGTTCTTCATAAGGGATGATGCCGGTCGTACGGCCGAGGTCCACGAATATCGCCCCACGCTCCATCCGCTGGACGATGCCGGAGACAATCTGGCCTTTCTTCTCGCTGAACTCCTCCATCATGGAGAGCTTCTCGGCCTCGCGCACCTTCTGGATAACCACCTGTTTGGCGGTCTGCGCCGCGATGCGGCCGAAGTCGTCCTGTGGCTCAAGAGGAAAGATGATTTCTTCTCCGACAGTGACGCCGCGCTTGATGAGCTTCGCATCGGTGAGGAGAATATGCTTCTCGGAGTCAAAGCGGGGCAATTCTCCCTCGGCAAGATGCTCCTCCTCGCGTTCATGATGCCATCCTGGATGTCCAGCCTCCAGCTTCCGATTTCCGGTATCCGTCTCTCCGTCTTCCAGAGTAAAGCGCACCGTCGTGTCGTCCACGACGGTCTTTACTTGTTCAAAAGCGATAGTGCCGGTGTTGAGGTCAAGCTTTGCGTGAACGACTTGTCCGCGCTTGCCGTATTCGCGTTTGTAGGCAGTTGCCATCGCGCTTTCAATGGCATCCACCATGGTGGTACGGCTAATGCCCCTGTCTTCAAACTCTCCGAGCACTGCATTGATGGTTTTGAGGTCTATCATATGGATTGTGTATGTCGCCCTTTTTATAAAGAAAGCCCCGAAGGGGCAATCACGTATGGGTAGTATACCAGACGCCCTGTGCACGTCAACAGCACAAAACAAAAAACCGTCTCCGACGGTTTTCATGTCGGTGACGGTTGTGTGAGGGCCCAGTCCTCAAGTCGGCATTGTTCCTCGCGCACATTGGACAAACAATCGTACGCGACATCGAACCTGCCGTTCTTGTGGATGAAACAGACGACTCCGCAAGCGTGAGGAAATTGGTCACTTTGCCCTACAAAACAGACATTGTTACCAACTCGGACGTCTTCATGCTTGAGCATGGTTACTCCTCCTTTCCGTCAGAAGTAGCGAGGAGCTTGAAGAAGTTGCTCACGCTCGGCCATCCGTATTTCTTATGAAGCCCCTCGAGCTTCACCACCGCCCACAGGGAAAGTCGGTCGGGTAGATTGAAGTTGAGCGCGAGACCGAGGTACACTGACTCGAGTAGCGAGTCGATAAAACTCATGCGCTTCGGGAGAGGTCCTGTGTTATCTCCGAGCCCTCCTTGTATCACTCTGAATTTCCTAGTCATGCTTGCCTCCGAAGAACTTGATGGGCACAATCGCCTATCAATGCGTTACACCATAACTCAATAGACCTCGGTTGTCAAGCGTTCGTAGAACGTTTTTTAAATCACTCTGGGAGCTTTGTGGGGAACACTCCAGTGGTACTATGCAGAATATGACTGCCGAAAGACGACCCATATATCAAAGTACTGAAGACGAGCGACGTTTTGAACATACTTATCTGAACCCTGAAGAGGCTCATAAACGCGCCCAGGAGACTTTGTCTGAGTACGAAATAAAACCTGAAACATTTACCGGCCTCTACGGCGCGGATATCCTGAAACATGACGCCGAAGAGGTGGCGCGCTTGGAGGCACTTTTTGAGCAGTCACCAAGTAAAATCTATGCTGATATTCTGGAAGCGATAGCCTGTGAACATGGAGAATTGAGTAATTGGTTCGGTCCTAATTCTCAAGTGATAAAAACAGCTCGTTATGATGACTACAAAAATAAAATTGACATGGTCGTCGAAACAGAATCAGAGAACCAGCAGTTCTCCCACCTGGCTCTCGGCATTGACATAACTTTCGGCAGTAAAGACCTGCACAAAAAGTTTGACGCTATCAAAGCCGGTATAAATAAAGGGAGTCTGGGGCAATTAAAATATTTCCATTCGGATCGCCAGCATTTCACCGGCCGTTTGAGAAAACTCCCCCAGGTTGTTGTCGGTATAGAGATAGAGAGGGTAAAAGAGCTCGGTCTTCTGTGGATGAACAGGAGAAACAAAGAGCTCCGTGAGCATCCCGTACAAATCGCTATTCTAGAGGAAGCGGCATTACAGCTTGAGACATTTGTTGAATACTCCCGTAGTATCAATAAAAATGATCTGGTCGTTATTTTCGAAAGAGAATTACAAAAAATAAACGAACTGCTTGACGAAAAAATAAAAGCTGGAATTAAGACCATAAAAGATGACAAAGTATTTGAAGAAATAAAAAGAAATCTGCTTTTATTTACGAATGAGTAGGGTGTGAAAAGCGTGCGCTGTCGAGGGCAGGGCACGCTATACTTATAGGCATATGCACGTTTCGGAGGGGGAGCTGAAAGAATTCATTATTGACTCTGGCCTCGTCGCTAAGAAAGAGATTGACGCGGCCTCAATTGAAGCAGAGCGGAAGAAACAGTCGCTTGGCGACATCCTCGTCTCGCGCGGTTCACTGACCGAGGATGCGCTCCGACGCATTCAGGCGTACGTGCTCGGCATTCCTTTTGTGAATTTGAAAGAACACCGCATCCCCGTTGACGTGCTCGCGCTCATTCCCGAGCCCATTGCGCGCACGCACAATATTGTCGCGTTTAAGAAGGAGGGGGACTCGCTTGAGGTGGCCATGCTGGACGTAGAGGACCTCGCCTCCATTGATTCTGTGCGTAAAAAGACTGGGCTTAAGATATTGTCGCGGCTTACCGACACCGATAGCATCAAGCATTCTCTCTTGCAGTATCAGAAGTCGCTGAAGGACGAGTTTGGCGACATTATTTCAACCGAAGCGCTTAAGATTCGTGTCGTCGCCGAGGGCAATTCAGACCTCACGAGCGCCGACTTGAAGAAGATGGCCGAGGACTTGCCTATCGTGCGCATCGTGGATACCCTGCTTCGGCACGCCATCGTGCAGGGTGCCTCCGACATCCACATAGAGCCGATGGAGACCGGGGTGTTGGTCCGTTACAGGATTGACGGCATCCTCCACGACGCGATGACCCTGCCGAAGAACGCGGCCGCGGGCATCGTCGCGCGCATCAAGGTGCTCTCTAATCTTAAGTTGGATGAGAAGCGCCTCCCCCAGGACGGCCGATTCAAGATGGAGACCGAGGCCGACAAGGTCTCCTTCCGCGTCTCCATCCTCCCGACCTTCTTCGGTGAGAAGACGGTAATGCGCCTCTTGCGCGAGACCGGCGAGGGGTTCACGCTTGAAGTGCTCGGCCTCCACGGCGAGAATATGGAACATATTCATCGTGCGTTGAAGCAGACCACCGGCATCATTCTCATCAGCGGGCCGACGGGGAGCGGTAAGACGACGACCTTGTACACGATGCTGGACATTCTGAACCAGCCAGACGTGAACATCTCCACTGTTGAGGACCCGATTGAATACCAGATGAAGCGGGTGAATCAGACACAGGTGAACCCGGCCATCGGATTCACCTTCGCCAATGGCCTGCGCTCCCTAGTGCGCCAAGACCCCGACATCATTATGGTCGGCGAGATACGTGATGGAGAGACGGCCGCCCTCGCGATTAACGCCGCACTGACTGGCCACCTCGTGCTCTCAACCATTCACACCAACAGCGCCGCAGGCGCCATTCCGCGCCTCATTGACATGGGTGTTGAGCCGTTCCTTCTCGTCTCCACCGTCCGCGTTATTATCGGGCAAAGGCTCGTCAGGAAGCTCTGCGAACAAAAAGAAGCATATTCATTAGATGCAGTTGCGCGCGCCAAGATCGCGAGCGAGGAGGAGTTCAATGTCGCATTTGAGGCTCTCCAGAATGAGAAGTTGGTGAAGAAGGGGACATCGCTTGACGACATCTCCTTCTATCGGCCCACCCCCTCGGCAGAATGCACCGACGGATACAAGAGCCGCATCGGCATCCACGAGGTTCTCCCCGTCTCCTCCGCCATCCGCGACATTATCCTCCACTCAAGCACCACCGACGCCATTGAGACGCAGGCCAGGAAGGAAGGGATGCTCACCATGCGCGAAGACGGGCTCTACAAGGCCGCCCGCGGCATCACCAGCCTTGAAGAAGTCCTCCGCGCCGTCAGCGAATAAGTAAGTATGCGGTTCCGCATCACGATACGGAAGAAGGGCGTGCCCGACGAGACGCGCATTGTTGAAGCGCCGTCGCGCTTTGATGTGTACAGCCAGATACGAAACGAAGGGGGCCTCGTCACCTCAATTGAGGAGCGGCGCAGATTTTCTCTCGGCGCGCTCGCCCGATTCAACATTTCAATCGGCGCCGGGGTGGAGCGCCAGGAGGTCATCCGTACGGCCAAAAATCTCTCTGCGATGCTTACCGCTGGCCTCTCTATCTCCCGCGCGCTTTCTGTCATTGAGCGCCAGTCCAGCAACAAACGCTTGAAAACGATTGTCACCGGTCTCTCTGAATCAATTAGAAAAGGGTCCTCGTTCCATGAAGCGCTCGCCCTCTATCCGAAAGTGTTCCCCGAGCTCTTCGTCGCGATGGCGCGGGCAGGAGAAGAGTCTGGCTCCCTCACCGAGGCGCTGACGGCGGTCGCCCTCCAGATGGAGCGTTCTGAAGAGCTGGTGCGAAAGATTCGCGGCGCGATGATTTATCCGGCTATCGTCATTACCGCCGTCATTATTGTTGCTATTTTGATGCTTATCTATGTCGTACCGACCTTGACAAAAACCTTCATCTCGCTCGGTGTAGAGGTGCCGCTCGCGACGCGCGTCATCGTCGCAATCTCAAGCTTCGTGGTGGCCCATCTCTCGCTCACGGCTCTCTCGTTCGTCGCACTTCTCGTCGGGAGCATCCTGTTCATCCGCTCCCGACCGGGAGGCGTGCTCGTGCTCTTTGTCGCGCTCCACATGCCTGTCATAAGCGAACTCGTTCGCGAGACGTACTCTGCGCGCGCGTCTCGCACGCTCTCGTCGCTCCTCTCCGCCGGCGTGCCAGTGCTTGAAGCACTTTCTATCACCAAAGAGGTGGTGCACGCGCGCGTATTCGCACAGGTCATAGGGGAGGCAGAGGTGCATGTGCGAAAGGGGGAACTGCTCTCTACGGCATTTGCCGAGCATACCAAATTGTATCCGATCCTGATGGGCGAAATGCTCTCTGTGGGAGAGGAGACGGGCAAAGTCGCGGAGATGTTGAAGCAAATCGCCGAATTCTACGAGACCGATGTCGCTGAGAAGACGAAGGACCTTTCAACCGTCATTGAGCCGATTCTCATGCTCGTCATCGGCGCGGTCGTCGGCGTGTTCGCCGTTTCAATCATCGCGCCGATTTATTCGCTCTCTTCAGCAATATGATGTTGAGAGGATTCTCGCTGGTTGAAGTGGCCATCGCCGTCGCCATCATCGGGCTGATGGTCGTTTCAACAAGCATGTTGCTCCAGCGCCTCCCCATAAGCGGCAGAGAAGTCCGCGACCAGGACCTGGCGCTCCGAATTGCGCGCGATAAAATAGAAATCCTGCGAGCTACTGGCTACACGTCTCTCCCAGAGAGCGGCCCTTTCACCAATATCCTGCTTGACTCGCTCGCTTCAAGCACCGCTTCGGTGGCCGTCACCGACTACAATGATAAAACGAAGCAGGTTGAGGTGAGCGTGTCGTGGAAGGGAGACAATCTCGTTATTCGGTCTCTGTCACTCACAACGCTCGTGACACAGAACTCTACCCTGCCATGACTCGAGGAATGACTCTCGTAGAGGCGGTCGTGACGATAGGTATAAGCACCGTCGCGCTCCTCGCTCTTATGAACCTCTTCTTCATTTTCAATTCAATATACGGCTATCAGATGGCGTTTGTGGCAGCGGCCGGCTCCGCCGGCGCGGCCATGAACGCTTTTGAAGCGTCTATTCTCCCCGCGGAGCGCGTCCTCGCTTTTCACGACTTCTCCGGCACTATCTATACGTCGTCGGCAGATACGCTCGTGCTTGAACTTCCTGCGTTTGACGACTCCGGCGATATCGTCTCCGGCGCGAAGGATTACGTCGTATTCTATGTTTCTGCGGGAACGCTTTATCGGCTCATTGAGGCCGATGAGCAGAGTGTGCGGCACTCCGGCCGTACCCAGCTCTCTGCTGTATTGGACGCTCTCTCATTTACCTACGACACCGCTGATGTGACAAACGCGACGAACATCATCGTGGACATAGAGACCCGAGCGCAATTTAAGCAGCAGACGGTGCACGGCAGCCTGCGCGAACAGTTGTACCTGCGCAACGCGCACTCACTCTCATGACCCCCGCTCGCTATACAAAAGGCCAGGTCATATTGCTCGCGCTTGTCTTCGCCGGCATATTCATGACGGTCTCTACCGCGCTCGTGGGATACGTGACCGCGTACGGCCGCATGGAGCGCGCCACGGTTGCCGCGGCACAAGCGCTCGCCATCGCCGAAGGGGCGCTTGACGAGGCGAACAGTCAATTGAATCAAGACCCCTCCTACGATGGCGAAGAGGACACTCCTCTGGGCAACGGCGTATTTACCGTATCCGTCGCCGGCGTTGATTCACACACCAAGCGAATGACCGCAACGGGGTATGTTCCGGATAGCCAGAACCCTACGGCGGTGAAAACGGTTGAGGCCAACGTCGGATTGAGCAATGACGTCATCTCATTCCACTATGGGATCCAAGCGGGGAATGGAGGATTCACGATGGACAACTCTTCAAGCATCACCGGCAACGTGTTCTCAAACGGCCCCGTCATCGGCAGTAGCGAAAACGACATTCGCGGCGACGTCGTGTCTGCCGGCCCAAGCGGGTGGGTGTACGGCATCCACGCGACAGGCTCTGTATACGCGCACACTATCGGGAAAGAGGGGGAGAACACGACGATAGACAAAGATGCGTACTACACGACGATTGTTGATACGACGGTCAGCGGCACCCCGTATCCGGATAGTCCCGACCAAACATCGGTCCCTCTGCCGATTTCAGATTCCCAGATTAGCGAATGGGAGGCATTTGCGGAGTCGGGCGGTACGATAACCGCCTGCGACGCTCAAGGCAATTACGTCGTGAGTGAAACTATGTCGCTCGGCCCGAAGAAAATCGCCTGCAATCTCGTCGTCAAAAACACATCGGGAATACTTACCATTACGGGACCCCTCTGGGTCACGGGCAACATCACGACGCAGACGACGCCGACGATACGCATAGACCCTGCGCTCGGCAGTGAGAACGTCGCCATCATCGCGGACAATCCGTCAAACCGAGCGGGGAGCGGTATTGTCGTCATCGGACAGTCAACGATATTCCAGGGGTCCGGGGCAGACGATTCGTTCGTGTTCCTCATTTCCCAAAACAATAGCGCAGAAACGGGGGGAGCCACGGTCGCCATTGATATGAGTCAGGGAGCATCGGCGCTCGTCGCCTATGCGAGCCACGGACTCCTCACTCTCTCCCAGAGCGTCGGCGTGAAGGAAGCGACTGGTTATAAAATCGCCCTCTCGCAATCCGCGAATGTCGTGTACGATACGGGGCTCCCGAACGTCGTGTTCAAGTCTGGCCCGGGCGGGAGTTGGGGCTTCATCCCGGGTACCTACGCCATCACCCGCTAAAAGCAGGTGGTAGGTAGTAGCGGGCAGTGTGTAAAAGAGAATTTGAATCCCCTACAGCCTACAACCTACTCCCTATAACCTGTTAGTATTTAAGAATGCTCATTGTCGCCAATTGGAAGGCCTATGTAGAAGAGCTCGCGAGGGCGAAGAAGCTCCTCGCGGTAAGCAAGAGGCTCGCGAGAGAGGACGGTATCGCTATCGTTCTTGCGCCGCCAGCGCCGCTCCTGGGCGTACTCTCTGCGAAAAATAAGTCGCGTGTCGCCTTCGCGGCCCAAGACATCTCGGCGACCGCCGGCGGCGCCCTCACCGGCGAGGCGACGGCACCGGCCTATGCCGCCGCCAGCGCATCGTATGCGATTCTCGGCCACTCCGAGCGCAGAGCCGCCGGCGACACCGACGCTGTCGTCGCCGTGAAGCTCGCCCACGCGCTCGCGCACGGGCTTACGCCTATCCTCTGCGTCGGCGAAGCGGAGCGCGACGGTGAGGGGCGCTATCTCGCACTCGTACGTGAAGAGATTACTGCCGCGGTTGAATTGCTCACACCGAGAGAACGCACGAGGGTCATTGTTGCATACGAACCGCTCTGGGCTATCGGCACGACGGCAGAGCACGCTATCGACCCGAACGACCTTGCCGAGATGGTGCTCTACATCCGCAAGGTCATCGCCGAGCTTCTCCCGGGGAAAAGTGCGCGGCGCTCCCTCGTGCTCTACGGCGGTTCGGTTGAACCCGATAATGTCCGCGGTCTCGCTGGCGCGTCCGATGTCGACGGATTCCTTATCGGGCACGCCTCGGTTGACCCGCACACGTTCGCCGAGCTCGTGAAGCAGCTTACCTAACGATGCGTAGCATCCGCGATATACCGATTACCGAAAATATTCCCATCCTGGTGCGCGCGGCGCTGAATGTACCCGTCGTGAACGGGAAGGTCACGAGCGATTACCGCCTGCGCCGCGCGCTCCCGACTATCCAATACCTGCGCGAGCGCGGCGCGAGAATCATACTCATCAGTCACATTACTGGCCGCGGAACCGAGACGTTCGCGCCGGTCGCGCAAGCGCTCGGCACGCTCGTCTTGGGAGTCTCGTTTTGCCCTGAGACCGTGGGGGCGCGAGCGCGCGCCATGATTCGCGAACTTGCGCCGAGGGAAATCCTTGTATTGGAGAACCTGCGCCGCAACAGGGGCGAAAGAGTGAATGACGTTGCGTTCACTCGTGAACTCGCCGCGCTCGGCGACGTCTTTGTCCAGGACTCCTTTGATGAGTGCCACCGTTCATACGCTTCCATCGTCGGTGTACCGAAATTTCTGCCCAGTTATGCCGGACTTCTCCTTGAAGAAGAAGTAGCCAAGCTCGCTCGTTCGCTCGCGCCGAAACATCCGGCTCTCGCTGTTATCGCAGGAGCGAAGTTCGGCACCAAAGAGCCTGTGCTCACCACCCTTTTAAAAACATACGACCACGTGTTCGTCGGAGGAGCGCTCGCAAGCGATTTTTTAAAGGCGTCGGGACAGGAGGTGGGAAAATCGCTCGTCTCCGACACCGACCAGGCGCACATTAAAAAAATCTTGAGCCACCCGAGACTGGTCATTCCGACGGACTCACTCGTGGTGCCGGCGAGTGCCGCCGGCGTAAGCGGCGCGCGGGCACAGGCGCGCGTCGCTTCATTGGAACAGGTGCGGCCCGATGAAGTCATTCTTGACTCTGGTCCCGACACGCTTGCATTCCTCGCCGAACTCGCGAGAGAAGCAAAAACTATCCTCTGGAACGGCCCGCTGGGGAAGTATGAGGACGGGTTTGTTGACGCGACGAATGGGTTCGCGCGCGCCGTCGCCGCATCGGGCGCGTATTCGGTCGTCGGCGGTGGCGACACGGTCGCCGCCATTGAGAGTCTCGGCCTTCTCTCGCGCTTCTCCTTCGTTTCCACCGGCGGCGGCGCAATGCTGGAGTTCCTCGCCCGTGGCACCCTCCCCGGCATTGATGCTCTGGAGTCTCACGCGAGCGCCTGACGGAGCCTCTCGGCGTTGCCGGCGAGGTCATTTGTGTCGCCCTTCGCCTCATCACTCGGGAAGACCCAAATGTGCGCGTGGGCTACTTCATCGCCGACGATTTTTGAGAGTATCCAGTCGGTGCCAAAGACTTTTCGCTGTGCGCAAGCTACTTTTCTGACTACTTCGAAATAGCCTCCCACATTCGGTACATCCCAAACCCACTGATAGTGCCCCTTTGGAATAACCTGCGTATGTCCCGGAGTCCGTGGATGAATATCCAAAAACGCGAGAAAGTCTCCGTCCTCATATATCTTCGTCGCCGGTATTTCCCCTTTAACAATTTTGCAAAAGATGCAATCCTCCATTGCATTTCATTCTACAACCTATAACCTACTCCCTACAACCTTTTTATGTTCCCCTTGCATGACCCTCTTGACGAGACAGTGCGCGAAGAACTCGTCGCGTATGACGACCTCACTGCGGCGCTTCTTGCGCGAAGAGGCATTCTGACAAAAGAAGACGCGGAGAAATTTCTTAATCCCTCCTACGACAATCACCTCCACGACCCGTTCTTGATGACCTCCACGACCCGTTCTTGATGACGGATATGCAGAAGGCGGCGCAGAGGTTCGCCGACGCGATTCTCTCGAGAGAGAGAATCGCGGTCTGGAGCGACTACGACTGCGACGGCATCCCCGGCGCAGTGCTGATGCACGACTTCTTGAAAAAAGCTGGGGCGAACTTTGAAAATTATATTCCACACCGTCATGACGAAGGGTATGGCATGAATGTTGGAGGCATTGAGAAGCTCGCGAGGGGTGGAACGACACTCGTCGTCACGGTGGATTCCGGCATTACTGACATCGAGCCGGTCACGCGTGCGAACGAGCTTGGTATGGAAGTCATCGTCACTGACCACCATCTCCCCGGAGAAAAATTGCCGGATGCCTTCGCCATTTTGAACCCAAACGCTCGTCCCGTTAGAGATAAGACACCTTCGGTGTCTGGCTCGTCTTCGGCGAGCACCTCTAACGGGACAAGGCCGGATGAGACGTACCCCTTTAAGAGTCTCTGCGGCTCGGGCGTCGCATGGAAGCTTGTGTGCGCTACCTTGGCTATATCACCAGACATCAGAAGCCGGATACCAGACGGACAGGAGAAATGGCTCCTGGATATGGTGGGGCTCGCCACCATCGCGGATATGGTCCCGCTCGTCGGCGAGAATCGCGTCCTCGCCACCTACGGGCTCAAGGTGATGCGTAAGTCGCCTCGGATTGGACTCCAGAAATTGCTCCGCGGGATGCGGGTGGAGCAGAGAGCGATTACCGAAGACGACGTCGGCTTTATGATTGCGCCGAGAGTCAACGCGGCGAGCCGAATGGGCGATGCGCGCGATGCATTCAATCTCTTCATCACCACTGACGAAAACGAGGCCGACCTGCTCGCGAAGAAACTAGAGAAGGCGAATCGGGCTAGGAAGGCAGAGGCGGGCGCTATCACGCGCGCGGTGCACACGCGCGTGAAGGAGCGCGGTGAGTCTCGCAGTATTATTGCGCTCGGAGATCCCGAGTGGCGACCAGCGCTCCTCGGTCTCGTCGCGGGAAATATCGCAGACGAATATGAGCGGCCGGTATTCCTCTGGGGGCGAGAAGGCCTGCCTGCCGGCAGGCAGGGAATTGGAAGACTGAAAGGTTCGGTACGCAGTGGAGGCGCGACGCATATCTTAGAACTGATGCGCGCGGCTGAAAATATTTTTGAAGAATTTGGCGGGCACTCTAATGCAGGCGGTTTCACCGTGCGCGATACCGAAGTATTTTTCTTAGAAGACCGCTTGGTGGAAGCGCAGGAGAAACTTCTGAAAGGTTCAATTATTGAAGACGACCTCTCCTCGCATGCAGATGCATTGCTCACGCCAGAAGAAATACATCCGCGCTTCCTCAAAGAGGTAGAACAGCTCGCCCCTTTCGGCATTGACAATCCTAAACCGGTGTTCTTGTTGCGTGATGTCTCTGTGAGAGAGATTTCACGCTTTGGGAAAGGCGAAGAACATTTGAAATTAAAAATTGAGGTGAATGAAGGAAATGGGAGCCCCATTAGAAATCAGATTTCAAACGGGGCAAGCATAGATGCAGTGACATTTTTTGTAAAAGGCGCGCCCGCGCGTGTAGCGAGTACGCTCACGCGCGACAGTCGAGTGAATATGTTGGCGCACATTGAGCGCGACACCTTCTCCCGCACCAACCCCGTCCGCCTGCGACTTCTGGACATCCGCTTGGTATAGAAACGAAAAGCCCACGAGAAGCGCGTGGGCTAATCGTGGGGTATAGTAAGCGGAATGAAATTCACCATCCATGCCGATGGGGGCGCGAGAGGGAATCCGGGACCCGCGGGCGCGGGCGCGGTAGTGCGCGACGAGTTCGGCATGTCGGTCGCGAGCGTCTCCCAATTTTTAGGAGTCCGCACCAACAACTACGCCGAATATGAGGCGGTGATTCTCGCATTTGAGGAGCTTCTGAAGCTCGTGCCGGCCGCCGAGCACGAGCTCACGGAAGTGGAGGTGAAGATGGACAGCGAGCTCGTGGTGAAGCAGATGAAGGGCCAGTACAAAGTGAGGAATCCGGTGATGAAGGAGCAGCAGGCGCGCCTCGCGCAGGTGGCGGGCGCCTTCGGCACCGTCACCTTCACCCACGTCCCGCGCGAGGAGAATGGTGATGCCGACGCCCTCGCCAACGCCGCGATGGATAGGGGAGTATAATTTAATTTATGGATATACAAATTGTTATAGCAATGCTTTTGGCTTATATTGCTTGGCAGAATTATCGAATAAACGAGGCTGGGTTTTATATAAACAAAGATAAATTGCGCTTAGATTTATTCGACCGGCGTTATAAGGTATTCGAAGGATTCAGATCGTTTTTCACTAACTTTTCACTATTGGCTGATATCAAGGCCGATGAACTCTCTAAGCTTATATGGAATACAGCGGATGCTGAATTTTTATTTGGTAAAGAAGTTTCTGAATATAGGCAGAAAGTTATCGATAAGAGTGTTCGGCTAAAGCAACTTCACGGTAAGTTCAAAAGAGGAGTGGTAGATGAGAAAATATTAGCGGAGCTCGCGCAAGAGGCTGCGGATCTTGAGGGATGGATAGCGAGTCAAAATGAAACGCTTCGAAATCTTTTCAGGAAGTATCTCCACTTTTCGATTGATGCTACGCCCAAATAATTGATATCCCGGCAACGATGCGTGTTCTCATCGTCATAGTTGCAGGATTTGCGGGAGGGGTGTGGGTGAGGTCGTTTTTATCTTCTCGTGCAACTATCCACAACTTGTCGCTATAGCGACAAGTCTTTGATACCTACAACAACGATTGTTTCAATATATTGT
>Ga0076061_128_pt1 | contig 17897 bp, 16 predicted proteins | sample RifGroB1_FD_68092 | JGI IMG/M metagenome (GOLD analysis project Ga0076061, IMG submission 68092) | Parcubacteria bacterium GW2011_GWB1_55_9
CGCGACGCACCTCATCTGCCGTTTGTTCACGGCAGGCGTACCGCATGGAGAGATCATGCGCTCGCTCACGCTGCTTGCCGAAGAAGTGATGCCCGCATTCCGGTAGCGGCGCCCTGGTCATATTTTGCCGAGCGCTATGATCGCCCCTCTTTCTTTAAGAACAAACTCACCGTTAAGCGCGCATTTTTTTCTTAGCCGAATGGCGGCCATCAGGGGCGTGCCGAGAATAAAACGTTTCTCAAGCAGCTTGACGTGCGCCGCGGATTCCTGAAACCCCGATTCAAAAGTAATCGCGCGGGTAGATGGTTTTTTAATAAAGATACAGCGTGTCGCTATTCTTGAATACAGGGCGATGGTTCCATCCGACAGCATGTCGCCTCGGATAATTTTCCGCGGAGGCGGGACAAGCGTAAGTCCGGCCAGATCCCCGGCTCCGGCTGTGTTCACGTTCCGACTGCCGGAAAAAACAGCGCGCACACGGTATGCGCGCGTATCTGGCACAATGCTGAGCGCGGCGCCGCACCTCACGCGCCCCCGGGTAACCCGCCCGACGACCATGCCGTCGGCATAGACGTCCTGGACGGCAAAGAGCAGACCCCTGCGGGGTTCCCTGCGAGAGACGGCGGGATGAAAGTTCTTTTCGATCGCTTGGAAGAGCGTCGGCCCGCGAAACCAGGCAAGGTGGTGCGAGCGGCGTATGAGATTATCGCCGGTGGTGGCGACCAGCGGCAGGACAGCCGCATTCGGGAACGCGCATTTCCGAAGCGCTGCCGCTGTGAGTTTTTCGGCGCGCGTGAACTTCTCGCGCGAATAGCCGATGCGGTCGCATTTGTTGATCACAGCAATGAGATGCGATACGCCGAGAAAGCGCGCTATGTTCAAATGCCGGATCGTTTGCGGCTTGATCCCTTCGGCCGCGTCAACGAGCGCTATCGCGTACCGTGCTCGTGTCGCACCGGAGAGCATGTTTTTGATCAGCGAGCGATGTCCGGGAACGTCGATAAATTCGTACACGGCTCCGTTGATCCCGACGATCGCCGGGACGGTGTCGAGCGTCATTTCGTTCTCCCGCTCGTACCGGAAACTGTCCAAGAGATGCGCCCACTCGAAACGCCGCGTGGACTTTTTTGCAGCTTTCCTGATCTCGGACAAGCGATCGTTCGGGAACGCCCTCGTTTCGTAAAGAAGCCGGCCCAGAAGCGTTGACTTGCCGTGGTCTTTTTCGCCAAGGACGACGATGGGGATGCGCGCCGCCGTTCGTTTCCGGTTCATGTTACATGTAGCCGAGCGCGCGCAGGCGCTCCATAACCGCCTGCGTTTCCTTATCCTGTGCCCTGCCGGAGCGCTCGGAGACGCGAATGTCGCCGAGTTCTCGGAGAATGTCCGTGACTGTTGCGGCGCTTGAGCGGATCGCAACGGTGCATCGCGTGCATCCCAAACTGCGAAAGCGCTTGCCGGCTCTCGAAAAATAGAGCGGATTGATCGGAATATTGTTTTCGGAAATGTATCGCCACACATCCAGTTCTCGCCAGTGGAGAAGCGGATGGACCCGATAGTGATCCGCGTCCTTCTCCACCGATGCGTAATTCCACGCTTCCACCGGTTGGTTTTGATAATTCCAGCGCCACTGCGCATCACGAGGCGAAAAGGTTCGCTCTTTGGCGCGGATGCCGTGCTCATCCCTCCGGATGGAAACGATAAGGCCGTCAAAGCCATGCGCCTTCATGAGTTTTTTGAGCGCCACGGTTTTATTGGCCCCACAGCAGGCGATTCCCGATATCTTGTCTTTCTTTATCACGCTTTTCGCGATAAGCAGGTCCAGATTCCATGTTTTGGCTAGACGGCCCAGGAAATCGTAGGTTTCCGGAAAGTCGATGCCGTTATCGATGTGGATGACCGGGAAGGGCACCGTATTGAAAAACGCCTCGCGGCACAACGCGAGCATCGCCGTCGAGTCCTTGCCTCCGCTCCAGAGCATGGCCAGATTATTGAAACGCGCCCTCGCTTCGCGCACTATGAAGATCGATCTCTGTTTCAGTTCGTACGTATCTGCGGTTTTCATGACATTTCTCGTGAGCATCGGCGCGCGAGCTCGTGTTGCTCGGCCGCGGTTTTTATATTAGTATTCTCGACGGTATGTCCAAAAAATACAATGTCATCTTGATCGGTATCGATGCGCTCCGCGCCGATCATTTGGGCTGTTACGGCTACCCCCGGCCCACCTCGCCGAATATCGACGCGTTGGCGAACAAAGGGCTGTGTTTTGAAAATTGTTTTTCCCAGGCGCCGAATACGGCGCCATCCTTTATGTCCATTATGACGTCCCGGTATCCCTCGTATCACGGCGTCATCGACAATATACATCCCAAAGGAGGAACGTCTCGCATGTATGTATTGGATGAGGGAATTCCGACCATCGCGCAGATTGTAAAGAGAAACGGCTACAGCACCGCTGCATTTACCGATGGCGCCAACGTGTGGGATGAGATGGGTTTCGGAAGGGGCTTCGACTATTATTCGATGAATTGGGAATTTCGCCGTCTCATACGGCCTGCCGGCGGTTCCATCTTAACCGGCGAAATTCTTTACTGGCTGAAAGAACATTCCAGAGATAATTTTTTCCTTTTCTTTCATACCTACGCCGTCCACACGCCTTGGTTCGCCCCGCAAAATTTCAGGGGGTTGTATGGCGAAGGCGTTGATACCGTAATGGTTCCTCCTCCGCCGATAACGATATACAGCAAGCCGAAGTGGGCCGAACCGTATCTTCACTTTTTGCATCAGGTACAGGACGCCAAAACCTTGGAGTGTTATGTAAATTCTTATGATGGAGCACTGCGATACGTCGACGATTTCATCGGCAAGCTCGTCGAGTTTTTGGACGAAACGAAATTACTGGAACGGACGATCATCATCTTCACGTCCGACCACGGTGAAGAGTTTTCTGAACATGGCGGGTTGGGCCATCACCAGTTTTACAGCGAACTTCTGCATGTTCCGCTCATTATCAAATCGCCTCACTTCCAAGAAGCTCAGAACGTTCCCCATCTTGTTCGCAGCATCGATATTTTTCCGACCATATTGGAATTACTCGGCATAAAAATAGGTTTTCCTGTTCACGGCGTCTCATTAGTTCCTTCCTTAAAAAAGGATGCCGATTTAGTCGCGGCGGCAGAAGCCGAGTTTCTAGGATGGGCAGTCCAGGCAAAAGATGCGAAGTACATCTGCCATCAGCAGAAAGGCTCCTCGCGTGAACTGTATGATTTGAACACAGATCCGAAAGAAACGAAGAATATCGCCGATGCTAACCCCGGGAAAGCCGCCGCAATGTCCGAGATGCGGGAACGGGAGTTGGGCCGGCCGGCCCTTTCGTTGCCGTAGACGCGCATGCTGCATTTTCCGTCATGAACTCGTCAAGCGTGTTCCAAAAGATAGATTGCATGCTGTGGATGCGGATTCATCGCCTGCCGCAAGTTTTCGCGCAGCGGTGGCAGCTTCGGGAACTCCAGCGCGCGGTTGCCTACGCGTATAAGGAGGTACCGCTCTACCGGAAATTGTTCGACAAGCAGGGCGTTGCGCCGAGCGACGTGAGGACGCTCGATGACGTCCGCCGCTTGCCGATAACCTCAAAGCAGCTTTTCCGGCGCCATCCGCTCGAGGAGACCACGGCCGCTGCCTTCCCTGGAAAGATCGTCTGGAAAGAAACCTCCGGTTCCACCGGGGAACCATTCCGATTCCCGTCGAGTTACGTTCACTACCTCATGCGAAGATTCGGTCCCGTGGGCATAGGCGCGCGGACGATTGCGTTCATGGCCTGGGGCAACATTCTTCCCGTCGAGATGTTCCAGCGCCTGCGGATAGCCGAAATCCGCGTGCACTGCGAGCCGCGGTTCAAGCACTTTCTTCACATCCCCGTGTCGGATCTCCGCAAACGGCCGGAAACGGTTGTTCCCCGGCTCAAGGAGTTCGCCCCCGATCTTCTGAACGCGCATGCCACGATCCTCGTGGAACTCGCTCGCCTCGCGCACCGGTTTTCGCCGGAAGAGCGGCCGCACATCCCGTACATGATCTCGCACGGGGAAGTGTTGACAAGGACCCAGCGCAACTACATTCGCGAAGTTTTTGGAGCGGAGCCGTACAACCGCTACGGACTCGAAGAGGTGGGCAGCGTTGCCATTGACTGCGAGAATCACACCGGCGGGCATATTCATGAGGAGTCGTTCATCGTGGAGATACTCGACGAGGCCGATCGGCCGCTGCCGGAGGGAGAAACCGGAAGGATCGTGATAACGTATTTTTACAACGACGTGATGCCGATCATCCGTTATGATACCGGAGACCAGGGCGTGGTCGCGTCCGGGCCATGCGCATGCGGAGTTCCGGCGCGGAGAATATTAGTTGACGGCCGCAAGGGCGGCTTCTTGACCATCGGGTCCCGGCGTTTCAATAATGTGGAGTTCGAGGTGCTGCTTGGGCGCATGAGCGACAATATCCTTCGCTATCAAGTCGCAAAAGTCGCTCCGGATGCCGTTCTGCTTCGCATCATCCCGGTGGACCGTTTCCGCGAAGAAGACCTGGCGTTTGTGCGGGAGCGCTTCCGGGAGGAGTTCGGCTTCGCGCCGGAGATCAAGATCGTCGACGATATCGCATACGCCGCGGGCGGCAAGGGCCGCTTCATAACCGATGAAACAAGCGAAAAGAGCTAAAATTTTCTACGGCATCATCGGATGCGGCGAAGCGTTCCGAAAACACGCGGAAGCGATCCGAAAGAACAAAGAGAGCGCACTCGCGGCCGTTTTTGACACCGACAGCCGCCGCGCCGGGATCGTGTCAAAGAACTACGGTTGCGAAAAAAGCGCCAGCGTTGACGCTATGCTTGCCGACCGCGGCATTGATGCCGTGGTCATCTGCACGCCTCACGATACGCACAAGGACCTGGTGTTGCGGACGATACAAGCCGGGAAGTACGCCGTTTGCGAAAAACCGCTCGCGCTCTCGTCGAGGGAGGGAAGGGCGCTCTTACAAAGCAGATACTACAAGCAAAATATCATCACCGTCTTTCAGACCCGCTTTAGCCCCGCAGCCCGGCTCCTCTTCCGTCTTCTGGCGTCGGGAAAAATCGGCACGATCTTGCTGTGCAATGTCCACGTGTACAAGTATCGAGACAGGGATTACTTCAACAAGCGATGGCGAAGCGATCGCGGCCGTTCTGGCGGGATGCTCTTGAGCCAGGGCATCCATGCGCTCGACATGATGCGGCTTCTCTGCGGCTGGCCGAAACGCATCATGGCAATTCGCAAAAACTTTCGTCCGCGCCTTAAAGAGGTCGAGGACGTGTATGCTGCCGCGGTTGAGTTCAGGAACGGCGCGGTGGGGACGGTCACGGTGACTACCGCCGCGAAGCACAACCGCAACGCGCATTCTATTTTTATTGCCGGGAGCCGCGGGAGCATGGAGATCGGCGGACACGCGTTCGAAAAAATAATCCATAGAGACCTCCGCGGCACTCGCATATGCCTCGCCGGCTTCCCGGAGCGCTCCGATCACGAGTTTTTTCTATCCGCAGTGAATGACTTTATTCTTCGCAAGAAGCGCGACCCCCTCCTCTCCTTTGCCGAAGATGCAGTTCGGTCGGTCGCCTTTGTAGAGGAATTGCAGCATGCTCTTGGTCAAAAACATTGAGATACGCTTCGGTGATTACCCGCTCAAAAAGCCGCTCGCGATCGCTTCCGGCGTCATTCGGAACGTGCCACAGATGTTCGTTGTCGTAGAAGTCAGTGACGGCGCGAAGACGGTCAAGGGGTTCGGACACAACAGCATAAGCGCTGTGTGGGCCGACAGGCGGGACCTCCCGCTTCGGGAGAGAGAGCGTCAGATCAAGGAGTGCGTGGAGCGCGCGAGGCGCGGACTTCGAGGCTTTGCGTTCTCGACCCCGTTCGACTTCTACACGAAGTTCGCATTAAAAAACAGAACGCAACTTCCGAACCTAATTGAAAGGAAAAAGTATCTTTGCGCTTCCCGAGGTGAAGAGCCGGATGGACCACGACAGACCGCGCACGGTTCGGGTGATGCATCTGGTCGGTATGGGCGATCCCGTTCATTCGATAGTTCGCGCCATCAAAAAAGAGGGCATAGCTCATTTCAAAATAAAGCTGGGCGGGAGGCCCGACGCCGACGCCAAAAGAGTTAACCGTATTGCGGAAATAAAGGGGGTGGAAAAGGTAACCGTCGATGCGAACGAGGCCTATGGTTCGCCGGGGGACTTAAGCAATTTTATCGGTTTACTCGGTTCCAGGGCTCTGCGCAAACTTCTGCTTATCGAGGAGCCGTTTGCGAGGAACTCCCGGACGCGCGTGAACGACATCGGAGCGCGCGTTCCGGTCTTCGCCGACGAAAGCTGCGCGGATCACCGCGACATCAAGAAGCTTTACGCGCAGGGATACGCCGGCGTTGCCTTAAAGCCCCACACCAAGACCTTCTCGGGAACGCTCCTCTGCCTTGATGAACTGCGGAAACGGCGGATGCGATGGACTATCATGGATCTCACTACGGCTCCTCCCATCGGCTATCTCGTCGGCGTGGCGTGCGGCAGTCGGCTTACAACCATCGGCGGCACGGAGCTGAACGGACGGCAGTACTATAAGAACTGGAAACGGCTTATCCGCTCGTTTCGGGCTTCCGAACCCGTGGGCTGGGGAGTGAGCGAGGCGCTCTTCAAAAAATATCGGACCGCTGCGCGGGGCTACTGACACTCGAACGCAACCAGCCGATTCGGGCCCGTGTGCATGTCCACGACCCGCCATGCTGTTTCTTCCAGTGTCTTCCGCCACTCGTCCTTCGATTGCGGCAGGCCCTGCTCGCTCACATGGTGCATTAAGCGATAGATAGCGGCTCCGCGCCGTTTCGGCCCCTCCGGCTTCTCTCGGAGCTCGTCCCATCCCGGCGTGTCGAACTCAACAAGAAAGAGGCGCGCCTTGGGAAAGCGGGTCTTGTAGCGGTTCAAAAGAGGGACGAGAGAACCGTCTTTCCTGAACTCATGGAAGATGCCCATGCCTACGAGCGCTTCAGGCGAACCAACGTCGGGCGGAAATAACTCCGGATGCCGTACGTCTCCCTCCCGTATGCGGATGGAATCGTTATGGGGAGAAACGCGAAGCGCGGCTGTCGCCTCTTCGACGGTCGGCGCGTCAATGTCAATGCCGATACCCCGGAAGCCGGGCAATGTCTCGGCAAGGGTTAGAAGAAACGCGCCGTTTCCGCAACCGAGGTCCAGTACGGTTTTGATGCCGCGCGTTTTGAATATCTCCCCGAGGAGCGGAAAAATAAGCTTTGTCCCGGTGCCTAAATAGCGCGCGTCGCGCGCGACGTCTTTGCCGTATGTCGTGGAGCCGTCCAATAGTCCCGTGAGTGAGTTGCAGGCGGTCTTGTAGGCGAGGAGGAACGGAATCGGTCCTTGGTCGGAGAAGAAACGGCTCTCCGCGCGGAAAGTCCCCGGCCCCGTCTTCCGCATGATGCCTTTCTCTGCGAGAAATTCGCAGAGCGCTTCAAGAAGGTCGCTGCGGAGCCGGAGCTCCTCCGCCGCGCACATGACGAAAAACTCCCGGTGCGCGGCCGCGTATGCGGTGAAACCGGTTTTCTTAAGCGCCATGAAGATCTCCGCGATGAGAAATCCTTCTTCGAGATCGAGGTTGCGATTCGTCTTGAGAAGCGCCGCAAAAGACGCGAAAACAGTTTTGCGCATGCCGATTTGCCCGTGTATAGTAGCATAGTGCGGCCTCTCATGCCGAATTTCACGACTTTCGTAGAACGCGTCGTCCATTTCGAACTGTGGCGGAGAATTCATACTTTCCCGCGGCCTTTTGCGGAAATGTGGCAGCTCAGGGAGTTGAAGAATTTGGCCGCCCTTGCATATGCGCACGTACCTTTTTATAAAAAAATCTGGCAAGAAAATGACATTCATCCGTTACAGATCCGAACCATTTCCGATATCCAAAAGTTCCCGATAACCACAAAGAAGATCTTTCGGCAGGTTTCTTTTGCCGATCTTATCAATGATGAGGCCTCCGTTAATGAATATACGTGGTATCACACCTCCGGTTCTGCCGGAGAACCTTTCCGTTTTCCAACTGCGCGAGATGATAGATTTCAGTATCCAAATATTTTTTACAAATATCGTTTTCTTTTGTGGTTAGGCGTTACCCCCCGCTATCTTGCCGAATCTTTAAAAGTTGTTCATATCACGGAAAATCCCGTATCATCCGTGCCGGGACCGACCCTGCCCTGGCAATTTGTAAGAACCGATCCCGAGAGGGCATTACAACGACTCGCTGAATATTCTCCGGAGATCATTGAAGCAAGGCCGGCAGTGCTTTTTGATGTCGCCAGCACGGTCCGAAAATTACGCCGCTTGAAGAGGCCGTATTTTCGTTTCATTTACTCCTATGGGGAAATGCTTACGCCGGAGTTGCGCGGTTTTATTGAGGATACGTTCGGGGGCGGGGAATTATATGATCTGTATGGTCTTGCGGAGGTTGGCGGCGTTGGGGTTGAATGCAGAGAACATAACGGATTTCATCTCAACGAAGAGTCTTTTGTGGTCGAGATCGTTGATGACAACGGGTATGCCCTTCAACCTGGAAATTTTGGGAGGGTAATTGTTACGCGTTTTTCCCGTCATTACATCATGCCTTTTATCAGATATGACACCGGGGACACCGGCATGATCATGCCCGATCCGTGTCCTTGCGGTCTTTTTGCTCGGCGCCTTGTTGTGCAGGGAAGGGGGGGCGGAATTTTTTCTATCAAAGGGAAAAAATACTATCATGGCGAGCTTCGGTTCGCGCTCGGAAAACTTTCTTCGCTTATGTATCGCTATCAGCTGGTAAAGATAAGTGATGAAAAAGCTGAACTGCGCATTGTTCCCACGGCCGAGTATACGCAGAACAGCGCGCGGCATCTCCAAAGAATTTTTGAAGAAGGATTCGGATTCGAACCCGAAATAAAGGTTTTAGATACTATTCCCGTTGCAAAAAACGAAAAAATGCAGATCATAGTCGATCAAAGCCGTGATACGTTGGGCATCCATGGTTCTTCTTATTTTGAGGGCGGGTAAATAAAACGGAGCAGATGAAAAATATTGGTATTCAAGAAGCAAGGAAGAGATCTGAACGTGCGATATGGTCGCGGATCCATCAACTCCCCCGTTTTTTCGTCGAGTGGTGGCAGATGTGGGAGCTTCGCCGCCTTTTGGAGCTTGCCTATAACCACGTCCCTTTCTACAAAACCCTGTGGGATGAGCGAGGAGTCCGCCCTTCCGACATCGTCAAGCTCTCCGATATCAAAAAATTGCCCATTACTTCCAAGCGGCTGTTCCGGCAGCAGCCGATTATGTCTTTGATGCATGATTCGTTTTTCCTGCCCCATTACGTATGGACGGAAACATCCGGTTCAACCGGCGAACCGTTCGGGTTTCCCATTCGCGCATACAGCGAACTCGATCTCACCAATGTCTTTTACGAATATCGATTTCTCCTGTGGCGCGGCGAGAATCTTAATGATCTTCTCGCATCGTTGAGGGTGGCGAGAATTTCCGATTCCCTGCCGAACGGGTATGTTCCGTCGGACGAGCGTCTTTTTATTCCTCGGGGGCTTTTGCGGGATGATCCGTCGGCGCTGTTCCGCCAATTGAAGGAGTTTGGCCCCGATGTTATCGCCAGCCGGCCAAGCATGCTTTTTGAACTCGCTCGTCTTGCCGGGCGCATGGATACAAACGATCTTCCGCGCTTCAAGTACATTATGTCCTACGGCGAAACGCTGTATCCTGCGGCGCGCCGGTTCATTGAGCGCGCAACCAGCGGCGAGGTGTATGATGCATACGGCCTTGAAGAGGTCGGAACCATCGGCGTGGAATGCCGGGAACATCTCGGCATGCATCTCAATGAGGAGTCCTGCATCGTTGAGGTTGTCGACGGCAACGGAGTTATTCTTCGGGACGGGAACACGGGAAGGATCATTATCACGCGCTTCCGGCGCAACGATGTGATGCCGTTTATACGCTACGACACGGGGGATCGCGGGATGATCATGCCGGAGCGGTGCCCCTGCGGCCTTCGGGCCCGACGCATACAAGTTTTCGGGCGGGAGGGTATCTTTGTCACCCTGGGCGGCCGCAAATTTCATCTTAGCGAATTCGAAAAGGTACTTACGAAATTACATCACGCAGTTCTTGGTTACCAGATAGCAAGGGTGGGCGAGGGGGACCTCGAAATTCGCCTTGTACTCTCGGACGGGTTTTCCCAGGCAGCCGACGCCGTCGCTGCCGATTTCAAAAAACGGTTCGGGCTTTCCCCGGGAGTGAAGATCGTCCGCAGCATTGGCTATAACGAGCGCGGAAAAACGCCGATTTTTGTCGACGAAATGGACTTAGCAGAGATCGATCGTTAAGAGTTATTCGCACTCGAAGACGGTGAGGCGCATGGGAAGGTCATCGTGGACGGCGCGCACATCCCACCCCGCTTCCTTGAGCGTTTTGACCCAATCTGCTTTCGCCTGCGGAAGTCCCTGCTCCGTAAAATAGTGCGTGAGAAGATACTGGGCCGCCTCATGGCGCAGTTGCGTGTCGGGCTCCCGGAGAAGCTCATCCCACGGGGGGGTGTCGAACTCGATGAGAAAGAACTTGGCGCGAGGAAGCTTTTTTTTGTATTCGCGGAACGCCGGAACGAGCTTCCCGCTTTTTTTGAGTTCATGGAAGATGGCTACCCCGTAGAATGCCTCGGCCGCTTCTGCTTCTTTCGGGAACAGCTCCGGATGCGCGGCGTCGCCCTCGAACACCTTGATCGACTCCCGACGGGGCGACGTCTCGATCCGTTCTTCGGCGAACGCAACCGTTGCTCTGTCTATCTCTATGCCGATGCCGCGGAAGCCGGGGATCGCTTCGGCAAGCGCGAAGAGGAAGTTGCCCCGTCCGCAGCCGATATCGAGCGCAGTTCGAATGCCGAGTTCTTTGAAACGTTGGACAAGGAACGGAATGCTCCGCCGCGTGCCGAAGCCGAGGCGCGTCGCGTCGCGCACGACGTCCTTCCCGTATCTCTTTGAGCCATCCAGGAGTTCGGCAAATGACTCGTAAACGGCTTTATACGCCAAAAAATAGTTGTTTTGGGCTTCGAGAACCAGATGGTAATCAACTGCGAGGCGGAATGTGTCGGGTCCCGTTTTTTCGAAAATATTTTCTTCCGCAAGGAAATCGCATGCCGCGAGCAGAAGGTCCGGTCTCAATTTCAGTTCGCGCGCAGCCGCCGGTGCGCTCAATGCCGGGTGATCATTGGCATACGCGAAGAGGCCGAGTTTTTCCAAGGCCATGAGAAGTTCGGCGTTGATAAGGGGAACTGTTCGCGGTCTCAAGGGGGCGACCGCTGCTCGCGAGGGGAGCTTTTTTATTCCGAATCCGAACATGGTACTACAGATGATACACGCTAACGGCAGTAAAAGACGAGCAAGCGGCTTTTCTTGCGATCGAGCGGTACAACCCGCGCAATGGTCCATCCGGCCGCCTGCAGGATCTCTCTCCACCGTTTTTCCGGCTGGGGCATGCCCTGATCGGAAAGGGAGTGTAATAACCGATATGCAGAGGAGCCGAGCTTTCGCGGCGCATCTGTCATGGTCCGGAGTTCTTCGAGGGAGGGCGCGTTCGACTCGACCATGATGAAATGCGACTCGGGAAACGAGGTTTTCAGATCCCCCAGAAATCGGATGGCGGAACCATCCCCGCTTCTCAAGAGTTCGTGCAATACGCCGCTTGCCAAAAAAACAACCTCTCCTGTTTTCCGAATATGCGTCTGCCATTGCGGCAGGTCCAGAATATCGGCATGGATGATCCGGATCCTTTCCTCGAGGCCGGTGTCGGTCACGTGTTGCCGTGCCAGCTTCGCAATGAGAGGGTCGACGTCGATGCCGATACCGAGGCGGCTGGTGTTGCCGGCGCAGAAGGCGATAAGAGAATCTGCCGAACCGCAGCCCAGGTCCACGAGCGTTGCCTCTTTGTCTTTCGGTATCAGCCGAAGCGCCGCGAGGACGGCCTCGCGTGTCATGGTGTCCGACCATTTCTGCAGCCAGTAGCCGTCGCGCTTCACATCCCTGCCGTACGTCTTTGTGCCTGTCCAGGTGGCGTCGCGATACCCCTTCGGGTCATGGAGATCAACATAGTCCCCGTCCTTTTCGAAGAGATTCGTTACCGTAGAGAGGAATTCGATGCTTGCCCGCAGAAGGTGTTCGTCCACCCGCAGCGTCTCCGCGAGTTCTTTGATGCTTTTGATGACGCGCGGGTCGTCTCCCAGCTCGCGGAAGAGGCCGATCTCTTCGAGCGCGAGGCAGAGCTGCATGGTCACATAGCCGTTCATGAGGCGGATATGGCCGGCATCCCGGTCCGTGTTTTCCTTGCCCAAAAATTTATGCAGGAAAGAGATCTTCATTGTTCTTATGGAGAATAAGCCGGAAGTCAACCCTGCGCAATAACGCCGTTGTCTTCCCGGGGACGATTATATAAGCTAAAACTGCCATCATGAGAAAAGACGAGATATGCTGGATGCCTGCGCTGGAGCTCTCGTGGCTGATGCGGCAGAAACAATTATCCCCGGTCGAGGTCGTTGACGCGTTTCTTGCTCGCATCGAACAGCTCAACCCCAGCGTGAACGCGTTCTGTGCCGTCACTGCCGAGACGGCGCGCAAGGAGGCGCGGGAGGCGGAGGCCATGCTCATACGCAGGAACCGGAACGGCCTCGGCCTGCTTCGCGGCATCCCGTTTTCGGTGAAAGATCTGATACCGGCGAAAGGAGCGCCACTTGCATTGGGTTCGCGGGTTTTCGCCGGTAACGTTTCGGGAGAAGACGCCCCCGCCGTCGAGCGAATGCGGGCCGCGGGAGGGATCATGATCGGCATGACCAACACTCCCGAATTCGGCTGGCTCGGCGTCACGCAGAACAGATTGTTTGGGGTCACGCGGAATCCATGGGACCGCGAACGTACGAGTGGCGGATCGAGCGGCGGTGCCGCGGCGGCGGTGGTCGCAAGGATGTCGCCGCTTGCCCTGGGGTCGGACGGCGGCGGCTCCATTCGGATCCCCGCCTCATTTTGCGGAGCGTTCGGCTTCAAGCCCACCTACGGCAGGGTTCCGATCTATCCGCACGGCACGAACTGGAGCATCTCCCACGTCGGTCCGCTTACGAGAACCGTTGCCGATGCCGCATTGATGATGCAGGTGCTTGCGGGCTACGACGAGCGCGACCCCTATGCGCTTCCGTCGGATGGGGTTGATTATCCTAAGGAATTAAGCGGGAGTCCGAGAGGGATTCGGGTCGCGTGGAGTCCGAACCTGGGGTACGGGACGGTCGATCCTGAGGTCGCGGCGATATGCGAGAACGCCGCAATGCGGTTCCGCGAGTTCGGCTATGCGCTTGATGCGGCGGACCCGGAATGGCCCGATCCGTATCATATCTGGACCACCTTATTTTACGGAGGGTACGCCGCGCGCGTTGCTCCGCTTCTTGTTGATCACCGCGAAGATATTGAACCGGGGCTCGTTGCCATGACCGAGGAAGTGCTCCGATGGCAGCCGGAGCGATACATCCGCGCCTGGGTAGACCGTCTGGCGTTTTGTGACGCGGCGCGAACGTTTTTCGGGACGTACGATCTTCTTCTCGCTCCCGCGGTCGCGTGCCAGCCGTTTGAGGCGGGGCGTGAACATCCGGCATGGGTTGCGGGCAAAGAGCTTGCGCCATATCGTTGGCTTGAGCTCACGTATCCCTTCAACCTGACGGGCCAGCCGACGGCGACCGTGCCATGTGGTTTTACCAAAAGCGGTCTCCCAGTCGGTCTGCAGATCGTTGGCAGAAGATCCTCCGATGCATTAGTTCTCGCGGCTGCCTATCGGTTCGAACAAGCATATCCATGGTATCTCAAACGGCCGACGCTCGCCTGACGCCCCTCGGACGTTTCTCGCCCGGCCTGTTTCGCCATCTCTCGAAAAAGTTGGATTTTGCGCTCTGGATGGGAGTGCATGCCATGCCGGCCTTTGTAAGGCGCCGCTGGCAGTTTGCGCACATCAAGCGTCTTATGGTGCTCGCGTACGACCACGTGCCGGCATATCGGATGTTGTGGAGGGAAGCGGGAATCGAGCCGGAACGCATCAGAACGTTTTCCGACTTCGCGACCCTGCCCGTCACCGACAAGCAGTTCTTCCGCAAACACCGGGAAGAAGAGATCGTGAACGATGCATTCTCGCCAGCCGACTACTACATGATGGAAACGTCGGGTTCGACCGGCGAACCATTTCGATTTCCGAGAAGTGCTTCTCGTTACCTCGAGAGACGGTTTCGCCCCGTTAAAAATGTCGATTGCGAAATGCTGCGATTTCTCCTCTGGCGCGGCTTTTCGCGTCACGAGATATTCGACATGAAGCTCGCGGAGATACGGATCAATCCGCGCCGCGGTGCGCCGTACTGCTTGTATCTGCCGACCGCCGACCTGCGGAACGATCCCGCGGGAGTGCTCCGCGCGCTCCGCGAATTCAAGCCGGATGTGCTGAACAGCCGGCCAACCATGCTCGTGGAGCTTGCGCGCCTCGCCGAGTGTCTCCCCCCTGATGAGCGCCCCCGGTTGCGTTTTGCGCTTTCACACGGGGAAGAATTGATGCCGTCCCAGCGCGAGTATATACGGCGCGTGTTCGGCTGCGATATGCACGAATTTTATGGTTTGACGGAAGTGGGGGCCATCGGCGCGGACTGCGAAGCGCACGAGGGCCTCCACCTCTTCGAGGAGTCGTGCTTTGTCGAGGTCGTCGATGCCGAAGGGAGACCGCTCCCCGCGGGCGAGGTTGGCAGGGTCGTGATAACGCATTTCTACAATCATGTGCTTCCTTTCATCCGCTATGATACCGGCGACTCCGGCATTATCCTCGACGAACCATGCCCGTGCGGATTGCGCGCTCGGCGGCTCATCGTTCGCGGACGGCTCGGGGGCTTTTTTACCATCGGCGGAAAGCGGTTCAACTACTCGGAATTTCAGATGATCCTAAGCGGTTTCAGCCCGATACTGCTTCGTTATCAGTTCGCAAAAATCGGCGAGAATAGCGTTGAACTTCGCATCATTCCTGCGCCGACGTATTCGGACGAAGAAGCGTTGCGTCTGCGCCGAGCGTTCCATGACACGCTCGGCATTGAACCGAAGATAACGATAGTGCATGATATTCCCTACACGGACGGGGGGAAAACGCGCTTTATCGTTGATGAAACGACGGGGTAGCAGTATAGTTTTGCCATGCGCGATTTTCTTGATTTCTCGGATAAGGTTGTGCTGGTAACCGGCTCAACCCGCAATATCGGAAAGGCGATCGCGGAACTGTTCGCCGAGCATGGCGCGACGGTGATCATCAACAGCCGCAACGGGGGAGATGTTAAACGTGTGGTTGATGATATTCGCGCGCGCGGCTATCGCGCAGAGGGGGTTGCCGCCGATGTGGGCAACGAGGGGGAGGTTCTCGCGCTGATCGAGCAGACCATAAAAACGGCCGGGCATCTTGATATCGTGATCAATAACGCCGCATCTCGTCCGTTCGAAAACATTGGCGCCGCAGTTAACGAAACGTCGCTCCGCGACGCGCTCAAGATCAATGTTGCCGGAGCGTTTAACGTCGCAAGAATCGCCGCCGAGACGATGAAAGAACAAAAAGGCGGCTCGATCATTAATATCTCTTCTACGGCCGCGGTCGACGGATCGGACATTGCTGGACTCGACTACGGCGTATCGAAAGGAGCGACTCTTGCGCTTACCAGGGGATTGGCCAGGCAGTTCGGAGATTCCGGCATCCGGGTGAATGCGGTGATCCCGCGCTTTGTACAGACGGAACGAAAAAGAAATGTCGACGAGCTCCTTGAAGTCGCGACGCGATCCTCCTTTTTAAAGCGTCTCTCCTTGCCTCGCGAAGTAGCGTCCGTATGCCTTTTTCTCGCATCGGACATGGCGTCATACGTGACCGGCGAGGTAATCGCGCTCGGAGGGTTTCTGAAGCCGACCATCGATCTATGACCATGCTTTCTTTCTTTAAAAAACCGACGCTTATGGACATCGAAGAGATCGCGGTGAAGCGCGCGATCTGCAGCGTCGTTGAAAAGAAGACCCATTACGGATTTTCCGGCCATCCGCACGTCCGCGAGCTCGAAGGGAAACTCTCGGAGCGCCTCGGCGGCCTTCCGGTGCTCGGCGTCGGGAGCGGCACCGACGCTCTTATTCTTGCCCTGCGCGCGTTAGGCGTCGGACCCGGCGATGAGGTTATCGTTCCCGCGTTTAGTTTCATCTCGACGGTCGCCTGCGTTCCGTGGGTGGGAGCGAAGGCGGTATTCGTTGACATTCGGCGGGACGACTATGCGATGGACCCAGGCGAGGTCGAAAAAAACATAACCCCCAAGACCAGGGCGGTGCTTATTGCGCACCTCTTCGGCCAGCCGGCAACGGGAACGGCGGAGATCCTTGCCGTCGCCAAGGCGCACAACCTTCCGGTCATCGAAGACGCCGCTCAATCGTTCGGAGCGGAACTGTGCATCGAGGGAGCGTGGAAGCGGGTCGGCGCCATCGGTACGATCGGCTGTTTGAGCTTTTCTTCCACGAAGCCGTTTGCGGCGCCGGGCAACGGCGGCGCGGTTATCGTGCAGGACAAGGCGCTCTACGAGAAGATCGACCGGATGCGTTTTTACGGTGCCCGCGAGCATTATCGCGATTACCCCATCGCCGGGGTCAACTGCAAGCTCCATGACATGCAGGCAGCCGCCTTGCTCGCAAAGCTCAAATTTTTTGATCACTGGCTTGCGCACCGCACAACGATCGCGGCCTCCTACACGAAAATGCTCGCCGGCGTCGGCGATCTCGTCCTGCCGCGAGAGCTTCCGGGGAGCCGACGGACGTGGTATCGGTACGTGGTCCGGACGCGGCAGGCGCGCGATCGTCTTTTCCATGAGCTGGTCAAGGCGGCAGGCCCTTCCCCGACGCTTCACCCGGCGCTCAATTATCCGGTTCCCCTCCCATACTTCGGGATGTTCCGGCATTTGCGGCACACGCCCGGCGATTTTCCGGTTGCGGACGAAGTATCGCGCGAAGTGATCTCCCTGCCCATCACCAATTACGTCTCTGCGGCGAACGCCAGGCGCATGGGGGATGTGATCAGAGAGTTTTTCGCGCGCGGCATGCGCTCTTGAGGCGGCGGTCGCGCGTATCTTTATGATCGAAGCAGAAACCATCGCCGCCGTCCCGGCTTCGCGAGATCTCGCGCGGCGACGGCGATTTTCTCTACGGTCGGTAGAAAGAGCAGCTCGCGTTTCGTTGGCGGCAGCCCGACATTGCGTGCTGCTAAGCGCTCGATCCTTAAGGAGGGAACCCGCTGTATGACTTCCGCCGCTATCTCCCCGCCGACGCCGCCTCGTTCCATGTCTTCTTCGACAATAAGAAGGCGTCCGGTTTTCCGAACGGATGCGACGAGCGGTTCGATGCGGAGCGGGTGAAGCGTTTCAAGCGAGATCACTTCGGCGCGAGTGCCCTCGTTCTGCAGTGTATGGGCGGCGGCGAGCGCCAGATGGGTTGCATACGACCAGGATACGATCGTTACGTCGTTTCCCGGCTTGAATATGGCCGAAGTCCCGAGCGGGACCGTATACTCTCCCTCCGGGACGCGGCCGCGAATGTCATAGAGCCGTTTGTGTTCAAAAAAAATTGTCGGGAACTCGGCGCGAAGCGCCGTTGTAAGAAGGCCCTTTGCATAGTAGGGAATGCTCGGCGTGGCGATCGCGAGATTCGGAATGTGCAGAAGAAGCGCCAGAAGTGATGCGCCAAGTTCTGCGCCCTTTTCGCCATATCCT
>Ga0076061_115_pt1 | contig 16952 bp, 17 predicted proteins | sample RifGroB1_FD_68092 | JGI IMG/M metagenome (GOLD analysis project Ga0076061, IMG submission 68092) | Parcubacteria bacterium GW2011_GWB1_55_9
CCCCGCACCGCACCTACGCATCGCTTCTCCTCTGGGCCACTAGAGATACGCGAGTGGGTCGAGATACGCGTTCGGAGGCGCGACGGGTATAGTGACGACCGAACCGCTCCGACAGGCGTATTGCTTAAACGAAATCGCTTCAGTCACATATAGACCGAGATGAAGGTGGGGTCCCGTCGCGTAGCCGGTATTGCCGGAAAATCCGATGACCTGGCCGGTAGAGACCGTAGCCCCCTTTTGCACGCTGATATCAGAGAGGTGGGCATAGAGGGTCGTGAGACCGTTTGGGTGTTGGATAAGCACCCACTTCCCGTACTGGCAATTTGGTACCGCACCGTAATTAATCGCGAGTACGGTCCCTACAAGCGCGGAGCGAACCGGAGTGCCGATGAGCGCGCGAAAGTCTACGCCGTTGTGCGTTCCAGAAACGTAGAGCCGTTGCGAGGCCGAGGTCTTGCCGAATTGTTGCGTGACAAACACGGTGTCGAGCGGCCATCGCAACACCCCCTTGCCTGCGGGAGGGATACGACTCGGGTCGAGCACGTACTGAAGTTGCGATTCAAGTTCAAACAGCGCGGCCTCAAAGGCGGTCTCCTCGGCTTTTTTAGCCGCTATGATTTTTTGATACGCGCTTTCCTGATTTTTCGTATCGGTGAGGAGCTTCTGTTGCGCCGTTTTCTGGAGGTCAATAGATTTCTTCTGCAACGAAAGCTCGTTGTGGAGCGCGACGAGAGTCGCCTTCACTGCGGCTACCTCGTCCCGATTCGTCGTGAGTTCGGTGCGCACTGCGCGCAAGTTGTTGATGTCGTCTGCGAGCGCCCTATTAAATTGCCGAGCGCGGTCGGCCGCCTGCCACGCATCGCCGAGCGTGCGTGAGGAGATGAGCTTGACAACAAGAGAGTCCTCCTCGTCTTGGGCGGTAGACCGAAGCGCTTTCGCTATCGCATCTTGGTCGGCAGAAATTGATTCCTCTTTATCTCCGATGGAGAGCGTGAGGTCCTTAATTTTAAGATTGGCCGAGGAAATCTTATTTTGCGTTGCCTGAATCTCGCTTGCGAATTTTTTCTGGGAGAGCGTGAGCGAGCTTACGGTGGATTGGAGCGTGTTCTTCTTTGTCCCCAGCGTGTCAAGCTGTTTTTGAAAGGACGCTATTTCCGCCTTGAGCGCATTCAACTGCCGATTGTTTTCATCAATCTGGGATTGGATATCCGACGCCGCGTCAGCCAACGCATTCTGCGGGGCCGCGAGCGCGAGCGTCGTGCAGAGTATGAGAGAGAGAAACAAGAACTCGGAGCGCGTCATCCTCCGAGTATAGCAATAGCTCTCTGTATGCGCGAAATGGATTCTTCGGGTCCGAGAATTGAGATGAGCGTGAAGGGGTCGGGTGAGCGTTCAGCCCCGGAGAGCGCGTAGCGCAATGGCCAGAGGACGGCTCCGCGACCCCCCTTCCCCTTCCCTTCTTCAGCGTCGGCCAAGGGCATTACGGCCTCTTTTACCTCTCCGGCAGAAACGTCGTTCCCAAGGGCTTTTAAGGGCTTCAGAAGGCTCTCTAGAGCCGTTTTAGCCACTCCTGGGCGCTCTTTGAGCTCCTTTGCCAGGAGCTGTAATCGGTCAAGATTCGGCTCGGTAAAGAGACAAGAAAACTCTCCTGCGAGCAGTTCTCGGGCCTCGCCGAACGTATGCGCGCGCTCTTTCAAAAGCGACACAGTTTTTCCGACAATGTCGGGACGTCGTACGTCCCGACGTGCGTCCAAATGCGTGAGAAAGTCCTCGTCAGAGAGCTTGCGCATCCAGTACTGGTTGACCGAAAGCAATTTCACTTCATCAAAGACCGCGCTTCCCTTCTGTACGCGCGAGAGGTCAAAGGCGGAGATAAGCTCATCCTTTGACAGATATTCGCGGTCATCGCCCGGATTCCAACCGAGGAAGGCGAGATAATTAAGCAACGCCTCCGGCAGGATTCCCATATCGCGATACTCGGTCAGCGGTTTCGCTCCGTTGCGCTTGCCGAGTTTCTTATGATTGCTATCCATGATGAGCGGCAGATGCGCATAGAGCGGTAGAGGTAAACCGAGCGCACGTTGGATAAGCATCTGACGCGCAGTGTTGGAGATATGGTCACCGCCGCGGATGACATGCGTCACTCCTTCATCTGCATCATCTACCACGACCGCGAAGTGGAAGACTGGCTCATCTAATGAACGCGCGATGATGAAGTCGCCGAGGTCGCTGACATCGGTTGTTATCTCTCCACGGATGACATCGGTGAACGCAACGGCTCCGCCCGGATTCCTGAAGCGGATAACCTCTTCCCTGTCCCCCGGGGCCTGCGGAGTTTCTTTTGAGACATAGGCGGTGTTATCAGCAATAAGTTTTTCAAGCAATTCTCTATGTCGTGGCCGATGTTCGCTCTGCCGATACATCTGGTCGGCAGGAAGCTGAAGCCATTTAAGAATTTCGGGAATGTTCGCTGCATACTCCGGTTTTGAACGCGCTACATCGGTGTCTTCAATGCGAACGATGAATTTCCCGCCCGAATGCTTCGCGAAGAGATAGGCGAAAACAGCGGTGCGATAGTTGCCGGCATGGAGGAGGCCGGTTGGCGAGGGAGCGAAACGAGTGACGACAGGGCTCACCCCATTAGAAATAGAATTCATATTTTATATTCGTTATTTCTAACGGGGCTCATACTTCGTGTGCGAGGGCGATGGAGAGCACCTCGTGAGCGAGGATGCGCGCGGCGTCTGGGTCGGTGAATCCGGCCGCAGAGGCGCCCATGCGTTCGGCGAGTTGCGGGTCGCTGACAATGCGCCGCACCTCGGACAATAAGAGATGGGGCGTTAGATTCTGTTCTTCAAGCACGACAGCCGCCCCCGTTTTCGCATAGGCATAGGCGTTCGTTCGCTGGTCGTGGCTCACCGATTCTGGTATCGGGATGATGATGGCAGGCTTCTTCCAGAGGCCTATCTCGGCGATGGCGTTCGCACCTGCTCGCGAGACGATGACGCTTGCGACGCCGGCCGCTCTCTGGAGCGATACTTGGTCAAGGAAGTTAATGGGATGATAGCGGCTCTCGTGCGGATTTTTTGCAAGGACAACCTGCGCGACTGCCGACACGTTTTTGAAATTCGCCTGCCCCGTCTGATGGATGATGTTGCCGACGGCGACCAGTTCGCCCAAGCACGAGAGCACGACCTCGTTTATCTTCATCGCTCCCTGGGAGCCGCCGAGAATGAGGATGGTCGGTATGTCCGCTTCAAGGCCGAGATACTGCCGCGCGCCTTCGGTCTCTACGCGCATGAGCGCCTTGCGGATGGGGATGCCGGTGCGGGCGATGTTCTGTTGGGCGTTTTTCGGGAAATACTCTGCAGAACTTTCAAACGAAATCGCGATTTTCTTCGCGAACTTCGCGGCGTAGAGATTCGCCCGTCCCGGCTTCGCATCAGACTCGTGGATGATGATAGGGATGCGCAGGAGGCGCGCGGCTGTCACCGTCGGTACCGAGCCGTACCCGCCCTTGCTCACCACGACATCGGGATAGATGCGAAAGAGCGTGAGGAGAGCCGATATCGTTCCCGCGAAGGAGACGAAGAGGTCGGTAATGTTCCGGAAGGATGCATAGCGGCGCATCTTCCCTGCCGGTATGTGGATGTATGTAACGCCGTTTTCAAAAAGAGCCTTCTCATCAAATGAGTTTGGCGCGAGGTAATAGAGCTTGGGTGCGATAAGGCGCTCCTCGCGCACGAGGTCTCGGAGTGCCTCACTGATGGCGACAATCGGATAAAAATGCCCTCCTGTCCCTCCTCCCGTAAACGCGATGGTCATAATGTGAATTATATCAGCTCTCACGCCTTTTTATGAGCGGCGACGTTGAGGATGAGGCCGCACATGATGAGAGACGCCATAAGCGCCGTTCCCCCGTGGGATATGAACGGCAGAGGCAGACCGGTAAGCGGGATGATGCCGAGCATTGAGCCCATGTTGATAAAGGCTTGCAGGATTATGATGGAGGAGAAGCCAAGCGCGACAAGTCCGCCAAAAAGGTCGCGCGAATTCCCCGCTATCACGATGCCGCGCGCCACAAGCGCGATGAAGAGCGCGAGCAAGATGCTCGCGCCGACGAATCCGGTTTCTTCTGCGAAGACAGCGAAGATAGAGTCGCCCTCGGGCTCCGGCAGGTAGTTGAACTTCTCTACGCTCTGACCGAACCCTCTGCCGAGGAGGCCGCCGCTCCCGATAGCAATGAGCGACTGTTGTATCTGATATCCGCTCGTCAATGCATTTTCAGATGGGTTGATGAATGTTTTGATGCGTTGGGCTACGTGGGGCCGTGCATAGACGACGGCGACAAGCGTGATGACGGCGATGAGCGCGAGAATACCAAAGTCTCGCCACGGCGCTCCCGCAGAAAAGAACATCATCGCGCCGGTTACCAGGAGAAGAATCATCGTTGAGGTATTCGGCTGTGCGATGAGGAGAATGCTCGGGAGCGCAACGATGCCGATAAATGGATACAAACCTTTTCTCGGGTTCGCGAGCTGGCGCGCGCGCGGGGCCAGCCACCAGGCGAGTACCAACACGAAGCCGATTTTCATAAATTCTGTCGGTTGAACGGTCGTGAAGCCGAGACCAATCCAGCGAGTTGCGCCGCCCGCATGGAGCCCGATGCCGGGAACGAAGACAAGTGCGGTGAGAAGGAGCGTGCCCGCATAGATGTACGGAGCGCAGACTTTGAACCACGAGAGAGGAATCGCGCGCGCGATGAGAAGGGCGAGAAACCCGAGTCCAAGCCCAAGACCCGCCTGGAACAGTATATCCTTGGATACTGAACTGCTCTCGCGCGCCAACAGGCCGAGCGATGCCGAAGAAAAAATCGCAAAACCCAAGAGGACAATCACGACCACCAGTACGACGAAGACCCGGTCGCCAGAAATAAACTTCATCCCGTTAGAAATAGGACGCGGACGCGCAGTAAATACTGCGGTCAAACCCTATCCGGTTATCGCCAATAAACGAACTCATATTACGTATTGTACCAGAGCGTCCGCTATTTCTAACGGGATTCATGGTTATTTCAAGAGGGCGACGGTCATACCGAGGATGGCGCAAACAACTCCGATAATCCAATATCGCATCGTGACCTTATATGAGGGCCAGCCGATTGCCTCAAAGTGGTGGTGTAGGGGGGCGATACGGAACACCTTTTTCCCACGCAATCTCTTAGAAGCGACTTGGATAACATTTGAAAAGACGGTGACGACCAGCGGGAACGCGATGATAGGAAGCGCCGCGACGCCGTATCCGTCGCCGGGCGTATCGGTCATAAAAGCGATGACGGCGAGCGTCAGCGTGAGGCCCATGGTGCCCGTCTCGGTCATCCAGAAACGTGCGGGCGGAATATTAAACCAGAGAAAGGCGAGTATCGCGCCCGCCAGCGTTGCCGAGAACGCGGCGAGGTTAATTTGGTTTTGGAAATACGCGATGCCCGCGTAGGCCATGAAGGCGCTACCAAAGACGCCGCCCGCGAGCCCGTCAATACCGTCAATGACGCCGCCCGCATAGAGCCCCAGAGATACCAGTATAAAGAGAGGAACAATGAGAGCGCCAAGATACAATGTCCCGTCACTCGGGACGCCGATAGCGGTCACGCCAAGCTTCACATAGAACCACCAGCCGATAAAGCTTGAAATGAGAGTGACGAAGAGGAGCCTCGTGCGAAGCCGTATGCCGCGCTCGCCCGACGGGTGGATATCAAGCAGGTCATTCGCGAATCCGACAAGCGCGCCGGCCACGAGCGTGAAGAGCGGCACCCACGTTTGACTGCGGCTGAAAAAATCCAGTTTGACCATAAACGGGGTCGGTATCACCCGTGCGAGAAGCCATATGGCGAACGTGACGAAGACAACCGTTGCCCAGATAAGGATGCCCCCCATGCGCGGCGTATTCGTCTCGGTGCCGGTGTGGACCGTCGTGCGGAGCCTTTCAAATTCAACCGCCGGCGTGCCATCAAGCGCCATCTTTCCGGCCGTCTTTTTCCACACTTTATATTTGTAGAGATAATGCGTAAGAATGGGAGCGAATAAAATTCCTATAGCGAAGGCGGCGGCGGCGGGAATGAAGACCTTGATGATATTGCTGACAATCATAGCGAAGCGACGCCCGCGAAGTGGGCCAGCGCCGCATATACCAGCGTCGCGCCGTCGGTGAAGCGGGCCTTCGGCGAAGAGCCGAGAACAACGACGGCGATAGAGTGATTAATACCTGCGTCAAAGACCAGTACGAGATTGCCTCCTGCAAGGTCGGTGAAGCCGGTTTTAGAGAGGAGGAGACGGGGGATGGAGGCGACCATTGGGTCGGTGTTTCCCACTGTGAAAGAAGTGCCCCCCTCTGAAACGGCTTCTGCAGAACTGAATGTCGTCGCTTCTGCAACGCCGGGCGCCAGCTCGGATAGAGCGCCCGCGAGACGGGCAAGGTCGCGCGCAGAACCGTAGCCGCCCGAGACGGCGGAGTTCATATCAAGACCGCTCCCATTGACGGCGTACGTCTGCGAGAGGCCGAGCGCGGCGGCCGCGCCCGCGAGCATATCGCTTTGTGAGAGATTTTCTCGTTCGGCGGTCGCGCTCGCGATGGCGACGGCGCCGTCGTTGAGCGATGCGGTCAGTGTGAGCCGAGAGAGGTCGGCGAGCGAGAACGTCTGCCCGACTCGGAATGTACGCGGTCCCTCAACAGAAATGGCACTCTCGGGAATGGTGATGGGCGTGTCGGGCGAGAGCGTGAGAAGCGCGGCATAGACCGTAAGAAGTTTCGTCAAGGAGGCGAGCGGGAGCTGGGCGTCGGCATTCTTCGCATACAGCGTCTCTCCCGTAGCGAGGTCGTACACGACAGCCGCTTTCGCCTCAAGCGGGACGTTAGCAAATGCGTCCGGTGCCGCTAAGACTACTGTCGCGGGAAGAGCTGGCAGAGGCTCGTTAGGTGTCTTCGGTATGAGGAGGAAGAGAGCGAGGAGGAGCGAGGCGCCGATAAGCGCTATACCCATTTCGCGCATGGAGCGAGTATGTGCGGCGAGCTTCCGGAGTTCCTCAGTATTCATCCCGTTAAAGGTAGGAAATCAGAGATTTCCGTACGATTATTGATAATAATTCTTTTCGCACTACCATCTCGTCTAGCATAACATCAATTATCTTTCGGCCCTGACCTCTAACGGGATTCATGATTTTTCTTCGCCTTCGGAGGATTCTTCGACCGCGACGTGCGCGCTGGCTTGTAGCTCTGCAAAGCGCGGGAGCTCGTCTGCACTGCGGATGCCGAGATGCGCGAGCGCTTCGGTTGTGAGAGCGTAGCGCACGCGCCGCTTGTCCCGCTCGTCTTCTCTCCCCTCAATCAATCCGCGCATGAGGAGCGTACGGAGCGAGGTTGAAGAATTAACGCCGCGGACCCAGTCTATCTCTCCGCGCGTCGCCCCCTCGTGGTACGCGACGACGGCAAGCGTCTCCATACTCGCCTTCCCCAAGTCGCGCGAGAGCTCGCTTTCGCGAAGTTTCTTCACGAGAGCGGACGCTTCGGGGGCGGTGCGCATCTCTATTTCCCCATCTGTTTCTATAATAGATATGCCGTGCCCGCCAAGTTGTTGTGCGAGCGCTTTCAGAGCGACAGTAAGTTCGGCATGCGTAATGCCCAAGAGCTTCGCGAGCTGTTTCTTATCAAGCGGTTCTCCAGAAGCGAAGAGAAGCGCTTCAAGCGCGGCGGGGGGTGTAAGCATTCTCCCTATTGTAGCTGATGCTTCATCACACTGTCGAGTGCGAATGTTCCCTTACCCCCCAGCAACGCCTCCTGTTGTGGATGTTATTTAGCGGGTGAAGTCGCGGTTGCGACGGCGGTAGGCGAACCAGCCGGAGAGGTTGGTGAAGGTGTAGAGCGCTAATACTGCGACCGCGACGACGAGAAGGTCGTCGGGGTGGAGCGGATAGGCAAGAAGCGCATACGAGGTGAGAACGCATGCCGCGATAGACAACACGACGTCAAGCAGGATATTCGGGACGGTCTCGCGTATGCCGATGAGTTTTTCATAGAGTTCCCACAGCATTGCGAGGGCAAACGTGAGTGCAAGCGCGGTGAGAAACGATATGCCGGTGAGCGCCGGGAACATCCCCATAAGGACCCCGAAGAGAAAATGAGGTATAGACCAGAGGTCAAATCCCCTCCCCTTCTCCCACCAGTCTTTAGCCATAGTGCGGGATGGCGGAGGGGGCGGTGTGGGAGAGGCGGATGTCGCCATACGCGGTGTGCTGTTCAGCGGCGATGGCGTCCTGCTTCACGAGTTCCAGGAGTGCGAGGAAGGAGACGATAACTTCTATCCGTTCTTTCGTCCCTTTGGAGAATTCGTTGAACGAGAGCGTGAGAGCGCTCTGTACGCGCCTCGCGAGACGGTCCATCATTTCTTCAATGGTGACGAGCGGCTTCACGCGGGTTTCGGGCAGTTCTTGGACCGCTTCGCGCGCGGCGAGCACGCGCACGAGCGCCTCGGCGAGCGCGCGTGCCGAGAGGTCGCGCGAAGGGGCGAAGACCACTTCAGGCGGACGCTCCCCTGCCTGTACCATCACCGTCCTGCCGTAGATGCGCGAGAGCTCACGGGCGGCGGCGCGCACCTTCTCATACGCCGCAAGCCGGCGCTTCAAGTCGTCAACGTCGGCGTTCTCCTCGTCGGTAAGTGCGAGGTCGGGGATGAGCGAGCGAGACTTGATGAGGAGGAGCGTCGCCGCTATCTGGATGAAACTGGCCGTCTCCTCTACCGGGAACGCCTCCTGCGCGCGCACGTGCGCGATAAAATCTTCGGTGATGTTCGCGAGCGTGAGGTCGTTGACCAGGAGCTTGCGTGCTTCAATAAGGTCAAGCAGTACCTCAAACGGTCCCTCGTACGCGTCTGTTTTTATAGAAAAAGGCATGTTAAGAACGCTCGATAAAGCGCGTGAGGAGCCGCACGCTTGCCCCCGCCGCGCCCTTCGCGAGCTCGTCGCCGGGTGCGGCCGTCATCCTTGGAGCTATGTCCAGATGCGCCCATGGGCACTCTAATTCTTTGGCGAATTGCCAGATCGCGCCTCCGTAGCGGCTGGTGGAGCCGCCGGGGACATTCTTAATATCAGCGAATTCTCCTTTCACCCGCTCCTCGTATTCGTCCCAGAGCGGAAGTCGCCAGATATAGTCGCCCGACGTCTCTCCATCGCGCGAGAGCCTCTCGGCGAGCGCATCGTCGCGCGTGAGGAGCGCGCTCGCATAGAGACCGAGCGCAGAAACAGCGGCGCCGGTCAGCGTGGCGACATCAATAACAACAGAGGGCTTGAGGCGTTTCGCATAGGTGAGCGCATCGGCGAGGATGAGCCTGCCCTCGGCGTCGGTATCCAATACCTCAATTGTCTTCCCCGAGAGCGACTTCAACACGTCGCCCGGACGGTACGCGCTATTGCCCGGCATGTTCTCTACTGCCGGTACGAGACCGATGACATGTTTCTTCAGCTTCAGACGCGCGGCGAGCGCGACCGCGTAGATGACGGAGGCCGCGCCCGACATATCCATATGCATTTCATAAATGCTGTTTGAAGGCTTCAAGTTCAGTCCGCCGCTGTCAAAGGTGACCCCCTTGCCCACCAGCACAATCGGCCTCCCGGACGCTCCCTTATATTCCATTATCGTGAATGTCGGCGCTTCGGTTGAGCCCCTCGCGACGCCGAGAATTGCACCCATGCCGAGCTTCTTCATTTCTCTCTCTCCGAGAGTCGTCACTTTAATTTTGGGGCCTGCCCCGACGCTTCTCGCGGCCGCCAAGCCGGCCGCGGCGAGAAGCGTCGGGGTCATATCGCCTCCGGGCGTGTTCGCGAGGGTACGGCACGCGTTTACCGCTCTCCCAATCTCCTGTCCCTTCTTTACCGCCCTCTCAATCATAGGCGAAGACTTCCCGTAGAGGAATATTTCTTCAACAGTATCCCAGCCCTCTTTCGGCCTCGTTTTAAGAGCGTTGAATTCAAAGTTCGCCATTTCAAAGTTCTCCGCCGCGAGCTGTGGATTATAAAACTTCTGAAACATATCAAGCTGTACGGCAATTTTTTTACACTTGTTCGCCTTGGCCGCCTGCACGACAGAGCGACACAGGATGATAAACTTTCGCGCGCTCATCTCCCCGGGCTTCCCTACCCCCAATTCCAGAGTCTCTATTCCTTTCTCTCTCGTAAAACGTCTCGCCTCTTTTGTTTTATCGGTAAACGCGATGCGCACGTACCCCTTCGGCGCGTTCTCAATGTTCCCTTTTTTGAACGAGAGTTTCATCAGATTATTTCTTATCAATTTTGAGACCAAGCTCTTTGAGCTGTTTGTCGGTCAGGGCCTTAGGAGCTTTCATAACTGCCGTCTGGCCGCCGCGCGTCATCGGGAATGCCTGTACCTCGCGCAACATCGTCTCGCCGGTGAGATTCATAATATTGCGTTCAATGCCGAGCGCGATGCCGCCGTGCGGGGGCGTGCCATAGCGAAATGCTGTGAGCATATGCCCGACGCGCTCTTTTAGCTCTTCAGCACTGAAACCCATGACCTTGTAGACCGCTTCAAGTATTTCCGGCTTGTGCGCGCGAATAGAGCCACCGGCCGACTCATAACCGTTGCAGACGAGGTCGTATTGCGTCGTGAGTATTTCGCCGATGCGTTCGCCTTTCATCAGCCAGTCAAGATGCTCCGGTATCGGCATTGAGAACGGATTGTGGGTGAATGTCCAGCCGCCCTCCTCTGTTTTTTCAAAGAACGGGAAGTTCACCACCCATGCATAGGCGAGGATACCCTTTTCTTTATCTTCATCAGTGCGCAGGTCAAACTTATCAGCGCCATATTTCTCCACCGCGTCTTTATAGGAGATACGCGGGAACGGTTTCTCCTTGATGGTGTAGCCCATCGCCTCCACAACAGTCGTCACCATATCTTCTACGGCGGCCATCACGTCTTCCATCGTCACAAACGACATCTCAATATCCACCTGTGAATGCTCAAATCCACGGTCGGCGCGCAGGTCCTCGTCGCGCACGGCGCGGGCTATCTGGAAGTATCGTTCAAATCCGGCAGTCATCAGGAGCTGTTTATACTGCTGGGGCGACTGCGGGAGCGCGTAGAACTTGCCGGGGTTGAGACGCGACGGCACGACGAAGTCGCGCGAGCCCTCGGGAGTGGATTCGGTAAGGAGCGGAGTCTCAATCTCGGTGAAATCTTTTGAAAATAAGTATTCGCGACAACGGCGGATAAACTCGCTCCGCACCCGCATATTCTTCTGCATTCGCTTGGAGCGCAGGTCAAGGTAGCGATACTCCGCGCGCACAGACTCGTCAATACCGCTCGTGTCATTGGAGATATCAAACGGCATCGCCTCTGACGGATTCAGGATTTCAATGCCCTTTATCTCAAGTTCAATGTCGCCGTTCTGGCGGTCGGCCTGCGCATTCTTCTCGGGGCGCTTGTTCACGACTCCTTCTACGCGGACGACGTACTCGTTTCGGATATCCTTCGCCGCCTCTATAGCGGGACTGCCCGGGAGCACAACGCCCTGCACGAGTCCCGAGCGGTCGCGGAAATCAAAAAAGACCATTTTCCCCTGGTCGCGTCGTACATCCACCCAGCCCGAAATACTGACGGTTTCCCCGACATGCTTCCCCAGCTCCCCGATAAGCGTCCGCTCCATATACCCTATAAAATACCACACCTAAAAGATAAAAGCCGCCCACCAGTTGGTGCGACGGCTTTCAGAATAGGTGGCGCGTTACATTGTGATCGGCAATGCTTCGCGCGCTTTTGAACCCCGATCAGGACACCACCTTGGGGGATGCTTATACCAGCCACCGACTAAATCTTGCATCTTCATACAAAACTAATCTAGGGCGGTTTTCACACTGAGCTCCTGTCGTCGCTTGGTTTCGTCAATCTGCGTTGGAAAGTGAATCATCGTAATAACGAAGACCAGCCTCTATTAACCTCTGCTCATGGAGGATGGCTTTAAACCGTGGAGAGTTTGTTACTGCGCTGACCGTTCCAGGTCGAGGACTCCACGATCGGTCCCAAGTCCTTTGGCATTCTATCTGAAGTATCTTAACTATGCAACCCCTATCGCCTTGCGGACCCGTTCCATCTTCGCTTCGCTCACGGCGCGGGCTTCGCGCTTCCCTGATTCAAGGACTTCGTCCACAATACCGGAATCGTTTTTGAGTTCTTCATACTTCGTCCGCATCGGCGCGAGGTAGCGGTCTAGGTCTTCAATAAGCATCTCTTTCAACGCTTTATAATTCCCCTCGTGTTCTGCATAGATTGGCGCGAGCTCCTCTTCGCTCTTCACGAGCTTATGGAGCGCGTAGACGTTCTGCGGTCGCTCACCGCTAGAATCCGTCACGATGCCCATCACGCATCTCGCGAGTTCGTCATGGTCGGCGAAAAGCGGGATAACGTTCCCATAACTCTTGCTCATTTTCTGGCCGTCAGTACCGGGGACGACTGCCGTTGAATCGAGAATAAGCGGCTCGGGGACGGCAAATGTTTCCCCGTACAAAGAATTGAATTTCTGGGCGGTATCGCGCGCAAACTCCACATGTTGTTTCTGGTCCCTGCCCACTGGGACTACCGCCGGGTCATAGAGCAGAATATCGGCGGCCATGAGCATCGGGTAGTCGAAAGTCCCAACGCTGATTTCTTTGTTTTTCGCCTCCGCGTCTTTATATGCATGCGCACGCATGAGATACGGCATAGTGGTCAAGCAGTTGAAAATCCAGGCGAGCTCGGTGTGCGCTGGTACGTCTGACTGTTTGAAGAAAACGACCTTTTTAGGGTCGAGCCCGATAGCCAAATATCCAAGCGCTATGTGGCGAATAGATGCTCGCACCTCGTCGGGATGCCGTTGAGGGTGAGAGGTAGTGAGGGCATGGTAATCGGCGATAAAAACATAGCTTTTGTATTTTTCCTGCAATTCCACGAACTGGCGCATCGCGCCGAAGTAGTTGCCGATATGCAGGTCGCCGGTCGGCTTCACGCCGGAGACAAGGACGGACTTTTCATTCATATCAAACACGATACCACGCTTGACAGTGATGCGGAACGGCACAGTGTGAGAAGACAAAAGGCCTTGCTGCTTGCAAGGCCTTTTTGTTTAGCCCTTTGTGATGTACTTCAGGAACGATCTTCAGGGCCCCAGATTGGTAGGCGGTGGCTCATACGCAACCAGTGAGCAAACGTTATCCAAGACCCGTCAATCATTACAAAGCTTTCGCGCTTCAGTGAGAAATGCGCAAGATTGATGCCGTTTTCGTCGTGGATACCCAGAGCATCAAATACTCCGCGACCGATTTCAATAGCGGTGTCGCAGAATTGCTCGCTATTAGCCAGAACAAAGTTCAAAGTAAACTTCGTATCAATCCAGCTTTTAGTCGCTGGGGGCTGGATTCTAACCCCGTACTCATTAGGTTTGTCCTGTCCTCGGGGCGGCTTGTTAAGCCGAGCTTCAAGGTACTTCACAATTGCTTTCGAGTTCGGCTCGATATTGCCGCCGCGTTTACGACGTATGTCGAGGGTGATCTCGCCCTTTCGCTGGCCATCATCTCGTTCGCGCGGCAACGAAATGATTTGCATTTGGAACAAGCCATGAACTTGCTCCTCCGCTTTGGAGTTGAAGACCTTTGGGTCGGTGGCATTGGGTTTAAATTTGCCGTCGAGGCACACGCTCGTGCTTACCCCCATTCCAAAGCAGTCCCACATCAAAGTAACCTTGTCCCACGATTTAATTCCCATAACACTCTCCTCGTTGCTCATTAAACCTAAGAATCTAGGGGTCCGGCACCATACCAGATCATTTGGGAGCAATCTAAAATTGATACTAACAAAAACAAGAAAATAGTAAAGTTATAGCAGAATTTCCCGAAAATGGATTTAATCTCTACTGTGGTGCGCCGAGAGGGATTCGAACCCCCGAAGGCCGAAGCCAGCGCGTCTACAGCGCGCCCCTTTTGACCGCTTAGGTATCGACGCAATATGACGATTATAACCGATTACGGACTTTATTTCAAAACGAGGATATATGTTGTGCCGAGCTCGTTCTTCGGCCAGATCGCCTTTGTTTTCTTTTGTCCTTTTTACAACCCTCTCAAGAGCGATGCTTGGATCAGCATGGAGTTGAAATTTATGACAAGGTATTTCCCGCTCGCTTGCAACCTTAGTATAAAAGTCTATCTCTTCTTCATTTTTGAATGGGTGCTCAATTATCACAGACAGCCCAAGATCTAGATATTTCTGCACCATAACCATGGTCACTTCTCTCGCTACCTGATTGTCCCGGACGCCCCTTTCAAAATCTGAAACAAATTTCTTGATTTTATCGAAACCCACAATCGCTGTACGAGGCAACTTCTCTGCCAACAAACGAGTAACGGTTGTCTTTCCCCCGCCAGACATGCCATCTATGAGAACCAGAAATTGCGACATAGCGCACCAATTATTTCAAAACGAGGATGAGCGCCCTGCTTTCCCTTGCGCACGAGGGCGTGGCCGTTTGTAAAGTCGCCATTGAAGACTTTTTGGTCGGGATCGGTAATGGTCTGGCCAGAGAGCGTAATGCCCTTCCCTTGTATCAAACGGCGGGCGTCTGACTTGGATGAGGCGAGCCCGCCCGCGACGAGGGTGTCGGCCAAGGGCGAACCATCGGCGACATCCTTCTTCGTGAGCGTGACCGAAGGCGCTTCAGCGAGCACTACTTGCAACTGCTCACGCGTCAGATGTGATATGCCTCCGCCGGAGGCGGACCCGCCTCCGGCGGAGAAGAGCGCATCGGTTGCGGCGGCCGCCTGCGCGGTCGCGGCTGGGCCGTGGACTATTTCTGTCACAAGTCGAGCGAGCGTCTCCTGCGCTTGCCGCTCGCCCGGATTCTTACGGTGTTCTTCCATTAAGGCATTGATGTCAGCGAGAGGCAAGAAAGTGTAGACCTTGAGGTAATTCTCCACATGGGTGTCGGGGAGATTAATCCAGAACTGATAGAAGCGGAAGGGTGACGTCCTCTTCGCATCAAGCCAGACGGCATTCCCCTCGCTCTTGCCGAACTTCTTCCCGTTCGCGTCAGTAACGAGGGGGACGGTGAACGCATACACGTCTTTCCCGAGCTTTTTGTGGACGAGATCTACACCAGAGAGGATGTTAGTCCACTGATCAGTTGCTCCGACTTGGAGATTAACACCATATTTTTCGTGAAGAACGAAGTAGTCATACCCTTGGAGGAGCGCGTATGAAAATTCGGAGAACGAGATGCTTTCATCCGGCGTTTCAATGCGCTTCTTGATAATATCGCGCTTGATGAGGTCGTTGACTGTAAAATATTTGCCAACATCGCGCAGGAATGGGAGCAACCTTACTTTCCCGAGCCAGTCGGCGTTGTCTACCATCGTGAACGATGCTCTGCCGAGAATATTTTTCAACTGGGACTTCAGCGCGCGCGTGTTGCGGGCGACAGTCTTTTCGTCAAGCATGACCCGCTCGCCGACCTCCTTGGGGTCGCCGATTTGGCCCGTCCCGCCGCCGACGAGGAATACGAGCTTGTTACCAGCATCGCCGAGCCGCTTCATGAGGAGCACGGGAACCAAGTGACCGACATGGAGCGAGTCGGCGGTGGGGTCCACGCCGAGATAGGTCGTGCGCGGCACCGAGAGAATCGTCTCCGGCGCGGTAGATGAATGTTCAATAAGCCCCCGCGCCTTCAGCTCTTCAGCTAAATTCATGCGCGGATTATACCATTAGCGGGCGAGGAAGAAGAGACCGATGGCCGGGGCGGTGAACCACCAGAAGAAATATTGTTTTGCCGCGAAGAGGAGATCAATGGCGGGGGTGAAGCGATAGACCTCGGTCACGGGGAACACATGGTACGCGAGCGCGATGAGGAAGGTCGCGCCGAGGAGCGAGAGTATGATAGTCCCGAATATGCCGACATAGAGGAAGTCAGAGACGACGACGCGGCGCAGGATGATGTAGAACACGAGGGTTAGGCCTGCGTAGAGGCCGACTTGTGCCAAGAGCGCCGTGAGCGCGGGCGCGGTGGGCAGGTATGACATATACGGGAACGCGGCGTAGACCGCGTACCCTGCATAAAACGCCATCAGCACCGAGACGAGGGTGGCGCGCCCGATGTACCACGCAAAGAGGAAGAGGGCGGTGAAGAGAACGATGATGATGAGAAAGTCGCTCGCGGAGTTCCACGCCGTGAAGGCGTAATTCGTCGCGAGCGTATTTACCTGTGCGAGTCCCTCCGTCGCGGTCATAAGGATAGTATACAATAATGCAAATGAAAAAAGACTTTTGGAAGTGGCATAACCAAAAAGGACACCTCAATGAAACCGAAGGGACTGCTTTGTTCCACGAACGCGAAGTGTGGTGGTGCGCCCTCGGTGCAAACATCGGCTTTGAGCAGGATGGTAGCAGTGAATTATTTACGCGCCCCGTCGTCATACTCTCAAAGTTCAATCTGGATGCCTGCCTTGTCGTGCCGCTTACCGCTAAACCGAAGAAAGACAAATATTACTTTTCAGTCGGTAACATCTCCGGCCGCGATGCAGTGGCAGTGCTTTCGCAGATTCGTTTTGTTGACCGCAAGCGTCTGGCGATGAAAATCTCAACAATGGACAAAGATATCTTCCACACATTGACCAAAGCAGTCGTTAAGGCATGTTTCTCTGATTTGAACCTCTAAAATGTTTTCACCCCGCTCTTTCGAGCGGGGGTCGCGGCGAATGCCGAATGTGACTACAGTATATATGAGCCAATCTAAAAGTCAAATGAATATCAACACCCGCTATGCTTAACGAACTCAAGTATATAAGGAACATCCTCATCCGGCTCGTACTCGGCCAGCAAGCGCTTAGGCCCGGCTGTGAGGACCGCACCCGCGCCCTTGTTGCCCCCGA
>Ga0076061_122_pt1 | contig 16900 bp, 18 predicted proteins | sample RifGroB1_FD_68092 | JGI IMG/M metagenome (GOLD analysis project Ga0076061, IMG submission 68092) | Parcubacteria bacterium GW2011_GWB1_55_9
TAGCGGCTTCTGACTCGGCGCGCCCGGGCGACTTGCTCTTCCCGGTAGACCGTTCGGTCGAGGACATCCGTTTTGCGCTCACGCCTGAGAACGGCAAAGCGGAGCTCAAGGTGAAGTTCGCCGAGGAGCGCCTCGACGAAATCGAATCAATTCTCAAAGACGAAGAGGAGGATGCGACAGAAGAGAAGCTCGACGACTCAGGCGATGAAGAGGCGACGAGTACGCCCTCAGAGGCCTCTGGGGACGCGAAAGAGAATCTCTCGCGTGCACTCGACATCCTGACTATCCACTTGGCCGAGGTTCGCGGCTTGGCTTCAACGACGCCCGGCGTCGCTAACGCCATAGAAATCATTACGGCACGGCTCGTCTCGCTTACCGAAAGCGATGCACTGCCTGAAGAACTCAAGCTCCGCATCCGTAGCGACCGCGGAGGAATCGAGCTTGAAACGGAGGACGAGAAGATAAAGGTTAAAGTAGATGACGGCGAGATCGAGGTGGAAATCGAGTCCGAAGGCGAAGATGAAGACGGGGATGACGATAGTGACAATCGCGGCACCAGCGCCAATTCGGGGCCGGGGAGTTTCAATTCCGGTTCAGGAAGTACTAATTCAGGAGTGAACGACGATGATGATAGTGATGCCAATGAGGACATTAGTGACACGGATGACGATTCGGCATTGTCAGACGACGACGCTGATGATACTGACGACAACAGTAGCTCCGGTTCAGGAGACGACGGTGAGGAAGAGAATGAGGACGACAACAGCGGTTCCGGTTCTTCCAATTAAGTCATTCGAACCTGAAATAAGTGAAGCAAACAAAAGAAAAAGCACCACTTCTGGTGACGCTAATTCTTCTGGCTCCGGGAGCAGGACTCGAACCTGCAACCAACGCCTTACATTACTCCTTAAGTTTCCAAAAGGGATGGACTATATCATCACCGGTTCTCGGTGCGAGGCGCTTCCCATTCCGACATTACATCGGGACAGTACTCCCTTTCGGGATAGTCTCTGAACCTTCCCAGCTCCAGTTTTGAGTCATAATTTTCTATGAACCAAAACTGGGGCTGGGCTTGGCTGCTGATTACCCTCGTCTCTCTCGTTAGGGCTTCCAGCAATTCACCTCGTTTTCATTCCCGAATTCCTTCGGGAAGCTGCGTTTCTCCACAGGGCGCTGCTCTACCATTGAGCTATCCCGGAATGCTTGAACGCGCGCCGTGAAGCGGCGCGTGGGACCATTCTAACGGATTTGCTATACTCTTTCAATGCTTGCACTCCAGAGTTCTGCATTTGAACACAACGGAAAGATTCCCGTGAAATATACCTGCGACCTGCCTGCGCAGGCAGGTGGCGACCCCGCGCTCTCGCCGCCGCTCTCAATTAACGGCGTGCCAGAGGCGGCGAAGACGCTCGTCTTGATTATGGACGACCCTGACGTACCGAAGGCACTGCGTCCCGAGGGAGTATTCGACCACTGGGTGCTCTTCAACGTCCCGCCCGAGACGCGCGAGATTAGAGAAGGCGAGATAGTGGGCACGCCAGGAGCTACTACCAGAGGCGACCTCCGCTACACCGGCCCGTGCCCGCCGCCCGAGTACGAGCCGAGCGAGCATCGCTACGTCTTCAAGCTCTATGCGCTCTCGGCCCCGCTTACGCTCTCTGCTGGCGCGACGAAGAGGGAAGTGCTTGACGCTCTCGCGCCTCTGCTGATTGAAGAAACAGAACTCATTGGCCGCTACTCAAGAAAATAAAATAAATGTATCCCGTTAGAAATCATGTACATGAATGGCTAAAATATTAAAAACTAATTTCTAACGGGATGTACATCAAAGTATTCGTTACGCCGGGTGCCAAGCGAGAAAAAGTAGGGGAGAAGAACGATGCGCTTGTAATATCAGTGAGGGAGCCAGCGTCTAATAATATGGCGAATACCCGCGTGCGCGAGATTATCGCGATGCGAGTAGGGAAGCCGGTGGGGAAGGTGCGCATCCTGACAGGACATCGTTCTCGCGTTAAAATGGTAAGTATTAATGACTAATGTCTCGCCGTATGAATCCCGTTAGAAATAAACATTACGAATCAGCTAGCGGGAATCGAGGTTCAAGGTTGTTTATTAGCACTAATTTCTAACGGGATGAATATCACTATCAAGGCGACGAAATATACGCTCACTCCCGCGACTGAAGCGTCTATTAAAGAGAGGCTCGCCGCGCCGCTCCGCCTCCTCGGGGACAAAAGCGAGACCGCGCTGTTAGAAATAGAGATAAAGCAGGCGCCGCCAGAGGGGCGCTCCTCCGAGCCTGTCCGGCTTGAAGCTCGGCTAACTGTTGAGGGAGAAGTGTTCTATGCCGAGGCGGTGAAGCCGACGCCCGAGAGCGCGGCGGATAGGGTGCGGAGCGAGCTTGAGGCCGAGATACGCCACAAGAGAGGACGCGCGCACCGGCTCTGGAGGCGCGGTCACGCGGCAGTTAAGGATATTCTGCGTTTCGGCCGCTAATTCGTCGGCAGCTATACCAGTTCTCGGACACGCATAATTTCTTGCTAGAAATTTGCTGTGTCTCGCACCATCGTGCTCCGACACGTCCTCGACCCGGTACAGCTGCCATCCTCACCCTTTATACACCGTCTCTTTTTTCCCTTCGGGGATGACGCGGAGAACGCGGAATTCGCCTTTGGCGAATTCCGCGAGCGCGATCTTCATGCGCTTCCCGTTTTTCATAAAATACGTACCGATACTGTCGGCATAGGCGCGATACTTGTTCCAATTTTCTGTTGCTGGTGCGTCAAGCGAGAGGAGCCCGTCTTCTTTTTTAATTTTATATGCGCGCGTCGCGCCTGCCTGCGCAGACAGGCGCGAAGCGTCCTGCGGTACGAGAGTGACGTTGCTCCCCAGGTATTCGGGAAGCGTGTCAACGAGCAGTCTCGCGCCGAGTTCAATGAGCCGAGGCCGAAGTTCTCGCGCGGTTTCATCTGGCGCGATGGGAGTTGTCTCTTGTGCGAGGATGTCGCCGGCATCAAGCTCTTTCACCATTTTTTGTATCGTCACGCCAGTTTCACTCTCACCCCTAAGAAGCGCGGTTTCTACCGGAGTTGCGCCGCGATATTTCGGCAGGAGCGAGTAGTGAACATTCAGAACGCCTCCCGGGAATGCGTTGATGAGCTCTTCTGGGAAAATCTTACCGTAGGCGACACAGACGGCGTATTCGCATCCGAACGCGCCGATTGCAGTAATCGCCTTTGCATCAAGATTTTCTGGCGTCATCACGGGAATGACGTGCGCGAGCGCAAGCGTCTTGGTCGGAGAGGGAGTGAGGGCGAGACCGCGGCCCTTCGGGGCGTCTGGAGAAGTCACGACGACCGCGGGCACGAACCCGCGTTCTATAAGGAGCGCGAGCGTGTCGCTCGCGACCCTGGGCGTGCCGAAATATGCAAAAGAGTGCATAGACCCGCTTGGAATGCCTGCCTGCCCTGCACGCGCAGGCATGGCAGGCAGGCGAATGAGGTGTTCGGCATGGTCAGTGAAGAGGATGCCGTTTAAGTGGTCTATTTCGTGTTCAAATATCTGCGCCATAAGGCCGCCCGCGCCGCGCTGCAGGTGCGAGCCGTCGGGGCGGCGCGCCTTAATAGTGACGCGCTCGTGCCGCTTGGTCGTCCCGTAGACGCCGTGCACCGAGAGGCACCCTTCGTCTGCCCGCGCCCGCTTACGCGACGTCTTCACAATCTCCGGATTCACATACACTTCAATCTCTGGCTTTAAGGTTTGACCTTGAGAATTCTGGGCTAAGGTCGAACCTTGAGTATTTGGCGGCGGGGGGAGGGTGCGGTCCTTGCGTACGATGAAGAGACGCCACGAGACGCCGACCTGTGGCGCGGCGAGCGCAACGCCCTCGGGGAACTTGTCGAGCGCCTCGGCCATCTCTGCAATGAAGCGCGCGAGCTCCGCCGAGCCGAATAAACTCTCCGGCACGGGCTTCGCCACTCCCCGCAGTACTTCCGCTCCATCTTGCACGATTTCTTTCATGTGGCGAACTATACCAAAAAATTAGCGCGGCGGGTGCTTGGTCGGGTCCAATTCGTACCAGAATTTTTTACCAAAGTTTTTTGCCTGACTGCAGACGCTCTTGAGATAGTACAAGTCCTGCGTTGGTATTTTCTCCAATACAGTGCCGAGATGCGCCATCGTCATCGGCGCGAGACCAGCCGCTGGAAGAAGCGCATCAGCTCGCCGCGCTCGGTCTGGCGCTTCCTCCCCTTGGGCGCCTCCGCCCGTTTCTTCTCAAAATCGGGGAGAATATCGCGAATGGATTTCATACCTCTATTCGATACTTATGAAATTAAACATTGAAGCCGAGATGAACGGCAAGGTCCGTGTGGGATATTAGAAAGCTTGAATCGGTTGCTTGATTTAAACGTCGAGCACCACCTGGTAAAAGATTGTTTTCACTCGTCAGGAAAGCAACATTGACAACATGTTTTCCATAATCCTTAATCGTGTCGACAGCTGGGACATAGTCTTGGTCTCCTGAAACAATAATTGCAACATCATAGATATCCTTCAGTTTTATTAGATCAGTTGCAAGTTTTACGTCGACAGCTTTTTCAAAACCGAGATTTCGACGAAGAAGATCATATCTAATAGAACCTGCTCGCCGGAATTCCACTGAAGCGCAATTTTGTGCTATGCCATTCTGTACTGAAGTCCAGCCATCAAACCGACCCTGCATGCTTCTTCGGTTTTCATAGAGGAAATCGGCGAACTCATGAAGAATAGTTTCGTGTTCGGCATGGTCTACCATCGCGTTAAACTTTTCAGAGAAATCAGGACTCTTCTTTATGAGTCTAATTAAAATTTCCTTATCATGACAAACAGCGTTTAGATTTGCAGGAGCATAATCAATACTCTGAACAACGTACCAATATGCTCGAACACGTTCAGCCTGTTTTCCGGCGACCTCAGACGTAATCCAATCAAAAAATTTTGCCCAATCAGTTTTTGGCAAATAGCTACTTTGATAAAAGACTGGTGGCGGAAAGAGGTCGACTATGTTATGTCGTAAATTTTCACCATCAACAAAAATACAGACTCTTTTGACCCCATTCATCACCATAGATTAGCACTAAAATAACACTAAAACGAGTACAGGCGGAACCATGTCCGCCTGTACTCCATACTCAACGTATGTACTCAGGGCAACCCCGAGGTTATTACCAGCATAGCAAATGTTATATGAAATGCAAACTTTTCCACACCCCTTAAGCCGCCTCGATAGAGGCGCCGAGGGACTGGAGGCGCTTCACGATATCTTCGTATCCGCGGTTGATAGAGTAGACATTGCGGAGCGTGGAGCGGCCTTTGGCGGCGAGCATCGCGACGAGGATGATGGTCGCGGGCCGGAGCGCCGGCGGGCAGATAACCTCGGCGGCCTTCAAGTGCCGCGGGCCTTCTATAGAGATGCGATGCGGGTCGTGCAGGCTCGTCACCGCACCGAGGCGGTCCAGCTCGGTGTAATAGATGGCGCGCTTTTCATACGTCCAATCGTGGATGAGGGTCGTCCCCTTGGCCTGCGTCGCGATAACGGCGAAGAAGGGCAGGTTATCAATGTTGAGTCCCGGGTAGGGGCGCGCGTGAATCTTCTCGGGGAAGGCGACGAGCTCGGACGGTTCTATATGAATATCTTTTAACTTCGTGATGCCATTTTCAGACAGTCTGCTTTCAGACAAGGTAAACTTGAGGCCCATTTTTTCAAGAACCAGCAACTCAACTTCAAGGAATTCAAACGGCGCGTTCGTGATAGTTATGGCCGAACCAGTGACGGCCGCCGCAGAGATAAAGAACATCGCATCAGTCGGGTCCTCGGCCACAGAGTATGAGACATCCATGTCAATATTTTCAGTGCCGTTTATGGTGAGCGTAGTCGAACCAATACCCTCCACGCCGACGCCGATCGCACGCAAGAATCCGCACACCTCCTGCACCTGATAGTTCGCCGATGCGTATTTAATAATGCTCTCGCCGGGGATGCGCGCGGCGGCAAAGAGCGCGTTCTCGGTCGCGGTGTCGCTTGATTCAAAGAGGACTACCTCGGCCGGCTTAAGCTCGCTGTGCTTAACGCTGAACCGGTCGGTGAGCGCTTCAATCTGAACGCCGAACTTCTCAAGCGCGAAGAGGTGCGGACGCACGGTGCGGAGCCCGAGTGTGCATCCGCCCGACTGCGGGAGTTCAAACTTTTTAAAGAGATGAATCAAGGGGCCAATGAACATCAGGATGCTCCGCGTCTTCGTCGCCGCGACGGTATCAATCGTTTCCAAGTTAATTTTCTCTGGAGGCTCTATGACAACATTCGCGCCTTCCCACGTCACCGAGACGCCAATAGATTTAAGCACCTCAATGAGCCGATTCACCTCTTCAATCCGAGGCACGTGTTCAAGTGTTGTTCGCCCGCGATTAAGGAGGGATGCGGCAAGGAGCGCAACGGCCCCATTTTTAGACCGGCTGGTCGCTACGCTTCCCGAGAGCTTCTTCCCGCCGTCAACGATGAAATTCATCCCGTTAGGGACCCGACTCGCCAACGAGTCGGCAGACATCTTCAATGTCTTGTCTCTAACGGGATTCATCTCTCCTTGCATGGGGGCATTCTACCACCTATGATGGCTTTATATGAGTTTCTTCTCTCCCAAGCTCGGCATAGACCTCGGGACCACCAACGTCCTCGTCTTCGTGCCCGGGAAGGGGGTCATCATCAATGAGCCGTCGGTCGTCGCGGTAGGCAAGGCGCACGGCAAGCACGGCGGCAACAAGATACTCGCTATCGGTGCGGAAGCGAAGGCGATGGTCGGCAGGACCCCCGACGACATCATCGCGTACCGTCCGATGAAGGATGGCGTCATCGCGGACTATCGCATTACCGAAGCGATGCTCCGCTATTTTATGAAGAAGGCACTCGGTCATAACCCCTTTAAGCCGACGGTGCTTATCTCGGTTCCCGCCGGCGTGACCTCTACCGAGAAGCGCGCAGTCATTGAAGCGGCAATGAAGGCGGGCGCGAAGAATGCGTATGTAGTAAAGGAGCCGATACTCGCCGCCATCGGCGCAGGCATCCCTATCCAGGAGCCGATTGGACGCATGGTCGCGGACATCGGAGGAGGAACGATAGATGTCGCGGTGATATCTCTCGGCGGCATCGTCGCCTCTACGAGCGTGAAGTGCGCGGGCGACCGGCTGGACAGGGCAATCATTGACCACGTCAAGAAACAGCACAATCTCGCCATCGGCGACAAGAGCGCCGAGGAGTTGAAGATTAAGGTCGGCGCCGCCGTACCGCTCAATGAAGAACTCTCGCTCCCGGTCAAGGGGCGCGATCTGATGAGCGGGCTCCCGCGCACGGTGGAGCTCTCTACCAACGAGCTCGTGCAAGCGATGGGGCGAGAGCTCCGCGAGATGACGCAGGCGATACGCAAGGTGTTGCAGGATACGCCGCCCGAGCTCGCCGCCGATATCATTGACAACGGCATCATCCTCACCGGCGGCTCCTCCCAGCTCCGTCAGATGCCCGAGCTCGTCTACCGCCGTACGGGTGTTATCGCGAAGCTCGCGAACGACCCCTACTACTGCGTTGCGCGCGGCACCGGCATCGCGCTGAAGCATTTGGATACGTACCAGAAAAGCATCCTCGCAAAACAATGAAAAATTATCATGCGTTTGTGATAGAGGCGGAGGCGGAGGCGGGAATAGCGGTGGCGCAGGCGTGGGCGAGGGAACAGCTCGGAATGAAGATAGAAAATAACCCCGATGTCGTCGTACAATGCTACGGACTGCTCTCGGTTGAGGACGCGCGGCGAGTGTCTGAACTCGTCGCGGGCAAGGCATTTACAGGCGACACAAAGGTCGTCATCATCGCGGCGACTCGGGCGTACCACGAGGCGCAGAACGCGCTCCTGAAGCTCTTTGAAGAACCACCAAAAGGGACATACTTATTTTTAATTATGCCGTCGCTCGGAGGTCTTCTTCCAACCCTCCGTTCTCGCGTCCAAGTTCTACCGGCATCCTTATCAAGCGACGGTCGTCCAAAGATAAGGATATCGGACGTGGCAGAGGAATTTGTGAAAGCCAGTAAGGAGAAACGAAGTGCGATGATAAAAAAACTCATGAGCGGGAGGGATGAAGAGGAACGGCGCGAGTTGCGCGACGAAGCGCTCGCTATCGTGAACGGGATTGAAGCGGTCGTATATAAGCGCGGCATCGGCTCTGCCGATGCCGCGCTCCTCTCCGATATCGCGACCCTGCGTGGCTACTTACATGACCGGAGCGCGCCGGTGCGCATGATTTTAGAACATCTTTCACTCGTCATCCCGAAAGATTTGTTATAATCGCTAGATGAGTTACGACTTTTCAAAATTAAAGACGAATATTAAAGAAACAGAGGAGTGGCTCTCCCGCGAACTCGCGGGCGTGCGCACCGGCAGAGCGACGCCGACTCTGCTTGACGCAGTGAAGCCCGAGGTCTACGGCACGCGCACGGCACTTCGCGAGCTCGGGAGCGTCTCGGTAGAAGATGCTCGCACGCTCCGTATCATCCCGTGGGACAAGTCCATAACGAAAGCCATAGAGAAAGGAATTACGGATGCCGACCTCGGCGTCGGCATCTCCACCGACGACCAAGGGCTCCGAGTGTCTTTTCCCGAGCTTACGAGCGAACGGCGCACCCAGCTCACGAAACTCGCGGGCGACAAGACCGAACAGGCAAAGGTGACGCTCCGCTCGCACCGCACCGACGCGCTCAAAGTGCTTGAGGCGGCAGAAAAAGCGGGCGGAATGGGCGAAGACGAATCCGCGCACCTCAAAGTTGAAATCCAGAAATTCATCGACACCGGCAACGAAGCTCTCCTGAAGATTCTGGAACGCAAAGAAACTGAGATAGCTCAATAAAGAGATAATGAGCATTTTAATCTTCATTCTTGTTATCGTTGCACTCATTGTGGTGCACGAGTTCGGACATTTTGTTGCGGCGAAGCTCTCGGGGATGNATGCGCGTAGACGAATTCGGGCTCGGCTACCCGCCGCGCGCGCTCGTCATAGCGAAAAAGGGCGGGACGCTCTACACGCTCAACTGGCTACCCTTCGGCGGGTTCGTGAAGATCTACGGCGAGGACGGCCTCTCCCTCAACCAAGTTCGGGACTCTCGCGCATTCTCTGCGAGACCGCGCATTTTACAAGCATTGGTGCTGGTCGCCGGCGTCGCGATGAACCTCCTCTTCGCGTATGTGCTCATCACGGGCGCGCTCGTGGCCGGCACGCCGCGTGCGCTTTCGCCGGACGAAGTAGCGGGCGCGCGCAATAGAGAGCTCGCCGTAGCGAGCGTCCTGCCGAGCTCGCCTGCCGCGCGCGCGGGGCTTCTCCCCGGCGACTCCATCCTCGCCGCCGAAGACGGCCACTTCGTCTTTTCGGGCGCGGACCCCGCCGCGTTCACCGAATTCGTTGCCAAAGGAGAAGGGAACACAACCATCGCGCTTACAGTCCGGCACGTGAGCGGGAAGGAGGAAACGCTCTTTGCGCGGCCCGAGGCCGGCATCGTCCCTTCTGACCCTTCGCGCGCGGTACTCGGCGTGGAGGTCGCCACCATCGGCATCATGCCGCTCTCGCTTGGTTCTGCGATGATTGAAGGCGCGCATCTTACCTGGGGCGCAACGAAGATGACCGCCATCGGGCTCTATCACTTCTTCTCCGGCGTCTTCACTCTCTCGGCCGACCTCTCGCAGGTCGCGGGACCCGTCGGCATCGCAGGTGTCGTCGGAGGCGCTTCGGCACAAGGACTTGGTCATCTCTTTTCCATCATGGCGATCATTTCTATCAATCTCGCACTCATCAATCTCATCCCTGTCCCCGCGCTTGACGGCGGCCGGCTCCTTTTCGTCATTATTGAAAGCGTCATCCGCCGGCCCATAAAGCCGGTTATCGCACAGTCGGTCAACGCGGTCGGCTTCCTCTTCCTCGTCTTTCTTATGCTTGTCGTGACCGCCCACGATATCTTCCGCATCGTCGGGTAACTCTCCCCACTCCTAACGGATGCCCTATGTAATCAAATAAGACAGGTATCCACAACTTGTCGCTATAGGTACAAGTCTTGGATAGTCACAGGTGGTATCCACAATACTAGCCGACCGTCCACTATTTTGGATAGTAGTAATATATAGGGTAACCCTATGTAATCATGCTCGTCGTGACCGCCCACGATATCTTCAAAATCGTGAGCTAGACTAAACCCAATTAACGGTTGAGGTACGTCGTACTACATCCAGAGAAGGTAGCTTTTGTTCCCACGATAGTCGCCTTACAATCAATAATTCCTTTTTGCGGCAGTACAGCAAGTTCAAACGTTTGAGGCGTACTGCGACCACAATTTTGTTTTATTATATTCACCGAACCGACAGTTATAATCTGATCTTTTATTTCTGTAACTATCTCATTGGTGAGAGGCCACTGATCACATTTCATGGCCACTTCGAGAGCCATACTAGAAACACCCGAATAAAAAGAAGCTTCTGCTAGTTCTTTCGCTTGGTTGCTCGTTAGCCATTCCTTTTCCAGTTTTTGATATGTGGCAAAATTGTTCGTTGCAAGGGCTGGCGTTACTGTGGTGGAATTGCAGGAAGTTTGTCCACTTACGAGCGGAGAAGAGACGGTCGTATATGTGCGAGCAGAATCGATACATATGTAGTTCTTCTGAGGTGTGGGGACAGTTGCAGCCCATGCTTCTTTGCTGTCGTTACAGAGATAATTAATAGGTCCGACAAGAGTATGGTCTTGACCGTACAAAGGTTTTCCGTCAGTAGTACGCATTGCGCTCTCCGCTTCGCCCAGACGACCGTTTGCGTATGTAGCGCAGAAGTACTGATAACCATTTGGATTAACGGGTCCATATATTGGCGAATCGTATGGTCGACTTGACCAGCTCCAGTCCAGTATTTCCATTAGATAAGGGGACTTAACACCGATGAAATTGCCTGTTGTCGAAGCTGCCTCCAACCTTGACTCGGCGAGAGTCATGAATTTAGTTGTGGTACTGGTCGAGGGAGTTGGCACAAGCATTGTATACGCGTACGACGATCCTATTAACAGAAGAAGTACACCAATACCGATTAAAGGCACCAGTAACTTGCTACGATGTGTTACATGTTCCAGTGGCATCGCACCTTTACTAAAAGCTTGGTCTATATCAGTATCTGCCCAACCATTTGAACGCAGAGCATTTTTAATAGCATCAGGCGACATACCCTGTTGCTTTTGTTGACTGATGTAATCAAGGAGCTGTTGGTTAATCATGTCTTTTATATTAGTGTTGACTTAGAAATACTATAACACAAACACTGGGCAGTTGATTTTGCGCTTGACGCGTGCGGGGCATATACTGTCGCCTATGAGGCAGTCACAGCTCTTCACCAAGGCGAGGCGCGAAGCGCCGAGCGACGAGGTCGCCAAGAATGCACAGCTTCTCGTGCGCGCCGGCTACATCCATAAAGAGATAGCGGGCGTGTATTCATATCTACCCCTGGGCTTGAGAACTCTGAACAAGATAGTGCAGATTATCCGCGAAGAGATGAATGCGCTCGGCAGTCAAGAAGTCCTCCTCTCATCGCTCCAGAATCCCGAGCTCTGGAAGAAGACGGACAGATGGGAACAGGACGTATGGTTCAAGACATCATTGAATGTCGGCGGCGAGCTCGGTCTCGGCTGGACGCAGGAGGAGGCGATAACGCACATTGCATCCCAGCATGTGAATTCCTATCGCGATTTGCCGTTCTCGGCGTACCAGATACAAACAAAGTTCCGCAACGAGGAGCGCGCGAAGGCGGGCATCATGCGCGGACGCGAATTCTTGATGAAGGACCTCTATTCTTTCCATATTGACCAGAAAGACCTGGATGTGTTTTATGAACGGGCGACAGATGCATACCGTAAGGTCTTCCAGCGCGCAGGCATCGGCAACAAAACGTTTATCACGTTTGCATCCGGTGGCGCGTTCTCTAAGTATAGTCACGAGTTCCAGACGCTGTGCGAGAACGGGGAAGACACCATCTACGTCTCGCGAGAGAGGAACATGGCTATCAACAAGGAGGTCTTGAACGACGAGGTACTTGCCGACCTCAAAGTGTCGCGAGACAGCCTTGAAGAGGCACAGGCGGCAGAAGTCGGCAATATTTTCAAGCTCGGCACACGCTTCTCCGAGCCGCTTGGCCTCTCATATAAAGACGCACAGGGGAAGTCGGCGCCGGTCGTTATGGGCTGTTACGGCATCGGTCCCACGCGCCTCATGGGCGCCATCGTTGAAGCGCTTGCCGACGAGAAAGGGCTTGTGTGGCCCGAGAGCGTGGCGCCGTTTTCGGTGCATCTTGTGTCGCTCGGCCGCGGAAATGATGACATTTCTAAAACAGCAGATGTCCTTTATGCCGATATGACGAAAGCAGGGATTGAAGTTCTTTATGACGACAGAGATGCGCGCGCCGGCGAGAAGTTCGCCGAGAGCGATTTACTCGGCATTCCGAAGCGTATCGTGGTCGGGAAGGATGCGGTTGAAACCGGCGAGTTTGAGGTCGTTGAGCGCGCGACCGGAACGGTTGAAAAGGTCTCGCGCGAAAGACTCTTTTCATAGCCATGGCGAAGTTCTCAAAAAACGCCCTCTTCTCTAGCGACATCGCGATTGACCTCGGGACTACCAACACCCTCGTCTACGTGCGCGGCAGGGGCGTCGTCATCAACGAGCCGTCGGTAGTAGCGGTCAACGATAAGACGCATCAGGTCGTCGCAGTGGGGAAGGACGCGAAGACGATGCTCGGCAAGACGCCTGCGCACATCCGCGTCGTGCGCCCGCTCTCACACGGCGTCATCTCCGACTTTGAGGTGACCGAAGAGCTCCTCACCTATCTCATCAACAAAGCACAGGGTGGCCGGGTGCGGCTCTTCGGTCCGCGCGTCGTGATAGGAGTGCCTACCGGCGTGACCAACGTGCAGAGCCGCGCGGTGCGCGACGCAACGAAGAACGCCGGAGCGCGCGAGGCGATTATTCTGGAAGAGACGGTCGCCGGCGCCATCGGCACGAAATTGCCGGTCGCCGACGCGATCGGGACGATGGTCTTGGACATTGGCGGCGGCACGACCGACATCGCCGTCATCGCACTCAAGGGCGTCGTCGCGGCCAAGAGCTCGCACGTTGCCGGCGACCGCTTCAACGATAACATCATTGATTTTGTGCGAAGCGAGTTCAAGCTCGGCATCGGCGAGCGCACTGCCGAGGAGGTGAAGATAGCGATAGGAGCGGTAATGCCGCTCTCTGAAGCACTCTCGCGGAGCGTGCGCGGGCGCGACTATGCGACTGGCTTGCCCCGCGAAATATCCCTCACCGATGCGCATGTCCGCGAAGCGATTGCACCGTCTCTGGACGTGCTTATGGATGCTATGAAGGAGGTTATTGAAGCGACGCCGCCCGAGCTCCTCTCCGATGTTCTCCAACATGGCGTGACGGTCTTCGGCGGCGGAGCCCTCTTACGAGGGCTTCCGCAGATACTCGCGAAGATGCTCGGCGTGCCGGTGCGGGTCGCGCCCGACCCCTTGACGGCGGTCGTGCGTGGCGCGGGCATCGTGACCGAAGACCCGGAGCCTTACGAAGATTTCTTTGTCGATGAAGAAGACATTCTTAGCGAGGCGTAACGCGCTGTTATCCTCCACGAGCGTATCGTGGGGAGTGCTCGCGCTCGCGGGTGCGGTACTTCTGCTTCTCATTCGTCTTCTCGCGCCGAATCTTTTTTGGTATACGTTTGCGCCGGTGTTCCGCGCGTCAGATTTGCTGGTAGAGAAGAGCCACGCGTTTTTCAGCAGTTTTGGCGATGTGGCGGCGCTCACGCTAGAAAACGAGAGACTGATGGACGAGAATACCGTCCTCTCCCTCAAGAATCAGGCCCTGCACGAGAGAGTAAACGACCTCGCAGAGCTCGGACAGGATATTCAAGGCATCGCGGCCGGCGTCGTTGCGCGTCCTCCGGCGAGCCCCTACGATACGCTCGTCGTCGCCGCCGGCTTGAAGCAGGGAGTGGCTCTCGGCATGGAGGCGTTTGGGGAGGGAGGCACACCGCTTGGTATCGTCTCCTCTGTTTCTAGCGATTTCTCGCGAGTAACGCTCTTTTCAGCGCATGGCGTGACAACCAACGGCTGGGTTGGGCAGGCGGGTCTGCCGCTCATCATTGAAGGCGCGGGAGGGGGCGTGCTCCGAGCCTCCGCGGCGCGTTCTGCCGGCATTGCGGCGGGTGACGTCGTATTCGTGCCCGGCCCCGGGAAGTTGCCCATCGGTGCGGTGGTGCGGGTTGACAGCGACCCCGCGTCTCCCTCGGTCACCCTGCGCATCGCCCCCGCATTCAATCTCTTTTCAATCTCTTGGGTTGAATTGCGCGATACGGGAATAACGGCGTTTCCGCCGAAGGCGGACCCGCCTTCGGCGGGCGCCACTTCGGCACCATGACCCCGTTAGAAATCGCGACCGCGCTATTATTTAGCACATGACTCACAATTATTACCGGTCGCGGTCTATTTCTAACGGGGTGATGCGCGGAACTCTCACGATACTCTCGTTCATTTCGGCCGTGTTCTTCCCATGGTTGTGTACCGCTCTTCTCGCTGTCGCCGCCTCGTTTTTTGAACCACTGGTGCCGCTCGCCGTGGGACTCTTCGCCGACACGCTCTACTACACGCCGCAGGCGGGTGTATTCCCGCTCTACACGCTCTACGGAGCCGTAGTAACAGTTGCGGCGTCCTTCGTGCGCGGCCGCCTTTCAGCGAGCCCCGTTAGAGATATATGACGTTTGTGTACAATATCTCAAGCACTTTCTAATCTCTAACGGGGCGAGTATTATCAAGTGATGCTGTGGCGGCGCAGAAAGAGGAAGGACCCGGAAATCGCTCCCGACGAGATATTTCTTGACGCGTCAAATGCTCCAGCCTTCGACCGTGCGCGCTTTGAAGGACGGCTTGAAAAGCCGCTTCCGCACGGAACATTCGTGTCGCTCGCCAGCGCTCTTTCGCTCCTCTTCCTCATTTTGGTTGGGCGCGCATGGGACTTAGAGATTCTGCAGGGGGAGGCATTCGCCGCCCGGAGCGCGCATAATAGTCTTGAATCCACGATACTCTTCGCGCCACGCGGCGTCATCACGGATTTCCAAGGAGTTATTCTCGCTGAAAATGTTCAGAGAGAGGATGGAACGGTGCGCCGCAATTATCCGCTTCCTTCTCTCGGTCAGATTATCGGGTATGTGTCCAGTCCGAAGAAGGATGCGAAGGGTGTGTATTACGACGAGAAGGAAACCGGTCTCGCCGGCCTGGAGGCCGAATACGACTCGCTCCTCGCCGGGAAGAACGGCCAATTGCTTACCGAGACAGACGCGCTCGGTCGTGTCCGCTCCGAGGGCACCATCGTGAGGGCGGAGACGGGAGCGACACTGCGGCTCTCGCTTGACGCCGAGCTTGAACGGCTCTTCGCGCACGCCATTAAAGATATCGTAGACAATATGCACTTTATCGCAGGCGCCGGCGTCATTATGGACGTTTCTAGCGGTGCGGTGCGCGCCATCGTCTCGTACCCGAGCTACGACCCGAATGTCATGACGCAGGGAGGTCCGTCGGACATCATTGCTGATTATTCAACAAGCGAGAGACACCCGTTTCTTGACCACGCCGTACAGGGCGTCTACGCGCCCGGTTCTATCGTGAAGCCGCTTATCGCCTCTGGGGCGCTCACCGACGGCCTCATCACGCCGAACACGGTCATTGATGACCCCGGATTTATTGAAGTCCCTGACCCGTATCATCCCGGCGAATCGTTCATCTATAAAGGATGGAAAGCGCTCGGCCCCGTGGATGTGAAGAAGGCGATTGCCTGGTCCTCTGACATCTTCTTCTACACGGTTGGCGGCGGTTTCGGGAATCAGAGGGGTCTCGGCATTGTTCGGCTTGAATATTGGTATCGCCAGTTCGGCATGGGGAGCCTGACGGGTGTTGACCTCCCCGGTGAGGCCGCTGGGCTTATCCCGACGCCCGAGTGGAAGGAAAAAGTCTTTGACGAGCCGTGGTATCTCGGCGACACATACTTCACCGCCATCGGGCAATACTCGGTGCAGGTGACGCCGGTACAGATGGTGCGCGCAATCGCGGCAGTCGCCAACGGCGGGAAATTATTTACCCCAACGCTCCTCGCCCAGCACCAAAACAGTTTTGGTGCTGGGCTCGCGGATAAAGCGCCGACGTATACAACCGTGCCCGTGAGCGCTGACGCGCTCGCGGTGGTGCGCGAGGGGATGCGGCAGGGTGTGACAACCGCACTCGCGAGTGCGCTCAACTTCCCGTACGTGAAGGTCGCGGCGAAGACCGGCACCGCGCAGACGGGTACGCGCAATCAGTATGACAATTCGTGGGTCATCGGGTTCTTCCCCTACGACAATCCGCAGTACGCCTTCGCCGTCGTCCTTGAACGCGGGCCTGCGGGCTCGGGCTCGCAAGCAGTCAATGTGATGCAGGAACTCTTCAGCTCTCTGTATGCCCAAAACTCTGTTTATGTAGGAGGGACCGCAACGAGCACTCAAAATTAGCTTGCGCTTTAATGCGGGGCACGCCCAGCACCAAATCAGATTTGGTGCTGGGCTTGCAAGTTAGTGCTGGGCACGTACAATGCCTGCACTACTATAACTATATGAGTGATATACAAGAAAGCGTTGTCTCGCAAGAAAAATTTGACGAGATGGTGAAAGAGCTGGAGCACCTGAAGACGGTGCGCCGCACCGAGATTGCCAAGAACCTTGAGTATGCCCGCTCGCTCGGCGACCTCTCCGAGAATGCCGAGTACCAGGAGGCGCGAGAGCTCCAG
>Ga0076061_111_pt1 | contig 13943 bp, 19 predicted proteins | sample RifGroB1_FD_68092 | JGI IMG/M metagenome (GOLD analysis project Ga0076061, IMG submission 68092) | Parcubacteria bacterium GW2011_GWB1_55_9
GTCGTCTTGGACGAGGCTGACCGTATGTTGGACATGGGCTTCATTGACGATATGCGCATGATTCTCTCCAAGATGCGTAAGGAGCGCCATACGCTCTTCTTCTCGGCGACGATGGGGAAGGATATTGAACGGCTCATCGGCGACTTCCTCACGAGCCCGGTCATTATTTCAGTAAAGAGACGCGACACGCCCAGTAGCGTGGACCAAGACGTTGTCCGCATCCCGCGCGGGAAGGATAAGTTTGACGTGCTCGCCGAGCTTCTCCAGGACCGCGAGTTCAGCCGCGTGCTCGTCTTCGGCCGCACCAAGTATGGCGTAGAGAAGCTCGCCAAGGCGCTCTCGCGCAAGCATATCCACGCCGAGAGCATCCACGGCAATAAGACGCAGGGAGCGCGCCAGAGGGCTCTGGAGGCCTTTAAGACGGGCAGGGTGACGGTGCTCGTGGCGACCGATGTCGCCGCGCGCGGCCTGGATATCCCCGCCGTCTCCCACGTCATCAACTACGACCTGCCCTCCACCTACGAGGACTACATCCACCGCATCGGCCGCACCGGCCGCGCTTCTCTCAAGGGCCGCGCCCTTACGTTTGTTCAAGGAAGATAGGCCTTCGTCCAAGGCCGTTAATCGTCCGCGCGAGCATATGCTATGCTCGTTAGACGATGCGACCGCGTAACGCCATCTTTATCGGGAATTTTTTCTTTTCCCTCTTCATTGGTCTCATCACCTATATTCTGCTCCCGTACATCTCTACCTTTATGCCGGAGGCATACGCAGGGCTCGTCATAACCTGTGGAGCGCTCGTGGCGGTCATCCTCTTTCCTTTTCTCCCGCGGTTTGTCCATCGTTATGGCGCACAGCGCACCGTACTCGTGTTCGCGATTCTTGAGATGTTCGCTCTTGGGGCTCTCGCTGCGGCACCCGGCCCATTCACTGCGATACTCATCGTCGCCGCGGCTGTCATGTTACAGCCGCTCATCGCGTATGAGCTGGATATCCTCCTTGAGACGACGGTCGTTGAAGAGAATACGACAGGCCGCGTGCGCGCCATCTTCCTTACCGCATGGAATATAGCCGCCCTCGCCGCGCCGCTACTCGTCGGGGCGTTGCTCGCGCGCTCAGACGCATACGAACACGTCTTTCTTGCCGCGGCCATTGCGCTCGCACCGTTCATTGTTCTCTTAACCGTACGCAAGCTTCCGAGAGGCATTCCGCCAAAGATTTCTAGCCTGCGCAACACCCTTGTCCGCATTATGCGGGACAGAGACCTCGCCGCGGTAACGTTCGGACATTTCCTCCTGTATCTCTTTTTCGTATGGGCGCCGTTTTATACGCCGATGTACTTGCACATAGAGCTTGGCATTCCGTGGAGCGAACTCGGCTGGGTGTTCTCGCTCATGTTGTTGCCGTATATATTCGTGCAATATCCTGCCGGCGTGCTCGCCGACCGCGTGTTGGGCGATAAAGAGTTGATGGTCGCGGGATTTATTCTCGCGGGCGCCTCGTTCGCTACCATCGGCTTCTTCACCGTATCAACGCCGCTCCTGGTGATTGTTGCGGCGCTCTTTGTATCGCGCATCGGCGCGGCCCTTGTAGAGGGGATGACCGAGGGACACTTCTTCCGCCGTATGTCAGAAAAGGATGTGAACGCAATCAGCGTCTTCCGCGGCATCTGGCCGTTTACGGAATTTGTGGCGCCTCTTATTGCTAGTGCGATTCTCATATTCGGCGATTTCGAGATGTTCTTCATTCTTACCGGAGGATTCATCGCCGTCGCTGGCGTCGTCTCCGCCCTCCTCATCAAGGACTTCCGCTAAAGCCCGATTTCGGTGCTCAAGGCTAGGTTTCTTTGCGATTGGTGAGCGCGGCGCGGAGGGTCTCGGCGTCGGAGTATTCCAATTCGGAGCCAGCTACAAAATGACTATATGTGATAGAATATGCTTATGCAATTAGAAGACATACGAACAAAGGCAGTGCCAATTCTTAAACGTCGCGCGGTGAGGCGCGCTAGCATCTTCGGTTCGACTGCCCGCCGAGAATCATCGGCTCGTGATATTGATATGCTCGTTGAAATGACTCGCCCCTACGGACTTTTCTCGTTTCTCTCGCTCAAACACGACCTCGAAGACGCACTAGGGACAAAGGTTGATCTTATTGAATACTCTTCAATAAAACCGGCATTACGCGAGCGCATTCTTCAGGACGAAGTTGCTATCTTATGACAGCACCACGAGACGACAAAGTGTTTCTTGAAGATATTCTGACTGCGATCACAAATATAGAAAAGTACATAGCAGACCTATCGCTCGAAACGTTTCGTTTAGATGCTAAAACACAAGATGCCGTGGTCCGGAATCTTGAAATAATTGGCGAGGCAGCGAAGCGAATCTCGGGTTCAATGCGGCACGCATATCCAGATATAGAGTGGAAGCCGGCCGCGGCCATGCGCGAGCCGGCCGCGGCCATGCGCGACTTTCTTATTCACGAGTATCCCGATGTAGATGTTGAAGCAGTCTGGGACACCATCAAAACTGACTTGCCGGCGTTCAAAACGGGTATCACGCGCTGCTTGAGCGAAGCGCTTGGTAAAACACAATAATTCTCATCAGAACTGGCCGTACCGGCCATGACCTCTCTCAATGGCCGCACTCTCAACTTCGTCCAGGGGCGTTAAATTATGGTACAGTTTATTCATGAATACTCATTCACCAATTTTTAAAGGTGCCGTGATTGGTCTTATTGTAGGTCTAGTCTTCACCGGCTTTCTGTATAGTCCCTCGCTAGCCATGGTGGGTGCTTTATTTGGAGCATTCCCATCTGCGGCGGTTTTGGGATTCTTCACACTTATTTTTGGTTTATCCGTTAACTGGATGGATTCTAGTGTCCCAGTTTTCTTCACACCAATTCTCTATACAGTAGCAGGTTCATTCTTTGGATGGTTCGTAAATTGGTTAACTAAAAAATCTTAGGTTTCTTTGCGGTTCGTGAGCGCGGCGCGGAGGGTCTCAGCGTCGGAGTATTCCAGATGATGTGAATGTCTCAATTTTAGTCCTATAGGACAGAAATTGATACAACTGCATTAGGAAAAAGAAAAACCGACGATATGGTTATGTCGGTTTTGGTATGTGCGCACTCATATATTGGGTCTCCTTTTTCAATTGCCTACGGCCTACTTACTTATTTGTTTGAGAATAATTTGTCGGCAAGAGCTTGTTTTGCCTTGTCCGTCAAATCACTTTGTTTCAGCATCTCTTTCACTTGATACAGGTTGGCGATGAGCCGAGTGCCACCCTTGTCCTTCTTCTTGTGCATCCCTTGCGCGTGTGCGATGTTGATCAATTCTTGCACAAGGTCAGGCCAGAGAAGCAACAATTTTCGCGATTCGCGCCGGAAAGTATCGGGAGACGAAGTTTCTCGGAGAATGCCGAGCCTCTTCTCCTTCTCTTTTGCCGGTTTGGCGCGTTGAGCGGCTTCCATCTCTGCTCGCAACTGAATCTCTGCTCGCGATTCATATACTTGCTTTTCTGATGCGATTCCCGCATCGCGGAGTGCATCTTGCAACGTTCCCATCAGAGGTTCTCCTTTTAGAAAGTAGCACCAATGTGCTACCAGATATATTCAAGCATGCGTGCGTAAAAATGTCAAATCATTCAGATGTAAAAACCTCCAAAGAAATCGTGAGTGAAAACAACCTTATCTCTGTACAAAATGTCTTCGTGCCCTAAGAATTTTGCGATATCTCCATTCCATGTGACCTGATACCTCCAATCGCCGTCTTCATATTTTGAAGGACCTCGCGGTTGGAATTCTTTTTGTTTTTCGCCCGCGGACATGGCTTTCTTCAGAAAACTGAACGTTTGATGCGTAAATTCTTCGTTACCATGGTATTCCTTTTCCATACCGCCCCCGTAATATGAGGACCAGATCAGCTCATTTTTATACCATACTGTTTCTCGCCCCCATGACTGGAAGTGTCCTCCGTAGCTGTCTTTATAATAGAGATCGCCGTCCCGATGTTCCAATTCGTGGAAACCAACTTCGCTTGGTCTAATCTCTGCTCCGCCGCCGGCGTAAGTCTTTAGCGAAGCTTCACCGATGAAGCTATTTAATTTCACAATAAATTCTTTGTCCATATCTGAAAGTATACCAAAGTAATCAAGTCTCTTTGCGGTTGGTGAGCGCGGCGCGGAGAGTCTCGGCGTCGGAGTATTCAAGCTCACTACCGGTGGCGAGGCCGCGACCGAGCATTGAAATCTTCAAGTGGTCACGGTAGGGAGCGAGGAGAGAGCGCCCTTTTTGCAGATGTTTTTCAACCCTCCGCACGAGTTCCTTCTCTCGGAAGGCCCCCTTGCCGGTGAGCGTCAGCACGCCGCCGAGGACGAAGTAGCGGCCGCGGTAGGTGCCTGCACGCTCCACTGCAGAGAGGTCTTGGTCTTTTTCTACTATCATTAAAAGCGAGTCATCGCGCATTTTATCCGAACAATAATTACAAACAGTTGCGGCGCTTCCGCCGTTATAAAAGCGCAAGCACTCGGAGCACCGATGAACATCTTTGCCCAGCGTTGCGACGAGCTCGGCGAGCCTCGCGCGCTCCTCGGCGGGCTCGGCGAGGAGATAATAGACGAATCGCTTGCCCTGCCGCGGCCCGATGCCGGGGAAGCGGGCGAGCGCGCGAGCCAATTCTTCAATGTGGTCCATTAAAATTCTGCGGCGAGTTCGCCGTAGCCCGACTTATCTACCGACTGGAAGGTCGCGCGCTTCTCGTCAAAGTAGAGCTCGGTTTTTCCGGTCGGACCGTTCCTGTGCTTCTCTATAAGAATCTCTGCGATGTTCGGCCGGTCGCTCTCGGGATTCCTTTTATCCTCGCGGTGGATGAACATTACGACGTCTGCGTCTTGTTCTATGGAGCCCGAATCGCGCAGGTCGGAGAGACGGGGCTTGCCGCCGCGCTGTTCTACCGCGCGGCTAAGCTGGGAGAGCGCGATGACGGGGACCTTGAGCTCGCGCGCGAGATTTTTCAGGGAACGCGAAATCTCGGTCACTTGTTGGACGAGCGAATCAGAACTCTTGGTTGACGTTGGCGCCATGAGTTGGAGATAGTCCACGATAATGAGTCCGATGCCGCGGTCGCGCTTGAGCCGTCTCGCGACCGCCCTCATCGCGAGGATATTGTTGCCCGGCTTGTCGTCAATGAAGATGGGCGCCTTGGAGAGCGATTCAAGCGCGTCGCGGATGCGATTGAAGTCCTCTTCTTCTTTCACCGCTCCGGTGCGCAGTTTCCATGAGTTGACGAACGACTCCGCCGCGAGCATGCGGTCAATAAGCTGTTCCGAGCTCATCTCAAGCGAGAAGATACCAACGGGGACATTGTGGCGCACGGCGGCGTTCCGGGCAATATCCAAGGCAAGCGACGTCTTACCTATTGAAGGTCGCGCGGCAATAATAATAAGGTCAGAAGGGTGGAAGCCCGAGAGCAGGTCGTCAAGGGCAGGGAAGCCAGACGGCACACCGCGGATGCCGCTCTCCTTCTTAGAGAGCGCTTCAATGCGGTCCCACGCCTCGTGAATCTTATCGCCGATGGCGGTGAACGTATGCGCGGCAGAAGCGTCGCCGATAGCGTAGATGCTCTTTTCGGCTTCGTCCAGCACTTCCATCGTGTCGCGTGCCTCGTCGTAGGCCAGCTCGCCGATGCTGAATGCGGCGTCAATCAAGGAGCGCATCAACGACTTTCGCGAGACGAGGTCGGCGTAGTGGGAGAAGTTGCCTGGCGCCGGCGCCGACCCGGCAAGCTCCGCGAGATAGCTCCTGCCGCCGCCGCGCTCTAGGAGTCCCTGGTCTTGCATTCTAGCCGAGAGCGAGAGAAGGTCTATCGGCTCGCCGCGCTCGGCGAGCTCGCGCATCACGCCGAATATGAGCCGATGCTTCTCTGCATAAAAGGACTCCGGACGGATGAGGTCTAAGATATCGTGAATGGCGTCAGGCTTGAGGAGGAGAGCGCCCAGGAGGGCGCGCTCGGACTCAAGGGATTGGGGCGGAACTCTATCGGTAGCGGCCATTCCACCGAGTTTACCACTACAAACGTTTCGTCAACACTGGCCCAGAAGGCCCGTCGTCCACACGATATCCACTCTTTTCAATATCGTCTCGGATGCGGTCAGCCTCACCAAAATCCTTGGAGGCGCGCGCCGTCTCCCTGCGAACGAGCAGGTCTCTCACTTCGGAGGGCACCTCGTCTTCTGTAAGCTCTCCCACCGGCGACGGGTCAACGATGGAGAGGCCGAGATGCGCGTCGGCGTCTTCTAGGAGCCCCCACTTCTCTTCGGGCGTGTATTCTTCGCTCTTCAGAGAATCCCAGAGGATGCCGAGCGCCTGCGGGGTCGCGAGGTCGTCCCGTAGTGCGGCGAGGAAGCGGGTGCGCGCTTCGGAGGGCTCGCTTTTACGCACCGATTCTGCGGCGATGTCGCGCGACATTCTCCACAGCCGTTCAAGCGCGCTTGCGGCGCCCGCGAGTGCGTCCCACGAGAAGGAGAGGGGAGTGCGATAGTGCGCTTGCAGATAGAAATAGCGGAGCGCGAGCGGGTGGAATCCTTTGGCGACCACATCAGAGAGACATACGATGTTCCCGAGCGACTTTGACGCCTTCTCGCCGCCGGTGGTGAGGAAGGCATTGTGGAGCCAATAATGCACGAAGGTGCGTCCGCTCGCCGCTTCTGACTGCGCGATTTCGTTGTTGTGATGCACGGCAATGTGGTCCTCGCCGCCGGTGTGGATATCAATCTCTTGGCCCAGGAGCGAACGCGACATCGCAGAACACTCAATGTGCCAGCCCGGGAAGCCAAGGCCCCATGGGCTCTGCCATCCGAGTTTGTAGTCTGGTTTCCAGAGCACGAAGTCGGCCGGATGACGTTTTTCTCTATGCATCTGCACGCGCGCGCTCTTCTGTTGGGCACTCACATCAATCCCGCCGAGCTCGCCATAGCGAGGGAAGCGCGAAGTGTCAAAATAGACTCCTTCGCTGGTTTGATACGCGTACCCCTTTTGTTCAAGCGTTTTGATAAGCGCGATTTGTTCTGGGATATAGTCGCTCGCGCGGGGGAAATGCACCTCCTTCGTATCTACGTGCAGCTCCTCTAAGTCGTCCAGAAAGAGTGCGGTGTATCGGTCGGCGAGCACGTGCATATTCTCAAGCGTGAGCTTCATACCCTCGCGCTTCAGCCCTTTTGTCATCTTGTCCTCACCCTCGTCGCCGTCCGACACCAAGTGTCCGAAGTCGGTGATATTAATAACGCGGCGTACGCGATAGCCGCCCGCGGCAAGCACGCGGGCGAGCGTATCGGAGAAGACATACGCGCGCAAGTTGCCGATATGCGCGGGACCATAGACCGTCGGTCCGCACGAATAGAGCAGAACGATTCCCGGCCTTTGCGGCACAAAAAGCTCTTTCTCGCCCGAGAGCGTGTTTGTGAGGAATATTCGCGCGGCCGGGTGACGCGGCTGATTCTTTCGTTTCCCGAATATGCTCGCGAGAAGACCCATACGTCAGATCCACCGTTTCCTCGCGACGAAGAGCGTCAGTAACAAAGCTACGGCAAACATGATCCCGAGGATTATCCAAAATCCATTCGGCGTATCGACAAACGGCATATCCGTGGCTTTCATCGCGAATATCTTGGCGATAAGCGCGAGGGGCAGAAAGATGAAGCTGACCACCGTAAGTATCTTGATAATTTCGTTCTGCTTCGCGGACAATAACGCATTGTTGGTCTCGCGCATTTCGGTGGCGATAGCCCGATGCGTCTTCACGACCCGCGCGACATGCGCGCGCTCCGCGAGCATGCGGAGCGCGCGTTTAGCGAACGACGGGCCGAAGAAGCCGGTGTGGTCAAGCGCGTCAAGGAAGTTCCGCAAGACCTCTTCCTGATTCGCGAGGGCGGATTCCATATGGAGGAATTCGCGGCTGATGTTAGAGATTGAGCGTACGGTCGTCCGCTCATGGCCGTCAAACATGTCTTTCTCAACACGTGCGAGGTTGCCGGCGACATGGTTCGTATGGTCGCGCATCGCAGTGTAGAGATGCACGAAGAGGATTTCAAGCAACGTGTCGGTGGCAATAGGAACCTTCCCTGTGACAAGCTGTTGCGCTTCAAGGAGCTTCTTGAGGTGGTGCAGAGGAGCGACAACTTCGTAGCGCACGGTCAGAATAAAGTCCTTGCCGACGACAAAATCAACCTCTTGGCTCTTCGTCTCGCCGTCTCCCACGCCCTGGGTGGGGAAGTGGAGGACGAGAAGCACCATCCCGTCGTCGGTGATTGTAGTCGGCACAGGGGTCGGCGCCAGCATCTCTCGTTCTATCCGTTCGTTGACAGAGAATTCCCGCGCGACCTGCCGAATCTCGTTCTCAGTCGGTTGTTCAAGGTCAACCCAAACCCCGCCTTCGTACTCATGCCGAAATATCATGCTTCTAGAATACCATGCGTATGCTACACTGGAGGCACTATGGACTCTGGAGAACCATATCGTCGGGGACGCACCATTATCGCGCGCGGCGTTTCGTTCGCTCTCGTCGCCGCAGTCGCGTTTGGCGCCGGACTCGCTGTCGCCGACGGAGGTTCTTCTGCGTCGGTAGCCGCGCGCATCCCGCTCATCGGCGACGGTCTTGACGCGACGCCGAGCCAGAATGCCGACCTCACCGATTTTTGGAAAGCGTGGAATGCGCTTGAGACGCACTACATTACTACGCACGCATCTTCAACGGTGCCTTCGGATAAAGAGCGTGTCTACGGCGCGATAGAAGGCCTCGTCGCTTCGTATGACGACCCCTACACCGTCTTTTTCCCGCCCAAAGAAGCGAAACAATTCGCCGAGACCATTTCGGGGAGCTTCGGAGGGGTCGGTATGGAGATTGACGTGAAGGACGACATATTGACCGTTATCGCGCCCCTGAAGGGTACGCCAGCGGAGGCGGCCGGCATCAAGGCGGGCGACCAGATCGCCGCCATAGACGGGAAGTCAACCGACGGTCTCTCGACCGACAAGGCCGTGAGCAAAATTCGCGGTCCGCTCGGCACGACGGTGGAGCTCACGATTATTCGCGACGGGAAATCGCTGGATGTGAAGATTGTCCGCGATACGATCCAAGTCCCCGAGACCGAAGACGGTCTTGATTCGGAGAGCGGCGTGTACCACATTGCGCTCTACGAGTTCACCTCCAGTTCGGTCAATCTTTTTAACCAAGCATTCGCGCGGTTTAAGAAGTCGGACTCGCGGAAACTGGTCATTGACCTGCGCGGCAACCCGGGCGGGTATCTGGAGGCGGCGGTTCATATCGCGAGCCATTTTCTCCCCAGGGGCGCGAATGTCGTTACCGAAGATTTCGGCGGAAAAGAAGAAAATAAGACCCACGCGAGTCTCGGATATTCTGATGTGCCGAGAGGAACGAAGATTGTCGTACTTATTGACGGCGGGTCGGCCTCGGCCTCCGAGATTTTCGCCGGCGCCCTCCAAGACTATCGCGCCGCGACCATTATCGGCACAAAATCTTTCGGCAAAGGGTCTGTGCAAACGCTTCTGGACCTCGGCGACGGCTCATTGAAGATTACCGTCGCGCGCTGGGTCACGCCTAGCGGCCACTGGATTATGGACAACGGCGTGACGCCCGACATCGTCGTGCCGTATACGAAGGAAGACGTCGCCGCGAAGAAGGACCCGCAAATGGCGCGCGCCGTCACATTTCTGACGATAGGGAAGTAGTGCATTGCCGGCAGGGCAGGGTTTTGTTGATATACTGTTAAAAATCTAAAAATGCGCACACAAAGTCGCCCAAATGGGTTTTTACTCCATGATGTACTCGTCATCGCCATAAGCGTTGGCGTTGCTGTGTTTCTGGTGCGGACAGAGGTTCTGGTACGGATACTAACGTCCGCCCGCGAGCTGGAATTTCTGGGAAGTTTTATAGCGGGCATCTTTTTCACCTCGGTATTTACCACTGCGCCGGCCATAGTCACGCTTGGCGAGATCGCCCGCATCCACGCGGTCGTGCCGACAGCCCTGTTCGGGGCGATTGGGGCCGTTGTAGGCGACATCATCATTTTCCGATTTATTCGGGACAAGTTTTCCGAACACTTAATTGAGCTGGTCGGGCACCGGAACGTGAGCAGAAAAATGCGAACATTCTTTAGATTAAGGCTTTTCCGCTGGTTATCGCTCTTCGTGGGAGGACTTATCATCGCTTCGCCGCTTCCCGATGAGCTCGGTATCAGCTTGCTCGGCTTTTCAAAAGTTAAGATATCCCGATTCGTCCCGCTCTCATTCGCTTTCAACTTCATCGGCATCGTGCTGATAGGCCTAGTCGCTCGGGCGATATGAACGTGCTTTTAACGACCGGGAAGTAACTCGTATCCCATTTAATAAAAAGCTCCGCGAATTCCGCAGGACTTTTCGAAAGGCAGATATCCGTTATTTTACATAACCACTTTACCTTAATTCGTCCTATAGGTTATAATAAGGTAAAGTGAAAAGAGAACAGAAAAGACGGGTAAAGATGAAGAACTTGTTGTTGCGGTCGATTGCTGTGGCTGGAGTCATCAGCATCGTGCTTATGGCGCCGAAGATGACGCGCGTATTAAAAGAATTGGATCGCCCGGCCAAGAATCGCGCACAATTATACAGACGCATCACACAAGGTATCAATAGGTTGGAACGAGACGGTCTCGTTACCGTTTCTGGAGAATACGCAAAACGTCGTGTGAAGATTACGGATAAGGGCAGGGAAGTGGTAGAACAAATTGAATTCGGGGAATATGTGATAGAGGAGCCTGCATTTTGGGACGGGAAGTGGCGTGTGCTTATTTTTGACATCAGCGAACGTCGACGACGTACGCGTACTCAACTCCGCCGGTTATTAGACGGTGCAGGTTTTATGAGAATTCAAGACAGCGTATGGGTGCATCCGTATCCCTGCGACGAATTCATTTCGCTTGTCCGTGCACATCTGAAGAGCGGTGTAGGCGAGATGCGCATTTTCGTCGCGGAGGCTCTAGAATCCGACAAGTCCCTGCGAGAGCACTTCCGTCTAGGTTTACCTTAGTATATCCTATAGGTCACCGTAAGGTAAAGTGATATTGAGAAATTTGATTAATAATACGATGTGAAGTAAGATGGCAGTATATGAAAGTCGTTTTACTAAAAGACGTGAAGGGGGTCGGGCGCGCGCATGAGGCCATAGAAGCCAGGGACGGCCACGCGCTCAACTATCTCATCCCGCAGAAGCTCGCGATCGCGGCCACAGCGGCCGCGCTGAAGGAGGCGCAGGCCCGCCAGAAGCAGGTTACGGAGCGCAAAGAGCTTGACACTAAACTGCTCGCGCAGAACATCGCGGCGCTCGCCGATGCTCGCCTTGTAATCAAAGCGAAGGCCAATGAAAAGGGCCATCTCTATGACGCGGTAGGGGAGAGCGAGATAAGCGCCGCGGCCAAGGAGCAGGCGAAGGTAGACCTCCCTGTTGAGGCGATAAAGATTGATCGGCCTTTTAAAGAGCTCGGTACGTTTGATATCCCCGTCGCCGCCGGCGAAACCTTCGGCACGTTTTCCATCACGATTGAAGCGGAATAGTCTTAAACGACATCGGCGACTTTTTTGGCGATGATGCGGCCGGTGAAGTTCGTCTTACGGCGAGTGCGGTAGCTGACGGTGCCGGTAGCGAGAGCGAAGAGCGTATGGTCGCGGCCGACCGCCACATTTTCCCCCGCCTCAATCTTGGTTCCGCGCTGGCGGACAATAACCATGCCGGGCCTGGCAGTTGCGCCGTCAGCGAGCTTCACCCCGAGATATTTCGGATTTGAATCCTTGAGGTTTTTTGCCGAACCGCCGGCCTTGGTTGATGCCATAGTGGTATAGTTTTACTCAATGAGTATAGCAGACATTGGTGAGAAATGCAAAAACTTCCTTGCCAGAGTTTCGCGCGATGCCCTCATCCTCGCCATTATCGTGCTTACCGCGCTTTTCGGCTTCGGGCTCGGATATCTGGCGGGGTTGGACTCTGTTACAATATAGAAATATGAACGATGACTTGACACGCCCACCGGTACCGCCGATACAACAGGCCGCACAGCTGGATACGGTCGAGAAGCTGGCCCGCGTAGTCCACGAAGGAGGTCGGACGATGCCCTCCGAGCGTCCGCTTCTCGTCTGCAAGCCGAAAAAAATAGAGTCATGGCGCGTATTCAAGATTATGTCGGAGTTCATAGAAGGGTTTGACATCATTCGCCGCTACGGGCTCGCCGCGACCTTCTTCGGCAGTTCACGCGCCTCGCTTGAGGACGAGGTGTATCGGCACGCGACCGAGCTCGCGAGTCGCCTCGCGAAAAGAGGTTTCGCCGTTATTACCGGAGGCAGTGCCGGCATTATGCAGGCCGCGAACAAGGGAGCTTTTGAGGCCGGAGGCGTGTCAGTCGGGCTGAATATCAATCTGCCAGAATTGCAGACCTACAACCCATACCTTACCGAGAAATTCGGCTTTGACCATTTCTTCGTGCGGAAGGTCATGCTGACCTACGCCTCCGAGGTGTATGTTTATTTCCCGGGCGGCTTCGGCACGTTGGACGAGTTTTTTGAAATCGTGACACTCATACAATCTAAGAAGATTCGCACGGTGCCCATTATTCTTTACGGAAAAGATTTTTGGGAACCATTGCTTGGTTTTATTGAAAAGACGCTTTATAAGGACTATGCGGCTATTGATGAAGGAGATATGAAGCTTTACACACTTATTGACTCGGTTGACGAAGCATACGACTACATACTCGCGCACGTTTCTTGTTAGAGCGCGGTTTTGCACTTTTCCGAAAGGGAAGTGGTCATTTCGGTGATATGCTATCCCCATATGGCACGAACAAAATATTCTGCCCGGAAACTTCAAGTGTACGCGTTTTGGACCGGCTTTTTAAGCACGATTATCAGTTTGTCCCACGTCATTATCATCGCATTGAAAAAATAAAGCCTACCGCGCATGGGGTAGCGGGGGACCGAATTCATACCATTCGCACAATATATCTTTTGCGAATGCTATGCTTTAAGGTTCTGTATGAACATGATAAGCCACTGCCATATCTGTGAGAGAAGATAGAGGAGATAGCTGAAATTCTCTTGGCCGGCCGGAGAATTGACAATAGCTTCAAGGGAGATGCCGAAGAAAGAGAGGCCGAGAACGAAAATGAATACCCAGAAGACGAGGTTGAGCATGCCCCATATTATATCACATTGGAGGGGGTGCTAGAATCTCGGCATGACGAGACGAGCCACGGCTTTACAGCATTTAAAGAAAGCAGACCCGTATCTCCATAAGGCTACATTAGGACACCACACTTCCCTACCAGCGCAACTGGTCGCCAAACGGACGAGCGCTGAACTGTTCGAATCGCTTGTGTCAACCGTCGTTTCGCAACAGCTTGGCCTCGCGGCCGCAGACGCAATCTTCACGCGTGTCAAAAAAGTGTGCGGAGGCCGTGTGACCCCCGAATCGGTTTTGAAGGTTCAGCCACAGACCCTTCGGAAGGCCGGCCTTTCTAGTGCAAAGGTAAAAACGCTTAAAGCGATTGTCGCGACGGTACAAAATGGCGAGCTCAATCTACTTTCATTAAAAAAGATTTCTGAAGCAGACGCCGCAGAAAGACTCATACAGATATGGGGGCTCGGCCCCTGGTCGGTAGAAATGTTCCTCATGTTCGCGCTCGGTCGCGCTGACGTGTTCTCGTCAGGCGACCTCGGCCTCGCCCGCGCGATGGAAACGCTCTATGAACTTCCAAAGAATTCCCCGCGTGAGACGCTCATCGCAATTTCGCAGAAGTGGTCCCCGCACCGCACCTACGCATCGCTTCTCCTCTGGGCCACTAGAGATACGCGAGTGGGTCGAGATACGCGTTCGGAGGCGCGACGGGTATAGTGACGAC
>Ga0076061_127_pt1 | contig 13506 bp, 20 predicted proteins | sample RifGroB1_FD_68092 | JGI IMG/M metagenome (GOLD analysis project Ga0076061, IMG submission 68092) | Parcubacteria bacterium GW2011_GWB1_55_9
TCGCCATAGGACGAACCCGTCCTCTGGCGGGAGACCACTCTGCCACCCTTCCTTTGATTACTGCGCCGGTGATGAAGGCACCGGCGCAGTCTTGCGTGCACCTGGACGGAACCAGATAAGGTACACGATTTCAAGAATACCAATCGTGTTGATAACGAGGAGGGCGATAAACCACCACTTCTGACCACCGCGAGCGGCGTGCCAGAGAGCGTAGCCCTTCAGAACAATAGTCCAGAGCGCTACTACGAGTATCACCGGAATGAAAAGGTTCATAAACCCAGGCGCAAACGGGGAATTGAATGCCGGAAAATTTTGCAAGTATGTATACATGCGCCGCATTGTACCATACAATCATCATATGCGATATCTCGGCGTGGATTACGGGAGCAAAAAAATCGGCCTCGCCCTCTCGGACGAGGGCGGCACGATGGGCTTCCCGCACACGGTCATCCCGAATACATCAAAAGCGGTTGAACTCGCTCAATTATGAAGGAAAAGAGAATCCAATCGCGAAAGGGGCCAAAGGGCTCGGAGAAGAGGTGGCAGAGCGATGTGGCGTGCCAGTCTTCTACGAATGGGAGGGATTCACGAGTGCCGAGGCGCGTCGTACACCGACACCCGCCGAAGGCGGGCCAGCCTTCGGCGGAAAAGGAAGGAAGTCCCGTATTCCGAAGACGTACAAAAATGTTGACGCCTCCGCCGCCGCGCTTATTCTCACAAGCTATCTAACTAGGCAGAAAGGCGCCTAGGCGCTAGGCTCTAGCCATGCAAAAGGAACGCATCTCAATTGGTGAATTCAGCAAGATAGAAGTAAAGGTCGGCACGGTACGAAGCGCCGAACGCGTGCCCGAGACGGACAAGCTTCTGCGGCTCGAGGTTGATTTTGGAGAAGAAGAGAGCCCGCGACAGATTATTTCTGGCATAGCCGCGTACGTGAGCGAACCCGCATCGCTCGTGGGCCGACAGCTCGCCTTCGTAACTAATCTTGAACCGCGCACCATCCGCGGCCTTGAGAGCGACGGGATGCTCTTTGCCGTCGGCTCGGACGAATCATTCGCATTCCTCACTCCGGACAGAGAAGTGCCTCCCGGCACGAGCGCACACTGATATACTTGGAGCATGTCTCTCGCTCTCCGTGAACGTCTCCACGCCGCCTTCGCTCCGCCGCGCTACCTCGCGTTCCCATTTTCTGGCATTGACCTCTCCGCGAGCGGCGTCAAGGCGGTGAGACTGTCCGAAGGCATCCGCGGTCTCACCCTCGCGAATTATACCGAGACGCGGTTACAGCCGGGCGCTTTTACCGACGGCGAGATTATTGACCGTCCGGCGGTTGTGGAGGCGCTTAAGACCGCCGCAAAGGCGACCGGTATTACTTCGGCCAACGTGGCGCTACCAGAGTCAAAAGCGTATCTCTTTGAGACTACGGCGCAGGGCTCCAGAAAAGTTGATTGGAGCGTTTCTGTTGAACAGCGTCTTGACGAGCTCGTCCCCTTGCCTCCCACAGAGACGGGGTTTGACATCATTAACGTCGGGCATGGAGCCAGCGGAGGAGATGTTCCCATCCTTGGCATTGGCATCGCGAAACGCATTGTAGACAACACGCTCTCGGTATTTGATGAGGCGGGCATTGAGGTGTGCGCTTTTGAGGGAGAAATATTTTCAATGGCGCGAGCGCTTCTCCCCAAGGGAGACACTTCTACAACGCTTATCATAGATGTCGGAAAGACGACGACGAAGCTGGCCATAGTTGCCGAGCGCATACCGCGTTTCGCGACGACCATCGGCATAGGGGGGCATGCGTTCACTCTCGCCATACAGAAGCATTTTGGCGTTACGGAGGCCGAGGCGCGCAAGGTGAAATATGAGAACGGCATCGTCCCTGCGCCGGGGAATGAAGATTATCTGGCCGCGATGCTCTCCACCGTGTCGGCCATCCGCGATGAGATCTCCCGCCGGCTTGAATATTGGCAGAGCAGAGCGAGCCCGACCAGCGCGCATGAGCCGGTCTCGCAGGCGATTCTCTCCGGCGGAAACGCGTCAATACGAGGTCTCCCGGAATACCTTGAAGGTTCGCTCAAGATACCGGTACGCACCGGAGACGTGTTCGCCAATTTTGCGTCGCGCGACGCCTGGGTACCGGCACCCGATTACACCGAATCTCTCGCGTATGCCACCGCGATCGGCCTCGCGCTCCGCGACGACGCTGTCGTAACCGGATATGCATAACGAACTTACCAACCTCCTGCCTCCCGAGCGTCAGCGCGCGCTCTCTCGCGGCTATCTCGCTCGCTTCATCACCGTCATTGTGTTTATGGGTATCGCACTCATACTCATCGCCGCGGCACTGCTCCTGCCGTCATACGTACTTCTCGCGAAGAACGAGCATACGAAAAAAGATTATCTCGCGAACAGCAAGTCAGCGATATCTTCTGCCGAAGAAAAAGACCTCTCAACGCGGCTCTCGGTGCTCTCTGCAAATACTGCGGCGTTGATTGCGCTCGGAAAAGCGCCGTCCGCGAGCGCCGCCGTTCGCACGATGCTCGCACTCCCTCGTCCTGGCATCGCCCTTTCCGATTTTTCTTATACATCCGCCGCCGGCAAAAAGCCCGGCGCGCTCGTTGTCTCTGGCACTGCAAAGACGCGCGACGCGCTCCGGAGCTACCAGACAACGCTCCAAAACGCTCCTTTCGCGCGTTCGGCGGACCTGCCCGTTTCCGCATATGCAAAAGATTCTGATATCGCATTTACCATCACCATAACGCTCGCGCTATGAGGACCCCGATTATTCACGCAGTCATAGCGTTAGCCCTCGGCGTCTCTGCGGTGGTTGCGTACGGGATGTGGTATGCCGTCGTTAAAGCCAAGAGCGCTGTCGTCGCCGACCTGCAGAGCCAGATTGATGCGAAGAGAGAATCAGCCATGCGCATATCAGCCGCCCGCGCGGCCCTCTCCGAGATTGCAGGCGATGAAGCTGTTGTGCAGGACTATTTTGTTCCAGAGACCGGCGTCGTCGCGTTCATTGACAGTCTTGAAGCGCGCGGGCGCTCGGGAAATGCAACAGTGAGCGTCCTCTCAGTTTCAAAGGATGCCGCGGTGAAGGGGCGCTCGGCATTCACGTTCAGCATCTCCATTACGGGGACGTTTGACGCGGTGATGCGTACCGTCGGCGCCATAGAATATGCTCCCTATGCCGTATCACTGACTTCGCTTTCTCTCGGGCAGGGCGAAGCGGATGTGTGGCACGCAAGCGTCAAACTGTCTGTCGGTTCTTCGCCTACAAACGCGACAGCGAGCACAACAAATCAAAAAAGCGTGCCGAAGACTACGCCATGAACATATCCAACTCAACCGGTTCGCTGTTAAAACGTCTGCATACCGGCGCGCACATTGACCCGATGCGCGATTGGCTGGCGTTGCTCGCGTGCGCGGCGATAGCGTTAACGGGCATCGTGGTATGGAATATATGGGCGTTTGACACGATTGCGCAGGGAGGCGTCATCGGCTCTTCGACGGCCAGCACGCCGGCAGTCCTTGACAGCCCTTCGCTTAACGCCGTCCGCGCCGTGTTCGAGAGTCGCGCCGCCGAGGAGGCGAAATACAGGACGGGCGTTTACCGCTACCCCGACCCCAGCCAATAGCTTCGCAATCCGCCAATAGCTTCGCAATTAGGCGGACCCGCTTAGCTACGGAGTTGCTGGCGGGTTTGGCTGGCCCGCCCAGCTGCGTAGCTGCTGGCGGGCTTCGCTGTACAATGGCGAGTATGTTCTACGTGTATGTGTTATACAGCAGAGAGGCCGACAAATTTTATATTGGCTACTCAGCTGATTTGAAGAGAAGAATGAGGGAACACACAAGCGGTACATCGTTGTCTGGCCGAACAATAAAAAATCTGAGACTCGTGTATTATGAGGCTTGTCTGTCTAAGAAGGATGCACAACTACAAGAAAAACAATTGAAAACAGGCTTCGGCAGACAATATTTAAGAAAAAGATTGCAAAGTTCTATACCGCCCCCATAGCTTAATGGATAAAGTAGCGGACTTCTAAGCCGTTGATGTTGGTTCGATTCCAGCTGGGGGCACAAATTTCGCTTCGCTCATTTGTGTCTCTATTAAAACACGCTAGAACCTATTTTGCCCAACACCCAGCCAACTAACTCTCTCACACCTCGCAGAGCCTCGGTGCTCGCCCGCTCGCGTCTCCCGCCTTCGTCTGACTTCGGCGGGCGCGGCGCGGGGCCGCCCTTCGCCCTGCCGCTCTCATAGGGCGAAGGGCGATTTTTGATTATTACCATATTTTGATACAATAAGGTGATGGAAAATATACCAAACCAGCAGCAAAATTTTGAGGTTCCAAAAACGTACAAAATAGAGCGTTCGGAGATCGAAATTGCTAGTCGCAAGGCCGACTTGTACAAAGTTGGTTTCGGAGCTCCAGCGCAGAACGACCAAATCGTTCGTGATGCCGAGCTTGCCTTAGCAGCGATCTTCGATCAGATTGAAGATGACCTTGGTCCCGTTACTCGCGGAATCGACGACCTAGCTTTAGTCAATGGGCCAGCATCGTTGCCGGTTGCAGTGGTTATTGCAAACTCGCTCTTGCAACGGTACGGTGTCGTCGCAGTATTTGATCCCAAGATGTCGGGGTACGTCGTGTCGGCAAGCAGTAGTCCTGCTATGCCCGTCGGTATGGTTATTCCAGCTTGACCAACCTATGCCTCCTAAACAAAAATTTCCTGAAGGCACTCGTCCCGCACCAGCGGAGAAAACTACAAACGCGCCATTATCTGGAAAGGATGGACTCGCCAAATTATCGGAATCAACGAGTACCGTTGAGGGACCGAAGATAAAAGATATATTAAATACACCAGAGGGAAAAGAGAAATTTAAAGTAAAGAAAATAGTTATCGCGGGACCACCACGTTCCGGCAAGTCCTGCTTTAGGGAAGGAGCGAAACAAGCAATAAAAAATCTGCCTAACGCTCCGTACCCTCTCTTTATCACTGCCTGTCCCGACGGGGAGGGTGCTTGGTTCCAAGAGACGATGAATAAGGACCCAGAACTTGCGGCAAAACTGAAGGCGGACTACAAGTCAAAATTTACGCCAGAATTTGTAAAGAGAGTGGCCGACAGTGTCTCTAATCTGAAATTGGAACTTAACTTTATCGACATTGGAGGAATTATCACGCCTGAAAACGCGCAAATCTGCAAAGACGCAAATGCCGCGTTGCTCCTCTGTGGAGAAACTTCTGTGGAAGCTGGTTTACCAGCCGAATGGAAAACATTCTTTAGTCAGTTGAATATTCCTGTCATTGCAGAGCTTTATTCCGATTATTACGGCAAAGATGACTATGTGGAGGGTACGGGAGAAGACGGTGTTTTTCGAGCATCAGTACATCACCTTGAGAGAGGAGAAAACTTGGGCGATAGAGAAGCTATACAAAATTTTGCGCGATTCGTAGTTAATTTTGAAAAAATAGTCAACCTGTATGAAAAAGAGTCAAAATACACTTTTGGTTTATTAGATCCACGTCCCATAGACGCGGCTAAGACTGCAAATAAACAAATTTTTGCTAATGCAAAAAATGGAGCGATTGGAATTGAAATGACTCTTCCTCAATATCTTGACCAATGCACACTGGGAAACATAGACCCACAGCACACCGACGGAGATATTACCAAAGCGGCGATTGATGTTGTACTGGATATGCCTTTGCCGACAGAGGAAGTGGCTATGGTTACTGTTCGCCCTGATCTCGATTCGCTCGGCTCCATGGCGTTACTCTCTCTGCGCCAGAAGGGACTAGAAGTGACCGATGCAGTGCGGGAGCGTGCTAAAAAGATTTCAATATCCGACACATTCGCAAATGGTGAGTGGAAACCGAGTGCGCTACCAGACCGCAACAATATATGGGCAGGCGTAAACGATAAGGACTTGTCTGCTATAGCGGCGCTCGTGATGGATTTTAAAGTGCCAGTTAATCAGAGAATAAAAGTATTGGAAAAGTGGTTTGAGACAGGAGAGGAGCCAGTAGAGTATCGCGAGAGAGTAAAGAAAGACAGAATGAGTATCGTCGATGCTCTGGAAAAGGGAGACATCAAACACTCGGTAGTTGGTAACGGCGAGATTGCCGTAGTTGAATCAAGAAGTGGTGCCGGTACCGCTATTGGCTACTCGTTAGCCCCAACCGTCGTCGTCACCAACCCACAGTTTAGTTTCCAAGGTGCCGAACCGATTGTTAAGCACACCATTTGCCAATATAAACTCGGATATGTAGACCTTGTTGCCGTGCTGAAAGAGTTGAATGAAATAGAAAAAGGATGGGGTGGCTCACCGACCATTATTGGTAGCCCCCAAGGCGTTTCGTCAACAATTCCCCAAGAAAAAATAGTTGAGATAGTCTCAAAACATTTGTTGAAAACGTAATTAGGGAAGCGTTTTATAGAGACTTAAGAATATCTCTGCCTCCAGCCTCGCCATTCTTTCGTTATAGACGATGAAGGCCACTTCGTTTTCAAAGTCAATAAAAGCGATTTTATTTTTGTAGATTATTTTGACGACATTGAAAACGTCATAGTCTCCTTTGAGGACTTTCACAAAACGCTCTAGTTTTGGCTTTTTTCTTTGTGACCCCTCTTCATTCGTGATAACAAGACGCTCCAATTTTTTCTCATCTCTGATTTGTCGGTATGCTCTCGGTAGAAAATCTTTGTACAGATCCCTCCGCACGCTGTAGCGATAGTACGTTTCTCCCTTATCGAGGGAAGTGACAACGTCCATAAAGACTCGTCCTATCCCATCCTTGCCGTAATAGGTCTCAATCTTAGGAACAATCTGTTTTTTGGAATATTCAGTGTTGAGGTTATTAACTATCGTATCCAAACTGTTTTGCGTACTTTTCACCAGTGGCTCCAATTTGTTTGGTGATGCGGCGATGTATTCTGTGCGTCGACCCCTCTTAACTTCAATAATGAGTCCTTTATTTACCATCTTAGGGAGAAGGTTGTATAGAGCCGGACGATGAATATTAGCCAAATGGGACAGATTGAGTACATTCGCCTGCCCCTTTTCCAGCAAGGTTTCGTACACAGTAGCCTCGTCCTCCGATAGGCCAAGTCGCTTCAATCCATGTATATATTTCATAAGTGTACTAATAGTATACACTTGGATAGGTATATAAGTCAAGTGTTTTATGAGCGAAAGTCAATAAAACTATACAAAATAGTACTATTTTACAACATATTTTAGCCGAAATTGGTACCGTTTCTCTGTAGGTCTTTGTTCTTTGACAATCGAAAGGGGAACCAAATGAAACTCCAAGTGAAAAATACAGAGACGGGTCAGTCGGCCGAGTGCGTGCTCGAGAATTTCAAGACGACTGCGAAGTCCTTGGGAATCGAGCAACGCGCTGCCACCAAGGTTCAGGGACAACTCAAGTGCAATGGCTTCCACGGGAAAAGTGGGACCATCAACTTCGCCGAAGGGGTTCGGGTGAACTGGTCGCTGGCTTGAAAGAAAGGCGAAGCTGGCGGCCTGTAACTGCCAGCAGATTCACGCTCACGGGAATTAGTGAAAGGAAACTCTCACGAGCACGAAAATAGGAGAAGGAAAATGACGAACATCGAATGGTCGGACGGCATCGGCTCACGCGGGCGTAGCCCGTTCCTGCTTTTCATCAGAGGGGATGAGATTATTCCCTTTGCTGGAAGCGACATCTCCGGTGTGGTTGTGGTGCGCGGCACCGATTACACCAAACAAGGCAAATGGTCGCACACCACCTACCGCCTGCAAGTGGCGGACGGAGTGCGGCACATTGCCGGACGAAGCGGTTGGGAGACTGGTCGCTTTGTCGAGGGATTGGGATCTGCCGTTGGCTGTGCTACGCCCGATACGTGGGCGGACACGGCCAAAGCTCTTGGCGTTTCGGTTCCGAGTGCGATGGAGTTCCTGCGGAGCTCGCGACCGAAGGCTGCCGAGAAGCTCGACGAAGTCGAGCAGTCGTTGGCGAAGCTGGAGGAAGTTTCCGAGCAGGAAACTGATTCCGTGATTACCACGGTTTCGTTCGGGTCACCTACTAATGCTGCCATTCGCGGCGGTTATTGGGAAAGTCCAAAATCCATTCCGGGTTATACGGCAGAAATCCGTAAGATTGACCCGAGTAATAGTTGGACCGAGGGCAACATCGCGGTCGTCGGAATATCCGGCACCGTGCTGTCGGTAAAGCACAGCTCCGGTATGCACGGCGGGTACTACGCAATATCCGTCGCCGTGATTCCAGGAACGGAGACCGAGATTCCTCCTTTCCAAACCACCCGCGAAAAGGCGGCGAAGGAAAGCGGATTGCCGGAGAGCCTCTACCACGCCTTCAACGGCAATGTGGAGCGGGTCAAAGAGTTCATGGCGAAGGTTGCAAAACTGGATGCCCAAAAGCTCGATGACCACGAGTTCTCTTGCGGGCGTGCTCGCAAGAGTGCGGAGGTGATTCGTGTTTCTGGCGACGAGGATTTCTTCCTCGGTGCTGATCCGCTCGAAGTTTGCGGATACATTGCCGAGGTCCATTTCTCGCAAGAAAGTGCGCCTGAGCAACAAGAAGTGGTTGAGCTCGAGTCGCAAGGCACGGATGCTCCCGCTTCGGTTGATGCGCTCACCACGCTCGCCAATAAGTTCAAAAAATAGGTTTCCCGTTTCGATATATGGGAAGTGTCAAAACTTCCCATCTTTATCAAGTCGGCAAGTTTAACTTGCCGACTTGTAGAGATTTGTTCTTTAACTTTATCGGAGATAGCTATGAGCAAGCAACAAAGTAACTCTGCAACAAAAAGTGAAGTGTCGTTCGTCAAAAGACTCGGCAATTGGAGCGAGCAGGGTTCGAAACTCGGCCGGAAGGCGTGCCTCGATGGATACATCCAAGGTGCTGAGAAACGCACCGACTGGGGCAACATCGACAAGAACGCCGTGCTCAAGGTTGCACAAACGGCTTTGGCTCAGTAGCACTCACGAATGGCGAGCTAGCCCTCGCCATCTTTATCGAGCTTGTAAATTATTTTGCAGGTTCGTAGAGATTTGCTCTTTCACAATACGGAGGTTCTATGAGTGATCGTCAAATGATTTCGTGTTTCAAGGGATTGGCTCCCGTATCCATGCCGACTGAATGGTTGGAAGGATTCGATGCAAAAAATGCTTTCGCCTATGTCGGCAACGAAGCTCGAATTCGCTTCCTGAATGGGAAAGCCTTCGGTGTCACCGTCCATCACAATGGGCCGGAGGTATCGAGGACTGTGCGGGCATTATCTGCGGAAGAAATGGCGGCAACGTCGTGGGGAGCATTCTGCTCGCCGTGGGAAAGCTATCAGACTTCCAAACTGTTTGGTCACGGGCCGACGACTGCTCTAGATCAGGTCGCCTGAGCTAGAAAACCATCACTTTGGCGAGCATTTCGCTCGCCATCTTTATCGGGCTCTTAAGCAAAATATGGCTTACATTATGGTTTAAAAGTCCGTAGAGATAGTTGTGTGATAGCAAAAAACTTGACAAAGTACAGTGAGTATGCTATCATAGGGCTAGCAATGAGATGGTTCTTTGAAAGGATTGTTAGGCAGGAAATAACCGAAAATAGCTTGGATATAAGGGCTTTGAGAGAGGAGCTTTTATATCCGAGCTATTAAATCGGAATTTCCTTAACCCACGCCCAAGGAGGCATACCATGAGCACATACAATGTCGCACGTAGCGCAGTCGAAGTTTCTGGTCACAAGGCCGACCTGTTCAAGGTTGGATTCGGGACCTCGGCGCAGAACGACGAAATCGTTCGCGACGCCGAAAAGGTCCTCGCCGGTATCTTCGATGAGAGCGACGACGAGCTCAGCACCACCTGCAAAGGCGGCTCGCTTGCGCTCGTGAACGGTCCGGCTTCTCTGCCGGTCGCGGTAGTCATCGCGCACTCGCTCCTGCACCGCTACGGTGCCGTCGCAGTGTTCGATCCGAAAATGTCGGGGTACGTCGTGGCCGCAAGCCACAATCCCGCCACCCCCCTCGGCATGGTCATCCCCGCCTAACAATCTCAACTAGTTTCTTGTACTTGACTATCGCGCAAGCGTAAACAGAGTACTCCTTCGATTGGAGGTCAAATCGTAAAAACCGGCGCATCTTGATTGATCGCCGGTTTTTCCTTGGGCAAACAAGTCGGAAAAACAGAAATAGGAGTCGTGTATTCAAAAATCTGAAGAGGGAGTCCTCGCCTGCGCGCATGGGCGGGGAAAGTCGGTGTGTAATCACACCGACTGGGGGCAAGCATTTGCACTCCGCCTCGGGGCTGTTTCCGCTATGAGCGTCCATGGCTAAGGACGAGCGCCGACCCTCATCGAAGTCGGGCGGGTTCGTAGCGGAAGCGACAAGACAAACTCACGAATGAAAACGAGGAGAGGGGTTGTGCGATGGGCGGACTCCGAAGGCACGAGGAGGAGCCCGAGCTGGGGAGAGGATTCCTTCCTCTCCCCAAACAAGAGCCGCCCCGAGCTCCGCTCAGCAGAGCGGAGTGCGAGGATAAGGCGGCACAAACGAATCTAGGCGCTCGTAGCCATAGCGGAAACAGCCCCGAGGCGGATGCCGAGGGGTGGATTGCCTTTGCCAATGGACGACAATTACAGAGCGGAAGAAAGCTCAGAGACCACAACTGGATTTGCATTTGGGCTGAACGGCTTGTATCCTTCTCCATGTGAGCCGTTAGGCGGGAAGATTTGAGCCGTTCCCGCCCGAGCCCTGCCGCCATTCCTTTTCAAAAAATCGTCCCCCGCCAAAAAAGAAAGCATGAGAGCGGCAGGGCGAAGGGCGGCCCCGCGCCGCGCCCGCCGAAGTCAGACGAAGGCGGGAGACGCGAGCGGGCGAGCACCGAGGCTCTGCGAGGTGGGCGGGGTCGCGGAAATTTTCAGCATAAAATTATCTGTGACCACAAAACAAAATTTCTGCTAGGATGAATTCGAGTATACGTATCGCCGTGGTGGTGAAATTGGTAGACACGCTAGCTTCAGGAGCTAGTTCCCGCAAGGGATTGGGAGTTCGAGTCTCCCCCGCGGCACAAGTAATTTTTAATATTTAACGATACAATGGTTTTTGATGCGCGGTTAGCTCAGCTGGTAGAGCAACTCATTTACACTGAGAAGGTCGGGGGTTCGAGTCCCTCACCGCGCACTTGAAACCGAATAGTATGTTATACAGGTTGATACAACTATGAGTGAACACAGTGGAAAGACTGATGCGTCTTCTGTTGCTTGCGTCGGCATTATTTTAGACGGCAATCGCCGCTGGGCGAAGAAGAAAGGATTGGCGCAGCTCTTCGGCCACCGGGAAGGGCTCATGAATACATATAAAAAGATTGCGAGGCATGCGCAGAAACGCGGAGTACAGCACCTCGTCGTCTATATGTTCTCTACCGAAAATTGGAATCGGAGCGAAGAAGAGGTGCAGTATCTCATGAACCTCTTTCGCGAAGCAGGGAGGGACCAGTTAAAAGAACTTCTCGCCGAGAACATTCGTGTACGTTTTATCGGACAGCGGGAACGGTTTGCTCCGGACCTTCAAAAACTAATGGACTCGGTTGAAGCTGACAGTGCGGGGGAAAGCGGCATGACGGCATGGATATGCCTTTCGTATGGAGGTCGAGCTGAAATCGTTGCGGCCGCCGGAGAGCTCGCCGAGAAGTCGGAGCCCATAACCGAAGAATCGCTCCGCGCACACATGTGGAGCGCAGAAATGCCCGACCCCGACATCATCATCCGTACGAGCGGCGAGAAGCGATTGTCCGGATTTCTCCTCTGGCAATCCGCATACAGCGAACTTTTTTTCACCGATACGTTATGGCCTGACTTTTCTCCTAAAGAATTTGACGCCATTCTCGCAGAATTCGCGACGCGCGAACGCCGCAACGGGAAATGAACCCCGTTAGAAATCCACGAAGTTTCTGGTTGTTAGAAAATAGTTTTACATTGAGCACATGAGCGAAATTTCTAACGGGGTGAATCTCCCGATACTGTATGAAGATGCAGATGTGGTCGCGGTCAATAAGCCCGCAGGGCTCGTGACGCACTCGGACGGACGGACGACCGAGCCGTCCGTTGCCGAGTGGGCGCTCGAGCAGTACCCCGCGCTCCGGGAGGTCGGAGAGCCGTGGGTATCGCCACAGGGCGAAACCATTTCGCGTCCCGGCATTGTGCATCGGCTTGATCGCGGCACCTCGGGCGTCATGATTCTCGCCAAGACGAACGAAGCGTATGCGTTCCTCAAAAAACAATTTGAAGACCGTTCAACTGAAAAAAGGTACCGCGCTCTCGTCTATGGCCACCCGAGAAAGGACGCAGGTGTCATAGAAGCAGAAATCGTGCGCATACGTTCAATACCGCCGCGCTGGGGCGTCGCGCGCGCTACGGAGAAGCGAAAGCACCGCGCGGCAATTACCGAGTGGCAGGTACTCTCGCGAGGCGCGGACCCTATAACCGGCGAGAAAATTTCATATCTTGAAGCGCATCCGAAGACCGGCCGCACGCATCAGATACGCGTGCACCTGAAGCATCTTGGCCACCCTGTCATCTGCGACCCTCTCTACGCGAGAGGCCGTCCCTGCCTGTTCGGCTTCACGCGACCGGCGCTCCACGCAGAATCTCTCTCCATAACGATCCCCTCTGGAGAACGGCGCACGTTTGAAGCGCCACTCCCGGATGATTTCAAGAGGGCGCTCGCCCAGCACCAAATTTGATTTGGTGCTGGGCTCGCGCATTTCTTGCCTGTGTGATACAGTGCGCGGCACATGCAGAGAGTCATCACATCGGTCAATGTAGAGGGACGCGCGAAGCTCGGGGTACGCCCGGGAGACACTGTGCGCGTCACGCAGAACATCGTAGAGCTTAAAAAGGGCCGCGGTACCGACAAGAAGGAGAAGACTATCAAGAGCGCCCGCAAGCAGGCCTTTGAAGGCCTCGTCCTCTCGGTCAAGCACGGGAAGGAGGCGGGCGCGACCTTCACCGTCCGCGCGACGCTCTCGGGCATCGGCGTAGAGAAAACGTTCCCGCTCTACTCTCCGGTCATTGACTCCATTGAAATCGTGAAGCGCTCCTCGGTGCGCAGGGCGAAGCTCTACTTCATCCGCGAGAAGGCGACCAAGGCGGTCCGCCGCCAGCTCCGGAACGCGCGTATGATGGGCGTGAAGAGCGACGAAACGGTTGTCGCAGACGAAGTTGCAGAAGTTCCGGCGTCAGAAATAGAATCAACACCGGTTATAGAAGAGAAAGTTGAGGAGAAAAAGGAAGAAGTTGTAGTATAGTATTTTTACCTGCCCGGGTGCTGAAATTGGTATACAGGCTGGCTTGAGGTGCCAGTGCCGCAAGGCGTGGAGGTTCAAGTCCTCTCCCGGGCACCAATGATCTGTACCCCAAAAAGTGGACACGGGTACACGTTTTCTTTTGTTAGCATTAACCACTAACAGAAGAATATGAGAACAACATTTTCAAGCGATGAGA
>Ga0076061_109_pt1 | contig 12904 bp, 15 predicted proteins | sample RifGroB1_FD_68092 | JGI IMG/M metagenome (GOLD analysis project Ga0076061, IMG submission 68092) | Parcubacteria bacterium GW2011_GWB1_55_9
GAGTGCAATTTCGGAACACGCGTCGACCTCCCCAGCGGGAGGTCACGCTGTCTCTCGGCTCGCAAATTTTCGCGCAACTTCCCTTCGGCACGAAAATTACCGTGCTGCTTCGCCTCCGAGACGTTCCGAAATTGTACTCGCACTCCGCTGGGAGAGGAGAGAAAAACGCGGCTTATCAACGGGTGTTGGCGAATTGGGTGGCGGATTCGATGCCGGAGGCGGCGAAGAGGCGGACGGTTTCGGCAACTTTTTTGAGAACTTTTTTCACTGCCGCTTCTTCGGCGGGCTTCCACTTCCCTATCACCTGCTTGATAACTTTTTCTTCTCCCGACACTTTCTTCGCCTGATTCTTTTTGCCGACTGCGCTGATGCCGATGCGAATGCGCGCGAATGCGTCGGTTTTAATCGCGCGCATAACGCTTTCCACGCCCTTGTGTCCTCCACTCCCGCGCCCGAACACCATTTTCAGCGCGCCCACCGACAAATCCAGGTCGTCGTGGACGACCAACAGATTTTTTGCCGCCTTCGGCGACTTCACGAATGCACTCACGGCTTTGCCAGAAGCATTCATCATCGTCTCCGGCAACACAAGAGTGCCAAGGGCGCCCCTTGCCACAAGAGCGTTCGCTGTCTTATTGAAAACAAAGTCAGCAAGGCCTTCTTGCTTCGCGAGAAGCTCCACTGCGCTCCTGCCGGCATTGTGCCGCGTCTTCTCATACTCCTTGCCCGGGTTTCCGAGGCCAACGATGACGAGTGCCATGCGGGAATCATATCACGCGAGCGAGTCAACGATGCGAGAAACTTGCGCTCTGCGAACAAGCGCGTACAATGCCTCCATGTCTGACACCGGAAAGGGTCTCTTGAAGGATCTTTTCACACTCGCGTTCCTTATTGTGGTCGTGGTCATCCCAATTCGCGTTTTTATCGTGTCGCCGTTCGTCGTTGACGGCGATTCTATGCATCCGACCTTTGAGAACCTGGATTATCTTATCGTTGATGAGTTCCTGTATTACTTCCGCGCACCCGCGCGCGGCGATGTCGTCGTATTCCGCTACCCGAACAACCCTTCTATCTTCTACATCAAGCGCATCATCGGACTCCCGGGCGAAACGGTCTCTATCTCTCGCGGCGTCATCACCGTTACGACCTCCGCGGGAGAGAGCCTGGCGCTTGCCGAGCCTTATATCGTGAACGAAGACGCGACGTATACTAAAAATGTCTCTCTGAATCCAGGAGAATATTTCGTGCTGGGCGATAATCGTCCCAACAGTTCTGACAGTCGCATCTGGGGTCCTCTGCCGAGAGAGAATATTATCGGCCGCGTCGACCTGCGATTGCTCCCCGTCAAGAATGTCGACTTCTTTCCCGGTGCAACAGCCTACTCTCCTACGAATGCTGGTGCGGCAATCCCCGTAACGCCATGACCCATTCAGTGCTATTCAGAGTCATAGTGAGTCCTATTGAACTATGATGCGCGACCTTATCCCGGTTGAAGAACTTTTGAATAAAGCCTCTGCGGTTGGTCAATATTACGGATTTACTCCCCTATCGGCGCTCACAGCCCGCGCGCGCGGGAGCGCGCGGCCGAAAGCGGGTTACCCCGAGACGCTCGCTCATCTCGCTCTTGACCCAGTCGCCGAGACAGTCGCGAGCTTCTTGAAGCATTGCCAGAACACCTCGTGTGCGCCGACTCTGCGACAGCCTCTCTTCATCTGGCACACCAACATCACGCCGGGCCGTCCGACGCCCAAGAGAGTGACCATACAATTCCACGCGCTCGGCACCGACCGCGCGCTCGCCGACGCGGTCGTTATCCGCGCGCTCTCTGCGCTCGCGCGCGACCTCTTCCGCGAAGAGCCTGTCGTGAGAATTAATTCAATGGGAGACAAAGAGACCCGCGCGCGCTACGCGCGCGAGCTCTCCTCCTTCTTTAAGAAACGCGCGGAGACGCTCCCTGAAGAGTGCATCACCTGCGCCAAACAAGACGCGCTACTCGCCGCCGAGATTGCCATAGAGCGCGAATGCGCCGAGGATATGCCCGCGTCAAGCGAACACCTCTCGGACGCGAGCCGCAAACGTTTTGAAGATTTGCTTGAATATCTTGAAATGATCGGGACATCTTACGAACTCGCGCGCCACCTCATCAGCCGCGGCAATATCTGGAACGATACGTGTTTTGAGCTCATCGCTGGCGGCCGCCGCGTGGCGTGGGGCTCGCGCTACAACGACCTCGTGCGCCATTTCTTCCCCTCTGCTCCGTTCAACGCGACGGGCGCGGTACTCACCGTGGCGAGCGAGGGAACAGTGGTGAAGCCTGCCCGGTCAAGGAAGAAGTCGTCCGCGCGACTGCGATTCTCTTTTGTACACATCGGCGACGAAGCGAAGCGACTCTCCATCGGCCTTGCAGAAGAATTCCGGCATGCGCGCGTGTCTCTCACCCAGAATATCGGCGTTGAATCGCTCACCGAACAGCTCCACCTCGCCGAGCGCCGCGGCTCTCCCTACCTGCTCATCATGGGACGCAAGGAGGCGCTGGAGAACTCCGTCATCGTGCGCAACCGTAAGACCCAAGAACAGGTCATCCTCCCTCTCACCGGCCTCACCGAACGCCTCAAATCGTTTGCATAGACAAAATAAAATTTACGTTATACAGTTGCGGCTGGATCTTTTGGGGAGAACCCTATGACGACTGGAACAGCAGTGGGCGCTACCGCAAAAACGGCACTGGTGCCTGCAACGACCCGGCCCGCCTGTCCTTTCTACGGCTTCGTGAGAATGGGAGGAATACTCCTGGATTGCAAAGGGAACGGTTGTGGTTTCGCCGGCGGACATCATCCATGCACGATGGAGATGAGCCGGATGACTGTGAACTGGAAGAACTGCAGGCGTTTCAATCACGATGGAAATCGAGAGGTGATTGAGTATGCGCTTGAGCACTGCCAAATCTTTCCGGACGAATTGCATCCGCCAGGCGCGCGCAAATGGAAAGGTATTGGCCTGCGCGAGTGGTATCAACTCATCGTGCGCGAATAAGAATCCCCTCCTTATGCACCACACGCCCGCGAGTACGCGGGCGTTGTTTTTTGTTTTTACATGTACCTTCATTTACGCTATAGCGTTAAATAAGGTACACAAAATCCATTTTATACTTGTATCAATTTTTGTCCTATAGGATAGAAATTGATACATACGGTTTTTGCTTCGCCGGCCTCGCCGAACGCCTCAAGTCATTCGCGTGACAAAATAATTTCGAGGGAGTAGTGTTGCGAGTAGACCGGGGCTGTGTTCTCGGGATGAAGGAGTATGTCATGGAACAGGTAAAGTCTGCCTCTTGCTTTAATTCTTTGGCAGAGAAAATACTTCTCCGGGGTCTTACCGCAGAAGAACTGCCAAAACTTGCGGTCCTTAAGCCAGGGAAAACTTTTGGCGATTTTAAGAAAGCCTGGGAAACACCAGCACCAAATGAAACCGGCCAGTTCACCCACGAAGCGGTCGTCGCACGTCAAGCACGAAGGTTGTTTTTGGCGGACGTATTTGAAAGGTCACTGGTACCGGATGATGGATTTTAGCCAGCTGGTTTTGATTGCGCTTCACGCCCGCTACCCACGCGGGCGTTGTTTTTATATCATACAGATGCTAGAGTCATGCAATCATGACAGCAGACACGAGAGTAGAGGTCCGGCGCGGGAAGAACGAGAGTTCCACCGCGCTCATCCGCCGATTTACCCGCCGGGCGCAGGGCTTGGGTCTCGTGCGTGAGATGCGCGACCGCCGCTACTTCAAGCGCACGAAGTCTAAGAATGTCGGGCTGAAGCGCGCGCTCATCAACAAAGCGCGCCGCGAGACCTACAATGAGCTCGTGAAGCTCGGCAAGATTGACCCGGCCGCAAAGAAGGTGCGCAAGGGTGGCAGGCGCTAAAGGATGGCTGTAGCCATAAAGAACCTTGCGCGGCGTCGTCTGACGACGCCGCGCATTGTATTTTCTGACATCGCGGCGTCCGTCCTTCCAGAGTGGGACATCTCGCTCGTCTTCCTCGGTCCGGCGAAAGCGCGGACGCTCAATAAGCAACTGCGTAAAAGGGATTATGTTCCCAGCGTGCTCTCGTACGTTGTCGGGAAGAAAAGCGGCGAAATAATCATATGCCCGAGCGAAGCCGCTAGGCAGTCTCCCTCTTTCCAGCTTCCAGCTTCTAGCTTCCAGCTTCTATTATTTATCCACGGCGCACTGCACATAAAAGGATGGGCGCATGGTGCTAAAATGGAGAAATGCGAACAAGCTCTCTTGGTAACCCATGGCTCGACGAATAGCAACCGGCATAGATATCGGCACGTACCAAGTGAAGATGGTCGTCGTCGAAGAACTCGCCGATAGGCGTAGCGGACGGCAGTTGCGCATCCTCGGCACCGGTCTCGCAGAGTCCAAAGGCCTACGGCACGGCTATATCGTTAATAAAGAAGAGGTTTCTGCGAGCATCGTTGAAGCGAAGCGCCAGGCGGAGTCTATCGCCCGCGTGCCGATACGCGCCGCCTTCCTCGCCATCGGCGGCATCTCGCTGGACGAAGCGCGCGCCACTGGGTTCGCGATTATCTCGCGCGCCGACCAAGAGATAACGGCGCTTGACCTAGAAAAAGCGGGGAAGGCGGCGCGCGAGGCGGCGGCGCCAGGATTCCTGAATCGGCACGTACTCCACAGCATTCCGCTTGAATATCGCATTGACGGTTCTAAGGTGCTCGGCGACCCGCTCGGGATGAAAGGCGTTCGGCTTGAAGTGGATTATCTCTTCGTGACCTGCCTCGCCCAGCATGAGGACGCGCTCTTTAAGGCCGTAGAAGATGCGGATATTGAAATCATTGACCACATGGCGTCTCCGCTTGCTGGTTCTTACGTCCTCTTAGAAGGCGACCAGAAGATGAAGGGTTGCCTGCTCGCGAACATCGGTGCCGAGACGGTCTCCATCGTCGTGTATGACGAAGGTATTCCCATCTCGGTAAAAGTGTTTCCGATGGGCTCAAGCCACATCACCGACGACATCGCGCTCGGCCTGCGCATCTCGCTTGAAGAAGCCGAGCGCGTGAAGGTCGGCAGGCTCTCGGGAGCGATGTACCCGCGCAAGAAAATTGACGACTTTATCGCAGGCCGCCTTCTTTCAATGTTTGCGCTCGTTGACAAACACTTGAAGTCGCTCGGGCGCCGAGGCCCCTTGCCCGCCGGCATCATTATCTCGGGCGGCGGGGCGGGAGTGGGAAGCATCAGTGATATCGCGAAGGGGTCGCTGAAGCTCCCCGCGCGGCTTGCCGAATTTCGCCTCTCCACCGATTCGAAAATCCGCGACGCGACGTGGGCGGTCGCGTACGGTCTCGCGCTCTGGGGCCTCACGGGCGACACTGCCGCACCACCAAAAAGCCTCGGCGCGCTCCTCGGTAAGTTCTTCCGCCAGTTTTTGCCCTAGAACACGCAAGGCGTGTTTGGGCGACCAATTTTGCAACAAAGTTGGTTTAGCCCTAAAACATTTCAGTATAGTTTGTCAATATTTGCATATTACTCGCGTCTGGTATGATAGCGAACACGTCACTTTTCACATAACTTTCACTGTATGTCCAAACGCGTTGAACCAGAGGTTGAGACATTCGCTCGTATTCGTGTGGTCGGCGTCGGCGGCTCCGGTTGCAACGCGATTAACCACATGATTAACTCTAAGGTTCGCGGTGTTGAGTTCGTTGCCGTGAACTCCGACGCGCAGGACCTCCATCGTTCTCTCTCTCGGCGCAAGGTCCACATCGGCAAGAATCTCACGCGAGGACTCGGCACCGGTATGAACCCCGAGCTCGGGAAGCGCGCCGCTGAAGAAACGCGCCAGCAGGTTCAAGAAACCCTGCAAGGGTCCGATATGGTGTTCATCACGTGCGGAATGGGCGGCGGCACCGGCACCGGCGCCGCGCCGGTCATCGCGAAAATAGCGAAGGAGGTCGGCGCGCTCGTTATCGCCATCGTCACCAAGCCATTCGGATTTGAGGGCGCCCAGCGTAAGGATATCGCGGAGCGCGGTCTCGCGGACCTGAAGAAGGAGGTGGACGCGTTTATTGTTATCCCGAATGATAAGCTACTCGCGATCGTTGAACAAACGCTCTCGCTCAAACAAGCTTTTGCGCTCTGTGATGAAGTTCTGCGCGAGGCGGTTGAGGGTGTTTCTGACATCATCCGCACGCCGGGCGACATCAACACCGACTTCAATGACATCAAGGCGGTCATGGAGGGCGCCGGCCCCACGCTCATGGGCATCGGCATCGCCGAGGGCGACGAGCGCGCGAAGGAGGCCGCCAAGCGCGCGGTCAATTCTCCGCTTCTGGACATTTCTATCTCGGGCGCCAAGGGCGTTCTCTGGGTCGTCGCTCACTCCGACGACCTCGGCATCATGGAGGTGCACGAAGCCTCCAAGATTATCAGCGAATCGGTAGACAAGACGGCGAAGATCATCTGGGGCGTGATGAAGGATAACAAGCTGAAGAAAGGCCAGGTCCGCATCATCGTCATCGCGACCGGCTTCCCCGAGAGTGCCGCACACGCCTCGCATTCCGGCAACGAACGTTCTCTCTTCTCTATGTCAGCGGAGAAGCGCGAGGAAGAGCGCGGACACATTTATCATGAAGTTCTCTCCGCCAGAGGCGGCTCCGCCCCCGGCGGGAAGCAAGAAGATGAGCCTGACAAAATGGACATCCCGAAAAACGCTAAGAAACAAGAGAAGGAGGAGCCTATCGTGACCGCGATACCGCATAAACGTGAAGGAGCCCCTCCTGCTCCCGAAGACGACGAGGCGTGGGGCGCTATTCCGGCATTTCTGCGCCGACACAAAAAATAAAAATGGTAGGATAGAGGAATGTACGACCTCATTATTATCGGCGGGGGGCCGGCAGGAGTGGCGGCGGCTATTTATGCCGCGCGCAAACAATTAAAAACGGTTCTCATCACCGAAGAGATCGGCGGCCAATCGGTCGTCTCTGAAGGCATTGAGAACTGGATCGGCGCTCCCAAGATACACGGCCAGGAGTTGGCGAAACTCTTCAAGGCGCATCTAGAAGCGGTGAAGGGCGATATCGTGACGCCCGCCCTCGGCGAGCGGGTCACTTCGCTTGCAAAAACGGAAGAAGGATTTCTTGCAAAAACAAAAACGGGAAAGGAGTTCGCCGCAAAAGCGGTTCTTATCGCTTCGGGCGCCGGACGGCGCAAGCTCGCCATCCCCGGCGCCGAAAAATTTGAAAACAAAGGCGTCACCTACTGCGCCTCCTGCGACGGTCCGCTCTTTGGCGGGATGGACGTCGCCGTCATCGGCGGCGGCAATGCCGGATTTGAAACCGCGCTCCAGCTCCTCGCGTATGCGAAGTCCGTCACGCTTATTCACCGACACAAAGAGTTTAAGGCTGACCCCGTGACCGTGGGAAAGGCGCGAGCGCATCCGAATATGCGCATAATTGCTCACGCCGAACCGACTGAAATCATGGGCGACCAATTCGTCACCGGTTTGAAATATACAGACAAGAATACGAACGAAGAGAAGCAGGTCGCCGTTTCGGGCGTGTTTGCCGAGATCGGCGTGATGCCGAACACGGGATTCACGGAGAGGCTTGTGGCGCTTGACCCCATTAAGCGCATCAAGGTGGACCCGCACAATCAACGTACAAGCGTGGAGGGTATCTGGGCGGCGGGCGACTGTACCGACGAGCTCTATCACCAGAACAACATCGCCGCCGGCGACGGCGTGAAGGCGCTTGAAGATATCTATCTCTGGATTAAGAAACGGTGAGTATAAAAGAGAAACCGCCGAGTGAAAAGCGCTCGGCGCGCTCCTCACTCGGCGGCTATGACATTTTTTTGTCATCCTCCAGCAGATACAGGAGGACGACCAGGGCAGCCAAGCACATGATGGGCGACTTCTTGGTCACCCAGAGAAAGAACAAGCCAAGCCATCCGAGCGGGCTACCCCACCACAGAAATCCCCTTGCGCCATTGATCTGTGATTGCAGGTTCTCGATGCGAGTGACTTCGTCGCCATGAGCACTCCGAGTCGCATAGACAGTCTCCGTCGCTGCGTACGCGAAAGCCACAAATGAAATGCCGACAGCCCACGGCCAGTAGGGTTCCGGTGTCATGGAATACTTTCCTGCCTCCCAAATAGACCACAAGACGATACCGGCCACGTACAGGGCCGCTACAAAAGAGAGCTCAAAAGCTCTCCGAGACAATCCGTCATACATGATTCACCTCTCGGTAATTAGCCCCCCAGACATCAAAGAGCACAGGTTTTAATATACCAGAACAAGTGTCTCTGTCAATGCCGTGCGAAACCTGTGTTGAAAGTTGGCGGAGGCGGTGAGAGTCGAACTCACGATGCCTTGCGGCATACCGGTTTTCGAAACCGGCGCACTAGACCACTATGCGACGCCTCCGTATTCGCTATCCTAGCATTTCGTGGCGAAAATGATAAGGTTTTAGCAGACCCTACAATCAAGCCGAACGAGAGAATAGATGGAATTTCATTTGTTCCGAGAGAGGCGAAGAGTGTATGGTCGAGCGAAGTGAGGCCTCGTCGTCTAACGGTTAGGACATGAGCTTTTCAAGCTCAGAACGCGGGTCCGACTCCCGCCGAGGTCACAAATTCAAATATTTGCTTTTTAATACGCAATGAGCTATAGTGCTGGCAACAAAAGGGCCAGTGGTGGTCTTTTTGTTTTTTGTTCTGTCCTTATTAACGAGGAGAAAGTTGAAATGCCGAAACAGCATGGACCAGCAGTTGTTTTCGTCGCCAAGCCGTCCAAGGTCGCGGCAAACGACGACGGAAAGAAAGGTTATCTGCGTCAGTACCCGAAAAACAGCAATTTCGAAAACGTATGGAGGTGGCCGGAAGTCATGGAGGCGAAGGGCGTCAAGCCCCGCCCCTGATCCGATTGGTAGCACCTCGCAGTACCGCGCATCCCGAAGGATGCGCGTATTTTTTATGGTATAGTCCCAACGAACAGGCGCGGTTAGCTCAATTGGTAGAGCGTCACATTGACGTTGTGAATGTTATAGGTTCGAGTCCTATACCGCGCACCATGGGACCAAAAAAGCACAACAAGAAATCCTCCCAAGGGAAGGTCTATATCTACGGCAAGCATGCCCTTATGGAGGCGCTTCAGCACGCTCCGCAGACCATACGCAAGGTATTTCTCGCGCCCGACTTACGTGATACGGAGCTCCGCATGCTCTTAACGAAACACTCTATCCCGACCGCTACGCTCGCGAAGGGTTCGGGTAAAGAGCTCGTGGGGAGAGACACGGCGCACCAGGGAGTCATCTTCACGATGAACCCAGCTCCCCTGCTCATCTCGCTTGATGATTTTTTGAAGACGATTGATATGAAAACGAATCCTGCCATTGCCGTGCTCGGCGAGGTGCAGGACCCGCACAACGTCGGCGCGATTATCCGCTCGGCGGCGGCCTTCGGCCTCTCGGGCGTGCTCATCCCCGAGCATCATCAAGCCGGTGTCACGGGCGCGGTGGTGAAGGCCTCTGCCGGCATGGTCTTCCGCATCCCGCTCATTACTATCGGCAATGTGAACCACACGCTCAAAGTGCTGAAGGAAAATGGCTTTTGGACGTACGGCCTCGCTATGGACGGCAGGACGACGCTCGGCGCAGAGACCTTTGACGCGCCCGTCGCGTTTGTCGTCGGCAACGAAGGCGCCGGGATACGAGAAAAGACGCTCACCGCCTGCGACGTGACGCTCAAGGTTCCTATGCACGCGCGCACCGAGTCCTTAAACGCGGCTGTCTCTGCCGCGGTCGTCTTCTACGAATGGTCACGCAAGCATCCCGAGGCGCTCGCCACAGATATACCAAATCCATCCTATAGGATAAAAATGGTATGAAGCACGACCAACATCTTATTGCAACATCGTGCGGCGACTATGAGCTTCTTGATTCTGGCGACAATATGAAGCTTGAACGCTTCGGCGCTGTCATCGTTGCACGCCCGGAAACACAAGCTCTGTGGAAGAAACAGAATGCTCCTCTGTGGACCAACGCACACACGACTTTTACTCCGCCAACTGGCGGACAAGATAAGAAGGGCCTGCCTGCCGGTAGGCAGGGTTCATGGTATATACACAAGCCGGTTCCCGAATCATGGGTCGTCGTGCGAACAGGTCTCCCTCTCATTGCGCGCCTCACCGGATTCAAACACACCGGCATCTTTCCCGAGCAGGCGCCGAATTGGGAATGGATCGCAGCACACGTGCGCCCTAAAATGAAAGTGCTGAATCTCTTTGGCTATACTGGCGCCGCAACCATTGCCGCGGCGCGCGGCGGTGCTTCGGTTACGCATGTGGATGCTTCAAAACAGTCTCTGGATTGGGCGCATGAGAACGCGCGGCTCTCGGGTATCGGCGAAGATAAAATCCGTTGGATACTGGACGATGCACTCGCTTTTGTAAAACGCGAAGCGAGGCGCCTGCCTGCGCAGGCAGGAGGCACGAAATATGACGGCATCATCCTGGACCCTCCCGCCTTCGGCAGGGGCGCCAAGGGCGAGGTGTGGAAGATTGAAGAAGACCTCCCGAAGCTCCTTGAATCGCTCAAGGCGCTCTTCTCGGGCAAGCCCGGCTCGTTCTTCCTCCTTAATGGCTACGCCGCCGGCTATGCCCCGCGCTCTTTTGCACAAGCGGTTGAGAGCATATTCGGTATTGTAGAGGGAGAATGCGGCGAGATGCATATCAAAGAGGCCCGCGGCGAACGCGTCGTCCCCGCCGGTATCTACGTGCGCTTTGCCCNTTCGGCGACACAGCGGAATATATCCCCGTGAAGCATGGCTGGCCGGTACCAGAAGGACTTGCGGGCAGAAAAGTATTCATTCTGGATTTTTCTTATCCGCAGGAGGAGATGGATTTCATTGTGGAAACTGCGGGATCCGTCACTATCCTTGACCATCACCTCGGTGCGAGAGAAGTCGTTGAGAGCGTGCCGGAACATGTATTTGATGAGAAGCGTTCCGGCGCGACCATCGCATGGAGTTATTTCCATCCCGATACCTCCGTTCCAGCACTGCTCAAACATGTTGAAGATGGCGACTTATACCTCTTTAAACTGCCCGACACTCGCGCTGTGATTGCGTACGTATATATACGTCCGTTTGCGTTCTCGGAATGGGATCGCTTTGCACAAGAATTAGAGAATGAAGAAACACGAAAGTCGCTGATTGAGAAAGGGAGAGTCTACGCGGAGCACTTCGCTCTCTTGGTTGAACAAATTGCAAATAAGGCGGTGCTCGTTTCATTCGAAGGAATTGAATGTTACCTGGTAACCGCCGCCGACATGTTTAAATCGGATGTTGGAAATGAACTCGCACGCCGCAAGCCGCCTCTCGGTCTCATTGTAAATTTCCACGGAGATGTGATAAACGTTTCGCTCCGGAGCGATCCGAGTATTGATGTATCAGCCATTGCGAAAAAATATGGCGGCAGCGGGCATCCCCAATCTGCCGCATTCCGACTGAAGTGGGGCGACCCTCTCCCTTGGACCGTGCTGAAAGAACATGAACATCCTCGTGATTGACCCCGGTACCGCAACCTCGCTCCGCTCGGTTGGCTACGGGGCAAGGACCTCCTGTCTATGAGAATTCTGGCTATAGAGACATCATGCGATGAAACTGCAATCGCGATTCTTGAGTGCAGGGGGGATAAGAATCATGCTGAATTCACGGTGCTCGGGAACGCACTCCTCTCGCAGATAGATATTCATCAAGAATACGGAGGGCGGAGGGGTCTTCCCCGCCCTTGCCAAACGCGAGCATGCGAAGAATCTGGTGCCCATCTTGGAATCGGCGCTTGAAGAGGCGGAATTATTGCACGAAGATACGCAGGCGATACCGGAGGAGACGCGCGCCAAAATTTCAGAAATTTTGTCGCGTGAGCCCGGTCTCGCTGAACAATTTTTTGAATTCGTTACGGAGTGCGAGCCGCCCGAGATTGATGCTATCGCGGTCACGGCGGGCCCGGGGCTTGAGCCCGCGCTCTGGGTCGGCATCAATTTTGCCAAAGCGCTCGCGCTCCTCTGGGGCAAACCGCTCGTCGCGGTGAACCATATGGAGGGACATATACTTGCTGCCCTAGCTCGGGTAGAAGCATCAAGCACGAAGCACGAAGAATCAAACAAATCTCAAACTGAAAAATTAGAGGTCAAAAACGTGGAGATGCCGGTACTCGCCCTCCTTATCTCGGGCGGGCATACCGAGCTCGTGCTGATGAAGGAGTGGCTCCAGTATGAACTCGTCGGGGCTACGCGCGACGACGCGGTCGGCGAGGCCTTTGACAAGGTTGCGCGCATGCTCGGGCTCCCCTATCCGGGCGGACCCGAGATATCCCGCCTCGCCGAGGTCGTTCGCCAAGGGGCGCCCTTGGCAGCCAAGGGCGCCCCTTGGCAGAAGTTCGCACTACCGCGGCCGATGATTGACTCGGGCACCTGCGACTTCTCGTTCGCGGGATTGAAAACAGCCGTGCTGTACCTCTTAAAAAACAAACTCCCTATGAATGGACGACCGTCTAAAGATAGGGATATTTCGAAAGCGGATAAAAAAGCTATCGCGCACGAATTTGAAAACGCCGTCGCCGAGGTGCTGTGGAAGAAGACGTCACAGGCGCTTAGGGAGACCGGCGCGCAGACGCTCGTGCTCGGCGGCGGCGTCTCGGCCAACACGCACATCCGGCGGGTATTTCAAGAAAAGATGGCTTCTGAATTTCCAGATTCCAGTCTCCGGATTCCAGCCTCCAGTTTAACAACCGACAACGCCATTATGATTGCGCTCGCCGGCTACTATCGCGCGCGCCGCGAAGAGTTCGCTCCTGACACTGTCGCAAGCGGCAACCTTTCACTCGC
>Ga0076061_134_pt1 | contig 12701 bp, 15 predicted proteins | sample RifGroB1_FD_68092 | JGI IMG/M metagenome (GOLD analysis project Ga0076061, IMG submission 68092) | Parcubacteria bacterium GW2011_GWB1_55_9
AAGCGCTTCTGAATATTGCGGAAGATACCGATGTTAAAACAGACGCGCCGGCGACGCGCGAAGAGTGGGCTCGGCTCGCGCGTGACCTCGGCATCAAGGTCATACACATCGCCGAGCGCGACACACAGGAGTCGCCGGTGCCGAAGCGAATAGGGGAGTTCGTCAACACATGGTCCATTGATGGATTTACGGCCGAGGGCTGTCAGCCCGCAGAGATGGGGTGGGGCACACATGAGAAGAAAATTCCGGAGAACGGACGCACTCATGATTTCGGTTGCGGAAGCGCCATCTACTTGGAACAGCCGGGGTATGCGACGCGGGTTCGCAGTTGGACGCCTACATCCAAAGCGCAGTACGCGTGGATTATCACGCACCACGAGTCAATCGCCATCGCCGACTACCTGACGCTTAAGGAGGGCGAGAAGGCCGTGTACCGGCCGACCGTGCACTACGCGTATCACCCCTGCGACGGCGCCGTGCTCTCCTTAGACGAGCTCGCAGGCAACAATGGCGTTTTGCAGAAGGAGCAGAGGCTCATCAGTGAGGACATTCTCCCCGGCGGGGTAGACGAGCTCGGTGTGCTCCTCATGGGCCATGCGAAGGGTGCGTACTGGTACGGTTCGCGTCTCTCCATTGACGAGACGCGCAAGCTCGTACCGCACAACAACGCGACCGGTCTGCAGGTAACCGCGAGTATGCTCGGCGCGATGGTCTGGGCGATGCAGAATCCGACTGCGGGCATCGTAGACGCCGACGAGATGGACCATCAGCTCCTCATGAAGGTCGCGCGCCCCTACCTCGGCACGATGCTCGGCGAGTACACTGACTGGACTCCCATAGAAGGCCGCGGAAAATTGTTCCCTGAGCAATTTGACGCCGAAGACCCGTGGCAATTTGAAAACTTCAGAGTGTCCTAATAGAAAATCTTCGTTTTAGAAACGGTAGCGCATAATAATCAAGGCCCCAATAGCCGGCGACGCGCCTCGCGGCGAAGATGCTAAGCGCGAGCACAAGCATGACTGGATTTGACCCGACCGTTCCGGCAAGCAAGAAGTTGAGGAGCATAAAGAAGTCAAAGAATGCGGCCGCGCCGGTGAAGAGTCCGACGATGAGTCCGAACCCGATGGCGAACTCGCCGATAGCAATAGCATTTGACCACACCATGGCGTTCGGGAACACGGCATTCTGAAGGAACGATGCGTACCACGTTTGGACGCTCGGATGGCACGCCGAGGCGGCGACGGTAGAGGCGCAGACAGATTTTGCAACCGCTCCGTTTATAAAACCTTGCAACGAGGCCCCCGCATCGCTTCCGAACCATGATGGATGTATGATTTTGCTCCACCCCGCCATAAGGGACGCATAACCGACATATATACGGACGACAAACCAGAGCGGCGCGGTCGTCGTGTCAGCGGTAAAGAAATGCGCGAACGCGGATTGCCCGATGGTGTATGTCATACCCGTATTCTAGAACACGTACTACGGAGCGGAAGTGCCCTGATTTGATAACAGGCCCGTAACCTTGCAATTTTTGAGAAGGTATGCTATAGTATAAAAAGTGGTATTTAGGGGTTACCCCCGGATGCCGTGTTCCTAACGCAATAGAAGGAGATGTCAGATGGCGCTCACATCAGCGAATCGACCGATTCGCTGGCTACAGCGAATCGGTACTACCGGGTTTTGGCACGTAGCGAAATGGTTGGAGTCCCAATTCTTCGACGAGTTCGTGTACGGCACAGTCAATATCTGGGCAATAGCGAAGTTCGGGGTCGAGCTAGGAGCGTCAATGACGTTCTTCATTCTGGCTCCAATCTCTGCTGCGATCTGCCTGTTCTATCTCTATCTCTATGACCGTACGAAAAAAGATCTGTTCAGCTTTGAATCGGTCAAGGAGATCAGAGATACGGCGGTGGAACTCGGACGCTGGGAAAGCATACTCCGTCGCATCATACAGTGGGGAGATTTTCCGGCTTTCATCGTTCTTAATTGCTTTTGGCCGAACGGCGATCCGTTTATGGCTACCGTGTATCTGCGGAAAGCATCGGAAAAGTTCAGCGGACTAACGAGAAGGGACTGGGATATCTTCTGGGCATCAGTCCTTGTCGGAAACGCCTATTGGACCGTCCGATGGACATTCGTCGTAGTGCTCGTGAGCCAATTCCTCTGGCCCACATTCATTCGACCAACAATGCAATGGTTCGGACTTACTTGACCGGCGGCGGTGCAATTATGCACCCCGCCGGTTTTTCTTTTTGCGTGCATATGCTATAAATCTGATATGGATGTGAAATCAAGCCAGCCCGTTCCTTGGATTTTCTGGATCCTACTTGTCTCAGTTATTTTTGTTGTTGGACAAACTTTATATGTACAGACCTTTTCGAAAGATTATTTTTTCTTTGTCGAGGCTCCCTGCGACCCAGCTGTAAATGAATGTTACGTCCGTGACTGTAGCATTCTCGACGAGTGCCCACCAAATGATCTGGCCACCTTTCGCACTTTTCAACTCCCCGCTTCACGGTTCGAGTACTGCTCGGATAATTCTTGCCTAAATATTTGTCCTTCAGAGACATATTTTTGCGAAGAACTGCCATGCTCTGACCAAGAGGATTACTCGTGCGAAGGCCCAAAGGAGACAGAAACAACGACTGAAGATTCTGAAATGCCAGCGTCTGAAATATGACAAAAACTAAAGAACAAATGCAGTTCCCTTCCATTGTGAAAAATTCTTTGAATGGAGTAGTATCATTTCGGACATTTGATTCGCTATATACGGAACCAAGAATGGCGCTTTGGGAATTACAACAACGCAGGAAAGAAGTTGCTCTTAAAAATTTCGTGCACAAACATCTTGGCGCATTTGCTGGTAAGATTCTTGAGGAATTTAATCGACCTCGTGCGGTTCTCTTCCGACAGATTGCATCACCAACGCACGAGACCATTCGTTTTCTTAAACTTGCCAAACAAATGAAACTCAAACCATTAATTTTGGAATATTACGAGGACAAATTTGTGAGTGCGGAAAATCGCTCTAAACGAGCATTATGTAAAATGCCAATTTATCAATACACCGGTTTAGACGGCAGAGATATGGTGGAATATGAGACGGTTTGTGATTTCAATATTTCGACAGGGAAAAAATTTAAGGAGGTGGTTTGTTTGAATGGCGAGCAGCTTATCCCTTTTCACCACCGTCTGTTTCGGATAGGTACAGGACTCAATCCAAAAACGTATTCCTTTGATGCCTCGCACTGGTTTAAGTCGGTTGGTAAAAATGCCGGGGAATATTATGAGCATTTACTCGCTCTCTTTATTCGAGATGGAATTCTTTTTGAAAATTTCATACCACTCCGATCAGAAAGTGCGTTTACAAAAAAGATCGTTCTTCCAGCATTTGAAAAGCTTATCAGTACATACGGAGTTAAGCCGCTAATCATCCGTCTTTTATCGGACAACGAAGAGATGCGCCGTTTTTGGGATGCCTATCCACGCAAGATTAAAAAACATATATGGACATAAATACTTGCTTCGCAACCACTTTCGATGTTCGAACTCTCGCTTTGTACGCGAATATCGTCCCTGCGCTAACAAGCATCATTCTTGCTGGTTTCGTGCTTAGGAGCGCAGTTGACCGTTCAAAAGTGTATATGTTTGCCGGCTTCGTCGGCGTCTTTTCTCTATGGCTTCTTGCAAATAGTGTCTTGTGGACCTCAAATGATTATTATCTGGTCGCGGGGCTTTGGACACCGCTCGCCTATGTAGAACTCCTTTTCTTCCTCCTTCTCTTCTGCTTTTTCTACCTTGATGTCTTCTCCGTTATACCGCGTTGGTTAAGCGCGCTCGTACTGGTCACGACGGCAGTCTCATTTGTTATTAACGTTTTAGGAGGTGCGAGCGCAGGTTTTGATCAGGCGTGGTGCAACATGTATAACAGCGAGTTCCTCAACAACTACAATCTTGGCGTAGAGATCGTCATCTTGCTTGCGATATTAGGCCTCGGCACCTACCGGGTCCTTAAGCTGAAAGAGAAGAAGGATGAACAGATCCGGCTCACGATGATCACGAGTTCCATCGTGCTCTTCATGGGCATATTCTCCGGTTCGGAGTATGTCTCGGCCAATAGCACGGTGTATCTCGCGGAGCTCTACGCCCTGTTTTTCCTGCCAATCTTCATCCTATTTCTCACCGTTGCTATCACAACCTATGGAACTTTTCGTCTCGGAGATACCGTGGCGAAAGCACTCTTCTACATCTTCTTGGTATTTTCTGGCGCGCAATTTTTCTTCGTTTCGTCACTCGCTAGCGCCGTACTCACAACCATCGCTTTCCTAATGACGCTGAGTTTTGGCATTTTACTGTTACGGAGTTATGAACGGGAGGCTCGCATCCGTGCGCAGGTGGAACAACTTGCCGGAGAGCTCGCGAAGACCAACGAGCGGCAGGAGACGCTGATACACTTCATCGGGCACGAAGTTAAGAATTCCCTCACCAAGGACGCGGGCGCCTTCGCCGCCATAGCGCAGGGCGACTTCGGTGCGCCGCCAGACGGGATGAAGCCCTTTGTTGAGCATGCGCTCGCAGAGTCGCGCCAGAGCGCCGGGTCGGTGGAGAACATTCTCAAGGCCGCGAATTTGAAGAAGGGAACCGTTGCCTACGCCAAGGCGCCCTTTGAGCTTAAGGCGCTCGTGTCAGAGGCGGTAGAGAAGGCGAGGCCGATGGCGGTAGAGAAGGGGCTCACGCTCACCTTCTTAGAGGGCGACTCCGGCTCTCCCTACATATTCAATGGCGACAAGGCCCAGATAAGCGACCATGTGCTCCGCAACCTGATTGATAATTCAATTAACTACACGCCGTCGGGCTCGGTCATAGTCTCTCTGAAAAAGGAGGGGAATAAATTTGTGTTCGCGGTGAAGGATACCGGCATCGGCATCAGCGAAGAAGATAAGAAGCGCCTCTTCACCGAGGGCGGGCACGGGAAGGATTCGCAGAAGATAAACGTCCACTCCACCGGCTACGGCCTTTACATCGCCAAGCAGATAACCGAAGCGCACGGCGGCACCATCCGCGCCGAGTCAGAAGGGCAGAGCAAGGGCTCCCTGTTTGTAGTTGAACTGCCTGTGAGCTGATTAAATGTTGTTCGTGGTAACATTTATCCATGAAGCTCGTTCAGAGCTTATATAGACGGCGCCAATCTTCATAAAGGAGTAAATAGTCTTTCGTGGGATTTCGATTATGGGCGTTTCCGCGTATGGCTTCGCGAGAAATATGCAGTAGATCAAGCATATTTGTTTATTGGGATGATGCCGAAGTACAGTCAGTTATATACGAGACTGCAGGAACAGGGTTACACACTTGTTTTCAAAGATGTTATCTATGATGGCGATGGAAAAGCAAAAGGTAACTGCGATGCAGATCTTGTTGTCGCGGCCATGCGGGACGCATACGAAAATAAGTTCGATAATGTCGTGCTTGTTTCTAGCGATGGCGATTATGCGTCACTTGTGAAGTTCCTGCTTGCCAAAGAGAAAATGAAGGTCGTTATTTCACCCTATGAAACATCCAAATGCTCGGTTTTACTGAAACGGACTGGCGTAAAAATTTCTTATATCTCTGATCAGAAAACTATATTAAAAAGCACGAAATGAAAAGCCCCCAATGAGGACGAGCCTCATCAGGGTCTTTCCGTGGGGATGAGGGCGATAGTATGCGAATTTTAAGGCAATGTCAATAACATTATCCACAGTCAAGATGGACACCATCTCCACCGGCTACGGCCTCTACATCGCCAAGAACATCGTGGAGGCGCACGGCGGCGCCATCCGCGCCGAATCCGAGGGCGCGGGGAAGGGCGCGACCTTCACCGTCGAATTTCCCGTATGATATGGTACTCCCATGGAGAGATTAGACATCGCTCGTGGGGAACGGGACCATCTTCCTCAGTCGGAGGCGGAGTGGCTGCAGACGGGGAAATTTGAAATAGAGAATATTACGGTCGGGGAGAGGAAGATACGATGCGCTCTTACGCGCGGGCCGGAACATTCTCCGCTCATAACTATGGTAGGGGGAGTGCCTCGCGATCCCGAGCGTCGCAAGAAATTGCCTCTGATAAATAAATTGTACGGCCATCTCGCCCTCACATTGCTTGTTCAGAACGAATCATCTCTTTTATACAATCAACCGGCTACAGGCGACTCAACCGGTGAATGGGAAAAGGAAACATTTCAGTCTCGAACGGAAGTTCTTATAGAGACATCAAAATACTTTTACGACCGCACAAAATCTTCAAATCTTTCGCTTATCGGCACAAGCGCCGGGGCATATATGGCTCTCAATGCACTTCCACAACTGGAAGGCCTGGGAATACAAATTCCTAAGCTTGTTCTCCTTTCTCCGGCGGCATTCCCGAAGGGCATAGAAGATATTCCATATGGAGAGTCCTTCAGCAAAGCTATTCGTGAGAATTGGGATGTCGCCGAGTCGCCCGCCTTCTCTCTGCTTGAAAGATATGTAAAAAATGGCGGGTCGGTCTTCATAAGTTTCTTTGAGGAAGATGACCCGCCAATTCCCGAACATATACAGAATTACTACAAAGATTTCGCGCAACGGCTATCGGGCGAAGGTGCGGATATACGAGTTGCCGTTATCCCCGGAGTCGCCCACAATTTCCGAAGGATAGGCATTCCGGAGGGCGCAAACGCAGTTGATAACGATAGTGTACGAGCCACGGCAACCGTGCTCGCCGACTTCTTGCGTCAATGAAAAGAAAACCTTTCAACATCAGCTTCGGTAAAACGACACTAGTCGGCGACAGTATTCATACAAAAGCCCGTCCGCAATGGCTTTTCCTTCACGGAGCCGGTCTGAGCGATAGGAAGAGATTTGAACAGTTCAGAATGCTTCTTGCACAGAGAGGGATTGCTTCAAGTTCTTTTGATTTCATCGGCCATGGAGAGACGGGCGGAGATCTTGCCGGCTCATCTCTAGAAAGCAGGGTTGCTCAGGCGGCGGCCGTCATTGATTCATGGGGAATACCGCAACCACTTTCAATAGTTGCGTCGAGTATGGGCGGCTATATCGGCATTAAATTGACGAAACTGTACGATATTCAAAATCTGGTGTTGCTGGCTCCTGCGGCGTATGCGATGAATGCTTATAGCTCCCCGTTCGGACCGGTGTTTACGGAGGCGATACGAAGTCCTTTCAGCTGGCGAGAGACCGATGCGTGGGAGATCCTAAAGAACTTTAAAGGAAACCTTCTGATATATGCAGCTGAAAAGGATCGGGTCATACCGCATGAAATAATCGAGAGAATGTACGACTCCGCTCGGAATGCAAGATTCAGAGAAATGAATATAGTAAAAGATGCGACACACTCTTTGGCGAAATGGCTCGATGAACAACCGGACTCTTTGCACGAAATTGTCGAAAAAGTTCTCAAATTATCGAAAATAGATTCATAATAAAAGACACCGACATCGTTGAAGCGTACGGCGGCGCCATCCGCGCCGAGTCCGAGGGGGCAGGCAAGGGCGCAACCTTCACCGTCGAACTGCCCGCGAATCCATAAGAACGTTCCCGAGAGATTAGATTGTCCAAACGGAGCGCCTTTGCTACTGTCTCTGTATCAGCCGGTATAGTTCAATGGTAGAACGAAGGACTCATAAGCCTTAAACAATGGTTCGATTCCATTTACCGGCACTACTCCGCCCGACACACTCGGAAATGTGACTGGCTACGAAGTGCGCACACGACATTTTGGAGAGATTTTGGTAGGATGACACTTAACTTGCGCAAGCAAGCAATGCGGTCGTGGTGTAGCCTGGTTAACACGTCTCCCTGTCACGGAGAAGATCGTGGGTTCAAATCCCATCGACCGCGCATCGATACGGAAAGAGGCATAAATCTCTCATCCGTCTTGTAATTGCACTGTTTTTCTGGTTCAACTGTCTCGAATTCTTCACCTGTAAGACCTACAGCAACATAAAAAGAACCGCCTCGCGGCGGTTCAGAAGAGACATGATTCGTTAGATCCTGATCACGGACTCAACCGGATTAATGCGTGTAACTGTATCGAATCCGTCTGAGTCAATATTCGCGGCAAGCTCGTGGAAAGCCGCATAGTCGCGAACAGGAGCGTCTTCGCTAAAGAACGTAAAACCTTGGTCCTGAAGTGTCCTCATCTGCGACATCTTTGCGATTCCGGGTTTCTTCCAGAACCATTCATTCACCAAATCCAATGATGTGATGAAGTAAAGCGCGTTCACCTGGGAAGCACCGGACTGTCGCAAATATCTGATGAGAGACCCACGCGACCTGCTGTCCTCGGTCCAGTAATCCAGGATAATTCTGCTTCCCTTACCTACCGACAGTGCTTCCTTCAACAAGCGCTTTGTCTCCTCGACAGCGAAGTGCTGGGCGCCACCATAGGGGCACGTATCTGTTGAACCAAAGCGCTCCACGAGAATGGCGTCTCGGCTGATGAGCATTAAGTCCGGCTGATGAGAAAGCAGCTTCTCTGCGTAGAAATTCTTACCTGAACCACGCTGACCCACTAACAGGTACACTTTATTATCCATGACATGACCCTCTCGGTAATTTATCTATGAGCGACTCTATACTTCTTGAGCAATATAATCAACTAGGGCTTGCTAGTGCGTAGGTCGGGAATGAAAATATGCCCCTCATGCTCCCGTATTCTAGTTCCAATAGTGTCTACGAGGGCGCGCAAAATTAGTCCCCGAAAGGGGATTTAATTTTGCGCGGGGAAGCGAGCAAAGTGTTTTGCTCGCGTTGGGATTTGAACGCCGGAGCGATGTCGAGCCAGCAGGCAAGACCGCGAGGCAGGGTCGTGAAAATTTGTGAGCGACGGCGAACAAATTATTCCTGACCAAGCCCATCGACCACGCATTTAAAAAGTTAGGAAATAAAAATGTTTATGTTCTCCCGTATCGGTCTTCAAGGCGCGTGATGTCGCTTTCGTCGAAGTCGCCGAACGCTATTTCAAGAAATGTCGTTCCTTCCGGCCCGCCGGTGACGCGGTGCTCGAAACCGCCGGGTGCTGTGCACCCGCGCGGTGCAGGGCGCGCCGCATTGGTTGGTATAGTACCGGTATGACCATCCGAGATGAAGCGTTCGCCTTGCTTGCCGCGAACCGCCGGACGACCGACGGGCATACCTACACGGTTCCGTCGCCTGACGCCTATCCCTACCAGTGGTTCTGGGATTCCTGCTTCCACGCCATCGTGCTTGCAAAGAGCGAACCAGAGGCGGCAATGAGCGAACTGCGCGCGCTCGTCTCCCGCCAGCTTCCCGACGGCATGATTCCGCACATCATCTACTGGGTGCCGGGAGATTTGCACCGCTACAAATGGGGAACCGACGGCACAAGCGCGCTCACGCAACCGCCGATGCTCGCGTATGCCGCATGGGAAATTTATAAGGAAACGAGTGACGATGCATTTCTCGCCGAGCTCTATCCGGCGCTCATGCGGTATTACGAATACTTGATATCCAAACGCGACCCGCGCGACCACCACCTTGTCGGCATCACAGCGTCCTCCATGTGCCGGATGACATATCGCTTGCGGACCATCTTGCGCGCCGCTTGGAGCTCGTGGACGCGAATCGCGCCTGTAATTTTGACGCCGAGCTTTGTATGAACCGCCATTTTTGGGTAAAGGACGTTCCGTTCAACGCGATTCTCGTGGAGAACCTGCGTACGCTTGAACACATGGCTTCGTTTCTGGGAAAGGAGGATGACGAGCATTTCTGCAAGCTCAACATTGACCTCGTGAGCGCCGCGATGCGCGAGCATCTTTTTGCCGACGGTGCGTATTGGTCGGCGGTAGCGATGACCGAGTACGAGCCGCTTCGGGTCGCTACCTGGGCGCACTTTGTTCCGCTGTTCGCCGACTTGTACACGCCGGAAGAGGCGCGGACGCTCGTTGACAATGAACTTCTGAATGAAGAGACATTTTGGGGGCCGCACGGCATACGCACGGTCTCGCGCAAGGAGAAATCGTACCGCCCTGACGGCTACTGGAGGGGGTCGGTCTGGATGGCGCCGCACTGGTTCATCTACAAAGGACTCATGCGCTACGGCTTCAGCGAAGAGGCGCGGCTCGTGCGCGAGAGGTCGGTTGCGCTTATCGAGCGGGGCGGTTTCCGCGAATACTTTGACCCGGAGACGGGGGAGGGCTACGGCGCGCATAACTTCACGTGGGGGGCGCTCGTGGCTGATATGACCTGACACACTAGAACGGCTTTGCGAGACGACTATGTACTATGTCTATGTGTTGCAAAGTAGGAAAGACAGCCGATTATATACCGGTTATACAAACAATTTGCGTCGTCGTCTCGCGGAACATAGTGGGGAAGGAGGAAAATCAACAAAGCCTCGCCTTCTGTTGCAGTTGCTGTATTATGAAGCGTATATGTCGCAGGATGATGCTAAAGCGCGCGAGTTCAAACTCAAATCATCTCAAGGAGCGAGTGCTGCTCTCAAGCGTCGGTTGCCGCACAGCCTGCGACAAGGCCGTTTAGTGTGACAGGTATGATGGACGCATGAGGTACCAAGACCTGTTACAGGAATTCGCGTGGAAACCGGTGATTGAGGGGGGAGCAATGCCGCAGGCATCGCGCGTCGTCGTCGGCGGCATGGGCGGTTCGGCGCTTCCTGCGAATGCCGCGCGCTTTCTGGACCCGACACTTTCGCTTTCGACGCATCGCGATTATGACCTTCCGGAGGTTGTCGATACGGATGCTCTCCATATTGCCATCTCGGATTCAGGGAACACCGTCGAGACGCTCTCGTTTGCCAAGGCGGCATACGAACGCGGACTCAAACTTGCGGTTATCGATGCCGGCGGCGAGCTCGCGGATATTGCGGAGAAAGAAGTCTTGCCGTTCGTCCGCGTTCCTTCCGGCCTGCAGCCGAGAGATTCGCTCTTCTATCTCCTCAACGCCCTTCTTGCGCTTATCGGCAGAGAAGACCTGCGTGCCGCGCTTGCGGCAGTATCGTTTGACGCCGACGCCGCAGAACAAGAGTCCCGTTCCCTCGCCGGCACGCTCACCGGCGCCCTTCCGCTTTTCTACGTTTCGCGGACGAACGGGTTTCTTGCCTACGCGTCTAAGATTCATGTGAACGAGACGGCGAAGATGCCCGCTGTTGCGAACCTGTTTCCCGAACTCAACCATAACGAGATGCAATCTTTTGACTCTTCTGCGCCGGAAGCGGTTGTCGCGCTTGCGCGCTTTGTGCTCTTGCGCGACGCGAATGACGACCCGCGCATCGCGCGGCGGATGGACGTTTTCGCCGAGCTTATGCGCGCGCGCGGAAGGAGTGTGACCGAGGTGCCGCTTCTCGGCGCCACGCGCGCCGAACAACTCGCGCGCCATTGGTTCGTGATGCACCGGACGGCCCGTATGCTCGCGGAGGCTCGCGGAGTTGACCCCGACACGGTCTCGCTCGTGGAAGATTTTAAAAAGCGACTATGAACCCCATTAGAAACACGTCAACCGGTGTCTGCAACAATGTATGAACGACGAGCGCCCAGGTACGGAAGTTTCTAACGGGGTGAGCCGACTGGTGTTTGATATCGGCGGTTCGCACCTGCGCGTCGCGCTTGCAGACGGCGACGCACTCGGCGCGTCGGAGAAGGTTGCTACGCCGAAGAATCCGGCGCAGGGTGTTGAAGCGATACACGCGTTTTTGGAAAAGCACGGCGCCCGAGCGGACGAAGCTGTTGGCGGCATTGCCGGCGTCGTACGGGACGGCGTCGTCGTGCGCACCGGCTACTTGCCGGAATGGGACGGATTCAATCTCGCCGCGGCGCTGAAAGATACCTGCGGCATCTCGTCCACGCAACTTTTTAACGATGCAGAAATCGCCGGTGTCGGCGAAGCCGTCCACGGAGCGGGGAAGGGGTATCGTGTCGTCGCCTACGTTACGGTGAGCACGGGCATCGGCGGCGCGCTCATTGTCGGCGGACGTCCTGCGCCGCACGCGGTCGGATACGAGCCGGGGAAGCAGGTTATTGACTATGAACGCATGCGGACCCTTGAAGAGGTCGCCGATGGCGCGTCGCTTACTGAAGAATTCGGACATCCGCCGGAGGAACTGGAACACGCCGTCGTTGAAGGGCGCGTCCGTCCGCTCGCCGTCGGCCTCTACAATATCCTGCGCCTCTGGTCGCCGGATATGCTCATTCTCGGCGGTTCTCTCATGAACGACACGACCGGGTACCCGCTTGACGCGGTCGTGCGCGAGATTGCTTCGCTGCCGGTCCCGCTCCCCGCGCTCCCGCCCATTATGCGCTCGGCGCTCGGCGACGATGCCGGCCTCCGCGGCGCGCTCGTGCTTGCCGCCGACGAAAATAATTGATTGCTATGCTCGGCTTCCACCACTTGCGTTCGCGGGCGCTCGCCACGGAAGGTCTGGAACCTTTTCCGGCGCGAAGCTCGTGGAAGCGCTTTCTTGACCATCTGATGTACGGTGTCGGTGTTCTTGCGCCGCTTGCGCTTCTGCCGCAAGTCGTCCAGATTTACACGACAAAGAGCGCCTCCGGCATATCGTTCGCTACGTGGGTACTGCTCGCCTTCTTCAACATCCTCTGGGTGCTGTATGGCATCGCGCATAAGGACAAGCCGATTATCATCGCGCATGTTCTGTTCGCCATTTTGAATACGCTTGTCGCCGTCGG
>Ga0076061_121_pt1 | contig 11092 bp, 12 predicted proteins | sample RifGroB1_FD_68092 | JGI IMG/M metagenome (GOLD analysis project Ga0076061, IMG submission 68092) | Parcubacteria bacterium GW2011_GWB1_55_9
CTCGGCATGAAAATAATCGAAAGCGGGACGGCGACTGCGCTGTCGCCCATAAGGAGCGGAGTCACCGAGAACTTCTTGTCGGTACCCGCGACCGTAAAAGCCGCGCCGCAGGGAATGTCGTTCGAGAAGCCGGCCTCATCGGAAGTCTTGAATTGCAGACCGGCGCGGCACTGGTAGAGGAAAGCGTACGTGCCCTTTGCCGGTTCATTGTATTTCCACGAGACGGTGAAAGGAGTGCCCGAAGTCGTCGTCGCGGGAGCGTTTGCACTGCGCGCGTCTGACATCCACCTTGAGCCGCGAGAAGAGGGGGCTCTCCTGCGCCTCCGCATTGACGGCGTCTTGGCCGACGCGTATCTCTTCGACCCCGCCACCTACCACCAGCTCAACTCGCGCATCAAGCTCCTCTCGGGGGTGAAGCTCAACATCGCGAATCGGGCGCAGGATGGCCGCTTCAGCATTACAAAAGGTGAGAGTCAGATTGAGATACGCGCCTCCTTCATCCCGGGTAATAATGGCGAATCTATCGTGCTCCGTCTTCTTGACCCCGAGACGATACGCGTCTCGTGTAAGGAACTCGGTATCCATCCGAAACTCCTGAAACGCCTTGAAACAGAGATACGGCGTTCTAACGGCATGTTACTCACCACCGGGCCGACCGGGAGCGGCAAAACGACGACGCTCTATTCGTTTCTCCGCGAGATTCACGCGCCGGAAATAAAAATAATTACCATTGAGGACCCTGTTGAATACCATCTGGATGGCATCGTACAGACGCAGGTGGAAGGGAATAAATATACCTTCGCCGAGGGACTTAAGTCCATCGTGCGCCAGGACCCGGACATCATCATGGTCGGCGAGATTCGCGACGGCGAGACGGCCGACATCGCCATCCAGGCCGCGCTCACCGGCCATTTTGTCTTCTCCACACTCCACACCAACGACGCGGCCGGCACCTATCCTCGCCTCGCCGACCTCGGTGCCAACCCGAAGTCCTTCGGTTCGGCCATCACGGTCTCTATGGCGCAACGGTTGGTGCGCAAATTGAATCCGGATACGAAAAAGGAGAGGCCGCTCACCGACGAAGAGAAGAAAATGGTTGCAAAAGTATTTGAAACGCTCGCCGATAAATCGTTGGTTCCTGAAAAAATAGAAACGGTGTGGGAACCGGACACCACGAATCCTGACGACACCGGTTACAAAGGGCGCGTCGGCCTCTTTGAAGCCATCTTCATGGATGACGAGCTCGCGACCTTCCTCCGCGACAACCCGCCCGACCACGAGATCGCGAAGTTCGCGAGCAAGCAGGGCTACCTCACGATGGCCCAAGATGGTGTCCTCAAAGCTCTCTCTGGTATTACCTCCCTCTCCGAAGTCGCCTCCACCGTCGACCTCCCGCGATAAGATAAAAGGCCGTGGATGCGCTCCGCGGCCCTTCATTTCCTTCCAAGATTCGTCGATTCGTCTTATCGACGGTCGAGAATAAAATTGCCTTCTTTGCACTTCTTATAGTTCTTATTAAAGAACTCCTTCAATATCTGGTATGTAATCTCTTCCCCTTTTTGATAGGCGTCGAGCACCAAACTGTCTACTCCGCGGAAAGCCTTCACGACTGCGGCGACCGCACGCTCGAGCTCTGGTGTTGTCCTTTGGTTGAGAGACTTCGGGCGACCAAATGGAGCTGAGCCAATGAACGAAAACTCCGCTGTGAATTTCTGACTCCTATGTTCGAAGTTCGCGTGGCTCAACTTGACGAGGACGCCTAGCCGAAATAACGGCGTCCCATCGTTATAGAAGCCACGGACATCGTAGCTCAACTCGACTTCGACAATCGTGTCTCCGGGGACCAAAATTGGCGTCCCGAATATCTTCCTTTTCAATATTGCGCTCATGGAACCTCTCCTTAAAATTTTCAGACAGACACTACCCCATACTTCTATAGCACTCCATTAAAGAAATATCAATTTTTTTATATAAACCCCATTTATAGTCCTCAAAGCGCTCGCTGGCACCACCTCCCTCTCCGAAGTCGCCTCCACCGTCGACCTCCCGCGCATTTAATTTCTGCATAGGGCATTCCTTATATTTCTTATCAAAACTTATATACGACCGTAGTATTGTTTTGATACGTCGCAACTGTTGTTCCATGTCTCACGCGGTCGTTAGTGTTATGGAACACTAGAGTTGCGTGGGGACAAAAAGAAATCGCTGATTTCTGTCGGGCGTTGTAAACAAGTCAGGCCTGTCCATATCTTCTTCCTATGAACTGATAACCTGAATCACGACGGAGGTTGGTTTTTCTGCCAGATGCATGATCACTCGGGCAAGAGCTTTTGCACGTTGACCGTCGCTACTGACACTTTCGATGTGCTTCTTTGTCACGCCGAAACTGCTAAGCGCACGCAGAAGTCTTTCGACATCAGCAAATGGACTTTCGCTCGCAGAGTCATCGATCTCGGTATATCCCGCTGCGCCCAGGAATTCTATGAGTTCTAACCCGAGCACGTGAGCGATACGCTTAAGCCCCTCTTCGCGAACTGCTGTTTCCCCCTTCAACAGACGCGACAAATGCCCGGGATCCATCTTGGCTTGATGTGCCAATTCGTTCTGAGACATCTTCATCCGATCCATGGCGGTCTTTATCATGCTGACCACTCTTTCCCTGTTTTGGCGCTTCATAACTTCTTTGCTGATTCTCGACATGACACCTCCTTAATTGATTCTGGAAAGGACAATTCCTGTCCATAGTCCTCAAGGCAATCTCCCACAATAAATTGCAGGGTGGACGAGACACCTGAGGAGATTCGCAGCAACATTACCGAAGTAACGGAACCATAAACTCCAAATCCCGTTAGAGGCAAGACACCAAGGGTGTCTGGCTCTCCATTGGAGAGCGCCTCTAACGGGACGAGCTTAGATGCGGCGCTCCGCCCGTCTCGCTGGGACGAATATGTGGGGCAGAAACAGGTGAAGGCGAACGTCCGCGTCTCTATTGATGCCGCCAAGAAGCGTGGGAGTATGCCCGAGCATATCCTCTTCTACGGCCCGCCGGGAGTCGGTAAGACGACCTTGGCCCATCTCGTCGCCGCGACGCTTGAGTCGCCCTTGAAGAGCACATCGGGAGTGGCAATAGAGCGTGCCGGAGACCTCGCTGCCATTCTTACTAATCTTGAGCCAAATACAGTTTTATTTATTGATGAAATTCACCGGCTCTCGCGTAAGATAGAGGAGCTCCTCTATCCAGCCCTTGAATCGGGACATCTTGACCTCGTCCTCGGGAAGGGTCCGTCGGCGCGCACGGTAGAGCTCGCGCTCCCGCCTTTCACGCTCGTCGGCGCGACCACGCGCGTGGCGGAGCTCTCCGGCCCCTTGCGCTCGCGCTTCGGCGGCGGCGTCTTCCAGCTGGACTTCTATAATGAGGACGACCTGCGCGACATCATTCGCCGTTCGGCACTCCTGCTTAATCTGAAAGCGCCAAAGGAGGTTATTGAACACATTGCGGCGAGAAGCCGCGCGACTCCGCGTGTCGCGAACGCGCTTCTGAAGCGCGTTCGCGACTTCTCCGAGGTCCACGAGCGCAATCTCTCTGTAGCACTCTGCGACGAGGCGTGCGAACTCTTCGGTATCGACGCCCACGGTCTCACCAAGGATGACCGCCGATATTTGGAAACACTCTTGAATGGCTTCCGTGGGGGGCCGGCAGGCGTCAACGCTATCGCCTCGTCGCTCCACGAAGACTCCGATACGGTGGAGCACGTCTACGAACCGTACCTGCTCCGCCTCGGCTTTGTGGAGCGCTCTCCCCGCGGACGCATCCTCACCCAGAAGGGGGGCGCGTACTTGCGCGGTGAACCGGAATTGTTTTAATATGTCGGGACACAGTAAATGGTCGCAGATAAAACGCCAGAAGTCAGTCACCGACGCCGCGAGGAGCCGCGTCTTCTCGCGCTACGCGCGCCTTATTGCTCTTGAGTCCAAGAAGGCGAACGGCATGCTTTCAGCGCCGTCTCTCTCGGTCGTCATCGCGCGCGCCAAGGCGGCGAACATGCCGAAGGAGAATATTGAGCGCGCAATTGCCAAAGGTACTTCAAAAGATTCGGGGAATCTGGAACAGGTGGTCTATGAAGCATACGGCCCGGGCGGCGTCGCAATAATGGTTGACGCGCTCACCGATAATAAAAACCGCACGACACAGGAGATAAAACATCTTTTTGTGCTCCAAGGAATTGATCTTTCTGCCCCGGGCGCCGCGAGCTGGGCATTTACCAAGACCGGAACCGTTTTCATACCGAATGAACCTCTGATAGATGCCTCCGAATCTGGTGGCGAAAAGCTTGGAACGATATTGGAAGCGCTTGACGAACACGAAGATGTCCAGCGGGTATTCACCAATGCGCGCGGCTATGAGGATACTGGCGATTGACCCGGGTTACGACCGGCTCGGCATGGCAGTGGTGGAGGGCGACGCATCGCGGCCGACGCTTATCTGGAGTGATTGCGTGATGCCGGGAAAAGGTGCACGTGAGGAGCGTCTCTCGTGTGTGTCACGAGCCGTTCTATCGGCGATTAAGAAATATGCTCCAGACATCCTCGCCATTGAGACTCTTTTTTTTAACAAAAACATAAAGACTGCTGTTGGGGTAGCGGAGGCGCGCGGCGCGATTCTCGTCGCCGCCGGCAACACGTCTCTCTCCGTCGTAGAATATTCGCCTCAGCAGATAAAGAGCGCGGTTACCGGCTACGGCGGCGCGGACAAGACGGCGGTCGCTCGCATGCTCCCTCTGCTCCTGTCTCTGCCGGAGAAGAAGCGTCTTGATGATGAGTTAGACGCCATTGCTATCGGCATCACTGCCCTTTCTATCGGCTCCTCCCGGCACTAATCCACAGGGGGCGCGAGCCCCTCTTGCATGAATAAGATTTTTTGTTACATATACCACTATGATGGAAGAGGAAGAAATCCTCGACGAGGGGGACCCCCAAGATGAACTGGGGGAATTTGGAGTCGAGGAAGACGAAAAATACTAAATAGGTTAGCATAACAATATGGCTTCTCACCGCCCTGCGTCGCGGCATACATTGTGGACGTCCATTCTCGTGCTGTGCGGACTTGGATTCCTCGTTATGGGAGGAGTATTTATCACCGTGGCCCTTACCCCGGTACCGGATATCACCTCGTTCTCCTCCCGGCAAATTGACCAGTCAACCAAGATATACGATCGTACCGGCCAAATTCTCCTTTTTGACCACAATCGTGATGCCCGTCGCGATATCGTTTCGCTGGGTGATATATCGCCTAACGCAATCAATGCGGTCATCGCGACTGAAGATTCAAGCTTCTATCAACATGGTGGTATCCGTTTTACCTCCATCGTGCGCGCGATGTTCGTTGACATTTTTGGGGGTTCCTTTTCCCAGGGCGGCTCTACCATCACGCAACAAGTAGTGAAGAACACATTGCTCACCAATCGAAAGAGCGTCATCCGCAAAATTCATGAGTGGGTGCTCGCTACAAAGCTTGAGGGGATGTATTCCAAGGACCGTATCCTTGAAACGTATCTCAATGACATCCCGTTCGGCGGTACGCTCTATGGCATTGAGGCCGCCTCGGAATCTTATTTCGGCGTTCCCGCAAAGGACCTCACGGTCGCAGAAGCCGCGTATCTCTCCGCAATGATACCGGCGCCCACGTACTATTCGCCCTACGGCACCCACCGCGACGAACTTATCGCGCGCAAGAATCTCGTTCTCGAGAGAATGCATACGCTCGGCTTCATAGACGACGCTGTCTATGCGTCGGCAAAATCTGAATCGGTTTCTTTTTCCCCGACGGGGCACACTGCCATTATCGCTCCGCACTTCGTTTTCTATATCCTCAACCAGCTTGAAGAACTGTACGGCCCGAGCGTTCTTATGTCGGGACTGAAAGTGACGACGACGCTCGACGCCGAACTGAATGCAAAAACCGAATCAATCGTGCACCAGTATGCGCTTGAGAATGAAAAGAAGTTCATGGCATCCAATGCGTCGCTTGTCGCACTTGACCCTTCGAGCGGGCAAATCCTCGCGATGGTCGGCTCACGGGATTTCTTTGACACCGCCATAGACGGTCAGTACAACGCGACGCTGTCTTCTCGGCAGCCGGGGTCTACGATGAAGCCTTTTATTTACTCGCTCGCCCTTATGCGAGGGTACACGCGCAACACGGTCATATTTGACACCCCGACGCAATTCTCAACCGCGTGTCGCCCGTCTGACATCAATAATGGTACTCCCCCTTGTTACGCGCCGACTGACTACGACAACACCTTCCGCGGTCCTATGACCTTTGAGACTGCGCTTGCCCAATCCATCAATATTCCTGCCATTAAAGTGCTGTACCTTGTCGGGATACAAAATGCCATTGACCTCGCAAAGTCGTTCGGCCTTACGACACTCGGCGACTCAAATCAATACGGCCTTACTCTCGTGCTCGGCGGCGGCGAGGTGCGCCTCCTTGACCTCACAGGCGCATATACTGTCTTCGCAAATGACGGGGTGAGGAATCCGCCGACCGGCATACTTGAGGTGGAGGACGCGAAGGGAAACGTGCTTCTGCAATTCACTCCGCATCCTTCAATTGTGTTGCCGACGAATATCGCTCGGGACATATCCGCGATGCTCTCTGATGCGCCGGCGCGCCTGCCGGAATATCCTCTGAATTCTCCGCTTTCTTTCCCCAATTACGACGTGGCGGTGAAGACCGGTACGACCAATGACACGCGCGACGCGTGGGTCATTGGCTACACTCCCTCCATCGCGGTCGGTGTTTGGGTCGGCAATAACGACAACAGTCCCATGGTGAAGCTCGTCGCGGGCTTCATCGCGGTACCGATGTGGCACGAGGCTATGGCCTATGCCCTTTCAAAATACCCCCAGGCCTATTTCGGGGAGCCAAGTCCCATCTCCGCTTCCGTCCCTCCCTTGTTGCGGGGGAATTGGCAGATTCCTGATGGGAATGGAAATATCGTGCCACACGATTTGCTGTACTGGACTGACAAAAGGAACCCGCAAGGTCCTCCGCCCGCAAATCCCGCGCAGGACCCCCAATTCGCTCATTGGGAGTATGGTGTCTCTTCGTGGTATGCTTCCCACCCGAGCTTGTTTGTGAATCCTCCTATCTTTGTTCCGCTTTCGTACCCGGCGTCTGCAATATTGTAATATCGGTCATTGATTCATTGGGGAGACAAGATACATGAGGGAGGTGTCGCCGACGCCTTTTATGATAAGCGGTCTGCCGATACCGGCCGCTGTGAGGGAGAGGCTCTCTGCCGGCGTGAGCGACAGTATGGTCGCGAGATATCGGTGGTTGAATGAGAGGTCAAGGGGGCTTCCTGATATGCGCGCCGTTATCGCTTCTGATGATTCTCCGATATCTATGTTCCGTGCGAAGAGGGAAAAAAGATTTTTCTTCGGGTCAAAGCTCATTTTAACCTTTTGAAAGGTGTCGGAAAAAATCGTCGTTCGTTTCAGCGCGCTTTCAAAATCTTTCCGTAACATGACCGCTTCAACGACGGATTCTTTCGGTATGATCTGGCGATAATCGGGATACGTTGCATTCGTCAGCCGCGAGACGAACATTCCCCCGTCGCCGACAAAGGCACATTGGTGCTCGTCAAACGACATAATAATATCGTCATCCGGTAGTGCTTGGGCTATATCGAGAGCATTTTTTGCCGGGATAAGAAACTTCCCTTGTGACCCTTTGTTGCTAAGGGGCACCTTTTTCTCGGCCAGTCTGAATGAGTCGGTTGCCGCCGCCGTCAACACTCCCCCTTCAATAGAGAGATATATGCTCGAGAGCTCTGGACGGACCGCGGAAGAAGACGCACATGGCGCGATGAAGGTAAAAAGAGTGCGGAGGAGGACTCCGGGGAGTACAACCCTGTTTTTTGGATTTTCTGGGAATGGGATGGAGGGAAAATCGTCGTAGGGGACCGTTTTTATTACACTTTTGCTATTGCCGCTCGTGATGGAAATGGTATCCCCGGCGTGTTCTATGGTTATCTTACCCTCTGGGGCGAGTGAACTGGCAATTTGTTGGAGTATTGTTGCTGGAATCGCTACTGCTCCTTTTGTTGTACAATCACCTTCAAGCTTTAAATCAACGCCTGTCTCGAGGTTTGTGGCGCGCATTTTTATCCCCTCATCTCCGGCAATAATAAGAATTGAAGAAAGAGCAGGGAGTGTCGTGCTTCTCCTTTCGGCAAATCGCGAGACGGTGTGCACAGCCTCAGAGAATTTCTTTTTTTCAATTGAAATAATCATACGATTCTTATTAGTGCTGTTGATAAGTGGATAACGGCGGAATACAGTGTCTGTATTGGGTCATATACGTTTCTACTCTCCCCATAACGTGTTGACAAACAATAAGCGAAGTTCATACAAGAAGGGTTCGGATATTTTGAATTTCCTTTGCAAGCTCGTTATTCACAACCACCTCCCGCTTTATCTTCTCACATGAGTGGATAACGGTCGTGTGGTCCCGACCACCGAGTTTCGTACCAATTGTCGGATATGAAATACTGAAGTCTTCCCGAAGGATGTACATAATGACCTGCCGTGGGCGCACCACCTCCCTCCGCCGCGTCTTTTCGTAGATGCTCTCCTCATCAATACCATAATACTCAGCGACCTTATCTACTACGTTTTTTACGGAGATATTCTTCTGTGGCCGAGTAAAGGAGCGGAGGGATTGGCGCACTTCTGCAATATCGGGAGAGAGCCCCTTTACCTGGGCGTGGCAGATAATACTGTTCACCATTCCCTCCAACTCGCGTATAGAGCCGTTCATTGACGTTGCGACATACTCAACAACCTCGTCTGACAAGAGAACCCCGTGCGAGGAGGCCTTTCTCCGGACGATAGCCATACGGGACTCGGAATCCGGCTCCCCGATGTCTACGGTCATACCGCTCGCGAGACGTCCCTTCAGGCGTTCGGCGATGTCGGGGATAGCTACCGGCGGTCGGTCGGAAGAAAATACAATCTGCTTATTTGTATCGTGGAGGGCGTTGAAGAGATGGAAAAGTTCTTCCTCACTACGCTCTTTCTTTGATAAGAATTGCACGTCATCCATAATGAGAAGGTCATAGTGGCGGTACTTATCTTTGAACCGGTTCGCCGTGCCCGCCTGCACGGAATCGGTATAGTCAATGACGAATTTTTCTGATGTGAGGTAAAATACTTTTCGCCCCGGGTATTGTTTTTTAAACTGGTTGCCGACCGCCTGCACAAGGTGTGTCTTACCCCGTCCCGTATCGCCATAGACGAAAAGAGGGTTGTACGTGATACCGGGACGCTCAAGTGTGGCCTGCGCCGCCGCGTACGCGAGTTCATTGAACGAACCAATGACGAATGTATCAAAGGTGTAACGCGGATTCAAATTGTCGCTCTTATTAATATAGAATTCATCCAAGGGGAGCTCGAGTGCGCCACGGATGTTTCTATTCTCCCTCGGTATTTTGCGGTGCTCGTCTTTCACAATGAGATATTCAATATTGCGGAACTCGTACGACACGTCGCGGACAATCTTCAAGAGGAGCGCATGGAATTTTTTGAGATACCAATCCTTGAAAAACTGGCTCGGCACGCCGAGATACACAACCCCATCTTCTCCTATCCTCACAATGAAGCTGTTCCGGAACCATGTATTGAAATTAGCGGGGGAGATGGAGAGTTCAACCTGTGTGAGCATGTATTCCCAGAGTTCTCGCGGATTCCCTTTGTCCATAGTGTTAGGAGTATACGCCTATTCGGAAAGTGCAACACCCTAGCGTTTCGTGGAGAACCTGTTAGTATCATGTGTATAACGTAACCTTCATTTTATTGCATGACCAAACGAACGTACCAGCCGAAAAAACGCAAACGCGCAAAGACACACGGCTTCCTCTCCCGGTCCGCTACGAGCGCCGGCCGCAAGATTGTCCGAAGAAGGCGGCGCGCCGGCCGTTCTCGCCTCACCGCTTAACCCTCTCTGTGTTCTCACGCAGACAACGACTCTTGCGCACGGCATTTCCGTCTGCCCTTAAGGGCAGACGCCTCTCGTCGGCCAATTTCTCCGCCGTGATACCGACGAATACGAACGGATACGCGGTGGTTGTGTCAAAGAAGGTGTCCCACCTCTCGGTCACGCGGCATCGCATCAAACGCCGCACGCTCTCTGCCCTCCGGTCGCTTCCCTCCCTCCCCCCCTCCCTCATACTCTATCCCCGAGCGTCCGCGCTCAATACGGGGTATGATGAACTTCGGCGAGAACTAACGGAATTACTCTCGTGATATCAACTTTTTTCCACACGGTCTTCTATGACCCCATTTATAACGCGCTCGTCGCGCTCGTCGCGCTCGTTCCCGGCTCTGACGTCGGCGTTGCCGTCATTATCATCACCATCATAATCAGAATCGTACTCCTCCCTTCTTCTCTCTCGGCCGCGAGGACCCAGCGGGCGATGAAGATACTGGAACCGAGGATAAAAGAGGTAAAAGAAAAAGAAAAACATAAAGGCGATAAAGAAAAAGAAGCGCTGGAAACGCTCGCCCTCTACAGAGAGGCGCAGGTGAACCCCTTTGCGAGCATCCTCACGGTTTTTATCCAGATTCCCGTTCTGCTCGCCCTCTACTGGGTTTTCTATTACGAGCCGTTCTCAACCGTGAGCGCCATCAACGCGGCGCGGCTCTATTCGTTCACGCCACTGCCGCAGACCGTGTCGCTTGAATTCCTCGGCATCATATCAGTAGCCGGGAAGAGTATCGTGCTCGCCATCCTCGCCGGTGTCACCCAGTATATCCAGGCGCACATGGCGCTCTCGGGGACTATGAAGCCCTCAAACGACGGCAGTATGCAGGGCAACTTCCAAAAGATGATGGGCATGCAGTTGAAATACGTATTCCCCTTCCTCATCGCGATTATTTCGTACACAACCTCCGGCGCTATCGCACTCTACTTCATCACGACGAATGCCGCCGGCTCCCTGCAGGAGCTATACGTGCGCCGTACACTCCACGCCGAATCTCGCTCAACAGGCGAATCTGCCGGATCAAAGTGAGTAACTCCAGAGAG
>Ga0076061_112_pt1 | contig 10660 bp, 9 predicted proteins | sample RifGroB1_FD_68092 | JGI IMG/M metagenome (GOLD analysis project Ga0076061, IMG submission 68092) | Parcubacteria bacterium GW2011_GWB1_55_9
AGATTCAGGAAAAAATAAAAGGCTGGAAAAGTCCGGTAGATTTTTATGTGGACAATCTCGCCTACGGCATCGCGAAGATTGTCGCGGCCTTCGCCCCGCGGCCGGTTATCGTGCGCTTCTCCGATTTTAAAACAAATGAATATGCGACCCTGCTTGGCGGCGAGGCGTACGAGCCATTGGAGGCGAACCCGATGATCGGCTGGCGCGGCGCCAGCCGATATTACGACCCGAAGTTTAAAGATGCCTTCGTGCTGGAGTGCCGCGCGCTTGTGAAGGTACGCGAATCAATGGGTCTCACCAACGCTATCCCGATGATTCCCTTCTGCCGCACGATTGCCGAGGCGCATCAGGTGCTCGGCATAATGGCGAAGCACGGTCTCGCGACGCGCCTCTTGGCGGAAAATAAGAAGAAAGCGACGCTGGTCTATATGATGTGCGAGATACCGTCAAACATCATTCTTGACGAAGAATTCCTGGACCTCTTTGATGGTATGTCCATCGGCAGTAACGACCTCACCCAGCTCACGCTCGGGTTGGACCGCGATTCGGGCATCGTGACACATATTGCAAATGAAAATGACGAGTCGGTGTGCGCCCTCATCAGTAAGATTATCCGCACCTGCACGCGGCGCGGGAAATATCTCGGCATCTGCGGCCAGGGGCCCTCTGACCTGCCCGACTTTGCCGAGTTCCTCGTCAAGGAAGGCATTGAGAGCATATCGCTCAACCCCGATTCGGTGGTGAAGACGCTTGAACATATCGCCGAAATTGAAGAAAAACATCTCCATGAGAATAGAACACGTTGAAGCACAAACGATACCCGATACGCGCGGGCGACTAACTATTGAAACGACCTTTGTATCCGGCGACGTACGCGCGACAGCGTCGGTGCCATCCGGGAAGAGCACGGGCAAGCATGAAGCCGTGGAGCTGGACGCGGCGCAGGCGGTAGAAAATGTGAACGGCGAGATTGCTACCGCGCTTGCGGGGCGCGAGTTCAGTTCGCTGGACGAGCTTGATGATTCTCTCATCGCGCTTGACGGCACGAGGGATAAGGCGCGTCTCGGCGCGAATGCCATCCTCTCGGTCTCTATCGCCGCACAACGCCTCTCTGCGCTCCAGAACGGCGTGCCACTCTGGGAGGCTATCGCCAAACGCTCTGGATTCGCTCTCGCAATTGCACAAAAAGCGTTCGGTAAGTTGGGCGAGATGCTCGGTGCAGATACGCCGATGGGCGACGAGGGCGGATATGCGCCGACATTTGATACGCTTGAAAGGCCGTTTGAGCTCCTCGCCGACCTTGTAGAGAAGTTCCCGGGCACGAGCATCGCGATTGACGCGGCGGCGAGCCAATTATTCCACGACGGTACGTATCGCCTGCTTGAGAAAGCATATTCGTCTGAAGAACTTTCACACGTGTATGAAGAGCTTGTTGCACACTTCCCTCTTGAGAGCATTGAGGACCCGTTTGATGAGAACGCCCACGACGATTTCGCCCGCTTCACCTCCGCGATTGGAGGAAAAATAGTAATAGTTGGCGACGACCTCACCTGCACAAATCCGGAACGCATCAGAAATGCCGCATCTCATAAAGAAATAAATGCCGTGCTCATTAAGCCGAATCAGATAGGCACCGTGCGCGAGGCGCTTGAGGCGGTGCGAGAAACGTACGCCGCCGGTTTTAAGGCCATCGCCTCGCACCGCTCGGGCGAGACCGCTGACACCTTCATCGCCGACTTCGCGTACGGCATCGGCGCTTACGGCCTTAAGGCCGGCGGCTTCGCCCAGCCCGAACGCCTTCTTAAATATGACCGCCTGCTCGCCATAGAGCACGAAGCCCGCCACACTCCGAGTGTGTCGGGAGAAGCCGAATCAGTGTAATCAGTAGTGATATAATGAACGCATGACGGTTGCAGAGCGGAAAATACTCGCAATAGTTGCTGAAAGACCCTACTTTTTAAAGGATAATTTCGTTCTGTATCATGGAGATTCTTTGAGAATACTATCCCAGTTACCTGAAAATTCTGTTGATATGATCTTTGCCGATCCTCCATACAATCTCTCAAATGGAGGTTTTACTGTTCATGCTGGACGTATGGTTAGTGTCAATAAAGGCATCTGGGACATCAGTAAGGGATTTGAAGATGATTACGCCTTTCACTATCGTTGGCTTGAAGCGTGCAGACGAGTTTTGAAATCGGAAGGTACACTCTGGGTGAGCGGTACATATCACTCAATTTATCAGTGCGGGCATGCGCTTCAGTCGCTCGGTTATCATATTCTTAATGATATTTCTTGGTTTAAGCCAAACGCCTCACCAAACTTAAGCTGCCGCTTTTTCACTGCCAGCCACGAGACGCTTATTTGGGCGCGCAAAGATAAAAAGGCAAAACACAAATTCAACTATGTTCTTATGAAAGATGGTGATTGGCCAGAGGATCAGTTAAAGAAGCCTGGACTTCAGATGCGCTCGGTGTGGGCAATGGGTACGCCTCGTCCAGATGAAAAGAAGTATGGCAAGCACCCGACGCAAAAACCGCTTGATTTACTCAAGCGTATTGTGCTCTCAAGTACAAACAGGAGCGACGTTGTTCTCGATCCTTTTACTGGAAGCTCAACAACTGGTATTGTGGCCGTTATGCATGGTAGGAAATTCATTGGAATCGATATGGAGAAAAACTACTTGGATTTATCAGTAAAACGATTTAAAGATTTAATCGTATGATTACAGGCGGTAAAGGTGGTGGCAATACATTGACGGGTCTAAATTTTGAGAGAGAAAAAGACATTCTCGAACTCATTTCAAGAACGCGCGGATACTCCGTAGACGGGCACGTTATCTACTACAAAGGAAAGGAAGTGGCTCGAAGTTATCGAAAGAATAGCCTTTACAAGTTTCTAGAAAATCAAGGTGTACATCACTCAGAAATTCTCTCAAAGAGACTCCTCCCTGATGAGGCTTTATATGTTGTTGTAAATAATACGATGTACATACTTGAAATAAAATTTCAGAAGGTCGCTGGCTCTGTTGACGAAAAATTACAAACTTGTGATTTCAAGAAAAAACAGTACCAACGACTCTTTGCACCCCTTAACTATGAAGTTGAGTATATATACATCCTAAGCGAGTGGTTTAACCGACCGGAGTACAAAGACGTTTTAACTTATATTAATTCTGTTGGTTGTCAGTACTATTTCGGCTATCTACCTTTGCAAAAACTTGGATTACCAGTACCGAACGTTGGTAAATAATTACTTGATAAACATGAAAATTCATTACTTTTCGGGGGAGGCGTGGGAGGAGGCATACGTGCGGGCGAAACTGCCGGGTGAAGATATCGCCTTCCATACGGGCTCCCTCGCCGCGTTCCCGGACCTCGCCGACACAGAGGCAGAAGTACTCTGTACCTTTATAGAGTCCAAGATAGGCGAAGAGGAGTTGAAGCGATTTCCCAAGGTGAAGCTCATCGCCACCCGCTCCACCGGCTTTGACCACATCAACCTCGCTGCGGCGACTGCGCGTGGTGTTACGGTAGCGAATGTCCCCTCCTACGGCGAGCACACCGTCGCCGAATTCACCTTCGGGCTCCTCCTCGCCTTGTCGCGGCATATCATTGACGCCGACGAGCGCGTGCGCGAGACCGGCACCTTCTCGCCGCGGGGGCTCCGCGGCTTTGACCTCGCCGGCAAGACGCTCGGCGTTATCGGCTGCGGGCACATCGGCGCTCACGTTATTCGGATGGCGAATGGCTTCGGTATGAATGTCATCGGCTTTGATGTGAGCCGAGGCGACGAGCTCGCCCGCACGCTTCACTTCACCTACGCGACGCTTCCTGGACTCTTTGCGGCCTCCGACATCGTCACGTTCCATGTCCCCTACAACGCGCACACGCACCACCTCGTCAATCGTGAGAATATCGGCACATTCAAGAAAGGCTCATACCTCATCAACACTTCCCGCGGTGCGGTCGTCGAGACGCAGGCGCTCATTGATGCGCTCCAGAACGGCACGCTCGCCGGCGCCGCGCTTGACGTGCTTGAAGAAGAGGGAGAGCTGGCCGACGAGACGGCGTTTCTCACTGCCCCGCACCCGAATGAAGAGGGGCTGAAGATAGCTCTGGAAAATCACTACCTCATCCAGCACCCGCGCGTCATCGTGACTCCGCACCTCGCCTTCAACACGACCGAGGCCGTGGAGCGCATCCTTGATACCACTATTGAAAATATCAAGAGCTTCGGGGCCGGAACGCTCTCACATACCGTTGCGTAACTCCTCGCGGAATCTCACCTCGTCTTCGTCCATCCCGAAGTAGTGGGCGTATTCGTGCCAAATCGTCTCGGCGATGATTGTACGAACATCTTCGCCGTCCTCGCGAGCGGCCTCCTCTATCGGCACTTTAAAAAGCGTGATGGTATCCGGCAAGGTCTCTCCGACGCCATAAGAGTCGCCGCGAGAGGTCGCAGGGATGCCCTGGTAGAGCCCGAGGAGCGTCTCGCCGCTCGCGAGACCCTCCTGTATTCGCACCTCCTCGCTCGGCTCGTCTTCTACCAAGAGCGCGACGTTATGTATCCGCTCGCGGAACTTCTCCGGGATGAGGAGAAACCCCTCCTGCGCCAGCTTCTCAAATTCCCCGCGGTCCATACTATTGAGCCTAGTCTACAGCAATCTATGCGTAAGAGAAACTTGTTGCACGCTGTTGCTATTCTGCCTGCGATAGAAAAACTTACGAATCTCTTCTGCAACAACGATTGATGCGGCTATCGGTATAAGCATCAGCCACTCCGAAAGACTAAGCGGTACGGTATGCAGAAAACGCTGGAAGAACGGAGTATATATCGCCACCATCTGGAGAGACACGACTATGAAGGTCGCGCCAATCAGATACTTGTTTGAGAAGAAATCCATGTGGAAAAACGACTTGCTTTCGGAACGACAGTTCCACGCATTGAACCACTGGAAGGCCGCAAGTACGGTGAGTGAAATTGTCCATGCCTTTGCAATATCCATTTCAAAATATTTCTGGAACAAAAAGAGCGTGCCGAACATCATAGGAAGCGCCATGAGGACCATGCGCCGCGCCATCAAACCATCAACGAGATACTTCTTAGGACGCTCAAAGGTGCCAGAGAGTAGGCCGCTCTCTTTTGGCTCCATCGCGAGCGCCACGTCAAGGAATCCGTCGGTGACGAAGTTGAGCCAGATAATCTGCGCGGCGAGAAGCGGGAGCGGATATCCAAGAATTAACGCGCCCGTAATCGTGAGTACCTCGCCGAGGCTTGTGGAAAAGAGGTACAGAATGACCTTCTTGATGGTCTTGTAGATGCTTCTGCCTTCCTCAACAGCAGAAACGATACTACCGAAGTTGTCATCCAAGAGCACAATATCCGCCGCTTCTTTCGCGACCTCGGTACCGATCTTGCCCATTGCAACACCAAGATCGGCGGCGACCAGAGATGGAGCATCATTGACGCCGTCGCCGGTCATCGCAACAATTTCGCCGCGCTTTTTATACGCATTGATGATTCGTAGTTTGTGTTCCGGCGTAACGCGTGCGAAAACTGAGACATTTGCAACTTGCACCTTGAGCTCGCCATCCGACATCTTGTCTATCATCGCGCCGGTCAAGAGTTCATTGCCTTCGTGCCAGATACCCGCATCCTTGGCGATTGCGCGGGCGGTGAGTGTATAGTCGCCGGTAATCATCACAACCTTGATACCGGCGGCAGACGCTCTCGCCATCGCTTCGGCGACCTCCGGGCGAAGGACATCCTGCATGCCAAAAAATCCTACAAACGCGAGGTCGTGGACCGTCTCGGGCGCAAGCGATTCTCCAAATTTCTCCCGCATCGCTACCGCTACTACCCGCAATCCGCGATCGGACATTTCCGCAAACGTTTTCTCAATCTCTTCCCGGTCCTCCTGCCGAAGCGGATGAGTACGGCCTCCGCGCCGGACCTCTGAACACAGAGCCAGAACCGCTTCGGGCGCGCCGCTCACAACAAGAAAGCCGCCACCTTCTACCCTTGAAAGGGTGGCATGATACTTCAGCCGATAATCAAAGGGTGTCTCGGATACGAGAGAGGACTCGCGCATCAAGTCGTCCTTCTTGAAACCAACTTTTTCTCCAAACACTCGTATCGCCGCCTCGGTCGGATCGCCCGCCACGCGCCATCTCTGTTCACTCTCGGAGAAAAACACGCGCGCGTTGGCGCCAAGCGCCGCCATTTTACCGACAAGAAGCACTTCGGGATGATTGGCGGCGTCCACGACCGACCCGTCGAGCGTTACGCTACCCTCTGGCTCGTAGCCGATGCCGCCAATCGTGAACACCTTCCCGTCCGTCCACACTTCGCGGATGACAAGCTCATTTTTCGTAATGGTACCGGTCTTATCAACGGCGATGACACGCGCCTGTCCGAGCGCCTCAACCGCCTGCAACTTCTTCACGAGTGCGTTGCGCTTGCTCATGCGCCACACGCCGGTGGCGAGTACGAGCGTGATGACGATAGGCAATCCTTCGGGGATGACCGATACGGCAAGCGAGACAACCGTTGCAAAGATGGTGATTATTTCTTCTCCCTTGATGAGTCCGAGCGTGAAAAGCGCGACGCTAATCACCCCGACTACTGCGATGATGACTCGAGAAAGGGAGCGGATGTTCGCCTTGAGCGGTATCTCCGTATCAATAGCGGAGATTTCTTTGGCAATCGCACCAATGACGGTACGCATCCCCGTCGACGCCACAACCGCCTGGCCGTTACCGATAAGGACGTTCGTCCCCTTAAATACCATATTTCTCTGCTCTGCAACGGGCAGGTCTTTCTGGCGTATGACATCGGCGGTCTTATCGACTGGCTCCGATTCTCCAGTGAGCGAGGCCTCGTCTGTCTTCAAACCATTCGCGACAATAATGCGCGCATCAGAGGGAATCTTCTCTCCTTCTCGTAGCACGAGAATATCTCCTCTCACCACTTCTCGGTCCGGTATGACCATCTCTTGCCCATCACGAACTACGGTTGCGGAGGTCTCCACATATCGCTTGAGCGCACGGAGCGTATTCTGCGCCCTGCCTTCTTGGATAGTGCCGACTGTCGCATTAAACAGAAGAATCGCAAGAATAATCGACCCATCGGCGGTTTCTCCCAAGAGAAACACCGTCATGCTCGCGGCGAACAAAATGTAGATAAGCGGACTCTGGAACTGCCGCAAGAAAACAATCGAGAAGCTATCGGGCCTTACCTCCGGCAAAATGTTGGGGCCGTCCTCTTTCAGCCGTCGCGCGGCCTCGTTGACACGTAGTCCTACTTCGTTTGTTTGAAGTTCTTTATAGACAATCGGTAATTCCTCCGCGTGCCAAGAAAGCGTCATAGTATGTACTACAGAATACCATTGCGTACGGTCGTGATATCCTATCTATTACGTGACACAAAAAGAAAAGAAATACGGGCACATAAACAATATTTGAGAAACGGGCTCACAAGAATTCCGTAAGTTACGAGGTATTGCAATCTATCATACTTTATGTTACGGTTGGGAGGTGAAAGTACTCACCAATATACGGTTTTATACTGTTGGAGGAATCGCCCAGTATCTATCGAACTTTATCCTCCACAACGAACGAAGGGGCTCTGCCGCTCTTAATATTTTTGGTATAGATGTCGTTTTGCCAGGAGCAATCCAGAGTACTCCGTCCCCGGAGCTCCAAGCGGCCCGTCGTTTCTGCCTCATCACAAAAGAGGTCGCTTATCCCCCTATCGCGGATACGGTTAAAGCCGCGTCCTCGATCGAGAAAGTGCGGGCAACATACATGCCGGTCATTGATGCCTATTACTCGGCAATCTTGGAAGTACAGCCAGATGTCATCCTCATCAACGGCACTTTTTATCTGCCATGGTGTCTTCTGCAGGCGGCTCGACGGTATGGGCGCGCACGGATCATCCTGCACTACCATGGCGTACTGACTAAGGAGGTGGAGCACTGGAAGGAGGAGGGCGCCAAGCAGATGTTTAGGGAAATGGAACGCGAATTTGACATGTCTGGCATCTCGTATATCTTCCCCTCACACCATGCGCTCCACACCGTCGAGCGAGAAGTATACGGTCACTCTATCGCGCAAGCCACTGTGCTACCCAATCCCGTCCCCGATTCTTTTTTCAAAAGACCGAAACGAGTGTCTGGCCGAATTATCGGGTTCGTAAGCCGATGGACTCGAGTAAAAAATCCAGAATTTTTCATTTCGCTTGCGCGGCATAACCGAACTACCGATGCAGGATACGATATCCATGCGATAGTCGATGTGAAGAAATCTGCGCCACATTATCGTCGCGTCGCTTCCCTTTTCAAGCTCTCCCCGCCAGTCGAAAACAAGCTTTTGCCGACCTTCTACCGGAAACTCGGAGCGCTTATCATGCCGTCGTATTTCGAGACCTATGGAAACGTCGCCCAAGAGGCGCTTGCGAGCGGTATTCCCGTACTCGTGAGTCCGCACACGGGCTTCTCCGAGACGCTTCGAACGATCGGGCTCGAGAATTGGATAACGGATTTTTCGTCACCCGCTGACGTACTGGTAAAAATTGAAGAGGCTATTCGTATCGGCGTCCCGCACGAATCGTGGCGGCAACTGCGCGCACAGTTCACGAACGAGCCGATATTCGCACGATATGCTAACCTGCTCGCCGGTAAGTAATAGCGATAACATTTTATGTTCATCTCGGTAAAACAGCTAACCGAAGAAGAAAACGATATCTGCTTCAAAACGTTGAGCTCAAAGGCGGTGTTCGCGCTTGTCGGCAACGCGATAAAAAAGAAAAAAGGAATCTCAATCGTTCGTATGGGTGACGGCGAAGTAGGACTTCTTGACGCTCCAGACGGGAAACCATTCACCGGTTTTAACAATCTGGACCCAAACTGGAACACGCGCCTCGGCATCGAAGGACTTGGAATTGAAAAAGTAAAGGCGAACATCCTTGAGGCAGGGAATGCCTGTACCTATTTTGCACCCTCAGTTTCCGGCATCTCACTTGGCGAATTCAAACTGCATCACCGCTTCAACAAACGCGAAGTATATCTCGATAACTTCTTCGTGGCAGACTGGACCAAGGAGATGATTCGTATGTTGCTTGTGGCAAGTGAAGGAGTGCAGGTCATACATAAGGACTGTGAGACCCTTATTGAAAATTTCGTAAGGCGGTATGACCTACCAAAGACTCTCTTTTCTGGCTTCAAGAAGAAGAGCTGGCGCGATAACGAGGCGGCGATTAAAGCGGCTATCGACTCCGGCAAGCAACTCGTGCTCTTTAGCGCCGGGCCAGCGGGTAAAATCATCGGACCGAAAATTGCTCTGGCAGGGAAAGTGGTTCTCGATGTCGGTAATACCTTGCCGGGCTGGAGCATTGGCGACCCGCGCATGGTGGGTGGTATAAACTAACCGGTTTCATCGATGCACAACCGTGTTGCGGGGGCCGGAATCGAACCGGCGTCTGGAGGTTATGAGCCTCCCGAGGTACCTCTCCTCTACCCCGCTATACTTAAACTTAACTCATCTGAACTGACTTCGCATCTGCCCTCCCGCTTGGATTACCAACTCTCCTCTACCCCGCTATTGGAGAGTATAGGGAATTAGTTGCTCTAGCGCAACCACGTATTTAAGAGACGAGAAAATGATTCAAGATGCGCGACGCGGGCAGATGATTTTCGGAAACGTACCAGATGGTACGGCGGAGAAAATCAGCGGGACCCGCAACAAAGCAGATTGGATTATTTTCTTGTTTCTAGATCACCTTGAGTTCGCGGAAGACGGCTTCGTAGTGCGCGACGGTGCGGCGCGCGAAGTCCGCCGTGAGTTCAAAGGAGGAACCCTCGTGCGCAATCTGATTGCGCACCTTGTGCGCCTCCCACGCGTCTTGGAGCGTGCCGAGGTCCTTTGACTCAATAGCCTTCAACTTCTCGCCGACACCGTCGCCCACGTACCCCCGCCGCGCGAGTGTGTCGTCAAGCATGATATCGGCCTCAATGATCGCCTCGCGCCACTCGCTCTCGCTCGCCCTCTCTAAGAGCGACTCAATGTGAGCCCAGCGCGGGTGCGTGCCGCTCGTTGCATCGGGCAATACGATGAGCGTGCTGTAATATTCTTCTTCGCGCTTACGAAGCTCAAATAATCTAATGGTGCAGTAGACGATGAAGAAAATGCCGATGATGGAGAGCATGTAGCCGATGGCAATAATCCAGAGCCATATATGCGCCATAAGAGCCTTAAACCCTTCAAAGCTCAATGTCGCGTTCTGCCCATAGAACCACTCGTAGATGAGGCGGAACCAGTACTCAACGTTGGTCTGATTGCCCGGCATATAGGTCTAGTATACTACTTCGCTAAAGCTACGAAGTACGCTGTACCTCTTCACCGAGAGAAAAAAGTATGTTTTCGGATTGATGCAGGGCGGTGAAGTGGATGCCGACAGGGAGCTGTTTGCCCTCCCTCTCTACGACACCCATCGGGACAGAGAGCGCCGGCATGCCGGTCAGGTTCGCGGTCACGGTAAAGATGTCTTCAAGATACATCGCGAGCGGGTCGCTCTTCTCTCCGATTTTGAAGGCCGGAGTAGGCATCGTGGGCGTCGCGACAACGTCGACTGATTTGAGTGCCTGCTCGTAGGCGGCGCG
>Ga0076061_116_pt1 | contig 10525 bp, 8 predicted proteins | sample RifGroB1_FD_68092 | JGI IMG/M metagenome (GOLD analysis project Ga0076061, IMG submission 68092) | Parcubacteria bacterium GW2011_GWB1_55_9
AGGACGTTTGAACAGCAAGTGGGAAGCGCTCCCCAAGACGTGAGCCACGGAGAGAATAGCACGGAGCCTCTGGAATAAAATACCTCATCTCCTGTTCCGAAGAGGTTGTCGGGATTGTTATACGGCCCGCTCGGGTCGCCCCAGAAATTTTGACTCACATCAACGACTTCCGTCCCATGAGAGTCCAATCCGTACGAGTCGTTATCGTGTATGGAATTGTTTGATATGGCGTACGACGAGTTGTTAGAGTATAGACTGATGCCGGTGTAATTGTTTTTTATTTCGTTATTTGTCAGAGAAAGGAAGTTCGCCGGGTAGCTCGAGGAGCTCCCGTAATCGGCAACGCCAGCATAATAGAACCCAGAGATAACCGAGTCCCGCATATCAACAGAACCTCCGGCAAACACAACTACACCGTCTCCGGAGCTGTTTGAGATTTTTACATTTCTCGCGGTCAAAGAACCGGAATTGGCCACCATGATTGCGTCATAGTAATTAGTATTGAAGATTGAAGAGTCGTTCAATGTCATTTCTGAATGGTCAAAAATAGCAAGCGCATCTCCGCGGGAAATCTCATTCGTCGTGAGGTTCGAAATATCGGCCGAACTGTTATTAAAGACCTCAACTGCATACCGAGCGTTTGTTATAGTGGAACTTGCAATACGCACACTGCTCCCCACATACGCGGCGAGGGCTTCATTTTGCGAATGGTCAACAAAAAGATTAGAGATGTCGGCCTTGCTACCAACGTAGACCTCTATCCCCGACCGTACATTTTTAAGGATAATATTCTTTAAGACAACATCGCTTCCGGAGCTGATATCCATAGCATCACTGGATATGTTTTCGGCTGAAAAATTATTCAGAGAGAGATGACTCCCATACGCCCTAATGCCTAAGTCACCGTTCTCAACTCTGGCGTTTGAAATTGACAAATCTTTGGAGTAAAAATCAGAGATGGAGTCGGCGTATCTGACTATGACATTATCTAGAGACGAGGAGGTCTCGGTGTTATAGAATACTATCCCGCCCCAGTCGCTTGTAGCTGAAGTGAATAATATCGGCTCGTCAGACGTCCCGCTGGCAATGAGACGGCCAAAAACGTCTATCCAACTGGATGAACCGGACTGCACGACAACGCCCGGCTCAATAAAGAGCGTTGTGTTCTGCTCCACCGTCAAATCGTCTTGGATGAAATACGGATTCCCGTCCTTTGTCCACACAGTATCTTCAGAAATGTAAGCGTTCGGACTGATAACCGTATCGGCAAGGGCATGGTTCGGGATGGTTGCCAGTATGAGAAAAGTTGTGATGAAAAAGAAGGCGGTGGGTGAGAGTCCTACGAGCATGCGGACGGGCATTAGCGGGCACTATAGTCCATAGCACCAACATATGCAAAGCGAGTATCCACTATTCGCTTATTCCCTCCTTCGCTTGTTCGCGCGCCGTTCGGGCGAAGGAGGGAATTAGAAGAGAGAGGCAAAGAAGAAAGCCGACTCCGGGTCCCCGGTTTCGGCTTTTGGTCGTCAATCCTGCGACACTTGGAATGCGCAGGACATGTTGAACCACTTGTCGGTAAGTAGAAGGCAACGTGAATCCCCGTACTTCATTGAGTTCCCAAAGACCGGTTCAACACAGAGGTATCGGCGGGAGTCGCGCCAGTAATAGACTCTGCTCCACCCACCGGTAAGCAGCATCTGCACCTTGCCGATACTCGGAATATTCACGTCTGCTCCATGGCCGACACTCGTGCTTATCGGTCCGTGATTCCGCCGATAAAAGCGGAGCTCTTCTCCCTTCCAAGCTCTGGCTTGGGCATTTCCGGTCGGCGTCCGGAAGTACGGATGGAGCCCTGGGTTGATGAACACATCTCTTGACGCAGGTCGGAGCAGCCGTGCCGAGAGGCTGTGGGTGAGACCCATCCGCGTGAGTACGATGTCAATTCGTACCTCACACTCCTCGTCGTAGGCGGGGCCGAGCAAATCTGTGCCCCTGAATACGACACCGTTTTCCATAATCTCATCGGCTTTACGGTTACGGAGCACCCCGTGTTGCGGCAAACCGAACGTGGGGTCTACGGTGCCGAAGCAGGGCCAGCACGCGTGCATCCCGCGTGACAACTTGTTCTTTGTTCCCGATTTTGGGCATTTCTGCCTCCTTTTGATAATTGGATTGAACCGGCTTTGACGGGTATGTTATGCCGCCTCTGCCTCATGTATATCATTATTTAGTGCATACGTCAAACACGGGTATTGACAATATGTCTGGGAGGTGTATTATATAAGTTGGTGTTATTTCCCAACCCGAAGAGGAGAAACGTATTATGGTTACGCTCGCGATTATCGTTCTTGCCGTTGCCGTATTCGTCGCTTTCGCCACCTGGCGGAAGGCCCGCTTGGCTCGCCCGGAGGAGCCCGCGCCCCAGCCCGTTCCCTACAAGGACGCGCAGGGAGCCGCCACCGAAGCTCCGCAGTCGTTCCTTGAAGAAGCGGCGCCGGCGTATTGGAATCCGGCTCGGGACATCGTGCCCGGGGACGAGGTTCTCGTCCCTGTGAAGCCAAGAAGGCCGAACGGGACGATGAAGTCAGTCATTTTCGTCCGCACTTTCAAACGCCATGGCCAGCCGTGGGCAAAGTTGCATCCGCTCGCGCTTCCGAAGCAAAAGTTCAGTCGGCAACTGACCAGCCTCGCGCGGATGTAGACCAGCAACGACGCCCGAGTAGAAGACTCCCAGGAGTCTTCTACTCGGGCGGTTTCTATTTTTGTAGAAGGTCGCTCGCGGTATACTTAAACGCAATGACGGATACGGAATTAAAGACGTCCTTGATAAGCGTGATGCGGGGAGAGGTGTCGGACGAGGAGGGGGCGCGCCGCTCTGCGGCGCGCGACACTTCCCTCTTTGAGCGGATGCCTGCACTCGTAGTGTACCCCGAAGACGCTGACGACGTGGGTGCGGTGGTGAAAACAATTAGCGCCCTTCGACAAGCTCAGGGTGAACGAGCAGACTTGTCGGTTACTGCTCGTTCAGCGGGCACCGATATGTCGGGCGGACCGCTGACTACCGGCGTCGTGGTTTCGTTTACCAAGCACATGAACACAATGGGCGAGGTCGAGCGAAGCGAAGATGCCGAAGCAGAGCGAGGTATGGCAGGATTCGCAGTCACGGAGCCGGGAGTGTATTATCGCGATTTTGAAAAAGCGACGCTTGAAAAGGGCCTCATACTCCCCTCCTATCCCGCCAGCCGCGAGCTCGCCGCCATGGGCGGCATCGTGAGCAACGACGCCGGCGGCGAGCGCACGCTTAAATACGGCAAGACAGAAAAATATGTAGAGGAGCTGGACGTCGTCCTCTCTGACGGCTCACGGGCGCTCTTCAAGGCGCTCACGCCATCCGAGCTGGAGGAGAAGAAAAAACTGCAGACGCTAGAGGGAAACATTTATCGCGAGATGGACGCGCTTCTCGCCGAGAACGCCGCGCTTATTGAGGAACACCGGCCGAAGGTGTCCAAGAATTCTGCCGGCTACGCGCTCTGGAGCGTCAGGGATGCAAAGACAAATACATTTAACTTGGCGAAGCTTATCTGCGGCTCTCAAGGGACGCTCGCGCTCTGGACGAGGGCGAAGTTGGCGCTCGTCGCGCCGAAGGGGCATCGTGCGATGCTCGTCATCTTCCTCCACGACCTCAATATTCTGCCTGAAATCGTGAAGCGCGTTCTGCCCCAGAACCCTGAATCGTTTGAATCATTTGACGACCACACCTTCACGCTCGCGGTGAAATTTATGCCCCAGATGCTCTCCCAGATGGGCTTCGTCAAGGCGGCCAAGCTCGGCATAGATTTCATCCCCGAGATAGAGCTCGTCGCCACCGGCGGCGTGCCGAAGCTCCTCCTTATGGCCGAGTTCGCCGAGGATACGATTGAAGAGGCCGACGCCAAAGCATGTATGGCAAGGGGCGCCCTTGCCAATCTGAATTTGAAAATGAAGATAGAGAAGAATGAAAAGGAGTCGGAGAAGTATTGGATAGTGCGGCGCGAGAGCTTCAACCTCCTGCGCAAGAATCTCCACGGGCTCCACACCGCGCCCTTCATTGATGACTTTGTCGTACCGCCCTCTTGTTACCCAGAGTTCCTGCCGAAGCTGAACGCGCTCCTGGACGAATATGCGTCGCACTTCATCTACACCATCGCGGGACACATCGGCAACGGCAACTTCCACATCATCCCGCTTATGGACCTCTCTAAAGAGGAGAATCGGCAAGTCATTTTGGACCTTGCGCCAAAAGTATATGAGCTTGTGATTAAGGAGGGCGGGACGACGACCGGCGAGCACAATGACGGCATTATCCGCACGCCGTATCTGCCGATGCTCTTCGGCAGTGAGATGGTCGCGCTCTTTGAAAGGGCGAAAAAGATTTTTGACCCCCTCAACATCTTCAACCCAGGGAAAAAAGTCAGCCTGCCCGGCCAGGGCGGCACCTTCGCCGACATCAAGCGGGATATGATTAGAGAGAAGATATAGGATTTGTTTGCTATTTGGTCGTAAACTCCCAGATGCCACGCCAATCTTGAGGCGCTTCGATAGAGAGATGTTCGACGCGCTTGAGGAAGGTCTTTGATGGACCGTCCTCCCCTAGAGAGAGCGCCGCCTTGAAATGTGTGATGGCTTCCCCCCAATTACCTTTCACATATGCCGCGCGGCCATTCGCGAAATGCGCGAATTGCTCTTTCTGTATGGCGCTTGCCTGTCCCGAGCCTGTCGAGGCGAACGGCTCGATGACGAGTTCATAGATGGTGCGCGGCTCCGATTTACCCTTGACCATCACGAGGTCAAGCCCGCGCACTGTGAGAGTTGGGTCGCCAGCGGCCGCCGAAGCCGTCCGCTCGCCAACAATACAAGAAACACCGTAGGCCTTCGTAAGCCCTTCAAGCCGCGAGGCGAAGTTTACCTCATCGCCCATGACGGTATAATTAAAGCGTTTTGAAGACCCCATATTGCCAACGACCACTTCGCCGGTTGAGATGCCGATACCGATGCGTATCGGTTTAACACCCCGCTTCTCTAGACCGGCGTTGAGACGGTTGAGTGCGCGAAGCATCGCGAGAGCGCCACGACAGGCAGCGTTCTCCTGTGACGGGTTCGGCAAAGGCGCACCCCAAAAAGCCATTACTGCGTCGCCGATGTATTTATCCACTAGTCCGCCTGCTTCCATAATGGCATCGGTCATCGCCGTCAAGTATTCATTGATGAGCGCGGTCAGTTCAGATGGTGAGAGGCCTTCCGAAAGCGTTGTGAACCCGCGAATATCGCAGAAGAGCATAGTGAGAGTTTTTTCCTGTCCGCCAAGCGAGAGTCGCTCGGGATGATTAGCGAGCTCCTCAATGACTTCGGGCATAAGGTAATACTGGAACATTTTTCGGATGTGGCGCTTTTCTCGCGATTCGCTCAAGTATTGATATATAAATGTGAACCCAGCCGATAGCAGAAATGCAAATGAGAGTGAGAGTGTCGGGAACCGCACATGCGCAGAAAAGAGCGCGACACTCACGAGATTAACCGCGAGAAACTCTGTAGCGAGCAGAAGGATAAGCGGCACGAGTTGCGGCACAGCGAGGATGGTACCGGCGGCAAGGTACGCGACGAACAGGATACACGCGAGCATGAACAGCATTGGTATGTCATTGAAGAAACGGCCCGACTCAAGTGTGGCAAGCGCGTTCGCGTGCGCCTCGACGCCGGCCATAGAACCCACCGGCGTCGCGAGCGTATCGTGCAGGTCTTTCGCGGTCGCGCCAATAAGCACCGTCTTCTCGGCAAATACGCTTACCGGCGCAGTGCCCCGGTACACATCTATAAATGGAATAGTGAGAAAGGTGCCGGCAGGCCCTCGCCAACCGATTCGCACCACCTTTGGGGGCGCAACTCCTCGCGCATGTGCTGTAAGCGCCGCCGAGAGACTCACCGTGTTCCCTCGCATGGGTGCGAAGGTCCGCACGATGCCGTCAGCATCAACGAGCACGTTGGCGTAGCCCTCCTGCGCGTTTGACGCGAATGAGGGTAACGGTCGAAGAAGTTTGCCGCCGCGGTCGTCATATTGGGTCGCGAGCACGACCGGCGCAATGCTTCTTGCAAGCGCTGACGCCAACAAAGCATCGTCTGCCAAACCGCGAGCGGATGAATCGACGAAGGCGACATCAATGCCGACTTCCCGCGGCTCTCCGAGATTTTCAAGTACGGTGGCGAAACTTGTGCGTGCGAGCGGCCAACCGCCAAGCGCGGAAATACTTTGGTCGTCAATGCCAATAATGACAATGCCGGAGGGCGCTGTTTGTGTCGTAAAAAATCGGTCAAAAACCAGTTCCTGCCACGACGTAAGAAGGCCGAAATAATAGCAGGCACCGGCGATAAGCGCGGCGAGGAACGCGAGAACGGCGACCGCCCTGTAGCGCTTAATTGTTTGAGACATGGTTTATCGGGTGATGGTGATGGCTTGAAGGAGAGTTACTGTACTTCCCAGAGAATCGTTCATAACGATATCAAAGATGCCGACCGGTAAGAGGCCCGAAGAAAGAGTAATGCTTGAATTGCTGGCTACGACGAAGTCGCTCTCTCCTGAAAGAGTTTTTTCGCCGATGGTGATGGTCGTAACGCATATGAATCCTTCCCCGGTAAGAGTCACCGTGTTCTGACCGCTCTGACTAACGGAAAGAGGCGATACTGAAGTGAGTCTTAGTGCACTTCCCGTCGCGGAGCCTTGGAATTCTGAAAAAGAAGCACAGGCGTTCTCCTCGTTCACCGCACTCACAGGAGACGTTGTTGGCGCAATCGCTTCTGGAGGGACCGATTTGATTTGAGGAGCGGTTTGCGGAGGAGAGGGAAGAAGTGTTGTTTGAGAAGTGTCTGGTGCTGGCGCGTGCGCCTTAAACTCGGGAACATCGTAGAGTTGCCATGGCGCCTGCTCATCGGCGGCCGTGAGGGGAGAAACGCGCACGAGACCCGAATCATCCAAGGTCGCTTTATTCCCTCCCGAAACGAGTACTCCCTTGTCCTCGAGCGACTCGCCCGTAGAAGGGTCCACGGGAATAAGATTGACGGTGCCGGTAGCCACGTGGAGTGCGGTGATGCCGCCTTTATACGAAATGCCGAAAGATGTCCCGCGCACAACTGCAACCGCGTTCTGGGTCTTAATCTCGTAGTATTCGCCTTTACCGAATACTTTTTCCACGCGCGTCCATATCGTGCCTGCGCCGAGAGAGCCGCGTACATGCGTGCCCGTACGGTCGTTTTCTTCAAGCGTTAACTTCGTGTCATAGTCAAGGAGGGCCGTGGTGCCGTTCGTCCACTGGAGGAGCCCGCGACCGGTATGCGAAGTCGTGAGCGTATCGCCTACATAGATTGGTGTACTGCTTCCTACCGTTTGCGGCTTTGAATTATTCGTCGTGATGAGAGTCATATCCGGAGCAAGTGTGGTGGCGAGCGCGGGCGAGACGTTTACAACCGCCGACTCTGTGACCGCTTCCTCACCCCGCAGCAAGAAGAATGCCGTTATGGCAACGACGATTATGATAATTCCAACGACTATGGGAAGATTAACTTTCATGGGTCAATTATATAACATATACTGTGGTACAATGGGGCTATGAATCCCGTTAGAAATCACGGACACGAAATGACAGAAACACGGGAGGTCGTTTTTATAAACAATAATCACATAGGCACCACGGCTACGCATATCGGGTCCGTGTCCTATTTCTAACGGGATGAAACGCGCGTTTGCTATTATTATCGTCGCTCTACTCGCGCTCGGGATGGTCGGGCTCTTCTTCCCTGCCCTTACTCTGTTCACGCGCTGACTCCACGTTGAGCTCCAGTTTTTCAAGAATATCTTTATGCTTCTCCCGCACGCCCTCCAGGGCGCGCTCCGAGTTGCCCCTCTCCTCGCCATTGTTGATATTCTCGCGCTGTGTATCTTCCTCCAAGACGCTCTCTTCTGCCTTGATACTTTGCTTGTGAACAATATGGGCATCGTAGGCTGTGAGTAGCAACATTTCCAAAGATTCGTCCTTCATAGGATGAGACGAGGCGGTGGCGGCCTTCTTACGAGCCGGCTGTCGCGATGATGACCGGTTGTGTGAAGAATATGAAATTGGCGAGCGTGAAGAGGCCGGCCATCAGCACAAAGAGAAGCAGGGCGGCCGTGAGATGGTGCATATGACGCCGGTGGAATTCAAGCTCGGTCACATAGGCGAGCAGGACGAGGACGACTGCGGCGAGCGCGTAGTACGCATAACGGAGCATTGACTTAGGCGACGCGAAGAGGAGCTGCCACCAGCTGGCCCCGTTAGAAATCAGATTTCTAACGGGGCTGGCAACAGGCGCGGTAATAGAGTCGGCCTCGGTACCGAGAACTGCCTCGGTAGTCGCGAGCGCGAGAGTGGTTGGCTCCTCTGGCGAAACAATGGTCTGAACGGAAACGGGCTTGCCCGGCACCAAATCAGATTTGGTGCCGGGAGTGCCGAACATCTGCACGACAAAGGTCGTCGCTCGGCCCTGATATACGCCCCGGGCGGTCGCGATGCCTATCTGGGTGAAGTTCCCGTTCAAGATGTTGGCGCGATGCGTGGGAGAATTCATCCACGCGCGCTCAACGTCAATAGAGTCGGAGAAGTCCACGGCGAGATTCTCGCCCGCGTAGAGGAAGGTGTATCCCTGTTGTCTGAACCAGTACCACGGGTCCTTGCCCTCTGGCGACACATGCGCGAAGTAGCCCTTGGCCGCCATATCGTCGGCCTTCGCCTGTGCGGCGACAGTGAGAACGGGACTTATGGCGAGGCCGCCGAGCGAGCCCGCGCCGCGGTCCCCGTTGGTGAGGTCCACGAGCACCGCCGAGATAACGGCGGCAAACGACCCCGAGCGCAGGAGGTAATGGTCAACAAGCGAGAGACCGAAGACGCCGATGATGAGGACAGCGAAGAGACCCGCCAGCCCGCCGATGGCGTAGGGGCGGTCGTCGTCTTTTTTATGCCTCTTTAGGTAGGTCAGAAGACTCATGACACTTGGATTATACCACAATCCCGCCAAAAAGGCGGGATTGTGCGTTTTGGGAAAGTTGCCTTCCCCCCATTCGCGAGAAGTTATTTGCCGAGTGCGGCGCGGACCCTGTCTACGGTCGCCTGGTCGGCGTTGAAGGACTGCAGTACTCCGAGGATAGAGGTCACCTGCTCATCGGTGAGATTCGGCTTCCCTCCTGCCGCGGCCGACACGAGCGTGCCCTTGTTGAGCTCCGCGCGCGTGAGCGGGCCGACGAATCCGGTGTCTGCGATACCGCGAGAAGCCTGATACGCCTGCACTGCCGCTCTTGTCAGCTCGCCGAAGTAGCCCGTCGGCGCGTCTATCTTGAGAAGGCCTTCAGCAATGAGAACCTTCTGGAGCTCCGTCACCTCATCACTGCGCACGCCCACGGTGAGCGCCTTGGTGAAGTTGAAGGTGGAGGCGCCGAGCACCTGGCCGCTACCCTGCGGACACGCCCGTCCGGTCCTGATGTTGAACAAGTCGCCGACTGCACAAGCTACTGAAGTCGGGGATTCTGTTGAAGCACTAAGGACTTGGCCGATTGGCGTACACGTACCGGTGCTTGGGTTATACGCAGTTCCCTGGGCACAGCCGGGTCCGCTGCCGCTACTGCCGCCGCTGTTACCCGGAGATGTCGAAGGAGTGGCAGATGTCGTCCCGCTGAACTCGTCACTCACTGCTTCGGGAGACCCACGGGAAACCGTACGGAAGAAGTAGGTCGTGTCTGCAGTAAGACCTGTAACGGTCACACTGTGGCTGGTCACGAGCGTTGTGTCTTCAACCGTCGAGTTCGCATACCCGTAATTCGGTTCTACTCCAAGAACTGCGTGCGATACAGTGTCGTATATCACACGACTTGTCGCCGGATGGTCGGTCGTCCATGTGGCCGTAAGGGACGTTTCAGTTGGACTTGCGGTTGTTTGAGTGGAGATGACCGGAGGAATCAGGTCTAGTACTAGATCACCTTGAGCAGTGGTGATGTTGCTGGTAGCAGTATCAACTTCGCTTACAACCCGGGAACTTGGGACGACTCAGGGACGCAGGGCACCATCAGGGGTACCACGATTGACCGCACATGGGACGCAATACTCCTTGCAGACAAGGCCCAGGCAACGGTGGAGAATAACATTCTCCGTACATCAAATACCGGTGTACTCGTTGGCTTCTACGATACGGCAAGCGGAGAAACACCGGTTTCTCCAGCCGTAGTGGCGACTATCAGCGGAAATACAATAACAGGAAATACTCGCGGGATCCGTGTATTGGATACGCAAGCGGCTACTACAAACATAAATTCCAATAGTATTTTCGGAAATAGTGAATTCGGTGTTAAAAACTTCGATCCCGATGATATCGTGGACGCCGCCAGCAACTGGTGGGGCGATGCTTCAGGACCTTCTGGTTCTGGGCCAGGAACAGGTGATGCAGTGAGCGACAACGTCACTTTCACGCCTTG
>Ga0076061_136_pt1 | contig 8923 bp, 10 predicted proteins | sample RifGroB1_FD_68092 | JGI IMG/M metagenome (GOLD analysis project Ga0076061, IMG submission 68092) | Parcubacteria bacterium GW2011_GWB1_55_9
GAGCAACTGAAGGGGAAGACTGTGCTTATCACCGGCGGGACCGGCTCGTTCGGCAAGCATTTTACTGAACATTTACTCGCCAATTCAAAGCTGAAAAAGCTCATCATATTTTCTCGGGATGAATTGAAGCAGTCGCAGATGGACGTGGAATTAAACGACGAACGCGTGCGTTTCTTTATCGGCGACGTGCGCGACCTGCCGCGCCTGGAGCGAGCCTTTGAGAGCGTTGATATTGTGGTGCACGCCGCAGCGCTCAAGCAGGTACCCGCGCTTGAATACAATCCGTTTGAGGCGGTCAAGACGAACATCCTCGGGAGCCAGAATGTCATAGAAGCGGCGCTTGACCAAGGGGTGCAAAAAGTCGTGCTCATTTCAACCGATAAGGCGGCGATGCCGATTAATCTCTATGGCTCAACTAAATTGAATGTCGTCGGCAGTCGCGGCAGTATCATTGAGAAGTTGATATTAAATAGGGGCGCGCATACCGTGCACATCACCGACGAACGCATGACGCGCTTCTGGATAGACCTGGAACAAGCATTTCACATCGTCCTTTTCGCTCTGGAACACATGGAGGGAGGCGAGATATTCATACCCAAGGCGCTCTCGATGAAGCTCACGGACCTTTTCAAGCTTCTTGCGCCGAAAGCGAAGCGCAACATTATCGGCATCCGTCCCGGAGAAAAAGTGCACGAAGTCCTTCTGACGAAGGAGGAGGCGCGCCACGCGCTTTCTCTCAAGGACTACTTCGTGGTACTACCGGAACACGTCGGTTCATTGAATCAAAAAGAAGGTCTCCAAAAATTTCTGAAACAAGGGAAACGGCTCAAGCCGAACTACCATTTCACAAGCGACACGACCGCCAAGCGCATGTCGCAAAAAACGCTTCTCCGCATAGTTGGACGAATGGAAAAGGCCCTTCTTGGGCCATTAGCATGATTCCGTACTCCACTCAAGACGTGAGTGAAGCTGACGTCAGAGCTGTTGCGCGGGTGTTGCGTTCGGGGTGGATTACGCAAGGGCCTGCCATAGTTGCATTTGAAAAAGCCATAGCGAAAGAGGTCGGCGCGCGATTCGCAGTCGCCTTCAACTCCGGAACCTCCGCGCTCCACGCGGCATACTTTGCCGCAGGGGTGGGGAAAGGAGACGAAGTTATCGTACCGGCGCTCACCTTCGCCGCTACGGCGAACGCCGCCCTGTATCTCGGGGCCAAGCCCGTATTTGCCGATGTTGACCCGTTGACCGGAAATATAGACAGCAAGGATGCGGCAAAAAAAGTCACTGCAAAGACAAAAGCACTCGTTGCTGTTGACTATGCGGGAAGGCCCGCCGCGCTCCGCGAGTGCCGAGCTCTCGCGCGAGCACACCGGCTGGTGTTTATTGAAGACGGCGCGCAGAGCCTCGGCGCCCGCTACGCCGGCAAGCTGGTGGGTACCCATGCGGATATGACGATGTTCAGCTTCCACCCGGTCAAGTCAATCACGACAGGAGAAGGGGGTATCATTGTTACCGATAGCGAGAAGTTCTACCGGCTTCTCACCCTCTTCCGCAGTCACGGGATTACCCGCGACCCGCACGTTATTGAGAAGAAAGACGACGAGGGCGCGTGGCACCAGGAGATGCACGCGCTCGGGCACAATTACCGCATTACCGACATACAAGCGGCGCTTGGACCGCACGCCGCTACCCGGCGCTGCTAAAAAATATCCCCAGACTCACCCTGCCGCCCCACGACGACGCGCGTACGAAGAGTGCGTGGCACCTCTATCCGGTGCACGTGCCGCCGCAGGCGCGCAAAAAAGTTTTTGAAGCGTTGCGCGCCGCGGGCGTCGGCGTGCAGGTTCATTACCTGCCTGTCTACCTCCATCCTTTTTATAGGAAGCTCGGGTACACAAAAGGATTGTGTCCGAATGCAGAAAAATTTTATGCGGGCGAGATTTCTATTCCGCTGTTCGCCAAAATAACTTCTGCACAACAGAAGTTTGTCGCTAACGCGCTGAAGCGCATTCTCGCCTCGCTATGAAAAAAGCAAAAAACTATGCCAGCAAAAAAGGCACCGGACAGAAGCTCTGGCAAAAGGCCAAGAAACTTATCCCGGGCGGCAACCAATTGCTCTCCAAGCGCGCGGAGATGTTCCTGCCGGAACTGTGGCCGGCATACTACTCAAGAGCGAAAGGATGCGAGGTGTGGGACCTCGACGGCAATCGATACGTTGATATGGGACGGATGGCGGTGGGGAGCTGTCTCCTCGGCTATGCAGACCCCGACGTGAACAGGGCAGTGAAGGATGCCGTTGACCGAGGTTCTATGTCCACATTGAACGCACCGGAAGAAGTGGAGCTCGCAGAGCTCTTGTGCGACATACACCCGTGGGCGCATATGGTGCGCTTCGCGCGCGGAGGCGGAGAAGCGATGGCCATCGCGGTGCGCATCGCGCGCGCGCATACCGACCGCGATATCATCGCCTTTTGCGGGTATCACGGCTGGGCCGATTGGTATCTGGCGACAAATCTCGGCACGACCGACGGCCTCAAGGGACACCTGCTCGCCGGCCTGAAGGCAAAGGGCGTCCCGCGAGGACTGCGCGGGAGCATCCTGCCATTTCGTTACAACCATCTTGAAGAATTGGAAGCCATTGTGAAGCATGCCGGCAAACGGCTCGCGGCAATTGTCATGGAGCCGCTTCATAGTGAAGAGCCCACAAACGGCTTTCTTAAAAAAATCCGCGCCATCGCCGATAAAGCTGGTGCGGTACTTATTTTTGACGAAGTGTCTATCGGCTGGAAGCTTACCTACGGCGGGGCGCACCTTCTCTATGGCGTCAACCCGGACATCGCGGTCTTTAGCAAGGCGATGAGCAACGGCTTCCCCATGGCGGCAGTCATCGGGAAGCGTAAGGTCATGCAGGCGGCGCAGGACACCTTCATCTCAAGTACCTACTGGACAGACCGTACCGGCCCCGCCTCCGCGCTCGCGACTCTGAAGAAGATGAAGAAACTAAATGTGCCGAAGCGCATCGCGCGAGCGGCCGCGCAGATGCGCGCGGGCTGGGAGCGCGCGGCTAAAAAGCACGGGCTCAAGATTAAAGTCGGCGGGACGGCCCCCTATAATACATTCTCGTTCTTATACAACGACACACAGGCCCTCAAAACGCTCTTTACACAGGAAATGCTTGAACGCGGATTCCTCGCCTCAACTGAATTTAATCCATCCTGCGCCCATACGCCGACACACATACGACGGTACACCAAAACGCTTGACGGCGTGTTCGCCGCAATTCGCACAGCGTTAGATACCAATTCTGTTCGTAAGCGCCTCAAGGGACCAGTCGCGCACTCGCACTTCGCGCGCCTCAACTAACTGCCTGTTACACTGGGGGGATGCTCGGCGTACTTCTCGCCTCTGTCGGTAGCGCCTTTTCTGAACTCTCCGACTCCATCGGCAAGAAACAAACGGCCGAACGCGCCTGTAGCCACTACACGCTCGGATTTCTTGGCGTTCTTGGCGGAGCGCTGTTTTTGCTCGTCATAGGGCTTGTACGCAACAACTTCATCTTCTCACTCGCGTCTCTGCCGACCTTCCTCCCGCGCCTTATGCTTGAGGTGCTCCAAGCGCACATCACCGTACGCGCCATCGTGCGCGCAGACCGGAGCGACTTCGGCCCCATCCGCACGCTCACTATTCCGCTCCTGCTCGCCGCTGACCTCGCGCTAGGCTACACCATCGGCACGCACCAGATACTCGGTATGGGAATTATTTTCGGGACCATATTCGCCCTCCTCTCGTACGAACAGTTTAAGACCAAAGGGCTCTTTCTACTCATCTTCACCGCGGTCAATGCCGCTATAACCATTTCACTATACAAATACGACATCACGCACTTCAACTCGGTTGAGTCCGAACAGTCAATCGTCTCCATCGTGCTGGTGCTCTATTTCTTCATACTCGCCGTCGTGCGGGCGCACGAAAATCCCGTACAACTGTTATTCAAGCGAACATTCTTCGTGCAGGCGGTGTCGGGAGGCCTCGGTTCCGTTTTTGGTTCTTACGCGTATTCGTTTGCTCCCACCTCTATCATTACGGCGGCGATGCGCGCCTTCGCGGTGCTCTTCTCAATACTGTCCGGGAAAATGTATTTCAAAGAGCGCGGGTTCGTCGTCAAACTCCTCCTCTTCGGTGTGAATCGCAGAATGGTATAGTCCGTAGCACTATGGACTCGCTCCCCACACCAGCTCCGGAGGCGATGTTGTACGAGGACGAAAAGCTGTATGTATGTCTTGCGTCGTTCGCGATAACAAAAGGCCACACTATCGTCGCATGGAAAGAGCCAGTGCCGGACCTAAATATGCTTGAACGGAAAGACTATGAGTATCTGATGGATACGGTGGACGCCGTGCGGGGAGCGCTCCTGAAGGCGCTGCACATTGAGAAGGTGTACCTGTTATATATGGACGAAGCCCGGCATGTGCACTGGCACCTCGTCCCGCGATTTAATGAAGAAGGATTTAATGTTTTCTCTCATGAACCAGTTGAGATATCCGACTTTTCTCTCGCAAAAGAAATTAGGCGTGAACTGAAGAGTCGTATATAAAAACGGTGCCAGAATTTCTCCTGACACCGGTCTGCCTCCAATGGGCCTAGTAGACTCTGTCCTTCAGTTCGTACCAGCGGCTGAGGACGCGCGGGTCGCCGTGCAGCTCCATCGTCATCCTGATGCAGTGGTAATAGGCGTTTGCCGCGATGCGAAGGAGCCGCTTCTTCTCCGTTTCGTCGGTTGCCGCAGTGGCGAGCGCTTCTGCCTCGTCAGCCACCTTTTTCGACAGTGCCATGGCCTCCTGCATCTTGCCGAGAGCGGGCAGGAGCAAGCCGCCCGTGTTCATCTGCGTGAAGAGCTCGCCGGCAACATCGCCGGCCTTTCGCGCCTCTGTCGCCGACTGTTCCGCGAGACCCAGAGACTTCTGGAGCGACGACTTAGCCTGCTGGTAGGCGGCCATGTGCAGTTCATACGTCATTTTACTGCGGGTTGCCCACGCATCTGGCGACGTGTCTCCTTCGAGTCGCATATTGAGAGTCTCCGTTGCCACATTCATGCTCTTGTAGTCTTCGGCACGCCGGGCCTTTTCGATCGTGGACAATAACTCGTTGGTGTTCATTGGCTACTCCTTTTGGACGAAAACGGAAGAATCTTTCCCGTGAATATATAGATTGCACACCCGTGCAACCTTCTGGACAAAGTCTTGCATATTTATTGCTCGGTGTCAATATGTGCTACGATTTAAAATATGAGAACAGTCGCGATTATCCAAGCGCGGGTGGGGTCAATGCGGTTGCCGGGTAAGATACTGAAACCGCTACTCGGTGAACCAATGCTCGCGCGAATGCTTGAGCGCGTGAAGCGCGCGAAGAAACTTGATATGATAGTCGTTGCGACGACGGACAGGCCAGAAGATGATGCGACTGCAGAGCTTGCAAAAAAGTGTGGCGTACAGGTTTTTCGCGGTAGCGAACAAGATGTGCTGGACAGATTTTATAGAGCGGCTACAGAAGCCCATGCGGACACGGTGGTGCGGCTCACGGGAGACTGCGTGCTCCATGACCCGCAGGTCATAGACGAGGTGGTAGAGAGGTTTTTTGGAAAAAAACTTGACTACACCAGCGCGCCCGCCAACTACCCCGAAGGCCTTGATACCGAAGTTTTTTCTTTCTTTGCACTAGAGGAGGCGGCGCACGAGGCGACAATGCCTTCGGAGCGCGAGCACGTGACACTCTACATCAGGAATCATCCGGAGCGCTTCACGAGCGAGCCGTGGCAGGAAGGAGAGGGAGACAACTCGCGAATGCACTGGTCGGTGGATACGCAGGCCGATTTTGATTTTGTCACGAAAATATTTGAGCAACTATATCCAATAAACCAGAGTTTTACTAAAGACGATGTGCTTGTGTTGCTCGCCCGGCATCCGGAGCTTTTAGACATACACAACGTCGGCACGGGCTACGAAGGCCTCGCGAAATCACTGGAAGAAGATGAAAAGTTTAGAAAACACCATGAATAAATCCACGCTCGTACTCGGGACCGTTCAGCTCGGCATGCCGTACGGACTCAATAATTCCCACGGCCAGCCGACGAAGGAAGAGGCGTTCTCAATATTGGATACGGCCCTCGCGAAGGGCATTGACACGTTTGATACCGCATATGCCTACGGTACCGCAGAAGACGTTCTCGGCGAATGGGTGCGCGAGCGTTCGCTCGCAAGCAATGTCCGCATCATCTCCAAAATGAGGCCGCATGCGCTCAACGATTATTCCGATGGGACAAAAGCCAGTGACGTTGTGCGGACGGAGCTTGCAAAATCGCTCAAGCGGCTCGGTGTTGATTCTCTGGATGGCTATTTATTCCACTCGCCTCACTACATCTACTTGAGCCATATGGTAGCGGGGATGCAAAAAGCTAAAGATGCCGGCCTCATGAAGAATATCGGCGTGTCGGTTTATGATGAAGAAGAAGCCCTACAGGCGGCCGAGCTCGGCGTGGATTATGTGCAGGTGCCCTATAATGCGTTTGACCAGCGGTTGGACGCGACCGACTTTTTTGATATCGCGGAGAAGAATAACGTGGCCGTCTTCGCCCGCGGCCCATTCCTGCAAGGGCTCCTGCTCATGCGGCCAAACGAGCTACCAACGCACCTTTTGTACTTGCGCCCGCACCTTGAGCGATTTATCGCCATCGCTACACACAACGGGTTGACCCAGGCTGAAGCGGCGCTCCGTTTTGTGCGCTCCGCGTGCCGCGCGGGCAATATCGTCTTCGGCGTTGACACCCTCGCCCAGCTCACAGAGGACATCAATATCACAAACAAACAGACGGTAAACAAAAGTAATCTCGCGGCTGAAATAAAAGAGGCCTTCGGCGACCTCAACCGCGGCGCCATCAACCCCAGCCTGTGGAGCAAAATTAAACAAAGTCGCGATTCTTGACGAAATAGAGTGGTGGTGTATAGTGCAACACGGGTAAAAATGTAACCGAGTCACATCACAAAAAGGGACTAACATGTTCAAGACGCTCTGTACGTGGGGGTATCGCATTGCCCTCACCACGCTAGTTGCATACGCGGTCTATTGCTACACGATAGGCGGTTGGGATTCGGTATTCCACAATATCGCGTACTACATACCGGCCGTCGCCTTATTCCTTATGTTCTCGGGCCAGGCCGATCTGCTCGAGAAAATTCGAAAAGGGGGCGAGGTCAACATCAAAGCGCAAGCGATCGACTTCACTCACTGGTTTCTGTTGCTCTTCATGCAGGTCGGCCGCTGGATGATGGGAGGATTTACCTTGTGGGCCTTCATCCTTATGGCTGTTTTGTTGGCCATCATCGGTTGGCAGGTAGGAGTAGGGATCGGGCGACAGTGGTATCCAAGTGTGGGAGAAAAGCGAGGAGGCATTGCAATGCTTGTGGCGTCTGCCATACTCGGCCTGGTTGCTGGGGCAGTGCGGCACGCCGATCCGTCAACTTTTGGTTGGGGGTGGATGCTCGAAACCACTACGGCGATCATCGCGACCGGCATTGTCGTCTGGGTGATAACGAATCACATCAAGACGATAGCCAAGAAGGCGTCAGACTACCCGCGCAGTTTCTTCCTCAAGGGCGTTTCCAACAACGTACTTGAGATCTGGGTGCTCATCCATCTCCTGAACCTCTCCTACACGGGGGGAGTATTTGAGGCATGGGCGTCAAACGCCGGTTTTGCGTTCAACATCATCGTCGGCAACGCGATCTACTTCGTCTTCTACGGGCTCTGGGAGATCCATAGGACGCGACAGGCTAGGCGCGCGGTGCGGCAGGTCTAATTTCCCCTGGACACGTTCGGGGACGGCAAGGGCTTGGGGGGAAACCTCGAGCCCTTTTTCTTTGTTATGCTCTTAGCATGACTCCTGACGCTATTATTGTTTTTTCAGCAGGAACGATTCCGTATGAAGAAAGCGGGCGAACACGCTGGCGCACCACCACGTACGACAACACCGACGCCTTCGGCACGCTCGGAGGCCGCGACCGCGTAGAGGCCGCCGCCCTGCTCGCCAAGAAATATCCCGATGCGTACGTCGTCACCACTTCAAGAAGGGTCACGGGCGAACTCCCTGCACAAGCGGAGGTCTATGCTGAAGAAGTAGTCAGTTTAGGTGTCGCGCGCGAGCGCATCATAGAAGAGACAGAGTCAATAAACGCAGGCACCCAAGTCCAGGAGGCAGTGCGGCTCGCCACGGAGAAAGGGTGGAAGAAACTCGTTTTTGTTTTAAGTGGATTCCAGATTCCTCGCGTTAGGGCATTCTATGAACAAACGAAGAGTAATATCGTTGTGGATTTCGTCTCGTCAGAGTCGGTGCTCGCGGCGGCCGACCCCGCATTTGTCGAGCGGTTTGCGGAAATAAAGAGGACGGCCGCGTATCAGACCCGATTGACGTCCGAGGCGCGCGGACTGGCGGCGATTAAGGCAGGGACATATCAGAGCGCTCCCCCCGAAGACAAGCGCGAGCGCTAGGAGTACTATTGGAATATATATGAGAGAGAGGACCATCGTCATCACCGGAGTGTCGTCCGGCCTTGGGAAGGCCCTCTTTGATGAACTTCACAGCGTTGGTGAGCGTCTCATTTGTATATCCCGAAGATTTTTGGAAGAGCAGAAGGCTGGCGCGGGAGAAAACGTATCACTTCTCGCCTGCGACTTGAGCAAGAGCGGGGAGGTGGAGCGCACGATAGAGAAACTGCGCAAGCTCGTCAGAACCGGGGAGGTCATATTCATTGATAACGCCGCAATAATCCAACCCATCGGGTCGGTCGGTGCTCTCCAAAGCGGGCAGGTGAACGCGGCCGCAGAGACCAATTTCATAAGCCCGATACGCATCACGAATGCTCTGGCGGCGCTA
>Ga0076061_117_pt1 | contig 8418 bp, 11 predicted proteins | sample RifGroB1_FD_68092 | JGI IMG/M metagenome (GOLD analysis project Ga0076061, IMG submission 68092) | Parcubacteria bacterium GW2011_GWB1_55_9
GGGATGAGCGTGAGCTTCGCGCCGCCGGCGAACGCTCCATCTTGGGTCATAACTGCGACCGAGACCGTGCGCGCGCGGTATTGGAGCGGAGATGCGACGAGGAGAGTGCTCTTCCCTATCCCCGAGGCGTTTGCGATTGACGCGCCGTCAACCGTCCAAGAATATGCATATGTAGAAGGAGCAATCGCCTTCCCGCTTGCGCCTCGCAGACTCGCCATGGCGACCACGCGCACGTCGCCTTCAAGCGGGACCGACGGCTTCCCTGGGTAGAGCGGCGGGGCCGATGACACCGGCTCAACGACGAGCGAGACGTCCTGCGGCTGGAGGGAGAGCGACTGCGTATAGGTCGTACCATTGGTGACGATTTTTACCACGACATTCGTGACGCTCCCCGTTCCTCCCAGACTGACAGCGACAGGACGCACGCTCCCTTGATATATTTCCTTGCCGCCGACTGACACAGTCATCGTTGAGTTCACGAGGTCAAGCGACGCAGAGAGCAGGGAGAGCGTCGCCTGACTGTAGGGCACCGGGTACTGCGGAGTCACCGAGACGGTAAACGGCGACGCATTCGTCATCACACTCTCAAGAGACTGCGCTCCGGCCATCATCGGCAGAAGAAGTGCGGCGGCAAAAATTGTAGAGAGTCCTAAGCGCATGCTTCTAGTATACATCCACTGGCGCGGGTTCCGCGGCTTGAGCCTGCATCTGCTCAACAAGTCTCTGCTGTTGTATTGAACGCGCCACGGCCGCCGCCTGCGCCTGCTCTTTCTGGTACTGCTTCAGCGCCGCCCCATCCTTTCTAATCTGGCCAATGTAGAGGCGCCAGTGGGTGATAGTGAGCATTGGGATGGTCCCGAGGAGCGGTGCTTCGGAGATGCCGAGAGCGAAGAGCGACCATGCCCACCCCCAAATGTTGCTCGCCCAAATTTTTGGATTGGTGACAGCGAGAATAAGGGTAACCGTCGCCCAACCGACGAGCCCGATAGTCATCGCCATGATAATGCCGAATGTGATAAGCGCCGGAGAGCCGAAGTAGCCGACCGCGGCGGCGCCCGCGCCACAAACAAGGCCTCCCGCGGTAGTCCCGATTGCCCCGCTTACTTTAACGGTGCAGATAGCGCCAGCGAGCGCCGGGCCGAAGAACCAAAACATTTCAAAAAACATGCGCACTGCATCAAAAATGACGCAGATGACAAGCACCGGCACGGCCCTTCCCCATGTCATTCGCCCTATGGGTGGCTTACTGTTTTTCTGCGGCATGTTTCTCTTTCCCCTCCTTTATCGCGAGAAGTTGGGACGGGTCAGAGGTGATGATTTGGTCCTCGGTGTAGCTCGCGATGACCTTGATAGCGACGTGCTTTAGCCCCGCGAAGAAGAGCCCCTCGCCCACTCCCGCCTCAAGCAGGAGGTATTTTTCTTCGTCGGTGAGATTGAAAGTCTGCTGAACCGTGTCTATCATCGTCGGGGACTGCTTCAAAAGGAGCTGGAGAGAAGAGTTCGTGAGGATGGGCCTCCCGTACGGACTCTTCAAGAAGTCTTCAACGTCTTGGGTGATGGTGCAGACGCCCAGATAATATTTGCGGCCGCGCTTCGCGACCGAGTAGAGGAAGGAGGCGGTATCATCACTCTTCATCATCCACCACGCTTCGTCAATGATAAGCAGGCGCTTCTTGAGCTCGTGGCGTACCGCATTCCAGATATAGTGTGTGATGATATACATCGCGACCGGCTTCAGTTCGTCTTCCATGTCGCGCACCGAGAAGACTTCAAACTGCTGGGAGAGGTCTATATTGGTCGGCTGGTTGAGGAATCCCGCCCACGAACCACGGGTGTATTTGGAGAGCCGCTCCACGAGAGATTCGCTCCCCTCCATGCCGGAGAGCACTTGTTCAAAATCAGAGATGAGAGGCGGCTCCGCGCCGGTGAAGTCCGAGTCGCCCGTGATGTCCTTGAGCGCGTAGGTTTCGCTCACCGCGCGGTCCACGATGGCGTCTTCTTCGGGCGAGAGGCCGGAGAGCATGATGCGGAAGAGTCCGACGAGCGAGATGATGTTGGAGCGCAAGATGTCCTTCGGGTCCTCGTCTTCCTTGACCGGAGGGAGGTCAAATGGATTGATGTGGTGCTCGGAGGAGAGGGATATGTGGAAGGAGCGCCCGCCCGTAGATTCGGCGAGCTGTTCGTATTCGCGTTCGGGGTCAATGACGATGACATTCGTCCCGAACATAAGCGACCGGAGCACTTCCAGCTTCGTCGCATAGCTCTTGCCGGAGCCTGACTTCGCGAAGACGACGGAGTTGTAGTTCTCAAGAGAGAATCGGTCGAAGAGGATGAGGGAAGAATTGTGTCGGTTGATGCCGTAGAGAATGCCGCGGTCGCTCGTGAGGTCAAACGAGACAAAGGGGAAGATGGAGGAGAGCGGCGAGGAATTCAATTTAGAGTTGACGAGAAGCTCGTCGGTGCCGAGCGGGACGCACGAACGGAACCCTTGCTCCTGCTGGAAGAGGGCTGGCTTGGTGTACACGAGTTTTGAATCCAAGATGCCGCGGATGTCCCCCTCGGTTTTGTCAATTTCCTCTTTGGAATCGCCGTAGAGCGCGATGTATAAACCGACGTCAAAAAGTTTTTCCTGCGCCTGTTGGAGGTTGTCGCGCAGGCTCTCAAGGTCTTGGTACGCCGTATCAAGCATCGGGTCGCGCACGAGCCCCTTCGCTTCACGTTCGTTAATCTGGCTCTGGACCTCGGCGACCTTTTTTTGAAAGCCACGAAGCGCCTGTGCGGTCTCAATGGGGTGAATGAAGAGAGAGACATCAAGCACCTTATCAAGATTGATGATGGGAGAGAACCAACTGTCGGTGAGGAATCGCGGATACGAGATGGTATAAAACGAGCGGACAAACTTCTCGCCGAGTTCAATCTCGCGCGAGCCGACCGAGAGTGCGGTCGGAGCAATCGTGTCAACGAGGTCAAGAGAACCTTGTTTGTAAATATCCCTCGGCAGGACCGGTGTTATCGTCGGCGCCTCGTCTCTCTTCTTGCGGTTTATAAAGTCCAGTAGTGACATATTAATTATCTAGTCTTATCGGATTTTCCAGCTCGCCCGGGTTGAATGAACGATACAGGAGTTCAATGACCTCCTCGGTGCCGAGCGTAGCCGCGCGAACGCCGGTGCCCGCGAGGCCTCCGGCGACGAGAGAAAGTCTCTGCTCCAACTGGGCGCGGCCTTCTTCAAACGAAGCCTTCGCGGCGGCGTCCTTCGCCGACGCGTTTCCGCCCGCCGTCGTGCTTGCTTGCGCAGGCAGGCCAGGCAGGTGCTGGAGGAAACCGACGGCGCTTGCCGCCGATACGTGGGATGCATAGGGCACGACGATGTAGAAAGACTTCGTCATAATGTTCGCCTGGTCGGCAAACGAACGGACGAATTCTATATATTCATGTAACTGAATCCGCATGAGCTCGGTCTTCTGTTCGGGGGCCTTCTCCTCCAAGAGGGCAAGGTAGGGGCGGAGGTCCATCTTGCGCGAGTTCACCACTATCTGGATGGAAAAATCCAGCGTATTGAGAAAATTCTGGAAACCGAGCGTGATGGCGTGCTGTTCATCGGCGGACTTGAGTCCGAAGTTGACGGATGAGCAGATAAGTATGCCGCGGTACCCGCCATCCTTGAGCACAATGATGCCATTCCGAATTTCCTTAATCGGGACGAACTTCTGTGTCGCACTTATAGCCAGTGTCGCCATACTATTTCTGTTGCTTGCTCCCGCCGGAGATGTCCAGCGACCACGCAAGCTCGGAGAGCTTGCCTCGGGTAAGCTTGGGGGTCCCGGGCGGGACGTTCGCGGCGGCGGATACCGCCGCCGCATTCGCCGCGCTCCTCTCTTCTACGCGGACGCTGTCGTGCTTCCAGAGGAACAGTTTTTCGCGGGTATAATAATTGAACGCGGCCTCAAGCACCTCAATGAAGGGCTTCCCGTTCACCTTATAAAAGGAGAGGGTTATCGCGAGTCCGGCCACCGGAGCCGAGAGGAGAAAGGCGATGACGATGTGCAGATACATGAAGAAGATGATGCAGAGCCCCGTCGCACCAGCGAGGTAGATGAATTGTTTCAAGGTCAATGACCCGATAATCTTGTCTTCAACCTCAATGAACTGCGGCACTTGGTACTCCATCTCCTCCAGTATACCAAGTCGACGCCTCGTCGTACTGCCAAGTACTGCGAATATCACTACCTCCCGCTCCCCTTGATATCTTTGGATTGGAGTGGACTCTCTATGCCCGGAGACCACTTCGCATTGATGGGGCCGAATTTCTTTTCATACTCTTCTACCTGGTGGCCCAAGCTCTGCACCAGCCGCTTCATATGTTGGGGCGTGAGCGCATACGCGCTCGCCGTCTCGCCGACGCTCATCAGCATGACGAAGTTCTCTTGGGAATGGCCCGCGACGACGTTTTCGCAGAATTGCTTCGGGATTTTATTGAAGTCCATAGGGCTACTATACTCCGCTCCCTGTGATAAGGGAAAAGAGCCGCGTGACAAGGCCAAAAAACGGCCTGGCGAAGACGTAGGAGAAGACAAGAAGAAAGAGGATGAGCGAGAACGCGCCGGCGGTACGGACTCTGGCCTCAAAACGGTTGAGGTTTGAAGAGAGGTGCCACGGGAGCGCGGAGCGTAGCACGGTGAAGCCGTCAAGCGGCGGGAACGGGATGAGGTTGAAGAGCCCGAGAAAGAGGTTGATGAAGGCGATGCTCGCGGCCAGGGTGAGCGCGGTCTGGTCAAACCCGAGCGCCGAACCGTAGCGCACAAGAAGTCCGAAAATAATCGCGAGGGAGATGTTGGTCGCGCTTCCCGCTGACGCGACCAGCGTCTCGCCCCACCGCTGGCTCTTCAGATTGTACGGGTTATAGGGCACCGGCTTCGCCCACCCGAAGAGGATGGGCGAATGGGTGAAGACGAGGAGGGCAGGGATGACGAGGGAGCCCATAATGTCAATGTGCGGGAGCGGATTGAGGGTGAGGCGGCCGGCGAGACGCGCGGTCGGGTCGCCGAGCGAGTTGGCGGCGTAGCCGTGCGCTACCTCGTGCGCGATGACGGAGAGGATAAGGACGATGAGGAAAAGGATGGCTTCCATGTATTGCTGGTAGAGACCCTTAATGCTACCATGCGCCCCAGTACCACGGCCTCGCTTCGCTCGGCCGGCTACGGGGCAGGCCTCCTAAGGCAGGGTATCTACTTAATTAATTATGGCAAGGAAATGTGACATAACGGGTAAGAGCACGCAAATTGGCGGGCGGTACTCTAATCGCACCCGCGCGACGCAATTTAACCCGACCGGCAAGGTCCGCCGCAAGGCCAACCTCCAGAAGCGCCGCATCTACGTCCCCGAATTGAACAAGACTATCATCGTGGACGTCTCGGTGAAGGGGCTCAAGACCATTAAGAAGAACGGCGCCTTCGCCGCGCTCAAAAAAGCCGGCCGCATCTAGATTTTAGGGACGATAGAAGTTCCGTCTGAAACATACACTCCCGCGGGGGTGGAGGAGGAGATGTTAAAGACAGAGGAGCCGTAAGAGATGGCGAGAGTGGCGGGGGCGAGGATTGCAATAGAAACGGCGCCAAGCGAGAAGGATGTGCCGGTGGAGAAGGTCCGGGCGACACGGTAGCGGCTCTGCACATCGGGCAGACCGCCTGTGAATGCCTTTTTCGTACTCGTGAGGATGACGGCGTCAAGGCGCCTCTGCCACAGAGGGAGAGTGGAGCCAAGCGCGCGCAGGATGCTCGCGTCGGGGCCAGTGTCAACAAGCACAGTCTTGCCGCTCGGCGAGCGCAGGAGCACGGCGTGACCCGCCTTATCCGCCGGCCCCACAGAGAGAACCGTTACGGTGAGCACCGGCTCTGCGAATATCGCCCGGTATACGTTCACGTTCCCAACAATGAGACCCGCACAGATGAGAATATAGAGCCATGTCGGCACGCGCATAGGTTGTAGTATAGTATCTCTCTATGACATACACACCACACATATTCAATCTACCGACGCTCACAGGGCTGTCGGAGAAACAAATCAAGGTTCACCTCGCGCTCTATGAGGGCTATGTGAAGCATGCGAACCTCATCCTAGAGACGCTCAAGGGTTATGCGGGGTATGGGGATAAGGCGAGCGAAGGCGACAAGCTCGCGATTGCGGAATTGCGCCGGCGATTCGCGTTTGAATTCAACGGCATGCGTTTGCACGAGCTGTATTTCGCGCAATTTGAAGGGAGAGGAAAGGGGCTGGAGGCAGGAAGCGCGCTCGCCGCAACGGCGAGCGCGCGATACGGGGAGAAAGGTCTGGAGGCGCACATTCGCGAAGTCGCGGGGAGCCGTGGCATCGGCTGGGTCGTTGTGTATACCGACCCGAGCGCGAATACGATTCACACTATATTCGTCAATGACCATGAAGTCGGACAGCTCGCGGGATTGCCGATTCTGCTCGCCTTGGATCTCTGGGAGCACGCGTATATGGTGGACTACGTTCCGGCAGAGAAGAAGAATTACATTGACGCCTTCTTCGCGAACCTCAATTGGAGCGTGGTTGAGAAGCGTTTCGATGAAACTAAATAAATTAATACGGCGTAGGAGGCGAGCACGAGCCAGAACGGGAAGGGCGGGAGCGTAACCGCCGCGAGCGGGAGCGCAGAAGATTCCTGTGCGATGAAGAGGAGGTAGGCATTTGCGAGATACGCCGGGAATGCCAGCACGATGCCGAGCAATGGTACAGCTGTTCCAAAGAGTATCCCCGCGAGCCCGGCGAGCGCGGAGAAGAGCATCGCCAGCGGTACGAGCGGCACGGCGAGCAGGTTGGTGGGGATAGCGACGAGAGAGAGGTTGCCGGTGTTGTAGAGGAGAAGCGGGAGGACGGCGACCTGCGCCGCGAGTGTCGTCGCGACAACATTTTTCCAAAAAGCGCTTTTCATACACAACAGAAATGTCTCAATAATCGGCGCGAGCCAAATAAGACCTGCGGTCGCCACCACCGAGAGGCCGAAGCCGGGGTCAAAGACGAGGTAGAGCGGATTCCACACAAGCATAAGGAGGATGACAAAGAAGAGTGCGCGGCCGGCCGCATACGAGCGCCCTGTTGCGCGCGCATACAGAGCAATCACTGCCATAAGCGCCGCGCGGATGGCAGTTGCCGTGGCGCCCGCGATACCAACAAAAAGAATGAGAGCGAGGACTCCTGCCGTGATAGCCCAGCGCTTACGTAATTTGGTCAGTGCGAGTGCGGCCATCGCCCACTCTGCGACGACCATCACATTGTAGCCAGAGAGTACGATGATATGCACGAGACTGGACCGGGTGAACGCGTCCTTCAGGTTGTTCCCCAGGCCCGACTTGCCGCCAATAGTGATACCTCCGGCGAGCGAGGCGTGCGGCTCTGGGAGAGTCGCGGCGATGCCGCCCAAGAACGCGTGTTTAATTTTTGCAAGCGCCGCCGGTACGGCGTACCACGGCGCCTCTGACTCCACCCGCAGGTACGCGAAGTTAAGCATAAAGCGCACCCCGCTCCGCTCTAAATATTTGTCGTAGCGGAAGAGGCGACCACTGTCGTCGGTAAACGCCTCGGGGAGCGCGAGTGTGCCCGAGACGAACACGCGGTCGCCCACCGCGACACTCGGGTGGCGCGGGGCGACCGCGAGCGCAATCGTCGACTCCCCTCCTCTCGTGATGCGCACCTCCACCCGTTGGTTCGCATCACGCACATCGGGGTCGGCGACCACGATGCCGTCATACTGCACGCGCTTCCCTACCTCTGCGGCAAACGAGGCCGGAAGCGGCGTTTCAGACACTATCATCCGCGCCGCGCCAAGCGCGGCGCTCAAACAGACCATAATCGCGAGCGTATAGAACACGTGTCGTTTAAAGTAATAAAACGCGCCAAACACTCCCGCCGCAAGTACAAAAAACACCGCCGCCTCGTACCCTATTGTCAGCGACCTCACCCACACCCCTCCCGCAAATCCTCCAACAATGGCGATGAGGATGCTCATGTGTTTATCGTATCAGGAATGTTCCGTCTATTTACAAGTCGTCTGGAGTGAGGCCGGTGTGTTTATTAATGCGAGCGAGCATGCGCGGACCAACTTCTTCTCGGTTACGATGCAATTGTGTAAATTTTCTGAAGAGCGTCGCGTTTTGTCGCGCCATAGGCCATAACACCCGGGAGTTTCGGGATTTCAGCAATCCAGCGACCGTCCTCCTCGCGCTCAAATTCAACGACGAGCGAAGATAACCGCGCTGGCGATTTAATGCTCTTTTTCATTGGTTCACTATACCAGAAACAATATATTGAAACAATCGTTGTTGTAGGTATCAAAGACTTGTCGCTATAGCGACAAGTTGTGGATAGTTGCACGAGAAGATAAAAACGACCTCACCC
>Ga0076061_131_pt1 | contig 8356 bp, 8 predicted proteins | sample RifGroB1_FD_68092 | JGI IMG/M metagenome (GOLD analysis project Ga0076061, IMG submission 68092) | Parcubacteria bacterium GW2011_GWB1_55_9
CTCCATCGGCGCGCGCTTCGTCTCCGGAGACGAAGCCGACGAAGCAGTCCGTATATTCTTGGAGACGCCCTTTTCAGACTCGCCACGCCACGCGCGCCGCCTCGCGAAATTTTAGGAGTATGAGCCTCGTCGTCCCGGCCGTACTCCCTTCCTCGCGTCAGGAGCTTGAGGAGAAGCTCGCCCTTTTTTCACGTATCCCCTCGGTAGACCGGATACAGATAGACGTTGTTGACGGCCGTTTTGCAACGCCGGCGTCCTGGCCATACAACGCGCCAACTGAACAGCAACACATAATTGCGTCGGGTCAGACGCTTCCGCAGTTTGACCGCATTGAATATGAAATTGACCTTATGTGTGTGAATGCCGAAGAAGCGGCAGCTGCGTGGCTCGCGCTCGGCGCGAGAAGCTTCGTCTTCCACGCCGAGAGCACAACCAGCTTGCCGCGGCTTCTCTCCTCTGTCCGCACCCGTCTCGGCGCGGGCGACGGTTCCATGTCCGGTCTCGTCTCATACGGCATCGCACTCAATATCGCGAGCGACCTCGCACTCATTGAGCGGAGTCTCGGCGAGGTGGCGTATGTACAATTTATGGGCATCGCGCGTATAGGGAGGCAGGGCCAGCCCTTTGACGAGCGTGTCTTTGAGAAAGTGCGCGTATTTCGCGAGCGACACCCGGCAATCCCGGTACAGGTTGACGGCGGGGTTTCGTTCGGCAATGCAAAAAAGCTCATCGCGCTCGGTGTCTCGCATCTCGTTGTCGGCTCCGGCATCCTGCGTGCCGCGGACCCCGTTGCCGCATTGAACGCACTTGAAGAACTCCGGAGCCCCTTCGGCGTGTGAGTTATAATGAGAAAATGGCACTTACCGACGAGCACATCCGCGCGCTAGAGAAACAAGCAGAAGCTATCCGCGAGACGATTATCAACATGCTCGTCGCGGCCGGAAGCGGACACACGGCTGGCCCCTTGGGCATGGCGGATATTTTCACTGCATTTTATTTTCATGTTCTGAATCACCGTCCGGAACAGCCGGAATGGGAAGAGAGAGACCGTCTCATACTTTCAAACGGCCATATTTGTCCGGTCCGCTACGCGGCGATGGCGCACGCGGGCTATTTTCCAGTAAACGAGTGCCTCACGCTCCGCAAGTTCGGCAGTCGGCTCCAAGGGCATCCTGAAAGATTGCGGCTTCCCGGTATGGAAACGACTTCCGGCCCTTTGGGCGAAGGGCTCTCACAAGCCGCTGGAGTCGCCTACGCGGCGCGCATGGACGGAAGGGCATGTCGCGTGTACTGCCTTATGAGCGATGGCGAGCAAGAAGAAGGAAATACGTGGGAAGCGGCGATGTTTGCAGGTAAGAACAAACTCTCAAATCTGACGGCGGTAATGGACCGCAATAACATACAGATAGACGGTATGACGGAAGACGTAATGCCACTGGAACCGCTTGCAGAGAAGTACCGCGCGTTTAATTGGCATGTGCTTGAGGTGAACGGCAACGACATAAACGCTTTCATCGCCGCGGTTGATGAGGCAAAGGCAATTCACGAAAAGCCGACGCTCATCATCGCACACACTATCCCCGGCAAGGGCGTACCCGAAATAGAGTTTGATTACCACTGGCACGGCAAGCCGCCGACGGCCGAAGAAGGAAAGCGGTTCCTCAAAGAAATCCGCACGATGGGCGGTAAACTCCCGCACGAATATGCTTAATAAAAACGCAAAACTTTCTGCAAAAGTGTTTGCGGACGACATAGAGAAAGCGCCGACCCGCGACGGCTTCGGCAAGGGAACGGTTGAAGCAGGGAGGGCAGACCCGCGCATCGTGGTCTTGTGCGCCGACCTCGCCGAGAGCACGCGCGCCGAATGGTTCCAAAAAGAATTTCCCGAGCGTTTTATAGAAATGGGTGTCGCTGAACAGAATATGGCGACGGTCGCCGCCGGTATGGCGCTCGCCGGCAAAATCCCTTTTACCGCGAGCTATGCGGCATTCAATCCAGGGCGCAATTACGAACAAATTCGCACAACCATCGCGCTGAATAATGTGTCGGTCAAGATATGCGGCATGCACGCGGGCGTTTCGGTCGGGCCCGACGGCGCGACGCACCAGATGCTGGAAGATATCGGGCTCATGCGAATGTTGCCGAATATGATTGTGCTTACGCCCGGCGACGCCGAGGAGGCGCGAAAGGCGGTTATTGCCGCGACAGCGACTGACGGGCCAGTGTATATCCGTTTCGGCCGCGCGGCGACGCCCGTCTTCACCACGCCAGAATCCCCTTTCCGTATTGGCAAAGCGCTTCTTCTCTGGGAATCAGAGAATCCAAAGATTGCCATTCTTTCAACCGGTTCATTGAGCCACACCGCGCTTGTCGCGGCACGAAATTTGTCTGAAAAGGGAATTGAGACGCTCGTATTCCACTTGCCGACCGTGAAGCCGCTTGATGGAGAAGCAGTGATTGATGCGGCGAAACGTACGGGGGCTGTGGTAACGATAGAAGAGCATCAGGCGGCAGGAGGATTCGGAAGCGCCGTCGCAGAATTTCTCGCGGAAGAGCATCCGGTCCCGCTCAAACGGCTCGGTATACAGGACCAATTCGGGCAATCAGGTTCTCCGGAAGAATTGCTCTCGCACTACGGACTTGACGCCATGCATATTGAGGAGGCGGTGCGCGCTTTTGTCGCCAAATAACTAGACCGGAGTTATGCGGTATTCCGCGGGTGCATCAGCGAGGAACTGGAGAAGCGCGTCGCGCGTGAGGAGCCCTTTCTGCGCGCCGGTCTCCTGCACAACCGCCATTGCATTGACCGGTCCCCAGAGGAGCGCGTCGCGGAGCGGTAGCCCGAGCGCGAGCGCCGCGACAATGGTGGAGGACATCGCATCTCCGGCGCCCGTGCGCTCCTTCGGGGGCCGTGAATCAGGATATAAAGGTATTTTGAGCAAGGAGTAGGCGCCGTTTCTGCCATCGGTGATGAGTACCATTGTGGGGCCGAGCGCGTGCATTTCCTGAAGCAGTCTCTTGATATCCGTCTCGTCCGCTTTGCCGGCAGGCAGGCCGAGTCCGAGGATGCGCTCGGCCTCTTCTTTGTTCACCGCGACGAGCTCTGTCACCGCATAGAGCTCGACGAGTCTCTCCTTTCCCAGTTTTATCTGGAACGTACCGGGCTGGAAGGCGAGCTTTGTCTCTGGATGCTCTTTGAACCACTTGGCAATCTCATCATGAAATTCGTCTGCGTGTTCGCCTACCGAAGAGAGATAGAGCCACTTCGGCGGGATGAGCGCTTCGGGGAGGAGGTAGGGGTATGCTTCGTGCCGGATAAGGATGGTGCGTTCGGAATCATAGGAGAGCACGTAGTGATGGTTTGTCGGCAGACCGTCGTTGACGGCGACATAGCTCGTGTCAACGCCCTCGCGCGTGAAGGTCGCGAGGATTTCTTCGCCGAAGCGGTCCCTCCCCACGTTTGAGACGAATCCAGAAGAGAGTCCCAGCCTGGCGGCGGCGACCGCCGCATTTGCCGCGTTCCCGACGCCCGGCACGAGCGCGGAAGACTCATAGGGAATCTTCGCGCCCCACTGCATAGAGATGGTGCAGTCTTCGTGATTGACGTCGCAATGCACCTGTGCCTCTTTCAGCGTAATAAACTCGTCAACGACCGTGTCGCCGACAGCAATGAAGTCCATAGGGAGATGGTATCATAAAAATATGACTGACCTTGTCGCTATTGCCCGCTCACTTTTCGCTCCCGGCAAGGGAATCCTCGCCGCAGATGAGAGCGTGCATACGGCGACAAAGCGCCTCTCCGACTACGGTATTTCTGCCAGCGTGGAGACGCGCCGGCTCTACCGCGACCTCTTCATCGGTGCCGAGGGCATTGAGGAGTCACTCTCGGGCGTCATCCTCTTCTCCGAGACGTTGCTCCAAAAGGGAAGCGACAAAAAACTATTCCCCGCATCGCTTGTGGCGCGCGGAATCCTGCCGGGAGTGAAGGTTGACCTCGGCGCCGAACCCTTGCCCGAGAGCCCGCACGAATTCATTACGCAAGGGCTCTTGGACCTCCCCGAGCGGCTAGTTGCATATAAGAAGCAGGGGGCGGTTTTTACCAAATGGCGCGCGGTCATCCGTATTGATGGCGATGCCTTACCCTCGGCGGTTGCGCTCCATGAGAACGCGAAGCGACTCGCGAGCTATGCGAAGGAAGCGCAGTCGGTCGGCCTCGTGCCTATCCTGGAGCCCGACATCCTGCACGAGGGGAAGCACAGCCGCCAGCGCTCTCGCGCTGTCATCGGAGAAGTCTTGAAAACGCTTTTTTCAGTGCTTGAGGAGCATTCGGTTGACCGCGCGAGCATCGTGCTGAAGACTTCTATGGCGCTCTCGGGGAGGGAGAGCGGCCGAATTGATTCGCCCGAAGAGGTCGCTGACGACACTCTCGCGGTACTCGTAGAGAACGTTCCGCCGCAGGTCGCCGGTATCGTCTTCCTCTCCGGCGGGCAAACGCCGGACGAGGCAACAACAAATCTCGCGGCGATAACCCGCCGAGCGAAAGAATTAAATATGCCATGGCCGCTCACCTTCAGCTTCGCCCGCGCGCTCCAGGATGAGGCGCTTGCCGTATGGAAGGGAAATGAAGAGAACGTCCCGACCGCTCGCGAGGCTTTCCTCAACCGCCTCGCCAAGGTCTCCGCCGCCGCCAGCGGCTAACTGATTAAATCATGTCGGGACGTCGTACGTCCCGACATGATTTATGGCTAATATTCAAGTGATTTTGAATCTATTTCTTCTGCTGTTCTGTCAGCAAGATACTCCTTGAGAGAAGAGACATAATCCCCACCAAAAGAAGGTTCAAAAAGTGTTTTGGTAAGAATTGATGGAAAGTTCGGTGTGCCGCAATAATCGAGATAACTGCTCCAGCGATAGTTCTTAAGATATTCAAATACTTTAGAAATCTCAGGGATAGTACCCTTATCGCGTTCGCGCCATTTTTTTGCACCCGGAAAATAATCAAGCGAATTCAAATGAAGGTAGTGAAGAATATAGAGAAAATGTTCTTGACGCTCGATAAGTATTTTCTTGGTACGTCCTTGGAACAGCGTACCTCGACGTCTGTGTCGCTCATTAAAGTATCTCGCATAACCGCTTAACTTACGCAGAAAGAGAGTCAGCCCGCCCTCAACGCGCTCTGAGAGCAAAAGGTGGTAATGATTCTTCATCAGTTCCCATCCATGTATATCAACAATACGTTTCCGATGTCGGGACGTCGTACGTCCCGACATCTCATGGGTGGTAGTACTAAGGAATTCAATCGCCGGGGCAGTATCGTTGAATTCATATAAGTCGTGCACGAAACGCGCATAATCTTGTGTATCGAGAAAAATTTTGCGTCCCTCCACACCTCTGTTGATCACATGATATAGTTCCATATCTTTGGTATCTCTGTAGTATAACTCATGTCAGGACGTACGACGTCCCGACATTTAAAAAGAAGAACCCGAAGGTCGGGTTCTGGTGCTCGTCGGACGAGCAAGGTTTTATTCCCATTCTTCTTTTTTCAACACTGTTCTTCTCACCTTCACCTCCGATATGTACATCGTCCAAGGCGGGTCCTCGGGGTCGTTCCCGCCGAATACCTCGGCGATGAACGTACCATGGTCCCTGTTCCCGGCGGCCGTGGTGTAGTCATACATGACATCTTCCCACACGTACATCCACCCCAATCCCGGCAGTTCGGGGATGAACTTTTGTAGGAGATACGAGACGTACACCCCGTTGTCACTCCTTGAGGTGATAATAAGATGATAGTATACACCGTCCTTTAGTTCCGGACTTTGCGTCCATCCCATAACACAATTGTACTGCACTTTGTCAACCTGCCACCAGGTCTCGAAAGTCACTGTGTTGTTCCTTGACGTGGGGCCACACCCCGGTACGTTCTTGGGGTACTCGGTCAAATTCCCGAAGACAACGCCACGCCCCCAGGCTTCTATTCGTGACACGTCCCCTTCGGGGAACTTCGAGTATGCCTGCAGTCCCACCGCGAAGTGCCCGTTATTCTTTTTGGTGAAGAACCCGTCACCGTTGAACATGAGGTCTATTTTTTGCTCCACCAGCTCTTCTTGTTCTGTAACCTCTATGTTAAAGTCAAGGTATCCGCAGTCCCCCTTCTTGTAGTACGTTGAAGATGCGACACAGAATGCGTTCCCATCCGCGGGAGAGTGTGTAAGGGCGAAACTCCCGTAATCCACTTCAGTGGTCACGAGTTCCGCCGCGTGAGCGGCGACCATAGACAGCAGTAGCAAGACAACGCCAAAGAGCAAGTTCATTTTCGTTTCCTCCGATAACTTCCCCGGTCGGCCATTCCGACCAGGGTCTACTAGCACGTTACCACGATTATCTACTTTATGCAAGTTCTCGTGGGGGTAAATCCTGTGGGGAAGCCAGAAGCATTGCATTGTGTGCTTAATTCAGCTATAGTCGGGCATTATGCTTACGCTCGCAGTTGAGAAGCGCACAGACAATGGTGCGACCGCGACGGTTCTGCGCCGCACCGGGGTAATCCCCGGCGTCGTCTACGGCGCGCACCAGACGGCGACGCCGATTAAGATTGAGGCGCGCGCGTTTGAAAAGGTTCTGCGCGAAGCCGGCGAGGCGACCATCGTTTCTCTCACGGGCCTCGGCCTGTCCGGCCAGGACGAGCCGCTCCCGACCCTCATCCACGAGGTTGACCTTGACCCGCTCACGAATCAGCCGCGCCACGTTGATTTCTATGCCGTCACGAAGGGGAAAAAAGTTGAAGTTGCCATTCCGCTCGCCTTCGTCGGCGTCTCGCCGGCGGTGGAGGCTGGCGCGAATCTGGTGAAGGTGCTCCACGAGATTGAGGTGGAAGCAGACCCGATGAACCTCCCGCACAACATTGAAGTGGACATCTCAACGCTCGCGGCCATCAATGACCGTATTTGTGCAAAAGACCTCGTCTTTCCCGCGGGCGTGACGCTCGTGAGCGAGCCCGAAGAAGTCATTACGCTTGTCCAGGAAGTCGTTGAAGAGAAGGAAGAAGAGCCGGTAGCGGCGGATATTACTTCTATTGAGGTTGAGAAGAAGGGTAAAGAAGAGGAGGCAGGAGCAGGAGTAGCGGAAGCTCCCCCTGAAGAAAAAGAGAAGAAGTAATTTTTGGTATACTAGGCGGATGTTCCGAAAGGTTTGCATAGCTTTTGTCACACTCGTCGCGGCCTTCGCTGGCTGTTTTGTTGCGTCAGAGCGCTTGGTACAGGCCCAAGACCTGACCCAAGAGGAGCGCGCAGTACTCCAAGCGCAGTATGACGAGCTCCAGAAGGAAATCGCCGTGCAACAGCAAATCATTAAGGATACTCAAGCGAAGAAAAACACCTTGCAGGGCGATGTCACCCTGCTTAACGCCAAGATTAAAGCGGCACAGGCGCAAATTGACGCGAAGAATATCACCATCAAGCAGCTGGCCGCGCAAATAGCAAAGAAGAATGTAGTCATCGGACAGCTCTCGGAGCGTATTGAACGCGGGAAAGAATCACTCGCTTCAATTCTCCGCCAAGAAGACCAAATTGACAGCTCATCCATTGTCGTCATCCTGCTCTCAAACGACGACCTCTCGTCTCTGTTCGCCGATATAGACGCGTTCGTTTCTATCAAGACCGGCCTCAAAGAGCTTTTTGCCGATATCCGTGAGGCGAAGGCGCAGACGGAAGTTGAGAAAGCCGATTTAGCGACGAAACAGAATCAGACGGCCGATGCGAAGTATGAGGTGGAGACGCAACAAAAGAGAATTGCAGGCGACAAGACGCAGAAGCAACAGCTCCTCGCGATAACCGCCAATCAAGAAGTTGAGTATAAGAAAGTCCTTGCCGACCGGCAGGCGAAGGCCGCGGCGATACGTGCCGCTCTCTTCCCACTGCGCGATGCCGCCGCGATTCAGTTCGGCGATGCGCTCGCATATGCGAAGGAAGCACAGACAAAGACCGGCGTGCGCCCCGCGCTCATCCTCGCCGTGTTGACCCAGGAGTCCAATCTCGGGAAAAACGTTGGGCAGTGCTATCTCACCAACGACAGCACCGGCGCAGGCGTGGGCAAGAATACGGGCACGGTCTTTGCCAGGGTGATGAGCCCGACGCGCGATGTCCCGCCATTCCTTGCTCTCGGGCTGGAGCTCGGCTTTGACCCGCACCACCAGGTCGTCTCGTGTCCTATTGCGAGCGCCGGTGGCTGGGGAGGCGCGATGGGCCCGGCCCAATTTATCGCCTCTACATGGGCGGCCTTCGCGGACCGTATTGCATCGGCGCGAGGCATTGCTGTTGCAAACCCGTGGGACCCGCAGGACGCCATTATGGCG
>Ga0076061_125_pt1 | contig 7375 bp, 7 predicted proteins | sample RifGroB1_FD_68092 | JGI IMG/M metagenome (GOLD analysis project Ga0076061, IMG submission 68092) | Parcubacteria bacterium GW2011_GWB1_55_9
GGGTTTCAAAAATGCACCCCGCGTCCATCGCGCGCTTGGCCTTCATCGCGAGATACGAGCGCGTCGCCGGAGTATCGGAGGCGACGAGCGCGACCACCAGCGGTGGCCGCGCTAATCCCTGTGTGCGCGTCTTCGCGCGCGCGAAGATATCTTTCGCCATTGTGCGGCCGTCAATAATCATTTTTATGTTTCCGTGACTTTTCAATCACATACGATTCATATTCGCCGTCAGTGTATTGGAACGCGTCAGGACCCGCGTAGCGGTATTGATAACCGAGCACGCGCGTTACCTTGGAACCGTCAACTGCTATCGGATAGGAGTAGCCCTTCCAGCTGCCGGGCGAGGTGGGGATCCTCCCGCGTGTGAGATGCCACACCCAGAAGAAGGCGAGGCGCACCATCCACGGATAAATCGGGAATACGAGCCGTTCAATAACACCGACCACATCATCTTCATGAATGTATTGACGGAGCCACCTCGGCGTCACCGGTACCCACGAGACCCACAACGAGATGAGTTCGTAGAGGAATGAACCTCGCCCCTTGAGGGAGCCAGAGAGCGATGCCTGCAATCCGAAGCGGATGCGCATGAAGCGTCCGCGTGGGCCGGTAATAGCCGCTGGACGTACTATTGCTACTGCAGTATGTTTGTCGCTTTTCTCATATTTTTCTTTTAGGTGTTCCTCTGAAATTCGTTTCTCTTCTGCATACAAATAATCTGTCTTTCGGAACGGCTCGTTTTCGGTGTAGCGATGCTCTGTTGAATTATCAGAAAACGCTCCGTACGAAGCAACAGTTGAAAAATGTATCAGCTTCTTTACTGACGGTTGTGAAAATGCAAAATCAAACACTTTATCCGACCCTCCGATATTCCACTTCCATTCAGTATCCTGCGCGCCATAGAGCTCGCGTATCTGCCACGCCGTATGAATGACGATGTCCGGACGCTGTGCGCGCGCTTGTTTTTCCCACTCGTCAACGGTATTCATATGAAGATAGATAAGCTTCGGCTCATTGTGAAAATTATCGGGCATCGGTTCTTTATCAATGCCGACGATGCTTTCCACATCAGCGCGTCGTGCGAACTTTTCCACCAGCATCGCGCCGACGTATCCCGCCGCGCCCGTAATAAGAATCGTGTGCTTCATGTATGCAAAGGTTACCAAGAACTAAGACGGAAGAACATCCTCTTAAAAGTCTTGAGCGCGATGATGATATCCAGTCCGAGTGAGCGGTGTTTCAGATAATAAAAGTCATAGGCGAGGCGCACTTTGGTCTCTTCAATAGACTGCGGGCTCACGTTGCCCGGCTCGTATTGTTGATTGATCTGCGCCCAGCCGGTAATGCCCGGCACAATGAGATAGCGTGCTCTGTAATAAGGCAATGCTTCGGCCAAACGTTCCCCCAACCCGAGAATATCACTCCGCGGACCGATAAGCGAGAGTTCGCCGCGAATCACGTTGATGAATTGCGGGAACTCATCAAGCGATGTCTGTCGCAAAAACGCTCCTACTCTGGTCACATGATTTTCGCCTTCGTGCGTCCACTGCCCCGATGCGGGGATGTCCTTTTGCATGCTCCTGAATTTGTAAACACGAATCGGCATTCCGTGCTTACCGAAACGTATTTGCCGAAGAAAGAGCGGTCCCGGACCTTCACATATATTCGCGATAAAGATGAAGGGCGTAGCGACGAGCGTTACAAGCCCCATCACAAGTCCGCCGACGATGTCAATACATCGTTTTGCGAACATGTACCGAAAAGGGTCTGCCGACGTAGCGTTCTCGCGGAACCACGCGCGCCCGAGCTGTGAGAGCGGAATACGGTCAAATACTTCTTCATACATATCTTCAAAGGCGACCACCTGTCTCCCTTCGCGGGCAAAAGCATTGACGACTATCTCGTCGATGTTTGCTTTATCAACAACAAGTATCGTCCCGTTCCCTTCGCGCTTCTCGCGGGAAGAAAATTCAATGCCGTAGCGCGGATTCCCATTCACCTCGGCAAAAAGCTCATCCGCTTCGGCACCCTTGGCTATGAGCACTGCGTGCTCGCGGAAACGACGAGCCGAAACGCGCGGGTACACAACGAGGCGCCATATGAATATGAGCACAAGCGAGACAAGCAGGTAGAGCGCAAGAATTGTCTTCGGCGCGATACCAAACGCAGGGATAAGGAAAAAGAAAAGTGCCGCAAAGAGAATATTTGCTGTTTGAGTCTTTAAAAGAGCATTTGGCAATCGGCTCGGGAAGAGAGCGGGGCGTTTGCCATAGAGTCCTGCGCTGTAGAAGACGAGTGTCCACAACACGAAGAGAAACGTGAAGGGTATAACGTATGGTGCAAGAAGCGTTTCGTCCGGCACTTCTAAGTAGCGAAGCCAGAGCGTCAGGTACAGCGACAAAGCAAACGCGACACAGTCGCCGACAAATAAGAGGAGAGAAGTTCGTCTGCCGCCGATAATCATTATGATAGTCTTACACAATATAACCGAATGAAGCAATTAAAGGTTATCTCACCTATGGCAACCCGGATATTTTACGTGATAACCAAAGCGAACTGGGGCGGTGCTCAGCGGTACGTCTATGACCTGGCGACAGCCGCGCAGGATGCCGGCGGTGAGGTGACAGTTGCCTACGGCGACGAGGGAGAACTGGCTCAGCGCCTGCGAAAGAGAGGCATCCGTACAGAGCATATCTCCGGGCTCACGCGCGATATAGGCATCGGACGCGATATCCGTTCATTTTTCCAGCTCATCAGACTTTTTAGGCAAGAGCGGCCCGGAGTGGTGCATATCAACAGTTCGAAGGCCAGCGGACTCGGCGCGCTTGCCGCCCGCCTCGCCGGCGTACCGAACATCATTTCTACCGCGCACGGCTGGGCGTTTAATGAAGACCGTCCGTGGTGGCAGAAGATGATTGTCTATAAACTGGCGTGGCTTACCATGCTTCTCTCGCATCGTACCATCTGCGTAAGTAACGCCGTTTTACGAGATGTCGCGTGGATGCCGTTTGTGCGCTCTAAGTGTATCGTCATTTATAACGGCGTTCCCTGCGACGATATGCTCACACGGGAGGCAGCGCGCGCCGCACTCGTGCCGCACACGGTCGCCCGCTACTGGATCGGTATGCTCTCTGAACTCCACCCGACGAAACACGTGGATGACGCACTACGCGCATTCGCGGCTATCGCCGAGCGCCATCCGGAGGCCGCACTCGTTATCATTAGCGACGGCGAACTGCGCTTTGAGCTTGAACAGCTAATTCTCGATCTTCATATGGGCAGGCGCATTATCCTCCTCGGTACTATCGCTGACGCCCGGCGGTATCTGTGCGCATTTGACCTCTTCGTTCACGCTTCAATAAGCGAAGCACTCGGGTACGCAATACTCGAAGCCGGGTGCGCGAAACTTCCCGTCGTCGCCACGCGCGTCGGAGGCATCCCGGAAATTATTCCGGACGATGACCATGGCTTGCTCGTCCCGCCGCGCAACCCCGAGGCGCTCGCCGGCGCAATTGAGTCCTTGATGCGCGACCCCCACCGTGCGGCCGAGCTCGGCGCCCACCTTCATGCGCGCATTCAAAATTCTTTTTCTAAGCAGAAAATGATCACCGAAACGCTTGAATTGTACGGTAACTAGCCGCCGAAATATTCGTTTAAACTCTCGTCGCGTACGGGACCTCTGCTGTGGCGAGCGAGCGAGGTGACGATGCCGAGCGCGGCAAATTCAAGCACGAGATGCGAGCCGCCCGAGCTCATAAAGGGGATGGTGGTACCGGTCACTGGCAGGAGCCCGAGGCTGATGCTGATGTGTATCACGACATGCGCGGCAAAGAGGATAAGTACGCCGAGCGTGAAAAACGCGTCAAAATTGGTTGCGGCCGCCCGCGCGATCTGCGCCAATCTCGCGAATATAAGTCCGTAAACGAGGAGAAGGAGTACGACCCCTACAAATCCCCATTCCTCGGCGAAGGCGGCGAAAATGAAGTCGGTCTGGTACTGCGGCAGGAAACGTAATTTTGATTGCGTGCCGTGGCCGATGCCTTTACCGAAGAGCTCTCCCGAACCGACGGCAATCTTGGCCTGATACGCATTATAGCCAGAACCGCGAATATCCGCGGCGGGGTTGACGAAAGAAACGATGCGCGTGCGTTGATACGGCTTCAATCCTTCAAACCACAAAAGCGACGCCACGATAAGACCGATGATACCGATAAGGGCAAGGTGCTTCTTTGAGATGCCGGAGATGAGCATCATGCCGAGCCAAAGCGAGCTGAATATGATGGCGTTGCCCATGTCTGGCTCAACGAGAATAAGGAGCGTGAGCGTGAGCGCATACGCGCCAGAGACAATGATGTGGCGGAAGTCGCCGATCTCGACGTGCCGCCGTGAAAGATATTTGGCCAGGAGAGTCACGAGCGCTAATTTCGCGAGGTCCGCCGGTTGGAACGATATCGGCCCGAGTGAAAACCACGCGCGCGCGCCGAGAACCGGATTCGCAAAAAGAAGCAGGGATGTGAGGAGAATAACGGCAACGGCATATAGCGTCATCACAACCGATGTGCGGCGGATGAAGCGCATATCAAGTGTCGAGAATCCGATGTAGATAGCCGTTGCGATGCCGAGCCAGAGCAGTTGTCTCGGTGCGAGAGAGATGTCTTGCCCGAATGTGCTCATCGTAAGCATGCCCAGGAACGCAAGTGCAATGGCCGGAATAATCAACGTCCAGTCTATGTAGAGGCGCGAACGCGCAAACGCTGTGCCGGACATATTATGGGAGAGGAATGATCGGCAATACCTCTACCGAGGTCGGCGGGTTCGGAAATGGAGTGTCCCAGGTAAACGTCGCCGTTGTCTGACCCTGTGCTGGAATAGTGCGTACAAGCGTCTGTGACGCGGCGATGATGTCCCCGTCTGTCCCGTGTATAAATACGATGACTTCTACAGCGTTAAGGCCGACAATGTTCGGGTTAATAATGACCGCGTCAATGCGCGGAGTGTCTGGCGGGCCGCCTTGCGTGATGGTTGATACTGTCGGTACATTTCGCGTATTCGTATTCATGCTGAACCAATTGATTGCGGACGAGTCTAGCATAAGAAATGCATGTACCACCCCGTCGCTCGGGTCTCCCCTCGAGAATCCCGATGCGGGGACGACACCGGGTATGTAGACCGGCACCGTTGTGCCAGGCGGCAACTCAAGCGTGCCGGACGCCTCTTTGATGAGCGACTGGTCGGCGCCGTAGAGCGTAATGCTGTACGGCACGTCCTTTGCCGCCACATTGACATTTCTATTTTCAACCATGGCGATAATGTCAATGCGGCCTGCGTCATTTCGAATCGCTTTGGTGAAGAGGACGGCCGGCGGCTGAAGACTCTCGACGCAGAGATACGCGCACGCGCCACCGCAGTCTACGCCGGTCTCGCCCTGATTCTGGACGCCGTCGGTGCAGGAGGGTGTCTCATACAACGTCGCGATAGCGACAGTCGCGAGAAACGCGATGCCGACCGCGCCAACAATGCACAGAATAATAAACCTCCTCCGCGTGGCCCAGGACATATAGCCCTAGTATATATCTAGTAGAGAGTAGGTGGTAGCGCTTGAGAACTTATTGCTGGAAACAAGAAGTGCTTGTCCCTTGCATTATTTGGAACGGAATCCCATTTTCGTTCGGACTTTCACTTACTGTTGTTATGACTCCATCCTTCCACCAGTAAGCACTTGCTAGTCCATGGTCACAATATTTCCATCCTTGTTTTTCGATAATCGCTCCAAACACACCGCGAGCGTCATTAGTTGGACCACAATCAATCATCCATGAATTTGGAGTTTGACTTGTCACATGACACGTTGCTGGAAGTATAATTCCTACGGGTCCGGGTTTATTTTCTGACGGCGAGGTCTGTGCCACTGAAGTTGCCTGAGTAAATTTAACCGTACTTACTATCTTCTCGAAATTATCTACATGGATAGTGTACGCCTCGCCATACGTAATGGTATACACATATCCATTGTGAATGGTGAAATAAGCGGTATTGGTTCCACCGGGTCCGACATCGTTCGAGACCTCATACCTAGCCTTAAGCCAGTTAATACCATTGATAATAGTGGTTCCTCTTTCTTTCACTGACATACTTTGTAAGAAGTTGCTGACGTATGTGTCTATGTTTGTGCCAACAGGAACTGACTTTCTAGAGACACCCAAGCCGGGGCCAAACTCTATCGGCTGTGGAACAGGATAAATAGTAACGAATGTAGTAGTGCTGTCCGCACGATAATTATATGGATACCCTATTTCAATTCCCAAATCACTACTTTTTAAAGTCTGCCAATAAGAGAATGTATCTTTGGCAGGAATGACTTGAAATGTTGTGAGTATTTTTTCCAAAGAATCACTCCTTTTGTCTATGGTGACAATATATAGATATTTTCCTCCATCAATAGCCATTTCCTTATATTGATTACTGTTGTTGGGGATTTCAACTTTTGTCTGTAGGATCGCACTATGGTTATCCACGGTCAGCTCACTTATTGTTGTGTATTCTCCATCCCCATAACTCTTTTTCCAGTTAGCCACTAGTCCAACATAGTCATTAGGACCACGCTGACTTGCATAAATAGACAAACGATTATGGGATGAGAGTTCGGGGTAATCACAGGATTTTATCAAGTCTATTTCTGTTGGGTTTTCGAGTATAAAAACTCTGTAACTTTTTTCATCCGCTAATTGTGGATTAGATAGATAATCACCCCCGCAGGTATATACACTATTATTGGGAGGCAGTTTTATGCTAAAACCGAATGCATAATTTGTATACGTTTTCCAATCAGAAGTTTGAGAATTTACAGTTTGCGCCGTTGAGGTCGCAGTAACTGACTGATTCACCTGCTTCGTTTGTGTATACACATACGCTCCGCCGCCGAAGACGAGGACGGCGATAATGATGAGGATGAGGGGCGCGATAAATCCCTTTTGTGAGGTATTCATACTTAAAAGCATAACACAACTGTTATACGAATTATGAGTAGAGTTCTCCGTGGGTGCCGATATCCACAAAGAGTACATCATCCGTTGCTATATCTATTTTTCTGTAGACAGCACGAATATCTCCGGTCACATTGATACTTCTGTGGTTAGCATATTTCCCATGCAATTCATGGTTATTAAGTCTTTCGTCATGAACATCTTCATAAAAAACCTCCAACTGGATATCGAACTTATCTTGTACCTTGCGAGATGATTTGCTGTATCGTTTCTGAAAATATTTATGGGAAAATAGGTTTAAAGAAAGAAATAAGAGGCTGAGTGCGTGGAATTAAACGCCATCGCGCAATAGTTTTGATATAACTTTGTACCGGCGGTCCTTGCGCAGTCCG
>Ga0076061_139_pt1 | contig 7303 bp, 4 predicted proteins | sample RifGroB1_FD_68092 | JGI IMG/M metagenome (GOLD analysis project Ga0076061, IMG submission 68092) | Parcubacteria bacterium GW2011_GWB1_55_9
GCCGAACAAGTCGCCGTGGGGGCGATAAAGTATATGATTCTGCGCCAAGCGCCGGGCTCGGACATTATTTTTGACGAGGAGAAGTCTCTCTCGCTTGAAGGCGATTCGGGGCCGTACTTGCAGTACGCACTCGTACGCGCGCGCTCGGTGCTCGAGAAGGCGAGCCAGCAGGCTCGTGCTGACGTATCAGATGCGGAAGTGCAGGAGAATCCGTATGTCTTGGAGCGAATCATTATGCACTTCCCTGAAGTGGCTGCGCGCGCCGCGCGCGAGCTCGCGCCGAACCTCCTCGTGAACTATCTAACCGAACTCGCGGGCGAGTGGAACTCGTTTTATGCGCAGGAACGTATCATCGGCGGCGAGCACGAAGCGCATAAGCTCCCCCTCGCGCGCGCGTTCGTGCAGACGATGACGAACGGCCTCACCCTCCTCGGTATCCCCACTCCGGAGAAGATGTGAGTTGCAGAGCGTCACTAGACGCGCTACATTCCTTCGCAGACCGTACCTATTGTCGGTCGTAATCACGTATTGGAGGGATTAATGTCTCGGAGGAGCCGAAAAGAAAGTCGCGTTGCAATCGTGGAAGCAGCCGCGGCGAGATGTCGTTGCACAATCAAGGAGATCTACGTTCGTGCGCAAAAAGGAGTGCGCACAATCATCATGAACCTGAACAAGATCCCCGAGTGCGTTATCCGCTACGCAAGAAGGATATTGCGGCAACGCATCGCCAGGCACGCAGAAAAGAAACGCCGGCAACAGTACTTTCGCGGTGCTCCGTTCATGCGGGCGTGCTGACCAGAAACCCGAGATGGCCGCAGATACCTGCGGCCGTTCGCTTTTTGCGGTGTAAACGCTAGAATAAGCGGATATGGCAGAAAAGTCTGAAGTAGCCGAACGAGAAGAAGCGATACTCGCGTTCTGGGAGCGCGAGAACATCTTTGAGAAGTCACTCGCGAAGTCGTCTCCGAAGGGCGAATACGTTTTTTATGACGGTCCGCCATTTGCGACCGGGACGCCGCACTACGGCCACATCGTCGCGAGCGTCATCAAAGACGTTGTCCCGCGCTATTGGACGATGCGCGGCTACCATGTGCCGCGGGTCTGGGGCTGGGACTGCCACGGCCTGCCGATAGAGAATATCGTGGAGAAGGAGCTCGGCTTCAAGCATAAGAAAGATATCAAGGAATATGGAGTAGCGAAATTTAATGAGCGATGCCGTGAAAGCGTCTTGGCCTATGTGGACTATTGGAAGAAGTTCATCCCGCGCATCGGTCGCTGGGCGGATATGGAGAACGCCTATCTCACAATGGATAAGCCGTTTATGGAGAGTGTCTGGTGGGTGTTCAAACAAATCTATGACAAAGGACTCGTGTACGAAGATTACCGCGTGATGCATATCTGCCCACGCTGTGAGACGACACTGTCTCAACAAGAAGTCGCTGAAGGCTATAAAGATGTCAAAGACATCGCCGTGACAGTGGAGTTTGAACTAGCGGATGAGCAGGGGACATACTTTCTTGCATGGACGACGACGCCGTGGACGCTTCCTGGCAATGTTGCACTCGCTGTCGGACCGGATATCGATTATGTGACAATTGAGAAGAAAGACGAAGGCGTCGGTAGAACAATCCGGTTCATCCTCGCCAAAGACCGTCTTGAAGCAATTTTTGGAGGTCAAGAGTATAAAGTTGTTGCAGAACAGAAGGGAATGGCCCTAGTCGGTACTGCTTACGTGCCGCTGTTTGATTACTACGCGAACGATGAGAACTTAAAAAATCGCAACAAGAACGGGTGGAAGGTATATGCGGCGGATTTTGTGACGGCAGAAGATGGTACTGGCATCGCGCACGAGGCGCCGGCATTTGGTGTGGATGACTGGGAACTCTCAAAAAAAGTAAATCTGCCGTTCGTTCAGCACGTGAACATAGACGGTACGATGAAGCCGGAGGTAACAGACTTCGCCGGAATGGAGGTAAAGCCGCGTTCGGATGATGATTCGGTTCGGCTCGGGACGGATATCGCCGTATTGAAATATCTGCAGGAACACGGAACGTTCTTTTCAAAAGAGAATGTCACGCACTCATACCCGCACTGCTGGCGCTGTGAGACGCCGCTCCTTAACTACGCGACGTCGTCGTGGTTCGTCTCGGTGACAAAGATAAAAGAGAATTTACTCAAGAATGCAAAAAATATTTCATGGTCGCCGGCGCATATTAAAGAGGGCCGGTGGGGTAAGTGGCTAGAGGGCGCGCGCGACTGGTCCATATCGCGCCAACGATTCTGGGCGAGCGTCATACCAGTGTGGCGGTGTAGAGGCACAGTAAGCAAGAAACCGGGAAGAGTGAGTCTATCGCTATGTAGCGGAAAGCGCGTTTTCGGCTCAGTGGCCGAGCTTGAAAAGGCAAGCGGCAAAAAGGTCGATGATTTGCATAAACACGTTGTTGATCAAATAACGTTCCCTTGCAAGAAATGCGGCGGGGAGATGCGCCGTATCCCCGATGTATTGGATACCTGGTTTGATTCGGGCTCAATGCCGTACGGTGAAAAACATTATCCCTTTGAACACAAAGAACAATTTGAAGCCGCATTTCCCGCGCAGTTCATCGCCGAAGGCTTAGACCAAACTCGCGCATGGTTCTACTATTTGCATGTGCTCGCGGGTGCGCTCTTTCGTAAAAACGCGTTCCAGAATGTCATCGTAAACGGCATCGTCTTGGCCGAGGACGGGAAGAAGATGGCCAAGCGGCTCCAGAATTATCCCGACCCGATAGACATAGTGGAAAGGTACGGCGCCGACGCGCTCCGGCTCTACCTCCTCTCGTCGCCAGTAATGCAGGCCGAGAATCTGGCGTTTGCAGAGAGCGGCGTTGACGAGGTCGCTAAGAAAAATATCGGGCGTTTAAGCAACGTACTCGCATTTTACACGCTCTACGAGGATGGAACAGAACGTACGCGTGCGAGTACGAACATACTTGACCGGTGGATTCTCGCGCGCCTAGAAGAACTCATTGGCGAAACGACTAGCGGATACGAAAAATATGAATTAGATACAGCGACACGGCCACTCGCATCGTTTGTTGACGACCTGTCGGCGTGGTACGTTCGCCGCTCCCGCGACCGATTCTCTGCCAAGGGCAGATCCGCCTCCGGCGGTAAAGAAGATAGGAAAGATGCGCTCGCGACATTGCGTTACGTGCTCCACACGCTCTCAATCGTTATGGCGCCTGCGACGCCGTTTATCGCCGAGGAGATATTCCTCGGTGTGCGCGACAAAAGTGACCCACAGAGCGTGCATCTGGCCGAGTGGCCCGAGGTGAAGAGGCAGTGGCGACTCTTCGGCGGTTCTGACAAAAGGCTGATAGGAGATATGCGAAGAGTCCGCGCGCTCGCCTCCGAGGCGCTCCAGTTGCGGCAGAAGGCGAATATAAAAGTGCGTCAGCCGCTCGCGTCGCTTGCCGTGCCAGAAAAATTGTCTGGTGAACTCGCGCAGATTCTTGCCGAAGAAGTGAATGTGAAAAGGGTGGTTGCCGGGAAAGAGCTCTCGCTTGATACAACACTTACTCCGGAACTTATTAAAGAGGGCGACGAGCGCGAACTTGCGCGCGCGGTCGCCGACGCGCGCAAGGCGGAGGGATTTTCGCCAAAAGACAATGTGCACACGCAGGTTCATGCAGAGGGGGAACATACCGTTCTCCTCTCGACAGGCACCATGCGCTTTAACCTTATTCGCGATGAGACATAAATACGAGACGCGCGGCATTGTGCTCTCTCGGACCCCGCTTGGAGAAGCGAACGCTCTCATCACGCTCCTCACTCCCGACCTCGGATTCGTGCACGCCCGGGCACAAGGATTGCGCCGCCCCGGCGCGAAGCTCGCCGCCGCACTCGCGACCTTCGCCGGCCGAGAGCTCCCTGGTGCTCGTGCGCGGGAGAGAGAGCTGGAGGGTCGCGGGCGCGGTCCTTGAAGAAAATTGGTTTATCCGATTATGCCGGTCCGAGCCGCGTATGCGGGCGGCGCGCATCTCTCGCCTCTTGGTGCGGCTCGTCGCTGGCGAGATGCACGACCCCGCGCTCTTTCCCATTATGAGAGGACTCCTTGACGCGCTCGCGACGCTCCCCGAAGAAGCGCACGAATCCGCCGAAGTACTCGCCGCGCTTCGCGTACTCGCCGCGCTTGGGTTTGACGCAGGAACGGTTCCCGGCGAAACGTCTTCCTTCGCCCCCGCACTCCTTACCGAGGTTATGAAGAACCGCACGAGCTACATAACGCGCATCAATCGCGGCATCACCGCTTCAGAGCTTTGACTCGCCCGTGGCGAAGCCTCTGGGGTATACTACGTTTAATGCCACCGTCGCGCCCTGAAGATGATATCGGCTCCTTGGAGAAGGCGCGCGAGCGTCTCTATAGGCCTCAGGGAGGCCCCTCTGATGAGCGCACACCGCTTCCCGCTCCCGGCACCCGCTTCTTCCGGCATCTGTGGGGGGAGGACCCCCTCCCGCATGTCCAACAACAAGGGGTGCGGCACATGCGCCTCGCGGGCATATTTTTCATCGGCGCGTTTCTCTTCTTCCTTCTCTCACTCGGCGTTGCTGGCGCATTCTTCTACTTCGGCGGCAATTCGGTCTCAGTTGATAAAATTGACGTAGATATACAAGGTCCGACGACAATCGCCGGCGGCGACATCGTTCCCCTCTCCATCACCGTCACAAACAGGAATCCTACGACGGTTGACAACGCGACCATTGAAATTAATTTCCCCGAAGGCACAAGGAGCGTTGATGACGTTCTGCTGGCGTATCCGCGCTATACCGAAAATCTCGGCAGCCTGGCGAGCGGGGAGAGCGTCACCCGGTCGGTAAAGGCCGTCGTGTTCGGCGGAGCGGGGCAGGCGCTCGCGTTGCCCATCTCGCTCTCATTCCGCACGTCCGGCTCAAATGCTGTGTTCGTGAAGAAGTCTTCGTATGCGCTCGGGGTCTCCTCAACGCCGCTTTCACTATCGGTTGAGACGCTCGCCGAGACTGTTTCCGGAGCCCCGCTCACCGTAAATGTCACCGTTCGTTCAAACGCGACAGTCCCGATATCCAATGTGGTACTCGCCGCGAATTTCCCATTCGGTTTTTCGGTGACATCGTCGTCTCTACCGGTCACTAACTCCAGTTTCTTGCTCGGTACGGTTGCACCCGGGGCGACAAAGACGGTCACGCTCACCGGAACGCTTCTGGGGCAGGACACCGAACAGCGCGTCTTCAACTTTACCGTCGGTACGGCAAAGACTGCGACCGACCAGGCGCTCGCGGTTACCTATATGACACAGAGTGCGACGGTCGTCGTCGCGGCGCCATTCATCCATACCACGCTCGCGCTCAATGGCGATACGAGAGCGGACGCAGTCGTCAGCGCAGGGAGCCTCCAGAGCGTTACAGTCACCTACACCAACACTCTCGCGACGAGTATCACGAACGCGGTCGTGACGGTCGCGGTTTCTGGGTCGGCGGTTGACTACGACAGCATCCGGAGCTCAAACGGTTTCTATAATTCTTCTGACCACTCAATTGTCTTCAGCAGGGATACCGACCCTTCTCTCGCCCAGCTCTCGCCGAACGCCTCGGGTATCGGCGCATTCACCTTCTCCACACTGCCCGCAAACTCCCTCGCCCAGTCTCCCGCAGTCATATTCACAATCTCGGTATCCGGCACGCGCATCGGGCAAGCGAATGTACCGGAGAACGTGAGCTCCACGATGACCAAAATCGTAAAAGTCGCGACAACCGTGGCATTTTCTGCCTATTCGCTTCATCGTTCAGGCCCCTTCGGCAATACCGGTCCTATCCCGCCGAAGGCCGACCAGGCGACGACCTATACGGTCATGTGGAATGTGCAGAATACGGGAAGCGCGGTCGCGGGCGGCGCGGTGAGCGCGACCCTCCCGGTCTACGTCTCCTACACGGAGAAGACAGGCGGCGCCGGCTCATTCTCGTATGATGACAAATCCCGCACGGTAACCTGGAATACCGGCGATTTCGCACAGGGGGCGAGCGCGCAGGGGGCCTTCCAGGTGTCTCTCACGCCGTCAACCTCGCAGAAGGGCAGTGCGCCCGCGCTCACGAGCACTGCATCCTTTTCTGGATACGACCGCTTCGCGGGCGTCCAAGTCAAGGCTTCGGCGGAGCCGGTAACGACTGAAACGACGAGGGACCCGGGGTATGTCCTTACGAATGCAATCGTGCAATAGTATTCTGTATGGCTGACCCGTCGCTCATGGAGAAAATCGTCTCACTCTGCAAGCGCCGGGGCTTCGTCTTCCCCGGTGTGTGGGATTATGGCCAGCTCGGTTCAATTCTGAAGCGCAATATTGAGAATCTCTGGCTCAATCGTTTCGTGTATTCCAGAGGCGATATGTTCCTACTCGATTCGAGCATCATCATGCCTGAAACCGTCTGGCAGGCATCCGGGCATCTCGAAGGATTTGCTGATCCGATGGTGGAGTGTATGAAGTGCAAGCACCGATTCCGCGTGGACAAACTGGAAGACAAAACTAAATGCCCCGATTGCGGCGGAGCATTCGGAGAAGAAAAGATGTTCAACCTCTTGTTTCCCGTGTCCATGGGCGCCGCGGCAGGCGGCGCAACAACGGGCTACTTGCGCGGCGAGATTGCGCAAGGGATGTTCGTGAATTTCAAGAATGTATTAGACTCCGCGCATCCGAGGCTACCGTTCGGTATCGCACAGTCGGGAAAGGCATTTCGGAATGAGATTGCGCCGCGCAATTTCCTCTTCCGCGTACGCGAGTTTGATCTGATGGAGTTCGAGTATTTTATTAGAGAAAAGGAATGGGAAGAACAGTTTGAGTACTGGCGCAAGGAGATGCATGCGTGGATAAGCGACGTCGGCATTGATGCAAGCGCCGTGCATGAGATAGATATCGCACCGGAAGACCGTGCGCACTACTCTAAGCGCACAATCGATTTCTATTTTGATTTCCCATTCGGACGCGACGAACTCTACGGCCTCGCGTATCGGACCGACTATGACCTTTCGCGTCATACCGAAAAGTCGGGCGTAGACCTTTCGTATCTTGATGAAGAAACCGGCGAGCGCTTCATACCGCATGTGATAGAACCGACGTTCGGTCTCGGCCGCACTGTGCTCGCTGTGCTCGCGAGCGCCTATCGCGAAGACACCATGAGCGAGGAGATGCGCACCTATCTCGCGCTCGCACCGAAGATAGCGCCGGTGAAGGCAATGGTCTCGCCGCTCCTGAAGAACAAGCCGGAGCTTGTCGTGAAGGCGCGCGAGGTGCGT
>Ga0076061_138_pt1 | contig 7153 bp, 7 predicted proteins | sample RifGroB1_FD_68092 | JGI IMG/M metagenome (GOLD analysis project Ga0076061, IMG submission 68092) | Parcubacteria bacterium GW2011_GWB1_55_9
TAACCTTAATTTACGCTATAGCGTAAGATATGGTACATGAGATTAGGTGTACGTCGTGAGAAGAAAAATCTGGACCGTAAAGTGGTCGGCAAGATAATCGCGCATGCACGCGGGAACGAACGCGTTCCGCTCCAGACGATTATTCTCGGGACATTGTATATAACAGGTATGCTCACGACGGCACTTATCGCACCCAATGCAGTACAGTTGTTTGAGTATCTAGATCCAATTTCTCGCAAGAACACCATGCGTTTTAATCAACGTGTCACGCAAGCACTCTTGCGATTAGAGCGCCGCGGGTTAATCCATATCGAGAGTGAAGGGAGAGGACGACAGGTGATAATTACGAGCAAGGGAGAAAAGATAATCGACGCATTATACGCCGAATCATACGTCATCCCTCGCCCATTTCGCTGGGACGGAAAGTGGCGTCTCGTCATGTTCGACGTACCAGAGAAACGTAAGAAAGTTCGCGATACGCTTCGTATGTTACTGCGGAGCGCCGGCTTTATTTATTTTCAAGACAGCGCATGGATACAGCCGTATCTCTGTGATGAACTCGTTACACTGCTTCGTTCGCACCTCGGGAGCGGAAAGGGCGAAATACGCTATCTCACTGCATCATTTGCGGATGAAAGCGATTACACATTCCGCAAGCATTTCGATCTCATCGCTATCTGACCCCTCATTTACGGGCTTTCTCCATATACCTTATTCTACGCTATAGCGTGAAAGATGGTACATATGGTTGGTATGACTTACATATGATTGGTATGACTGCTAAAGTGGTCTGGTTGATTTAATTGCCATAACGTTCAATGAAATCGTCCCGGCTCATGAAAGCGAGAGATCCCTTTTTCTTCCCATCTCGTTCGTCGAGTGTAAAACCCATTTTTTCTATCAAGCCAGGATGCTCGAAGATAATCCATGAGTACCCAACTATCTGTTCGATATCTTTTAGCCCCGGTTCCGTCTTTAGTTGTGTCGCCAATAGACGAAGGCCATCATTAAAGAGACGATACATCTCTAGAGGTTTCTTGGTGAATATCTTAGGTACATGCAGATTGACCTCATTATTGGGTCCAAGCTCGTACGAGAGAGCCTCGTTGATTATTTTCCACCCTGACCGTTCTGCGGCGTCATTGCGCAACTTTGTCTCAAGATCTTCGGGCGAGATTACTGTCGTCAAAAAAGAGCGGAAGCGATTCGCGATATTATTCGCCATCTCTTCTTCGTTCTGGAACATGGCATTTCGCAAGTCCCTAACAAGTATTATGACGTCATCGTGATTTTTTGGAAAGAGGCTCGCCCTCTTTGATACGTTGCGTCATTGCCACTACAGTACGCTCCCTTTGATTTTCTTTGGTGCTTGGTTTCTCAGTTGACATGCGTCCTTCTAGCTCTCCGCGAGTTTCAGCTTGATTTGTTTGAGGAGTTCTTTCGCGACGTCTTTGTTGTCGTGGAGGAAGGTGCGCGAAGCATCGTAGCCAACCGCGAGCTTCTCGCCGTTGAATTTGTAGGTAGCGCCGGCCTTTTCAACAAGGCCGAACTTCTCGCCAAGCGCAATGAGCTCGCCCTCCCTGCTGATACCCTCGTTGTAGAGGAGGTCAAACTCGGTGGTTTTGAAGGGTGCGGCGACCTTATTCTTCACCACTTTTACTCTTACTCTACCCCCGACAACTTCTTCACCTTTTTTAATAGAGGCGATGCGGCGAATATCCAGTCGTACCGAGGTGTAGAATTTCAGTGCCTTGCCGCCCGGCGTCGTCTCCGGGTTGCCGAACATGACGCCGATTTGCATGCGTATCTGGTTGATAAAAATGACGATGGTCTTGCTTCGCGACACGATGGCGGTGAGCTTACGCAAGGCTTGGCTCATGAGCCGCGCCTGCTTACCGACGTGCTGTTGGCCCATCTCTCCTTCAATTTCGTCTTTCGGGGTCAGCGCGGCGACGCTGTCTATGACAATGATGTCCACGTTCCCGCTCCGCACCAATGACTCCACGATATCCAGCGCCTGCTCGCCGGTGTCCGGCTGGCTGATGAGAAGCTCGGCGAGCTTCACGCCGATGCGGCGCGCGTACTCCGGGTCAAGCGCATGTTCGGCATCAACAAAGGCCGCGATGCCGCCGGCCTTCTGCGCTTCAGCGACAATGTGGAGTGCGAGCGTTGTCTTACCAGACGATTCCGGCCCGAATATCTCTATGATGCGCCCGCGCGGAACGCCGCCCACGCCGAGCGCCGCATCAAGGCCGATAGAACCCGTAGGTATCACGGGGATTTTTTGCGGAGCGCCCGCGCCGAAGGTCGTGATGGCCTCGTCGCCAAACTTGGTGCGGATTTCTTTGAGCGCCTGCTCAATGGACTTCTGCTTCTCGCTCTTGTCCGCGCTCGCGACTGAGACCGTTTTTAGTATTTTTTCTTTTTTTGGTTTACCGAAGGCCATGTGAATGCAGGTTTAAGTGGTAAGGGATAAGGTGTAAAAAATTCAGGGAACAAAGATACTGCGGGTCGCGGTCACCGTCCTGCCGAAGCGGTCGGTAGCCACGAAGGTAAGTATAGACCCTCCGAGAGGGAAGGTAAGGGTTGACGAGAAGTCGCCTCTCTGGTCGTGGAGAAGCGGCGCTCCATTGAGTGTGAGCGTGGTGGCGCGCCTTGCATTCCCTTGTATGGCTACAATCCCGCCCGGGTACGAAACGTTATTGACCGGTGAGATGATGGAGAGCGAGGGGCCGGCGAGAAGCGGCCATGCCTTAATCAGACCGTAGCCGATAAGCACAATGAGCACGCAGGCGATGAGGTACCGAATCATTTCTATTTATTTAAAACAATTCTTCTTCGCTTGCATGTGGCGTGGCGGCAGGCGATGAGGCTCGCGTGAGGACCTCCCGCGGCTTTGAGCCGTCGGCAGGACCGATAACACCCTGTGCTTCAAGGACGTCCATCAGCCGCGCCGCGCGTGAATAGCCTATCTTCAATTTCCGCTGCAGATACGATGTAGATGCGCGGCCGGCGGCTTCAACCGTGGCGCGCGCTTCTTCATAGAGCGTGTCATCAATGTCGTCATCACCTCCGCCGAAGGCGGATCCGCCTCCGGCGGAGAAGTCGCCATCCATCCCGTTCCCGCCCTGGCCGGACAGGCCGAAATCAATACTTGAGAGGTTCCCTGCATTATGGTTCTTGATATAGCTCACCACCTTCCGCACCTCTCCTTCGCTGATAAACGCCGTCTGGATACGCACTGGCTTCGCCATATCGCTTGAGAGGTAGAGCATGTCGCCTGCGCCGAGCAGGGTCTCTGCACCCGAGCCGTCAAGGATGGTGCGCGAGTCTATTTGAGAAGCAACCTGGAGCGCCATACGCGTCGGCACGTTCGCCTTAATAAGGCCGGTGATGACATTGACCGACGGACGCTGGGTGGAAAGTATCAGGTGAATGCCGGTCGCGCGCGACATCTGCGCGAGGCGGACAATAGATGCCTCAAGCTCCCGAGGGAAGCTGTGCATGATGTCGGCGAGCTCATCAATGACGATGACGATGAAGGGTAGGGCCTCCGGCATATCGTCCGACCGGTTTCCGCCAGAGGCGGATCCGCCTCTGGCGGACGCCCTCGCTGGCTCATACACGGACGTATGATACGAATCAATGTCGCGCACGCGCTCCGCTTCAAGAATATTGTAGCGGCGCTCCATCTCTCGCGCCGCCCATTTGAGCGACAGGATAGTTTTCTTCGGGTCGGTGATGACGGGAGTGAGCAGATGCGGGATGCCGTTGTACGCGGTGAGTTCTACGCGCTTTGGGTCAATCATAATGAAGCGCAGTTGGTTCGGACCGTTTCGGTAGAGGAGGGAAGTGATTAATGCGTGTATGGCCACCGACTTTCCGCTTCCAGTTGCCCCGGCGACAAGCGCGTGCGGCATTTTCGCGATGTTCACATAGTGCGGCGTGCCGCTGATGTCCCGACCGAGCGCGGCGAGGAGCGGCTTCGTGCTTGCGGACCATTCGGGCGCTCCGAGGAGTCCGCCGAGGCCGACCATCGCTTTGACCGTGTTCGGCACTTCAATGCCGACCAAGGACTTGCCCGGAATGGGCGCTTCAATGCGCACCGGATGTGCGGCGAGCGCGAGCTCCAGATTATTCGCGAGCGATACGATTTTAGAAAGGCGCACGCCCTCGGCGGGCTTCACCGCATAGCGCGTGACAGTCGGACCGACCGACACCTCGTCCATCTCAAGGTTAATGCCGAAGTTCTGAAACGTGCGTTTGATGATGTTTGCGTTTGCCTTGATATCGCCGACGCCGGGCCGTCCGCGGTCTGCGCCGAGGATAGAGAGGGGAGGGGCCTCGTACTGCGCATCAAAGTTCGCTATGCCTGCCTGCGCAGACAGGCCAGAGCCTTGCCTATTCCCGCCATCACTACCGGGTCACTTTCTTGTACACCGTCATTTTCGGATTCGTAGTCTCCGCTCTCCTCCGGAACGCCGACAACGTCCGTGAACTCTTCCGGCAGTTCGTCTCCGTCTTTACGCGAGCGCAGACGTTCCCAGAGCGATACCACATTCTCGCCAAGGAGTCTCCCGAGCGCTTCAAGGTCGCTCACGATTGCGATACCGACAGCGATGGTGGCGATAAGGAGCACGAGCGCGCCCCAGAAGCCGAAAAATCCGGAGAGTAGCCCTCCAAGCCACGTGCCTGTCGCACCGCCGAACTTTGCTCCCGGGAAGAGGCCGGCGAAGGAGAGGATAGAAGCAAGCGTGAGCACGAGGCCCGAGGTGGTGAGAGGCGCAAGGGCGGGCCGGCCGAATCCGGCATACAGACCAACCGCAATAAGGGCGAGCGGCAAGAGAAATGCGCCGATACCGACGACCGCATAACTTGCGGAGAATACCGTAGCGCCAACCGGACCGGCCGCGCCAAACAGGGCAAGCATGAGAAGAACTCCAGCGGCCAGTAATACGATGGCGGAGGCATAGCGGATGAGGGTATCATACTCTTTCACGTCCTCTTCGCGCGCACGCGCTCTCCGAACGCCGTTACCATTTCTGCGGCTCATAGTGTGTGTTATTGTAACACCCGCCTTACGAATTCAATGCACTGTTCGTCGGACGCATAGCTTGCATTGTATCGTAAAGGACATATACTTCTGGTATCAACGTATGCAAAAAGGACAAGATATAGGACAAAGTGTTGAAATACGGCAAACACAAATAAAAGGGAAACATCCAAATAATGAAGACTTTGTCTTAGAGAAAAGCATATTTAATAATGTATTTGAAAAGGACATACGCAAAGTATTTATTTATAAAAAGGCTGAACGCCTTGCGAAGGCCATTCATCTCATCACCCCGGCTTTTGCCGAGTCAATGTCCTTAAGGAACCGTATTGACTCAATCGCGGTCGGACTCGTGGACGCGGCGATTCTACCCTCCGGCGCCGCGCGTCTGGCCCTCTCGCGCGAACTCCTCGCCCTCTCAAGCGTGCTCTCCATAGCGCGTACGGGAGGCCTCCTCTCCCCTATGAATGCCGAACTTATCGCCAGAGAAGCCCATATCCTGCTTCAAGAAGTTGCCATGTATGAAGAGCCGCGCCTCTTCTTAGACGATGCTCCGACACTCTCTGCTATCGCAAAAAATGTGATTTCGCGCGGGACTCTCCAAGACCCAGTCGCCGCCACTAGACGTGCAGTTCGTAACGACTCTGCCGAGAGAAGAAAAGGACATATTCCGCCGAAGGCGGATGCGCCTCAGGCGCAAAAGGACAGAAAAGAAGCCATACTATCCGTTATAAAAGACAAGGGGAGGGCAAACATAAAGGACATTTCTACACTTATCCGCGGTATTTCCGAGAAGACTATTCAACGCGAGCTTCTCGCCCTTATAGGGGCCGGGATAGTGCTAAAGCAGGGCGAACGCCGCTGGAGTACATATTCTCTGGTATAAAAGCTTTTTGACTTCGGATAAGGCATTTGCTAGAGTTATCCACATCCTGGTAATAGGAGCCTATTGTTCTCGGCTATATACTAGGTAGGTCCCTACGGGGTTCTCGTTACCCCATAAGGGCGTACTTTGATAACGGAATAGTCCGACACCACTTTTGCCATTGTGCCATGCGTTGTTCCGGGAAATTAATCTCTGGACGCACATGACTCGATGGAACGTTCTGTAGCCAACAAATCAGTTGGCACAAGAACAACGATGGCAAAAGTGGTGTCGGACATCAATCCTTGCCAACTAACCCATGGTGCACTGGTCGATACCGTGTGCTGTGGGGTAGTGTGAAAGTGAATGTGCCCACTCAACTTAATTATCATGTGCTGGTAACTACAAAAGCAACAGTGAAAGTTGTAGCAGTAGCGGCCGGACTCGCGATGGCGACGTCAATGCTCTCCCTCGCGCCTATAGCGCATGCGGCGACATTGACCGACGCGCAGGTTCAGTCAATTCTCGGATTCCTCGCAGGGTTCAATGTTGACAGCGCGACAATCGCGAACGTCAATGCGGCCCTCACGGGTACCGCAGTAACGATGAGCACGGCTATGACAGGTTCCTGCGATGTTGGTTCTGCCAATCTCACGATCGGCTCAACCGGCGCTTCGGTGACCAATCTCCAGAATGCGCTCATCGCGATGGGCTTCTCAATCCCGGCCGGTGCGACTGGCTACTTCGGTACCCAGACACAAGCGGCGGTCGCCGCTTGGCAGGCATCTAAGAACATCACGCCCGCGGTGGGCTACTTCGGCCCGATCTCCCGCGCCACGTTCGCTCTTGGTTGCACCACAACCACAACGACTACTACGACAACGACGACAGTCCCTGGTTGTGCGGCCGGCGCGCTCTTCAGCTCAACGACCGGACAGGCCTGCGGTACGACGAGCACCCCGACAACTACGACGGGTCCTCTCGCTGGCACCGACGGTTCTATCTCGGAGTTCAATGAACTCGGTACGTACCAAAATGAGGACGTAAGCGAAGGCAACAACGACGTCAAAGTCCTCGGTGCCGAGATTAAGGCCTCAAACGATGGCGACATCGGCTTGAAGTCTATTAAAGTCCAGTTCACCTACAATGGCACTCAATCGAATAATCTTGACGACTATATCACTGACGTGCATGTGATGATGGGTAGCAACGAGATTGGCTCGGCTGATGTCGCG
>Ga0076061_143_pt1 | contig 6620 bp, 5 predicted proteins | sample RifGroB1_FD_68092 | JGI IMG/M metagenome (GOLD analysis project Ga0076061, IMG submission 68092) | Parcubacteria bacterium GW2011_GWB1_55_9
GCATGTCGCAGGGCTTGTGATGTTCGGCATCCTAAGCCCCCTTCTTGAAGGCATCGGCATCAACGCGGTCATTCCGCTCGTATCATTTTTCTTGGGCGGCGGCGGAGCCGCGACGGATTTCGTTACGAGGACGATACATACTCTCTTCGCATTTCTCCACGTACCGTTCACCTTCCGATACCTGCTTGTCTTCATATTCGGCCTTTTCATCGCGAGAGCGATTTCTGTCGTCGCATTCGGTTATATCAAAGGATGGATTGGCGCCGACTTCCTCGGGAAAGAAAGCGAGGACGTACTTCGGCGAGCGCTCCTCTCGTCCTGGTCATTTTCGCTGAAACAGAAAATAGGCACGATGCACAACACATTGGTGCGCGACGTTCAACAAACCGGCGGCCTCTTGGGCGCCGTGACCCAGACCATACAGTCCTTCAGCGGCTTTCTCGTGTACCTCCTTGTGGCGATGAATATCTCGCCAGTGATGACGTTCTACACCATAGGAGGGGGAGCCGTTCTGTTATTTGTTCTGCGGCCGTTCGTGCGGCACGCTCGGCGCATCGGGCAACAGACGGCGGGAGTTGAGAAGCAATTCGCACAATTCTTGAGCGAGCACATCATCGGGATGAAATCTATCAAGGCCGCCGGCGCGGAGCATGCCGCAATCAAGAACGGCACGGCACACATCCGCCTTCTGCGCCACCTTTCAATACGGCAGGGGTTCGTGAGTACCATGAGCTCAAGCCTCTTTCAGCCATTCGCGATCGTCCTTGTCGTGCTACTTTTCTTACTGACCTATCACGCGCCAGGATTCAATATCATCTCCTTCGGCGCCTCTTTGTATTTGATACAAAAGATATTTACCTTCTATAAGCGCGCTCTTGCCCTACGTCAAGAACGTCGCGGCGTTCAAACGCGACCTTGATTTACATAAGGAATCAGTGGAGGGAGACAAGCCGTTCGTCCTCACCAGGGGACTCGTTTTTAAGGACGTTTCGTTTTCGTATGGCGAGGGGAAGCACGTCCTGGACGGCGCTGACTTCACGATCCCGGCGGGGAAAACGGTCGGGCTCGTCGGTCCTTCAGGCGCAGGCAAGACATCCGTTGCCGACCTTCTCTTAAGGCTTTTTAAACCAAACAAGGGGACAATACTGCTTGACGGCGTACCGAGTGAAGCAATCTCGCTTCAAGAATGGCGCACGAATATCGGCTATGTATCCCAAGACGTCTTTCTTCTCAACGACACCATTGAAGAAAATATCAGATTTTATAATCAGGCAGTGACCGTTGAAGATATTGAGAACGCCGCGAAGCAGGCGAACATTTATGAATTTATTAAAGGACTGCCCGAGGGTTTCAAAACGACGACCGGCGACCGCGGCGTTATGCTCTCGGGAGGACAGCGTCAACGCATCGCACTCGCGCGCGCGCTCGTCAGCAAACCGTCCCTTTTAATCCTTGACGAGGCGACGAGCGCGCTTGACCATGAGTCGGAGAAACTTATTCATGAATCCATCCGCGCGCTTCACGGTACCGTGACGGTGCTCATCATCGCACACCGTCCCTCCACCGTTGCCGAGGCTGACACGATTCTCGTTCTTAACCGCGGTCGTATCATTGAACGCGGCACCCCGCAGCAGTTGCTCCAAGACCCCGCTTCGTACTTCTCCAAGATGCAGGGAGTCTCGTAGGCGTATGGTATAGTGGTGCATACTATGCAAAGTAGCGGCACCGCACAACAAGTCGCGCGATGGGTGGCGCTCGGGGCGTTCTTTCTCATTCCGCTCGCGCCACTCGTCGTCGCGAACAGCTATTTCTTCCCATTCATTACTGGCAAGGCATTTTACTTGCGCATTCTCATTGAAATAGCGGCTGTGGCGTGGATAGTGCTCGCGCTTCTTGATAAAGAATATCGCCCGCGTTTCTCATGGATAGGGGCGGCCGTCATCGGTTTCGTCGTCTGGATGTTTATCGCCGACGCATTTGCATTAAATGCGGTGAAGGCTTTCTGGAGTAACTTTGAGCGCATGGAGGGCTGGGTGCTCCTTGTCCACCTTTTGGGACTTTTCTTCGCCATGAGCGCGGTACTGCGGGTGGAGAAAAAGTGGCGCGCGTGGTTCCTCGCCTCGCTCGGGGTCGCAGTCGTTATTTCTGGATATGCTCTCTTACAATTGAACGGCTCGCTCGCGATACATCAGGGCTCTGTGCGCATAGACGCGACACTCGGGAACTCTGCATACCTTGCAATCTATTTTCTTTTTAGCATATTCATCGCGCTCTGGCTCGCGCTCACCGAGAAATATTCATGGCTGAAGTGGTCGCTTATCGCACTTGCGGTTATAGAGACGATACTTCTCTTCTATACCGAAACACGCGGCACAGTCATAGGGCTCACGCTCGGGCTGACACTCGCGGCGCTCCTCACTGCGGTCACCGCGAGCAGGCGCGCCCGCGGCTATGCCGCCGGCGCGCTCGCCCTCATCCTCGTTCTTGCCGGAGGCTTCTATCTCGCACGCGACTCCAGTTTCGTACAAAACAACCACGTCCTTCAGCGCATTGCTTCTATCTCGCTCGCCGACGGCCAGACGCGCTTCACCATTTGGAGCATGGCGTTTGAGGGGGTACGCGAGCGGCCACTTATCGGCTGGGGACAGGAGGGCTTCAATTACGTCTTCAACAAATACTACGACCCGTCTCTGTACAATCAGGAACCGTGGTTTGACCGGGCGCACAACGCTTTCGCTCTTCGGTACGGCTTTCGTACTGCTCTGGAAGAGTCCAGAACTCTCGCGCCCTGAACGCATTGCACTTACCGCCGCGCTCGTCGGATATGCCGTCCACAATGTCTTTGTCTTTGATAATCTCTACTCTTACATTTATTTCTTCGCGATACTCGCACTCATTGACTCGCAGGTCGCGCGGCCTATTGAATGGTTTGAGAAGGCGCCCGAACTGCCGCCTCTCTACGGCACGACGTACGCGCTTCCCATCGCAGCCGTTGTTGCAGGCACGCTCATATGGTTCGTCAACATCACCGGCATGCAAGTGGCGGCCAAGCTCATCGCCGCGCTCTCGCCCTCTCCCGCCGGCGTTTCAGGGAATACCGCGATTTTTGAAGATATCGTGACACGTTCACCATTTGCCCTGCAGGAAGTCCGCGAACAGCTCGTCTCCTTTGCCGCCTCGGTTGCGCAAAGTTCTCAAGCGACGAATGAAGAGAAACAAAAGGCGGTCATGCTCGCTTTCAACGAAATGCAAAAACAAGTTACCGCGTATCCTCTTGACGCACGCGAACATCTCCAACTCTCATACGTCTATCGCGTCGCCGGGGACAATGCGAATGCTCTGAAGGAAGTCCAGGCGGCCATACTCCTCTCGCCAAAGAAAGAAGGGTTCTGGACTGAAGCGGGTACGATTGAGTGGAACTTGGGCGATATGAAAGCGACACAAGAATCCTTCAATACCGCGTATATGCTTGGTCCGCAGTTTCAGAACCTTGCTCTGTACGCCATCGCCGGAAACATCGCCGCAGGCGACCAGGACAGTGCCGACACAATCATGCTCGCCGTCTTCGGCACCACAAATGTAGATAGCGACCTTCTCTCAATCGCGTATTATCGCGCGAAGGACTGGCCGCGCCTCATCGGCATATGGAAATCGCGCGCGGAAAGGCCGGATGCAACTATTGAAACCCGGTTCTCGCTCGCGGCGGCTTATTATGCGGCCGGTGACAAAACAAACGCCATTGCAACAATCAACGTCATAATCGCGCGATATCCGGAGGCGGCCGCCTCGGGCGCCGCGGCCATCAAAGAAATAGAAGGGAAATAAATCCCGTTAGAAAATGAATCTCCAGGAACACATTCCACTCGCACCCTTCACGACATTTCATATCGGCGGACCGGCACGATTCTTTATCCTCGCGCAAACGACCGACGAGGTCATACAGGCGCTCGCATTCGCACGCGAACGCTCGCTCCCATTGTTCGTACTCGGCGGCGGCTCAAACATATTGGTTGCCGACAATGGTTTTGACGGGCTCGCATCCCCGGCATTACGTCAGAGAATCGTGACGGATATGCATCGGTGACTGCGGGCGCCGGCGTCGTGTGGGACGAACTGGTTGCGTGGGCCGTTGGACGCGGGTTCGCAGGCTTTGAATGCCTCTCTGGTATTCCCGGTACAGTGGGCGGCGCAGTCATCGCTAATGTGGGAGCCTATGGAGCGCAGTGTAGCGACACGTTTGTGAGCGCAGAGGCGCTTGACCTTCATGACGCAAACGGGGTGCCGAAAGTTCTTACCAAAGATGAATGTCGCTTCACATATCATGACAGCCTGTTTTGCCGTGAACCCGGACGGTATCTTGTTGTACGCGCTACATTTGCATTACCAACGAACGGCGCACCGAGGTTCGCGTACAAGGACAATCGCTTTGACCTGTCGGTGCTCGCTACGAAGAACGGCCGTCCCCCGACGCTCGCGAACGTCCGGAACATGGTACTTGACGTGCGCGAGCAGAAGGGGAACCTCATCATGGAGGACCGCGTTTCGTACAAGGGCGCAGGGTCATTTTTCCATATGCCATTTGTGTCCCCACAGCAATACGAGCACGTGAAGTCGCGCGCCCGCGCTCTTGATGCGGAAAAAGAAGAGCGTCTGCGCCCGTGGGCGTGGGAACAGCCGGACGGTTCGTATAAATTGGCCCCCGGATTTCTGCTTGAGTACACTGAATTCCAAAAAGGACACGTGCGCGGGGCGGTCGGGATATCGCCGAAGCATACGTTGGCGATTATTAATGTCGCCGATGCGCGTGCGAGCGATGTTGCGGGTCTCGCGCGTGATATGTGCGACGCGATTGAAAAGATATTCGGCGTTCGCCTTGAACGCGAAGTAAAGTATGTCGGTTTTGAATGAGTTATCCACACATCGTAATTTTTTCTCACACAAAAAGTGCGTAACGCGCGATAATGATACATAGAAACGTTTGTCCCAAGCATCGTCGAAGGACAAGCGGGTCGACATATCAGCTGTTAATTTTAATTCGCAACCACCATGGCAAAAAAGCGTAAGGCCGCGAAGAAGCGCAAGGCTGCAAAGCGTCGCCGCTAGTTTCCTGCCTGCGCAGGCAGGCGAAAGGAAAAATCCCCCATGAGATAGGCGAAGCCGCCATCTCACGGGGGATTTTTCTATTTTTAGTGGTATACTGCGCGCACAATGCTTGGGCTCTCCCGCCTTTTCTCCAAGAACCAATCCGTGGCCTTCCTCCGGGCCGCGGCATCCGTCGTTGCGGCCGTGAACGGGCTTTCTGAAGAAATTGCCGCGCTCTCTGATGAAGCGATACGCATGCGGCTCGCAGAGGTGCGCGTTCGCACGAAAGAGGTTGGCGCGGCGTCCGAGGACGGCCTTCCACTCGTGTTCGCGCTGGTACGAGAGGCGGCATATCGCACGCGCCGCGAACGTCATTTTGATGTACAGCTTATCGGAGGTCTCGCGCTCCTGCGCGGCAGAATCGCCGAAATGCGTACTGGCGAGGGCAAGACGCTCGTCGCCACATTGCCGGCAGTCTTCCACGCACTCTCCGGCAAGGGCGTGCAGATTGTTACGGTCAACGATTATCTTGCGCGCCGCGACACGACGTGGATGGGGCAAGTGTATGACTATCTTGGTCTCACCGTCGGCGTTGTCACATCAACCGGCGCGTATCGTTACGACTCGTCACACGTCTCTCAAGAGGAGGCAAAAGAATTAGACAGCGAGCGCGACGCGGAGGGTTCGTTCAAAGTTTTTTACGATTACTTGCGGCCTGCGAGCAAGTATGAAGCGTATGCCTGCGACATCACCTACGTCACCAACAACGAGCTCGGCTTTGACTACCTGCGCGACAACACCGCGTACGACGCATCGCAGATAGTCCAGCGCCCGTTCCACTACGCTATCATTGACGAAGTTGATTCCATCCTCATTGACGAAGCGCGCACGCCGCTCATCATCAGCGGACCGGCGGGCGACTCGCAGAATCTCTACGAGCGTTTCGCGGGAATCGTCCGCAGTATGGAGGAGGGCGGAGATTATTCTGTTGATGAGAAGCAGAAAGCGATTCAGATTACCGAGGCGGGGATGCGAAAAGCCGAAGTCGCGCTCGGCTTGGAGAATCTCTATACCGAAGGGGGAGTGAAGTATGCGCACCATCTGGAGACGGCCGTGCGTGCAAAGGCGCTCTTTCAGAAAGATAAAGAATATGTAGTACGCGACGACGAAGTCGTCATTGTGGACGAGTTCACCGGCCGGCTCCAGCCCGGCCGCCGCTGGTCAGAGGGTCTCCACCAGGCGATTGAGGCGAAAGAAGGCGTCACCATTAAAGAAGAGACCCGCACCTACGCGACCGTGACGTTCCAGAACCTCTTCCGGATGTACAAGCGGCTCGCCGGCATGACGGGCACCGCGCTCTCCTCTGAAGAGGAGTTTTATACTGTGTACGGGCTTGATGTGGTCGTCGTGCCGACCAATAAGCCCTCGGCGCGCAAGGACCATGACGACCTCATCTTCCAGACGAGCGCCGGAAAGTATCGCGCCGTCGCGCGCGCGGTGAAGGAGCGGCACGATAAGGGACAGCCGGTCCTCGTCGG
>Ga0076061_140_pt1 | contig 6410 bp, 4 predicted proteins | sample RifGroB1_FD_68092 | JGI IMG/M metagenome (GOLD analysis project Ga0076061, IMG submission 68092) | Parcubacteria bacterium GW2011_GWB1_55_9
GACCAGCTTGGCGAGCGCGGCTCTCTGCTTGAAAATATTGAGACGCTCCTCTCGTATCACCGCGAAGCGACCGCAGAAGCGCCCCAAGACTCTCTCTTTTCCGCCGGAGGCGGATCCGCCTTCGGCGGAGGCGGATTTCTTGCGCCAGCTACACTCACACTGCCGATAGGCAAGCCGGTCTCGCTCACAGAAAAGTTGAATTGGGAAAAAGAGTTGCTCGGCATCTACGTTTCCGGCCATCCGCTTGATGCGCACACCGCTATTATTAAGAAATCAGTACTCACTATCGCCAAGATTAAAGAGGAGCGGCAACAGGGGATGCTCGTCATCCTGCCGGTCCTCGTGACTCTCGTGCGCTCGGTGCTCACCAAGAGCGGGGAGAAAATGGCCTTTCTCACCGTAGAGGATACGACTGACTCCATTGAGGCGGTCGTTTTCCCTAAGCTCTTCAAGACGCATACGAGCACTATCGTCCCGGGCGCGTGCCTCCTCGCCAAAGCGAAGGTCTCTATCCGAAACGGATCTGGCCGCGGAGGCGAGGTCTCGCTCGCGATAGAAGAGCTCAAACCGCTCTGATGTGTGATATATTCTGCAGATATGGACCCGAGGGAGCGCGACCATAAAAAGCTCGGTAAGGAGCTTGATTTGTTTGCTTTTTCAGATGTGGTCGGGAAAGGCCTCCCTCTCTTCACCCCTAAGGGTTCCGTTATCCGGCGCGAGCTTGAACGTTTTATCGTTGATGAAGAAATAAAGCGCGGGTATCTCCATGTCTATACGCCGGATATCGCCAAACTGGAACTGTATAAAAAGAGCGGCCACTACCCGCATTACAAAGATTCAATGTATGCGCCTATTGAAATAGACGAGGAACAATTTATGCTCCGACCAATGACGTGCCCACATCATTTTGAATTGTATCTACGCAAACCGGTCTCTTACCGTGAGCTCCCGATGCGTATCGCCGAGCTCGCGAAGCTCTACCGCTACGAGCAGTCTGGCGAGCTGATGGGTCTCCAGCGCGTGCGCACGTTCTGCCTCGCAGATGCGCATATTATCTGCGCTTCCGAAGAGCAGTCCGTTGAAGAAGTCAGCAGGGCTCTTGACCTCATAGAATACGTCACATCAGTCTTCGGTCTCGCGCTTGACGTGGACTACCGGTATCGCCTCTCGCTCGGTGACCGCACAAATACGGAGAAATATTATAAAAATGACGATGGTTGGGAAAAAGGAGAGAATCTGTTACGGGAACTCATGAAAAGCCGCGGTTCAAAATTTGAAGAAGCGAAAGACGAGGCGGCTTTCTACGGCCCGAAGATAGACATCCAGATGAAGAATGTGAACGGGAAGGAGGATACGGCTTTTACGGTCCAATACGACTTCTGTATGCCCGACCGCTTTGACCTCACGTATACCGGCGAGGATGGGAAAAATCATCGAGCGTTCGTCGTACATCGCTCCTCTATCGGCGCCATTGAGCGCATTATGGCGTTCCTCATAGAAAAATATGGGGGGGCATTCCCGCTCTGGCTCGCGCCGGTGCAAGCAAAAATCTTGCCGGTATCTGAAAAGCATACTGCGTATGCGAATAGCGTTTTAAATGAGTTAAAAGCGGCGAATATTCGTGCGGAGGTAGACGACGCGAACGAGTCGCTCGGCAAGAAAATAAGGAACGCGAAGACGGAGAAAATCCCCTACCTCCTCGTCGTCGGCGATAAAGAAGTTGAGGCAAAAACTATTTCAGTGGATAGCCGCCTGCCTGCGCAGGCAGGCGACAAGGGAAAGTCAGACGCGACTTCCCTCTCCGACTTTATAGCGAAAGCAACCGAAGAGATTAAGCGCCGAGGGTAGCGAGTGCGCGGGTGAGCGCGAGCTTCGCGCCGGTCACGCCGGTAGAGTAGCTGGAGTCAATCGCGTTGGTGAGCGCGGCGATAAGCTTCTCCAGTGTCGGCGTATTAAGGCGCGCGACGAGACGTACCATGTCGGCGTCGCACGCGGTCCCGTCAATGCGAGCGCGATACGCGTCGTCAAGAAGACATACGACCTCTGACACGAGTTTTTCCGGCATCCCGCCGCCGCGAACGTGCTGACGGAGTCCAGCAAAGACTGCCTCACGGTCGCCCTCGACAAGCGCGGCGGTAAAGCCGCGGATATGTGCTGGCGCCGAAGCAGGCACAGAGGCAGTCGCTGGAGCGGTATCCGCGATAATCGGCTCAACGTTTTTGTAAATCGGCTCCACCTTTTCATACACGGGCTCTACATTAACTGCTGGTGCGGGGTGGCTCCGCGCCAAACCTTTTACAATATCGTCTATTGAGAGGGCACCGTTCTTCGCAAAGGATTTGAATCCTTCGTAGGACGAGTACCCGCGCGGTGCCTCACCCGCTACGCTTTCAGCATGGCGGACTTCATGCGGTTCTGGCATCACAGCCACCGGTACAGATTCTGGCGCCCAAGCAGGTGCAGTGCGCAATTCTTGCGCATTCAGAGCGTTTGAGACACGGGTTCCAAAACTGCGTACGGAACGGCTCGCGAACGGTACCGCCCCAAAGAGCACCAGGTATGCGAGAGCGAGTGCCCATCCGATAAGTGCGAGCCAGTAGAGCGTCGTGCCGATGGGGCCGAGCTCAAGACCCGTGTATGGAATCTGCGAGAGATAGAGATACGAGCCGAGGACTTGGCCGACATGGGGAACCGAGGAGAGCACGACCTTCGGCTTAGATGGACCGCCTCCGCCGCCACCGCCTCCGCCTCCGCAGTTACTGGTGCAACCGGTAGTGATAACGGGCGGCACATCATTGTTGGTGATGGTGCATACCTTGTTCTCGCCCGCCGCGAGCGTGACGGCGCCGGACGCGCTGCAGTCGCCGCTGATGGTGGCGGTGTATCCGGGCTGGTTCGTCTCGGAGACGGTATACGTGCCGGGACTGAAGGTGTTGACGACGCCGCTGGTCACGGCCGTGGTATTCACGAACAGCGGGAAGTCGGCGATTACTTTGGTGCCGCCGTTGTCATTCACCACCACCTTGTTCACGCGGATGGTGGCGGGGTTGGGCGGTATCGGATTGTCATTGTTGGTGATGGTGCATACCTTGTTCTCGCCCGCCGCGAGCGTGACGGAGCCGGACGCGCTGCAGTCGCCGCTGATGGTGGCGGTGTATCCGGGCTGATTGGTTTCAGAGACGGTATAAGTGCCGGGACTGAAGGTGTTGACGACGCCACTGGTCACCGCCGTGGTATTCACGAACAGCGGGAAGTCGGCGATTACTCTCGTGCCGCCGTTGTCATTCACCACCACCTTGTTCACGCGGATGGTGGCCGGTTGCGGCGTGTCGGTAACGGTGACAGTAGCAGAACACTCTCCGGTGCGCCGCGGGGAGAATCCGCTGTGGTCGTGGACAGTGCCGGTATAGGTAGTGGTCACTGCCGGAGAGACGGAGAACGAACCGCTCGGGATAGGAGCGACATTCCAGAAAAATATGTTTCCAATGCCTTGGTCAATTGCAAAATCAGTAGCATTCTCCTGCGACCATGAAATGGTGGACGAACCGCCAGCTTGAATAGTCGTCGGGTCTGCCGTGAGGACGCAGGTCGGCGGAGGCGGTGGCGGCGTGCCGTTGCAGGCAGGGATAGTTATCGGACTGCCTCCAAGAAGAGGATTTGTGCCTCCGGACGTGTCTATCGCGTAGACATAGAGGTCGTGGGAGAAGTCATCTTTGACAGCGTCGGGAGTGGGAAAGAAGAATCCGTAGTTACCGGGTACTCCGAGAAAGGTGTTCACGTCGGGGCGGGGATAATCCGCGGTGAATCCGCCGACTATTGTCCCGACGCCGTACGGACCATCTTTATAGAGGTGCACCGTAACGGAAGTCCCCGGGGTGTCCGAATCATATGCCCAGCCGGAAGTGAAATTGCAGTCCGCCGAATCAAAGTTCCCTGTCGGCTCGGTATTTGTCGGTGCCGCGCCGTCGCCACCGCCTCCGTCTCCACCGCCGTCACCTTCCCCTCCATCGCCACCGCCGTCGCCACCGCCGCCGTCGCTACCGTCACCTCCCCCTCCCTCGCCACCTCCGTCGCCCTCCACCGCCGTCTCCACCGCCGTCTCCACCGCCGTCACCACCGCCGTCACCGCCACCGTCGTCAGCATATGCAGTGAGAACACCGAGCGAAAAGAAATCTTGATAGTGCACGACAAACCCTCGCGAGAGCGCAAGAATCATAAGCAGTAGCACTATAGTGGTTATGTATTTGAAATTCATTATCCTATTTCCGAAACACCTCCGAAGAGATATTCCAGAAAAGGGATCCGTTGGAGACGTACATTGCATACGCCCCAACGGCTCCAGACCAACGTTACGGCACGAGAACCGGGAGGTTCATGGTGCACCAGTTCGCCCACTCCAGAGGGAAAAGACGCCAGCGGCGCTCGCCGCCCGAAACCTCCGGCGAGATGAACTCCGTCACTGACCAAGACGTCTCGATAATCTGGCTACGCGGATCGTCGGAGAATTGGAATGCTCCGAATCCGTTGACCATCTTAAGTACGCCTATGTCACGGGCAGACACAGCCCGCGTTTGCGGGTTCTTCTCTACATAGCGTACAGAGGCATCTGTCGTAATTTTGGCGAGGGTTTTAATTTCCGTGCGCAGGCGCTTGCCTAGCACGCGCGGGAGACTGTCGTTCGTTTGATACGCCTCGAGACGTGTTGCTCCTCTGGTCTCGCGTTCTGTCGCTGCTTTCATGAGCTCTTCGGCCNCGAGCGACAAGGCGGTACCCGTTGGGGCACGCACCTGTCGCAAACAGAGGAGTTTGCGGTACTGCTGGCGTCGCCGTTGCCGGTGGTTGTGCCGCTGAATGCGGTGATGCCGCTGGCGTTGGTCTGACCGTCTGGGTTGTTGCAACGGGAGCAACATTTTTGGCCGGCGCCGAAGGCGCAACCGTAGGCTCCCTTTGTTTCGTAGTACTGGCACAGCCAGCGAGCGCCGCTATTGCGAGCGCTAGTACCGCTACGATGGGTTTCATCGTTGTTCCCTTTCTGAAGTGTCGCGCTCGCGCGACGGTTAAAAAGAGCTTCTTCCCTGCTCTCTTGCGGAGAGCCATTCCGTTTCTACCTAGGTAGAAACGGAATGGCTTTCAACAAAGTCTGCGACCACGACGAAACGGTCCGTCTTCTGCCCGAACGAGTTGCAGGTCACGAGCGTGAGCACTTTCCCGGCAACCGAGAGGGGAATCGCTGTGTTGTCGTCTGCCTTCTCTTCAACGACGCTCCGCACCCGGTACGTATATGCCGTAGCGGAGGAGTATACGGTTACAACGTCTCCCATCGCGAGTTTCTGGATGCCGTTGAAGGTCTTGTACGCTTGATTCTTCACAACCGGCAGATAGCTTGAGTGGCCGAAGAGAACGACGTTGCCGTCCTCGCCAAGCTTGGCAGACGTCGGATACCGCACCACGCCCTTCAAGAGCTTCTCGTCAAGAGACGGGATGTCGGTCGTTGTCGGATTCACAATGACTGCCGCGAGGCTGATGTCAGGAATTTCTATCTTCGTCGGCAATTCAGAAACTATCGGGGCTAGCGCGCTTGCGGCCATTGCATCGGGCTGATTCGCGATAAGCGCAACTATCGGGATGTCTGGCGCCTCGGGCAGGAGGTCAAGTCTGGCGAGGACATTACATCAATAATTCCCTTCATATCGTCTTACCAAGACATACACTATTGCATCAACTCTGTCAAGTCTCCGAAACTTGACATAAAAAGTGCCCTATGGTATGTATGGATTTGTCATATGAATACTAACCAGACGACCAGCTCAGTCCGCCAGACGGCTATTAACGGCCTTGCGATAGTCGGTTTCATCGCGCTTGTCGTCGCGGGCATCTGGCTCGCCGTGTATTCAACGCGTTTCGTCCCCGCCGTGGTGAATCGCCTGGGAAGCGCCGCTGTCTATCTCGGTTCGGTCTTCAGCCCCGCTCCGGAGCCGGCCCTCTCGGTCGTCTCGACTCCAGTCGCATCAACGACCCTTTCGTTTGATACCGAGACGGCCCCTCTCGCGAGCACAACTACAACTACGACGACTTCTTCCCCGAAGCCGGCGGCGACGGCCGCCGGCGTGAAAACAAATGGAACGTACTCAATCGGCACCGTGCCTGCAACTGTGACTCCTTACGGCCTCTCTGACCTCGCGATAACCATTAGCGCGGTCGGATACCTCACAACGGCCTCAACCGATTCCTTCGTCACGAGCTCCACTGTCCCAGACAACGAGCGCCCGGCGATCAAATTCACCATCAAGAACATCGGTACGAATTGGAGCGGCACATGGCGCTTTGACGCATCCGTTCCGACGCGTACCTCGTACGTTTTTAAATCTGAACCCCAGCAATCGCTCGCTCCGGGCGACAGTATTGACTA
>Ga0076061_142_pt1 | contig 6001 bp, 6 predicted proteins | sample RifGroB1_FD_68092 | JGI IMG/M metagenome (GOLD analysis project Ga0076061, IMG submission 68092) | Parcubacteria bacterium GW2011_GWB1_55_9
TCGAATTGGGTTTAACCCAATCCAACCCTTGGCGGGGAGTCCGTTTTGGATACGTTTTCTCTTTTGTCATTCCCGCGAAGGCGGGAATCCAATTAACACTCAATCGTATGAGTTCTAATTGGATCCCTGCGTACGCAGGGATGACGGGGATGGGAACGCATCCAGAACGGACTTCCTGCCAGAAAGTTCAAAGGCAAGAGCTCCCAGTAGGTTGGATTCGCTTACCGGTTTCTACCTCCAGGATGGCAAAGACTGCAAAAGTCTTCGATCTGAAAGGAGGAACCACAGAAACCGGCTCGAGGCCAACCGCCGCACCTTTGGAGATACCGCTCACTCGGCTATCCTTAGGTGCACTGACCCTCTTCCCAGCCCGCGACCCGCTAGGGGACAAAGCTTTACGCGCCAAATTCCTTCGGTGTTAAAAGCTCCTCATAAAGCGGCGAGGCTGTTACTTTCTTCGCGGAAGCATAACACGCCGTCATCGCAAGCGCAGCGTGGCGATCCCACTGGGATTGCTTCACCTTCGGTTCGCAATGACGTAGTCGTTGTGTAGAGCATTCGCATTGTGCGGATGCTTATTGACCGTCTGACAAAAGACGGATCGACTGCTTGCAGGGTATCCGCTGATGCGGATCATTTGCCAAAGCCTTTGGGCAGAGGCGAGTGAATGACTGCAAGGTCCCGGAGGTTTTTGGGACAAGTTCTGTCATGAATGATGTTTTTACCGGAGGGTAAAGAAATGCCTACCAAAAAGGCGAAACCCAAGAAAGTCGCGACGCACAAAACGGCGTCGCGGAAATCCGTGCGCGAAACGCAAAAGCCCGACATGCCGAGTGCGGTCATTGCGGCGGCGACAGCGTCCGTGCAATTGCCGGACGAGGCGATTCAAGCCTTGCAGGCGGCCTTCGCCGACGCGGGCATCGTCGCCAAGGGCGCAACGCCCAACTTCGAAGCCCTGAAGGGTAAAGTGGCGATTGTTCGCTGTGGCAAAGCCATCGACGAGTCCACCACGCTGGCGGAGAAAAACTCGGATGTTGTGTTCATCGACATCGACTCCGAGACCGAACTCGCCCAGCGCGGTAAAGTTCACGATGGCTGGCGAAGCTTCGCTATCGAGTACTACTTCCCTCGAACCGGAGCCGCTGTCTATGGCGACCTCGAGATGATCCTGTTGGCCGACCCCCGCTTCCGCGATCTCTTTGCGGAGATCAAAGAAGGCGTGTTCAAACACGTCAAGGCAGAGGCCGACAACTGGGAAAATCTGGCCGATCCGGCTGACAGTCTCAAAGCTCAGCCGCTTGAGAATCTAGGCGGCGGCGGTGCTGTCTACTTGGGTGCGCTGCGCATTGGTGCGGCCGTACGCGGGCGGGATTATCAACCCAACCGCCTACTGCCGTCGGGGGTTCCAAATCCCGATTACGACATGCGCGACGACTTGACCGAAAACCCGCACCTCCCCAAGCGCACTGAAAACGTACGCACCGTCTCACTTCTGTCGGACCTGCTTGCCGCGCTCAAGCGCGAGCGGGTGAAGATCGTGGTGATCGCGGGCGGGTTCGACGGCGCGACCGGCAGCAGCTGCCTGATTGTCTTGGGCAAATTGCTGATGCCGGTTAAGTCCTTCTCGACCGTGCCGCTGTGCATGTGCACGCTGCCGGAGTACTTCCTGGTGAAAGGCAAGGTTCCCGCACCGCACGCCGACAGGCTCAACGCTATGAATCACCTGCTGGGGCGTTGCGGCGTCTTGGCCGGCATGGGGCAGGGCGGTATCGTGTGGAAGGCTGTGGCCGACCACGCTGGTACCTGGGGTGGACTGTACGTGAACGTGTACAACCTCTCCAAGACCCTGCAGTGCGCGCCGGTTCTGACCGTGGCGGCCATGCCGCTGCGCGACGATTTGGAAACGCGCTTCCTGCTGGGCCTCATGGCTCTCTCCGATATGCCGCTTGACCAGGCGCGGGAGACCATCTTGCGTTACGCCAGCGATACGGAGAGAAACAGGGTACGGCTGAAGGCCAAGCCCTACCGCAGTGACGTGGGTGTCGAGATCACCGTCGTTAATTCGGACAGGCTCCTGATCCACCAGTGGCAGGAGTTAATGCCGGCACTGACAGTGTTCCATCGCCATCTCGGCGAGGACAATGTAACGTTGCCGGTTACGTATGACAAGACGGTGGTGAAGGAGCACTGGCTCTTCGGCAAGCACACTGAAAAAGTGCGCGTGACCGAGGAAAAACCGATCCAATCCGTGGTGATCATCAACGCGTTGCTCGACGGACTCGGTGCCAAGCAGGTTGCCGACCTGCGCCGTCGACCGGAAGCGTGGGCCGTCCTGATCCCCGAAGCTCGTATGATCGAGGGGCATCAGATGAAGACGTTCGCCGATGGCTTCGCGGCAATGGATCGTGACTTCTCGACGTTCATGACTGAAATCTTGTTGAAGGGGCTGTTTGACCAGTACGTATACAACCCCACCGTGTACGTCTACGACGACGAGGACCTCCCCAAGACCGTGCTGGCCTGGGGCGTGATCAACGCCGGTACCGACGCGTATGCCGACAAGGTTTTGGGCGAACTGTTTGCCAAAGTGGACCGCAGCGTTGAAGAGGCCGCCGCGCTCGCTGCCCTCGAGCGGGAGCGAGAGGCTAAAGTTCAGCAGCAAACGGCGCAGGCTATGGCGGAGATTTTCGCGCAGGTTACCGGCCGGCGCTCCGCAACACCGACGGAAGGAGGTGTTTAATGAAACACACCGACCTCAATGCGTTGCAGGGCATCAACAACGACGATGCCGGGGCGACGCAGGCTGCACCAAACGGCAACGGTGGGGCGCAAGCAACGCCCGTCCTCGCCCAACCGGCGGCCGCCGCGCCCCAAGCGCGTGTTCGTCCTGACAGTTGCGACCGTTCTCACGGCCGCGGTGCTGGGGCTGATGGGTTACCGGATCCCGTTGATCCATGAAATCGCGAAGTGGATTGGCTGGACGATCGTAACGGCACTGAATAGCTCGACCGCAAGGCTGGGTTATGCCGCGATCGTCGTTCCCGCTATCCTCATGATCGCAACCTGGATCACAGCGAAAGCGAAAAGATAAGTCAACACAACGAGGGGGCGGCAGCCGAGATTTTACAATCTCACCGGCTAGCAAGTCACGCTGCCGCCCCCTCCACATAAACAATCAACAAAGGTGTAGCTAATTGGATCAAATCAATCCCTTTAGCCCGTACGCGCACCTTGTTCTCTAGATCTATCCATTCCCGTCATCCTCGCGGAGGCGAGGATCCAATTAAAACTCCAACGGTTGGAATGTGAATTGGATTCCCGCCTTCGCGGGAATGACGGAGGAAAGCTGGAATGACAGGAATGATCTGAAAAACGTCCAAAAGAGGAGGGAAACTTTAATGGACAAAATCGGTGAATGGATTAGGTATTGGCTGTGGGACTGGTGGCACGCTCGCGAGGCTACGGCGTACGAAATCCGTCGTACTCGCGACCTGTTTGGCCCCACCATCGAAATCGGACGCGTCCGCGTCCCGAGGTGGGTCGTTGCCGCCCTGCTGGCTATCGTCGCCGTTGTTTTGGCGATCTGGCTCGTGGCCGCGTTGGCGCGCGTGAGCTTCGTGTCGCAAGACACACTCGCCGCGACCGGCCAAACCGGCTGTTTCGCCAGCATCGGTGACAAGTTGTACGTGGCAGTGAGCTGTTTGTTTATTACTTACATGCCCACTGTCATTTACACGCTGTTGCTCGTGCTGGCGTTCGTGGCCGGATACGTTACGCGCGCGTACGTGGAAAAGAGGAGAAGCGAATGATTCAATTTCTGTTGGGTCTCGTCGTTGGGATCGTGGCCGGAGCTTTGGGCTACCGGTTCTGGGACGAGATCGTCGAAAAAATGCAAGAAGCGCGCGACCGCGTAACCAGCCAAGATCCGGAGGACGTGCAGAAGCGGATGGGTTCCTTGAACGCGTTCGCCCGAAAGTACGCCCTGTTTGGCGTCATTGGCCTACTCATTGTGTGCATCGTTGGCACCGTCCTGGTGGTCAACGCGCAGCCGCAACGTGCTCAGCTGGGTGGCTTCAAGCAACTGGCTGACAAATGCGGCGAAATGCACAACGTCCAAATCTTGGAGGCGCACGTCGCCCAAGGCTTCGTCTTGGTCGCGACGGGGGAGTGTGAACTGAAGTACCCCCTGCGCGCGCCTTAATCGTTCGTCATCAACATCAAGCTACTAAAGGAGGTAGCCGATGAAAAAGAAACTGTTCGTTATCGGAATGCTTTTTGTTGCGCTGGCAGTTTTAACCGTGGGCTGTCTGGGCGGAGTCCCCGACGAGATCATCGTCGAGGGGGTCCTCACCCCGACGCTCACCGGCGAAGTCGCCGTGGCGATCGGCGTCGCACCCGAAAGTCCGGCGATCGAATGCCCGGCGGGCATGACGTGTGTCACGCACACGCCGGCCGCTCCCGAGGCCGAGGCAACGTCCACGCCGCTCGCCCCCACCGCCACGCTCGCTCCCGCGGCCGATACTCTGCCGCCGGAGCTGGCCAGTTTGCCGGTGGATGACGCGCCGGAGTTATGGGACACGGCGTCCCAATCGTGGGACTACGTGTTCCGGAGTGCGGTTTCGAGCGCCGGTCAGCCCGCGCGGTACCAGATCAACTTCGTCGGCGCATTTCGGGACGCAATCGTCCTGAAAATGTCCGTTGACGACATGCTCGTCGCGGCATTTTTGATCGACCCGACCGGTGCGCGCACCGACATCAGCTCGGCGTTCGATATCGGCGCGATCCCCACGGGGGACGCCGTGCTCGACGCCGTCCTGGCCGACCGCTTTTTGAACGTCGAGGAGGGCGAAATTCTCCCCCACCTCACAAAGGCAGTCTGGCTCGGCAATCTGCCGGCCGGCACGCGTCTGGAATTTTTCGTCAAGGACGACGCGAGCTTGGCGGTCAACCGGGGACTGGGACTGGTGATGTACTTCAACACCAGCCCGGCCGATTTGCCTGGCGGCCCCGACTTTATCGTGGACACGGCGGGAAACCCCGTGCCCTAAACTCTCTCAAATCCGAGGGAGATCAGAAACTGACGCGACGCACAAGCACAAAACCGGGGTGCGGCGCGTCACACAAGAAGCCCAGAAGCGAAGCAAATGACAATGCCAACCGGCAAAATCATCTGCGCGCTCTCTGGGCTTTTTCGTTTCAGGGGGTTTTTAGACCGAATATGTAAATCTGGAAAATTACGTTAGCTCTTATTATCCTCGCCGGAATTGTGTAAAGACATTCTACTTTCCTCTTCAGCCAACCAACGGATAAGTGTGTCTTTGGCTAGCCCTTCCCTTTTTTTATTGATGATGGTTCTGATCCAACCCAAATCCGCTTCGCCAACCTTTTTCTTGAGGTATTGCACGAAAGCTTCAATATCTTCAAAGTGCTCTAAATCTCTTTCCAGATCGTCGCTATTGTACCGCTCATAGTCCGCCGTCTGTTCTTCATGCTCCATGCGCGCGATTTTCTTGTCTTTAATGTCCGCGCCGGCGTCGCTTTCCCCCCCGTGCCACACAAAAGCATCGGGATGTTTTGGAGGACTTCCCAAGTCGGCTTTTATGTCATCGATTCTGTGCTAAATTTCCGTTTCCAACTCCGACAGGAAACTGCTTGCTTCCGTCTGTTCGGTTTTTGCTTCTTGTTGGGATGCTGATTCTGGTTCTATATTTCCCACCGCACTCATAGCGTAATCTTACATTGAGAAAAGTAATTTAGTCAATTGGGAAACAAAAAAGCCCTCATTGCGAGAGCCTTTCTGCTAGCTATACCAGGGTTGGTACGCATACCTTGTCAAGCGTTGGCAGTATACATTGTTGACTTTCAATCTGTCAAGGTTGTAGTGGTGGACCTGGAGGGAGCTGAACCCTCATAGCTATGCTTGACAAGGCATGCCATCCTACCCGGCAGGCCCACCACCGAAAACAATCTAGCACAAACAAAGAATTACTACAATATAAAT
>Ga0076061_133_pt1 | contig 5623 bp, 8 predicted proteins | sample RifGroB1_FD_68092 | JGI IMG/M metagenome (GOLD analysis project Ga0076061, IMG submission 68092) | Parcubacteria bacterium GW2011_GWB1_55_9
TATTGTCGAAGTCTTTTTGATGAGCGAAGGGTCGGAACTCGATACTATCCCGGACAGCAAAGATTTTGATATTTCAGTAAAAGTATCGGAGTTTAAGGAGTTGAAAGGACAAATCTATGCATGCGAAAGCTGTCTCAAGGTGCGTGGTAAGAGCGAGAGCAAAGTGTGTCCTGTTTCCACAATGTCTGGTTTACTCAAAATGGTCGAGAATTCGGATAAGGTTTTAGTATTTGGCTAACGAATATGCAAAAATTCATTTTCACAATTCTTGCGGTAGCCGCCATCGGCTCATTTGCTTCGATCGCGAACGCTCAAATGCCTGCCCCGTACGGAACCGAAGGTTCTCGTTTGGGGATGGGCAATTTTTCCAATACGGCGGTTGATTGGAACAAAGTCATTGAGCACACTGCCCGCGAAGAGCAAGAAGGGAAAGCGCTCTGGGATAAACTCCAGGCTAAAGAGGTCGCGTGCGAAAGTTTGAACGATGAACTCGGCGAGTATTTTATGGGACAAATGGCCGGTGAGTCGCATGCCGCGATGAATGCGATGATGATTCAAACGCACGGTGAAGGGGGAGAAGAACAAATCCACATTGTTATGGGCAAGCGACTTTCCGGTTGCGACACGTCAGCGGCGTTTCCGGCAATAAGTGGCGGCTGGATGCCGATGATGAATATGATGTGGGGAGGATGGTCCTTCGACGGTGCTCAGGACAGGTCGTCTCCTCTTAGCGACAATAATTCAATAAACAATATGATGAACTTTGGATTCGGCCCTTTGGGCGGTTTTGGATGGATATTTATGATTCTTTGGTGGGTATTGATAATTGCGGGCATTGTCGCGCTTATCAAATGGCTCACCAGTCAGTCTCGCGGTGCTGATAGTCACGGAAAACCCCTCGACTCCGCTCAGGACAAGTCTGCTCTTGAAATCTTGCAAAAGCGATACGCCAGGGGAGAGATTGATAAGCGGGAGTTTGAAGAGAAGAAAAAAGATTTAGGTGTGTAGCAGTATGTAGAACGAAAAACCCCCGATTGTCGGCGGTTTTTTCGTATCTATCGCTAGACGAGCGCTACCATCTTTTCTCCGAGAAGCAGGTAATCTTTCCCGCCAGGCACAGGCGCAACCCCTTCGGTTGCGTCTGTTCTTTTTATAAAGACAAGGGCCGCGAACTATTTCCCGCAAAAAGCGTATAATTAAGTATATGAACAACAATAAACTCGGTTTCTTGCCGCCGTATGTCTCGTGGCTTACTATCGCGCTCGCGCTCCTCGCCATTATCACGTTCTTCGCAGTTTCTCCAGGCGGGGTGCGGTACGTGACGCAAATGGGGATGGGAGGGGAAGTGCCGGAGTACGCAGTTGACACGAAGTCAGTACCCCCGTCTCCCGCCGGCGTGCCGATGATGGATGCGAGCAGTAGATACTATCCATATCCGTATCCCAACCCCGAAGTGCCGATAACCGACACACGGGAATTCTTGAAGACGTATTACAACGCGTCTATGCGCACTCGCGACGTGCCGAGCCTCACGCGCCGAGTAGAGACGACGGTGCGCGGATATGATGGGCGCATTGACAATGAGTCCAGCTCGCAGAAGTACGGGTACGTGAGCTTCGCGCTCCCGCAGGCTAAGTACGAAGCATTCCGCACCGAGCTTGAAGGCCTCGTGGGCAAGCGATTCATCACGCTCAACATCACGTCCCAGAACCTTCTGTCGCAGAAGGTGAGCATTGAAGAACAAGAGATGCAGGCCAACACGGCGCTTGCGGATTATAAGACGGCACGACAGAAGATTGTCAGCGCGCACGCAAGCGCGGTCGCGGCGCTTCAGGCAAAGATTGATGCCGTGGAGATGAATCTCGGACTTCGTGTGGAGAATTCTCCAACTTTCACAGCGCAACATGATGTTTGGCTGAAAGAATTGGCTATACTCACGCAACAGCTCGCAGATGAGAACGCGTCGTATGCAAAACAATTAAGCAATGCGGACGCGAACATTAAGTACGCGCAGGACTGGGTGAAAGCGGTGCAGACACAGGACGCGACGCTCCTCGCGAATGTCGCGACGGTGACGGGCACGGTCTCTATCCAATGGATAGGCCTCTGGGATATCGCGCTCCTCTACTTACCGGGCTACTGGATACCGGCCATCTTCGCCGCGCTTGCCGTGCTCTCTTACAGACGCGACCGAGCGAGAGTGAGGAAGTACTGAGCTCAGCAGAGCGAATGTGCGACCCGCCGTCGCGCACTCGCCCTGGCCGCCTAGACGCCGTCTCCCTTCTACTCTCGGGCTCCCGTTAGGAGATGCACATAGGCCGCTTGACGGCTCCTGCGCGTGCTATGCTTACAAGTGTTATTACTAATATTCACAACATCATGTATATCGCTGCAGCGGTCTTGGTGGTGCTCTGGCTTGTAGGACTGTTGATGTCCTATACGATGGGCGGTTGGATCCACGTGCTACTCGCAGTCGCAGTCATCCTCGTCTTGGTGAAGCTCTTCGGCGGCCAAGGACAGGGGGGCGGGCAGAACATGCAGAATCCGACTCAGTAAGGAGCGCGGTACGTAAGCAGAAAACCCTCGAGCCCGAGGGTTTTCTGTTTTTCATAGCGCCCATTTACATATTGGAATTGAAGTATAGGATAGGACAAGGACTTGTTTCTGGGAGACGGAAATGGCGACAAAATTGGCTGACTTACGGACACGATTTATTCCGGGCAAGTGTGGTAATGCGAGAGAATCGGTCGCCAGCTCTCGTTCCCGCGACAAGAGCCAGGTCAAGCGCACCGAAAATAAGGAAAAGTTGAAAGTAATAGTAAATCCCGCAGTTGTCGGCACGGAGAGCATTCGATGGGAGGCGAAGAGGGGGATGTTCTATGTGACCGCAAACTGCGCACGACTCCGGCGCATACTGGAGAGACGGATGCGCAATCCTCTTTTCGGTTACAGCCGCCTCTACAAGGTCATGCTCGACGGCCTCCCGGACCCGAAGTCCGCTTGGTCTATACGGCTTCGTGTGACTGCGGCTGGATTCTCTCCTGGGCAACGAAAAAGAGAAGAACAATCGGCCTTCATCAAGCTGGAGGCGGAGGGGTGGGGAATTGATTTTATCCTCCCCAGGTCGTTTTTGAAGGATTGCAAAGCGGCGTTCATGAGCAGGAATTTCCGCTGGCGCTAAGCTCCTTCCGACCCGAAGCCAACAGCTCACAGGCGCGCCTCCCCGGTCGCGCCTGATTTCTTCTGTTACACTAACAGTATGAAAGGATTCATAGATTTCGTGCGGGAGCAAGGGGTGGTGGGGTTGGCCGTCGGCTTCATCCTCGGCGGGGCGGTGTCCAAGGTTGTCTCGGCGCTCGTCACCGACATTATCAATCCGCTTATAAGCGCCGCGCTCGGCTCGGTCGGCGGGCTGAAGACGGCGTCGCTCGCTCTTGGCTCCGCCGAGATTCTCTATGGCGACATGGTGAGCGTTCTCATAGACTTCCTCGTCATCGCGCTTGTCGTCTACTTCGGTGTGAAGTTCCTCCGTCTGGATAAGTTGGATAAGAAAAAGGAATAACGCGAAGCGGAGAGCGCGAGTTATAGCCTCTATGAGCAAGAATCCATTCGTGAATGCGCTCGTCGCGTCGGGGTATATCGGCCTTACCGAACTCGTTGAAATGAACGGCAAAAAGGTCTCGCGTTTCAAAAAAGTTGATTAGAAAAAAGTTGCCGCGCTTGTTTCAAGCGCGGCGTCGGGGGAAGTGGTGACAGATGTTCGGGATTCAATGCAAGGTTCTTTTCACGTGGATTATGCCGCGGTTTCTTTTCGTTTCTGCTACGTGGACGGAAGCATTGATTTCTTGATGGAATTCGTCGAGGATGGATTTGATTCCTCCTTCTATCTTTGAGCGTCTCGCCAAGATCTCATCCACGTCAGGAGCTTCACAATCGAGGCCGCTTTCTTTGATCTGGCGTTTCACCTCGAGCATCTCGTCCTCCGCGACTTTCTCCGCGAGCACGAGGTCCGTTAGCTCCTTTAGCCCGCCGCTGATAGTCGCAAACTCGTTGCTTGTCGTTCCGTCAGCACAGATGACATGACCATGGCATCTGCATTCTGTGCAAAGCGTAAAAAACGCAGCCCGTGCAATGATCTTCTTCATTTTGGACCCTTTCGTGGTTGTGTTTCTCCCGACAGAGAACCATATTGACCGTGCCTTTGCAACACAGCGGGGTGGTAGCATAGGAGTATAGAAAAGAACGAAGAACTGCCGCTTTACCGAACTCGTTGAAATGAACGGCAAAAAGGTTCCGCGTTTCAGAAAAGTTAATTAGAAAAGGAAGCCCGGCGCGGGGACGCGCCGGGGCGGGGGCGGGTTTGGTATACTGTCTACACATGCAGAGCCAGCAGTTGCGGCCATATTTCTTGGTACTCGCCCTCGTCGGGGCTATTGCGCTTACCGCCGCGGTCTTCTTGCCCTTCCTCAAGCCGCTCGTGCTCGCCGCGGTCTTCGCCGTGGTGCTCCAAGGGCTCCACAAAAGGATTTCTCGCGCGCTCGGCGGCTGGCCGAGCGCCTCGGCGCTCCTCACAGTGGTCGTGAGCGTGCTCGTCATTCTCCTCCCGCTCTCGCTCATCGGCGTCTTGGTGGGGAATCAGGCGCGCGGCCTCTACGCCTCGCTTGAAGAGGACGGGGGGCAAAGCGCTCTCTCGGAACTGTATCGGCGCGCCGACGCGGCCGTGAGCCCCCTCGTCCCCGGCTTTGGCGTTATCGCGCGAGACGTTTCAACCGACATTGATACTTACACCAAGGACGCTCTGCAGTGGATAGCGAGGCACGCGGGAGACATCTTCTCCAGCGTTTCGCGGCTCCTGCTCGCGCTCTTTATCTTCTTTATCGCGCTCTACTATCTCCTGCGCGACGGCACGCGGGTGCGGCAGACGCTCATTGAACTCTCGCCGCTCTCTGATAGAGAAGACGAGGGGGTCTTCAACCGACTGGAACTCGCGATTAACTCCACCATCAAGGGGAGTCTCGTGATAGCCCTCATACAGGGAGTCCTCTCCACCATCGGCTTCACTCTCTTCGGGGTGCCAAACGCGATTCTCTGGGGGACGGTCGCCGCGCTCGCCGCGCTCATCCCCGGCTTCGGCACGGCGCTCGTCATCATCCCTGCCATCATATTCCTCTTCGTCACCGGGGCGACGGTGTCGGCGGCGGGGCTCCTCGTCTGGGGGGCTCTCGCGGTCGGATTCATTGACAATCTGCTCGGCCCCAAGCTCCTCGGGAGCTCTATGAAGCTCCACCCGCTCCTCGTGCTCCTCTCGGTCCTCGGCGGACTTATGTACTTCGGCCCATTAGGCATCTTCCTCGGCCCTCTGACCGTGAGCCTCCTCTTCGCACTCCTCTCCATCTACGCCGACGCCTCGCGGAGCGCTTTAAAGGATTAGTACTGCGTACAACCACCGCCGGCCAGGCCCCGGCGGGATGCTACACTACTGACATACCATGCACGCGTTAATCGGACTTCATGCAGTGCTCGGAGAGCTCGGGGCGCTCCTCTTCCTCTGGGTACTCATTGAGATGCTCAACCCAGATGAGTCGCGCCTGCGCCGCGCGCGTCTCGCCGCACTCCTCGGCGT